>Ga0187894_10002074_pt1 | contig 24465 bp, 25 predicted proteins | sample GBC1701081metaG_FD_136650 | JGI IMG/M metagenome (GOLD analysis project Ga0187894, IMG submission 136650) | White microbial mat communities from a lava cave in the Kipuka Kanohina Cave System on the Island of Hawaii, USA - GBC170108-1 metaG ... | reverse complement strand
CGATCCGATGCCACTGCTTGTCGCTCAGCCAAAATAGGTTCCTGCTCATGATCCCAATCCCTCTTCCAAAAACGAATCAGGATTGTATTGTCAGCAAAGAAAATTAATGAGTTTTGACCCTAGACGACCGATTCCATGAAATTGGCAATGGAACTGGATGGTTGTTGGTGGATTCCTCGTTTGAGGTTAGCTGAACGAGGAGTGACGAAATGGCAAGATGGCGGCAAGCGATCGATTTGGCAATGACAGCTGAGGAAGTGGGAAGCCTGACAATGGTTTCGCGCGCGCGAACCGAACCGGCGCGCCGGGTTGAGCGTGCACAAATGCTGCTCGCCTACCGTGAGAATCCCTCGTTCTTTGCTGTAGGGCAAAGACTTGGCGTCCATCACCAGACCGTCCAACGCTGCGTCGAGCGTGCGGTGGCGCATGGACCGCTGACGGCACTCGATGACCGGCCGCATCCAGGCAAGGAGCCGACGATCACGCCGGAGGCCAAGGCTTGGCTGGTATCTCTGGCGTGCGACAAGGCCCAGCAGCATGGCTACCCGCACGAATTGTGGACGACGCGGCTGTTGGCACGCCATGCGCGCGAGCACGGACCGGTGGCAGGGCACCCATGTCTGGCTCGCCTGGTCCAGGGCACGGTGTGCAAGATTCTCGGCCGGGAGGAAATCAAGCCGCACAAGGTGCGCTACTACCTTGAAAATCGCGACGCCGAGTTCGAGCAGAAGATGGCGGAGGTTTTGTGTGTCTATCGCCAGGTCGAAGTCCTGAAAAAGGCCGCCAAATCCGGGAAACCGGGCAAGTCGGTGGCGATCGTCTCCTGCGACGAAAAGCCGGGAATCCAGGCCATCGCAACGACGGCGCCGGATTTGCCGCCCGTACCCGGTGTCCACGCAACCTTCGCGCGTGATCATGAGTACAAGCGCCATGGTACACTCAGCCTGCTGGCTGGAATTGATCTGCTCACCGGCAAGGTCCATGCCCTCGTCAGGGACCGCCACCGCAGCCGAGAGTTCATCGAGTTCCTCAAACTTCTCGATGCCGCTTATCCGACCCGCACCGCGATCAAGCTGATCCTCGACAATCATTCCGCACACATCTCCAGAGAAACCAGAACCTGGCTCGCCGCCCAACCGCCCAACCGCTTCGAGTTCACCTTCACCCCCAAGCACGGCTCTTGGCTCAACCTCATCGAGGGCTTCTTCTCCAAGTTCGCCCGCTCGGTCCTGCGCCACATCCGCGTCACCTCAAAGTACGAGCTCAAGCAACGCATCATCGCCGGTATCGAGGACGTCAATCGCCATCCCGTCATCCACACCTGGTCCTACAAACTCGCCGAGGCCGCATGATATGATTCAAATCTCGGAAACACTGCTCTAGTGGCGAAATTGCTGGCGCCAGCGATGCGGTGTCATGCCGTCGGACTGTTTCAACGCCGCGGTGAGGTGGCTCTGGCTGGAGAAGCCGCAGGTTTCGGCAATCTCGCCGACGGAAGCGTCGCTGCTGCGCAACAGCTGCTTGGCTTTTTCCAGGCGTGTCTGCATGAGCCAGCGATGCGGGGTCTCGCCCAGTTCCTGATGAAAGCTGCGGGCAAAATGTCTCCGGCTGAGCCCTGCGGCGGCGGCCAGCTGATCCAGGCTGATTTCCTCCCCGAGATTGCTCGCGACGAATTGCTTGACGCGATTCAGCCGCCATTGCGGCAGGGCGACGGCCGTATTCGGTTGAAGTTCGGTTCCGGCCCTGATCAGCAATTGCGAAACGACCGACATCAGCAACCCGTCTGCCAGATATTTGTCCGCAACCTCGCTTCCCGCGACACTCTCCCATAGCCGGTTCATGAGCACCTCGACGAGCGGGTCGGCCCAGGTCTGCTCGCAGAGCTTCCAGAACGCGTTGCCGATGCGCCGCGGGCTCGCGCTCCCGAGAACGGCACGAACTGTATCGTTGGGAATGGCAAGGACCAGGATCTTGCGGCGGCCGTCAACGTCCCACGTGCTCTCGGTTTCGGCTGGGATGACCAACATTCGGCCCGCTTCCGCCTTCTGGCGGTGACGGTGCTCGCCGATCGTCCAGCCCCAGTTGCAATCGCGCTCGACAGTGAGAGGAAGAGCGAGGAGCGTCTCGGGAAGGACCGGGTCGATAAAATCGTGCGGTCCTTGCTCGACGAGGATCATCCGGAATTCCAGTCGCCCCTTCGATGCGCGATGCTGCTGCGGGAAATTGCCGTAGCCGGACTTCTGATAGAACTCCGAGTAGTTCCTCCACATGACATCAGACATTGAGTGCCACCCTTGACGAAACCGGCAGCATTGATAGGCGTAACGGCCAGGCCGGGCAATAGCCCGTCCTTTGACCCTCGGCATTCCAGGATGGCCCTTTTCTGATATTTTTGTCCTTTTGGGTAGCAATCCCCGGCACGCAAGCTGGTAGTGTTTTGCCGATAAGGATGATCAGGCTGCGGGGGCTGAATTCGTCGCGCCGGCACCAACCGGCGCGGTTGTCCGTCTTATCCATGAGTGAGATTTTGAAGATGAACATTCGGCTCGCCAACCGCATGACCCGAGTGCAGCCTTCCGCGATCCGCGAGCTCCTGCGCCACGGCGCGGATCCGCGGATCATTTCCTTTGGCGGAGGCTATCCCGACGCTTCCTTGTTTCCGCTCGAGCAACTGGAAGCCGTCTACCACGCCTCGATCGCGGGCGACGGCCGGGAATCGTTGCAATACACCGTCTCCAACGGCCCGCTGAAATTGCGTGAGCAGATCGCCTCACGCATGCAGAAGGACGCCGTGACCTGCGGCGCCGACAACGTGCTGGTGCTGCAAGGCGGTCAGCAGGGGCTCGACCTCGTGGCCAAGATGCTGATCGACAAGGACGACGTGATCGTGACGGAGAATCCCACCTTTCTCGGGGCGCTGATCGCCTTCAACCCCTGCGAGCCCCGCTATGCCGTCGTCAAAATGGACGATGACGGGATGGACATGGACGACCTCGAGCGGACCCTGAAGGAGAACCCGGCGGCCAAGCTCCTCTACACGGTGCCCGACTTCCAGAACCCGACAGGCGTGACGCTGAGCCGCGAGCGCCGCAAAAGGCTGGTCGAGCTGGCCAACCGGTTCGACTTTGTCATCCTCGAGGACACGCCCTATCGCGAGCTGCGCTATCAGGGCGAGACGATCCCCACCATCAAGAGCTTCGACACCGAAGGCCGCGTCATCTATCTCGGCAGCTTCTCCAAGATCCTGACACCCGGCATGCGTTTGGGCTGGGCTGTGGCCTCAGAGGACCTCATCCAACGCCTCGGCCTCTTGAAGCTTGCCGCCGACACCCAGTGCAGCACGCTGAACATGGCGGCCGCTTCGCTGTTTCTCGACAGATACGACATCGACGCGCACATCGCCACGATCCGCCGGACCTATCGCCGCAAGAAGGAGATGATGCTCGACACCATCAGGCGCACCTTCCCGCAGGATGTTGCGTTCACCGAGCCGAGCGGCGGGATGTTCACCTGGCTTAGCTTTCCGGAAGGTTTCGACACCACGCGCTTCATGGCCGATCACGCGCTGCCTGAGGCGCGGGTGGCTTATGTTCCCGGGGCGACGTTCTTTCCCCTTGAGCAGCAGGTCAACCATGCGCGGTTGAGCTACTCCACGCATACGGACGAAGCCATCGTACAGGGCATCACTGCGCTCGGCCGGTTGCTGACGTCGAGGCGCGGCGCCTAGCGGCCGCCGATCAAGGAGCGAACCGATGCCGACAAAAGTCCACAGCATCCAGCCGAAGCACATCGCGCACGACGTCCTGCAAGGCTGGGCCTCGGTCCCGGTGACCATCCTGTCGGACATCACCAGCGGCCGATTGCTGGTGGATGCCCGGATAAGGCCGCTACGCCCGTTCAAGCTCGGCCAGCGGATGGTCGGGCAGGCGGTCACGGCCTGGTGCGAGCGCGCCGATTTCGGACCGTCGCTGCATGCCATCGATATGGCCGGGAAAGGGGAGATTGTCGTCATCGATGCCGGCGGCAGCATCGAGACGGCCTATGTCGGCGAACTCCTGTGCGGCGTCGCCCGCAGAAAGAAGATTGCGGGCCTGATCGTCAATGGTGCCGTCCGCGACATCGACACGATTGCGAGTTGGCCCGATTTTCCCGTGTTTTGTCTGGGAACCACAGCGCGCGGCCCGCTGTCGAAGGAACGCGGCTCGGTGAACGGGCGGATCGTTTTCGGCGGCATTCCGGCAAAGCCCGGCGATATCGTGCTGGGCGACAATGATGGTCTGGCCATCGTTCCCGCTGAAGAAGCCGAAAGCCTCCTCGCACCGGCGCTGGAGCGCGTTCGCCTCGAGGGAGAATGGGCGGCCGAATTGGCCTCAGGTCGGACGCTGATCGATGTATTCAGCGTTCCGGAAGCGATCTAGGGAGGATGAGGAATTGACAGAGACCATCGATCGGATCGCACAGAACCTGGTGAGCGAACATCGCAACGGCACCAAATTCCACCGGGTGGCTGCGATCAGCAATCTGACCGACGCCTATCGCGTGCAGGACGCCTATATCGCGGCGACCATCGGCGATAACGCCGTCGCCGGTTACAAGATAGGCCTGACATCCCTGCGCATGCAGACCATGTGCGGCATCGACCAACCCATCAGAGGCACCGTCTTCTCCGGCCGTGTCTTCACCACCGGTGTCCATGTGCTGCTGCGTGACTATCACCATCTCGGCTTCGAATTCGAGATTTGCGTCCGGCTCGGTCGCGATCTGGTGCCCGATGGGGAGAAGTTCACGCCAGAAAGTGCGGGTGCCGCGGTCGATGCCGTCGCCGCGGCGATCGAATTGGTGGACGACCGCCATGCCGACTATAGTGTTCTGCATTGCGACACGCTGGTGGCGGACAATTCCTGGAATGCCGGGATCGTGCTGGGTGCGTTCACGCCACCACCGTCCCGTCTGGACGAAGTGGAAGGCATCGCCTATCTGGACGGCGTGGAATTTTCGCGCGGCCGCGGCGCCGATGTGCTCGGGCACCCGTTCGTGCCGCTGGCGTGGCTCGCGAACCATCTGGCGGCTTCCGGCCAAAGCTTGCGCAAGGGCGATGTCGTCATGACCGGCAGCATCGTGACCACGAGGTTCCCGTCCGGGCCTTTCACCTATCGCTTCGATGTTTCCAGGATAGGCAGCGTCGAGGTCAGCGGATCCTGATCTGACTTGACCTCTCATAACCCCACTCAATGGCGCCGCGGAGACGCTTTGGGCGAGAGCTTTAGTCACGCACCCCCGCGCGACGAGACCGGTCTAAAGCACTAAGCACTTGGTTTTGCCTGACAATTTTTTCCCATCAGGCTTCTGGCCTAACGCCGTGTCCAATTGTACAACCGCGCCATGACCGCGATCGACCTCCGAATCCGCTCTGTTCTGGCCGTCTTTTTCAGCCTCTTCCTGCTGACGCTTCAAGCCCGGGCTTTCGATGAAGCCATTCTGGGCCAGGCCGAGCGCACCGCGGTGTCGCTTCGGCAGGATCTCACCCGCATCCAGAATGAGTTGGCGCTGCCGACGCTGACCTCCGACCAGCTCACCGATTTCCGCCGCCAGCTCGACAATATCCGTGCCGGCGCGGTGGGCCAGTCGGCGAACCTGAATGGGCCGTTCGCCGAGGTCGATCAGCAGCTCAAGAGCATCGGCCCGGCGCCCGCCGACGGCAGCAGCGAGCCGCAGGATATCGCCGACCGCCGCGCCGATCTCGAAAAGAGCCTTGCCCGCATCAAGGCGGCGCAGACCCAGCTTGATCTCATCTCCGTCGAGACCGACCAGCAGATCGACCGTCTGACGCAATTGCAGCGCGAACAGTTCCTGAACCGCCTGTTCGAGCGCAACAGCTCCATCCTCTCACCTTCGCTCTGGTATGACGGGCTGATCGCCAGCGGGGTCTTCTTCACCAGGCTAGGCCAGCTTCTCGCCAACTGGTGGAGCGAAGCCTCGCGCACCGGCGATCTCATCGTCCTCATCATCATGCCGCTGTTGCTCGGCGGCCTGTTCTTTCTCTATCGCACCATCCGGCGCTGGTTCATGCGCCGTTACGGCGCCACCCTCTTCGTCCGCAAGCCGCCCGACGACACCGACCGCCTGTGGCGCATCGTGCGCGGCGTGGTCTTCACCGCCGTCATCGGCACGGCGCTGATCGTCACCACCTTCCTCGGCTTCCAGCTCGCCGGCATCTTCACCGCCCGCTTCGAGCAGCTGTTCTCCGCGCTGGTGGATCTGCTCTTTTTCCCCGCCGTCTACAGCGCGCTGGCTTATCGTCTGGCGGCTCCCGCCAATCCCGCCTATCGGGTCATCAATCTCGACGACAGGGCGGCGGGCCGGTTCGCGCTCCTGGCCAGCATCGCGGCGTTCCTGTCGCAGGCGAAGAATTTCTTCACCGAGATCGCCGGCGTGCTTTATCTGCCGGCGGCCTTTCCGGTGGCGCAAGGCGCTTCGATCGCGATCGCTCTCATCGCCGTCATAGCCGCGATCCTCATCGCCACCCGCAATCAGGAAGGGTTGACCGGCGCCGCCCATGGTGGCGCGGTCTATTTCGGCTGGGCCAGGCAATTCGTTCCCCTGATCTGGCTGCTGATCGCCATCTCCCTGATCGCTCTCTGTCTCGGCTATACGGCGCTTGCCGGCTTCATCACCGAGCAGATCGTCGATACCTCGTTCCTGATCGTTGCGCTCTTGCTCGTTCACCATCTCTCCGACGCGCTTGTCGTCTCGGGCCTCGACAGCGCCTCGAGCTTCGGCCAGTTCCTGCGCCGTCTGACCGGGCTCGGCGACCGTGGCATCTCGCGCCTCAGCACGCTGTTCCGCACCTTCATCGACCTGGCGCTCGTCCTGGTCGGCCTGCCGCTTCTATTCCTGAGCTGGACGGTCACCTGGGTCAGCTTCTCGAGCCTGATCGATCGCGCCTTCGATACATTCAAGATCGGCGACATCAGCTTTTCGCTGTCGAGTATCTCACTCATCATTGCCATATTGGTGATCGGCTTCCTGATCACCCGGCTGGTGACGCAATGGCTCAATGCCAGGGTCCTGTCGCAGACCCAGGTCGACAAGGGGGTGCGCGATTCGATCGTCAAAGGAGCCAATTATGCGGGCTATGTCGCAGCCACCGGCTTTGCGCTCTCGGCGGCCGGGCTCGATTTCTCCAACCTCGCCATCATCGCCGGCGCGCTCGGCGTCGGTATCGGTTTCGGCCTGCAGTCCATCGTCAACAACTTCCTGTCCGGCCTCATCCTTCTCGCCGAGCGGCCGGTGCGCGCCGGCGACTGGGTCGACGTCAAGGGCTCCGAAGGCCTCATCAAGCAGATCAATGTGCGCTCGACCGAGATCGAGACCTTCGACAACTGTACGATCATCGTGCCGAATTCGCTGCTCATCACCGAACCGGTGAAGAACTGGACGCATCACGACACGATCGGCCGTTTCGTGGTGACCATCGTTGCCGGCGTCAGCGCCGATCCCGCGAAAGTGAAGGAGATCATCCTGAAGGCGGCCAAGGATCACGCTCTCGTGCTCTATCATCCCGAACCGATCGTAATGCTGCGCGACTTCGGTAAGGAGGGCTTCATTTTCGACCTGAAGGCTTTTGTCGGCGATATCATGAGCGGCGCAGCGGTGGCGAGCGACATAAGGTTCGCGGTGCTCGCCGCCTTCAAGGAGAACGACATTGCGCTGCCGACCGTGGCGCGCGACGTGCCGGTGAGCGAGCCGGAGAACAAGCCGAAGACATGAAAGGCATCGACCATCTCGTTCTGTGCGGGCGCGACCATCCGGCGATGCGCGAGGCCTATGCCGCCCTGGGCTTCACCTTGACGCCCGAAGCGCGCCATCCCTTCGGCACCGGCAACAGCCTCATCCAGCTCGAAGGCTGCTTCCTCGAATTGCTGAGCGTGTTCGAGCCCGAGAAAATTTCCGAACAGGAGGCGGGGCGGTTTTCCTTTGCCGCCTTCAATCGCGACTTCCTGGAGGCTCGCGAGGGCCTGTCGATGCTGGTGCTCGATTCGGCCGATGCCCGCGCCGATGCGGCGGCCTTCCGCGCCGCGGGACTGCGGGCTTACGAGCCTTTCGATTTTTCGCGGAAAGCGCGGCTGCCCGATGGGCGCGAGGCGACGGTCGGCTTCTCGCTCGCTTTCGCCACGGATCCGAAGCTGCCCAATACGGCCTTCTTCACCTGTCAGCAGCATGCGCCCGAGCATTTCTGGAAGCCCCAGTATCAGCGTCACCCCAATCGCGCGCTGACCGTGCTCGAAGTCAGTCTCGTGGCGAAGAAGCCGGCCGATCATGCCGCATTTCTCGAGGGCTTTTCCGGCTTCCGCGCCGAGCCGGCCAAAGGCGGGATCACGGTCAGGACGGCGCGCGGCAATATCAGCTGCGTTACTCCTGAGCGCTTCGCCGAAAGCTTTGCGCGCGCGGCGCCCGATCTCAGCGACGGTCCGCGCTTCGGCGGCTTCACCATTGGCGTGCGCCGCATGGCCAGATTGGAGGAGGCCATCGCCGATTCCGGTCTGAAATTGCAGAAGGATGGTCCGCATCGCGCAATATTATCAGTTGACGTTAACGGCAGTGGTATTGCGTTTTTCGCTTTGAACCGGCAAGACGCTGAGGATGATCGATGACAACCGTACATTGACGCAACGTGAGGAAATCGAGCAGTGGTGGCGGGGCATGGGCTCGCCGCTGAACGAGTTGCTCGATATGCACCTCATCGCTCTGGGTGATGGCGAGGCGACCTTCGAAGCTATCCCGTCCCGCAAATTCTACAATCCGCAGCAGCGTTCGCACGGCGGCTATGCCGCGACCCTCCTCGACAGCGCCATGGGCTGCGCCATCTTCTCCAGGCTCGGCAAGAACGCGAATTTCGGCACCATCGAGCTCAAGGTCAATTTCGTGCGCGGCATTTTTGCCGAGACGGGACGCTTGACCTGCACCGGGAAAGTCATTCATTTCGGCAGGCGCATCCAGACCGCCGAAGCCCGCATCGTGGACGAGGCCGGCAAGCTCTATGCGCATGGGTCCGGCACGTTCATGGTCTATACCGAATGAAACCGAATAACACCGTCGAGATCGGCACGCTCAGGATCGGCAATGCGCTGCCGCTCACCCTCATTGCCGGTCCTTGCCAGCTCGAGAGCCGCGATCATGCTTTCATGATGGCGGGCAAGCTCAAGGAGATCACCGGGCGCCTCGAGATCGGCCTCGTCTACAAGACCTCCTTCGACAAGGCGAACCGTACCAGCCTCTCGGGCAAGCGCGGCCTTGGCCTCGAGCGCGCGCTGCCGATCTTCGCCGATATACGCAAGGAGCTGGGCCTCCCCATCCTCACCGACGTCCACGAAAATCATCAGTGCGCTGAGCTTGCGCCGGTGGTCGACGTCCTGCAGATACCGGCCTTCCTGTCGCGCCAGACCGATCTCCTGATCGCCGCGGCCAGGACCGGCCGCGTCGTCAATGTGAAGAAAGGCCCGTTCCTGGCACCCTGGGATATGAAGAATGTCGCGGTCAAGGTCGTCGAGAGCGGCAATCCCAATGTCATCCTGACCGAGCGCGGCGCCTCCTTCGGCTACAACACGCTGGTGAGCGACATGCGGGCGCTGCCGATCATGGCCGAGACCGGCTGCCCGGTGGTGTTCGATGCGACCCATTCGGTGCAGCAGCCGGGCGGGCAGGGTACGTCCTCTGGCGGTGACCGCCGCTTCGTGCCGGTTCTGGCGCGCGCCGCGGTTGCGGTCGGCGTCGCGGGCGTCTTCATCGAGACCCATCAGGATCCCGACAATGCGCCCTCCGACGGCCCCAATATGGTGCCGCTCGACCGGATGGAGGCTTTGCTCCGCGAGCTTCAGGCTTTCGACCGCATCGCCAAAGCCCGCTAATCTGTTAATCAGCGGACTTGCAATCGTCATCCAGCGCCAGCATAGAGGCGCCGCGCAGATTCGGAGACCGACCCATGACCGCCATTCTCGACATCACCGCTCGCGAAATCCTCGACAGCCGCGGCAATCCGACCATCGAAGTGGATGTCGTCCTCGAGGACGGCTCATCGGGACGGGCGGCTGTCCCGTCCGGCGCCTCGACCGGCGCCCATGAGGCGGTCGAGCTCCGGGACGGCGACAAGAAGCGCTATCTCGGCAAGGGCGTCAGCAAGGCCGTCGCCGAGGTCAATGGCGAGATCTTTGATGCGCTTGCCGGCTTCGAGGCCGAGGACCAGATCGCGCTCGACCGCACCATGATCGAGCTCGACGGCACCCCGAACAAGGCGAGGCTCGGCGCCAATGCGATCCTGGGCGTGTCGCTCGCCGCCGCCAAGGCCGCGGCCGATGCGTCGGGCCTGCCGCTCTATCGCTATGTCGGCGGCCCCGCGGCCCGCATCCTCCCCGTTCCGATGATGAACATCATCAATGGCGGCGCCCATGCCGACAATCCGATCGATTTCCAGGAATTCATGGTGATGCCGGTCGGCGCCCCGACCTTCCGCGAGGCCCTGCGCATGGGGGCCGAGATCTTCCATACGCTGAAGGGTGCCCTCAAGAAGGCCGGTCACAATACCAATGTCGGCGATGAAGGCGGTTTCGCGCCCAATCTGCCCTCGGCCGAGGCCGGCCTCGATTTCGTCATGAAGGCGGCCGAGCAGGCGGGCTACAAGCCCGGCAAGGATGTCTATCTGGCGCTCGACTGCGCCGCGACCGAGTTCTTCAAGAACGGCAAATATGAATATGAGGGCGAGGGCAAGACCCGCTCCGTCGACGAGCAGGTGAAGTACCTCGCCAAGCTCGCCAAGGACTATCCGATCATCTCGATCGAGGACGGCATGGCCGAGGACGATTGGGAAGGCTGGAAGGCGCTCACCGATCTCATCGGCAAGAGCTGCCAGCTGGTCGGCGACGATCTCTTCGTCACCAACACCAAGCGACTCAGTCAGGGCATCAAGAAGGGTGTCGCCAATTCCATCCTGGTCAAGGTCAACCAGATCGGCTCATTGACCGAGACGCTGGAAGCGGTCGAAATGGCGCACAAGGCGGCCTATACGGCGGTCATGTCGCATCGCTCCGGCGAAACCGAGGACTCGACGATTGCCGATCTTGCTGTCGCCACAAATTGCGGCCAGATCAAAACCGGCTCGCTGGCGCGCTCCGACCGGCTGGCGAAGTACAATCAGCTTTTGCGCATAGAGGAAGAACTGGGGACACAGGCACAATATGCGGGACGCTCGATCCTCAAATAGAGGCGGGGGAGGGACGGCAAAGACCTCCAGGCTTTCCAGTCTGCATCTCGGCATCAGCGCTTTCGCCGCGCTGGCGGGTGTCGTTTTCGCCGGCATACAGGCCTTCAGCCCGACATCGGGCACGACGCCCATCAATGTGACGGTGGCGCTCGACCGGGCCAAGTCCGGCGAGACCGCGGTCGCCAATGTCGATGTGACCAAGACCGCCGGTTTGGGTGCGACTGATGCCGTCAATGCCGGCAGCAAGAGCGACATCACCGCCGCGACCTTGCCTCAGTCCTCAACCCGGACCGCGGCGCTCGACCTCGGCCACAATGTCGCGACCGCGGCGCTGAAGGATGGCAGCGAACAGCGCTATCGGTTCAACGATCTCTTCGATGGCCGGTCCGAGACCTCGCTGCTGATCGCCGCCCCCGACAAGGAAATCAATGTGCTCCTCGACCTCGGCGGCGAGCGCCAGGTCACGGCCCTCGAATATTCGCCCGCCCTCGATGCGCAAGGTGCTGCCGGCGCGACCATCCTCGATGTGATGGTGCTGCCCGAGGGCGCGCTCGAAGCCTCGGGCCGGCCGGTGTTCAGCTTCCCGCTGCAGACTCAGGCCGGCCGCCAGACCTTCTCGCTTCCGGGCCAGACCCGCGGCAAATATCTCTGGCTCAGGGTTGCCGGACCCGACACGGCCGAAAAGATCGCCGTCGGCGAGCTCAAGGTCCTGCAATAGCGACTCACGCCGCCGCGCGCAGTTTCACCCATTCGATCTGCTGATCGATGCGGGCCGCGAGGCCGTCCGTGACCGGCACCATCGGCAGGCGCAGTTCGGGACTGTCGATGAGGCCCGTGCGCCACAGCCAATGCTTGATCGGCGCCGGATTGGGTTCTTGGAACAGCAGCCGCGGCACGTCGGCGAGCGCCTGCCACGCCGCGAGCGCGCCAGGTTGATCGCCGTGCCTGAGCCGTTCACGGATCGCGGCAAAAGCCCGCGTCTCGACATGGGCGGAAGCGAGGATGCCGCCATCGGCGCCCTGGGTCAGCGCGGTGTAGAAGAGCGCGTCCTCTCCGGTCAGCACCGCGAAGCCTTCCGGCCGATGGCGGAGGAGATCGAAGGACTGCGCCGCATCGGCCGAGCAATCCTTCACCCCGACGATGTTTTCGATCTCAGCCAGCCGCAGCATCGTCTCGTTGCCGAGATTGACGCCGGTTCGATAGGGGATGTTGTAGATCAGGATCGGCCGGGCGGTGTTCTCGGCGAGGATCGAGAAGTGCTGGAAGAGTCCTGCTTGCGAAGGTCGCGTGTAATAGGGGCAGGCGATGAGATAGCCATCGACCGGCAGCATTTGCGTGCGATGCAGCGCCTTGACGACCTTGACCGTGGCGCCGCCCGAGAGGCCGAGATAGAGCGGCATCCGGCGCTTGCCGCCGGCGAGCGCCTCCTTCGTCGCCAGGACCAGCCGGTCGATTTCCTCGCTGTCGAGGCTCAAGCCTTCGCCGGTGGTGGCGCCGAGGATCAGCCCGTCCACGGGCAAAGCGGCATAGTGGGCGACCATGCGCTGCAGCGACGCCTCATCGAGCTCGCCGTCACGGAACGGCGTGATCAGCGGTATCCACAGTCCTTCTGGTGTCATTTTCCATCTCCTGAGAGCCGGGAGACGGGCAATAAAAAACCCCGTCCGAACCGGCGGGGTTGATTGCGATCTTAGGCAGCTTCAGCTAGCGCGCATGTCGATCGTCGTCCCCCGTCATGGGAGATTTTTTCGATTTCACGAGCGTGACGCGGTAAGCGGCCATGAAACGAATGTGGACGATGGAAACTCTGCGGTCAAGTGCGCCGTCATAGTGAACCTCGGCAACACGTTCGGCTTCGTGCAAAAATAAAATCACCGCTTCTATCGGCGCATGCCTGACCGGCGCTGGAGCAGACTGGTCAGATCATCCCTGATCTGCCATCCCTGTCGCATCTGACCTCCCGAACAGACATTCTCCGGAAGACCGAATGCATGCCCTCCTGGCCGACAGGAAGATCGTCGGCGCGCTGCTGGTTCTTGCCGTCACCCAGATCATCGGCTGGGGAACCGTCGGCCTTCCGGCGATCGTCGGCCGCGAGATGGCGCGCGACCTCGGCATGACGGTGGCCGGTGCCTTTGCCGGCACCTCCGTTCTCTATGTGGCGATGGGCTTGGTCGCGCCGGTCCTGGCGAGGCTCTTGCCGCGCCACGGGGCACGACCCGTCATGGCGGCGGGCGCCTTCCTCTCGGCGCCGGGCTTCGTCCTCCTCTCCTTCGCGCAAGGCCCTGTCCTCTATTACATCGCCTGGGCCATGCTCGGCCTTGCCGGAGGCGCGGCTTTGACGACCTCTGCCTATGCCATGCTGAGCGAGGTCGCCGGCCCCAAGGCCAAGAGCGCCATCGGCGCCCTGATGCTGGCGACGGGCTTGTCGAGCAGCGTGTTCTGGCCGGTGACGGCTTTCCTGGCGGGCGCTGTCGGCTGGCGCGACACCGCGCTCGTCTATGCGCTCCTGATGGTCATGGTCTGCGCGCCGCTCTATGTCTTCGGCTTGCCGCGCCGCGAGGTCCCACGTGATGGCCTGGCGACAGCCTCGTCCACCCCGTCCGCACCGGTGCCGGCGCAGCGGGGAATATTCGCCATGGTGATCGTCGTCGCTGCGCTCTATGCCTTCATTACTTTCGGACTCTCCTCGGTTTTCGTCGAGCTTTTGAAGGCGCGCGGCCTCTCGGGCGGGGAGGCGATCGTCTTCGGCTCCTCCTTGGGCGTGATCCAGATCGGCGCGCGGGCGATCGACTTCATCGGCGGGGACAGATGGGACGGCATCACCACCGGCCTCTTTGCCGGATCGCTGCTGCCGGTGTCGATGCTGGTGCTGCTCGCCGGCGGCGGCGTCCACTGGTCGATCGTGAGCTTCATTCTGATCTACGGGCTCGGCAGCGGCGCCATGGCGGTAGCCCGTGCAACCATACCCCTGGTCTTTTACGACAAGGCGGCCTTCGCCCGGACGACGGCGCGGATCGCCTTGCCGATCAACCTGATATCGGCCCTGGCGCCGCCGATTTTTGCAGGGCTTCTCGTGCATTTCGGCAGCACGGTGATGATCGTCGTGGTGCTCGGCTGTTCCTGCCTGGCGCTGGTCCTGCTGTTCCTGCTGAAGCAGCGCCGCCCGGTGCCCAAGAGCTGACCATGGTCTTGGCCGCGGAGAAGGCGCACATTCCGGTCGTGGAAACATTGAGAGGCGTACATGCTGACCTATGTCTATTTCGGCACCAACGATCTGGCGCGCGCCATCACGTTCTACAATGCCGTCCTGGCACCGCTCGGGTTGAAGCGCTGTGTCACCGGTGATCCGGAGTGGGACAAGACGTCGGCGGGTTGGGGCACCTATGAGGAAGGCGGCCTCCGCGAACTCGCTTTCTGGATCGGCACGCCGTTCGACAAGCAGCCGGCGAGCGTGGGCAATGGCAGCATGGTCGCCTTCCGGGCGCAGCGCTGGAAGGAGGTCGATGATTTCCACGCCGCAGCGCTCGCTTATGGCGGGATCTGCGATGGGCCGCCGGGCCTAAGGCTGCATTACAGCCCCGATTTCTACGCCGCCTATGTGCGCGACCCCGATGGCAACAAGATCGCCGCTCTGTGCCGCGGCTTAACGAAAGATCCAGGCTAGCCGATCTGGCTCGCTAGTCCCGCCTCAGCTGATCTGGCTCGCTATGTCGTCGAGCGTGGTGGTGGCGAGCGCCTTTTCCAGGGCCTGCTCGGCCGAGCGCAAAGGCTCGGCGACGACCTTGAACAGGGCGGCGCCAATCGGGCATTTCCCCTTGGGATCGGTCTTGTGCATGCGGAAGATGCTTTCGTCTTCCACCGCCTTGTAGATGTCGGCAAGGGTGATGCGGCCGGCCTGGCGGCGCAGCTTGAAGCCACCGGCGCGCCCGGTCACCGAGGCGACGAGGGATGCCTTTTCGAGATCGCGCATCAGGCGGCGAATCACGACCGGATTGGTGTTGACGCTGGCCGCCACGATGGTCGAGCAGACGGGACTGCCGTCGTCCCTGCGGGCGATGACGCTCAGCGCGTGAACCGCGACCATGAATCGGCTGCTCGACAGCATTTTGCAACTCCGCCCATTACATATTCACGGCAAGCGCTTTTGACAAGCAACGTAATGTTAACCCTCAAGTATCAGTTTCACATTTGCTCAACGGGGAAGAGCGATGGTGAAGCGCAAATTCGACCTGATCGTCATGATCGTATGCCTGAGCCTGCTCGGCTATTTCGGCTGGCATGGCTATTATGGCCCGCGCAGCTTCGATCACCGCGACGCGCTTCAGGCCAAGGCCATGGGCCTCGACGCCAAGCTGGCGACGGTCCGCGACGAGCGCACGGCGCTGGAACGCAAGGTCTCCTTGATGCGCCCGCAATCGATTGATCCCGATATGCTGGACGAACTCGCCCGCTCGACGCTCGATTACGGCAAGCCCACCGATCTCATCGTCAAGCTGCCCGACTAATCCCCTGAGAAATCGGGCCGATAAACCGAATTCCAGTTAATTCTGGATTTCCCTGTTGAGCCAAGGATTTAGTGCTATAATCTCAGCCTCCAAGGCATGAAATTGGGGTCGGCTATGGCGGTCAAATCGGCTTATATGGCAAAAAAACTTCAGAAAACTCAGCCCAAGGGCGCAGAATCCGAACCACAGGGCTTCGACAAGGACGCCGAGCTCCACGCCTATCACGACATGCTGCTGATCCGCCGCTTCGAGGAGAAGGCCGGCCAGCTCTATGGCATGGGCTTCATCGGCGGCTTCTGCCATCTCTATATCGGGCAGGAAGCGGTGGTCGTCGGCATGCAGATGGCGCTGAAGCCCGGCGACCAGGTGATCACCTCCTATCGCGACCACGGCCACATGCTGGCGACCGGCATGGATCCCAAGGGCGTCATGGCGGAGCTCACCGGCAGACGGGGCGGCTATTCCAAGGGCAAAGGCGGCTCGATGCACATGTTCAGCCGCGAGAAGCAGTTTTTCGGCGGCCATGGTATCGTCGGCGCCCAGGTGCCGCTCGGCGCCGGGCTCGCCTTCGCGAATAAATATCGCGGCAATGATCACGTGGCGCTCACCTATTTCGGCGAGGGTGCGGCCAATCAGGGCCAGGTCTACGAGACCTTCAACATGGCGGCGCTGTGGAAGCTGCCGGTCATCTTCATCATCGAGAACAACCGCTATGCCATGGGCACGGCGGTCAACCGCTCCGCCGCCAAGTCCGAGGAACTGTTCAACCGCGGTTCCGTCTATGGCATCCCGGGCGAGCAGGTCGACGGCATGGATGTCAGGGCCGTCAAGGCCGCGGGCGACAAGGCGGTGGCGCACTGCCGCGACGGTGACGGCCCCTATATCCTCGAGATGATGACCTACCGCTATCGCGGCCATTCCATGTCGGATCCGGCCAAATACCGGGCCAAGGAAGAAGTGCAGAAGATGCGCGAGGAGTCGGACCCGATCGAGCAGGTGAAGAAACGCCTGATCGAGAGCGGGACGGCGAGCGAGGACGAGCTCAAGAAGATGGATGCCGAGATCCGCGCCATCGTGACCGAGGCCGCCGAATTCGCCCAGTCCGATCCCGAGCCCGATCCTTCCGAACTGTGGACGGACATCTATGTGAATGCGTGAAGATGGGCACCCTCATCCACGTCGTGATGTTCGGGGCCGTGCTCATCGCATTCATCGCCTGGGCTGTCGCCGCTCTGTCGGCGTTCAATGTGGTGAACCTCGCGCCCAGGGGCGAGAAGCTCTCGGTCTATTTCCAGCTGGGCCTGTGGCGCTTCTCGGCGCTCGAGGCCAGGCTCGGGGCAGCGGTCAAGCCGCATCTCGTGCGCTACAAGCGCGCCTTCTTCGTTTTCTTCGCCGTCATTGTCGCCATCCTGGCGCTGTCCTTCACCATCCCGTTCCTTAAAACCGCCTGATGTGAGCTGCTTCGGAGACGCCACCCATGCCGAATATCCTGATGCCCGCGCTTTCTCCCACCATGGAGGAAGGAAAGCTCGCCAAATGGCTCAAGAAAGTAGGTGACAGCGTCAAGTCCGGCGATGTCATCGCCGAGATCGAGACCGACAAGGCGACCATGGAGGTCGAGGCGGTCGACGAGGGCAAGCTCACCCAGATCCTGGTGCCCGAGGGCACCGAGAATGTGAAGGTCAACACGCCGATCGCGGTGGTCCTGGGCGAAGGCGAGACCGAGCCCGCCGCAGCACCACCACCGAAAACCGAGGCAAAGGCGGAAGCAAAGCCCGAAGCCGCTTCGCCCAAGGCGGAAGCCAAGACGGAAGCGCCGCCGGCGCCGGCCGTCGCGTCTGCGGCCCTCAAGGATCCGGAAGTGCCCGAGGGCACCGAGATGGTGGCGATGACGGTGCGCGAGGCGCTGCGCCAGGCGATGACGGAAGAGATGCGGCGCGACAAGTCGGTCTTCCTGATGGGCGAGGAAGTCGGCCAGTATCAGGGCGCCTATAAGATCAGCCAGGGCATGCTGGATGAATTCGGCCCCGAGCGCATCATCGACACGCCGATCACCGAGCATGGCTTCACCGGCGTCGCCGTCGGCGCGGGCTTCGCCGGCCTGAAGCCGATCGTCGAGTTCATGACCGTCAACTTTGCCATGCAGGCGATGTAACAGATCATCAATTCGGCGGCGAAAACCCTCTATATGGCGGGCGGTCAGATGGGCTGCTCGATCGTTTTCCGCGGCCCCAATGGTGCCGCGGCCCGCGTCGCCGCCCAGCACAGCCAGGATTATGCCGCGTGGTATTCATCCGTGCCGGGCCTCAAGGTGGTGATGCCCTATACGGCAGGGGACGCCCTCGGCCTCCTCAAATCGGCCATTCGCGATCCCAATCCCGTGATCTTCCTCGAAAACGAGATTCTTTACGGCAAGAGCTTCGAGGTGCCCAAGATCGAGGACTGGACCGTGCCGATCGGCAAGGCGAAGATCTCGCGCCCCGGCAAGCATGTGACCATCGTCTCCTTCGGCATCGGCATGACCTATGCCTTGGGCGCTGCCGACAAGCTTGCCGGCGAAGGCATCGAGGCCGAGGTCATCGATCTCCGGACCATTCGCCCGATGGACATCGCGACCGTCCTCGAGAGCGTGAAGAAGACCAATCGCTGCGTGACCGTCGAGGAGGCCTGGCCGCAATGCTCGGTCGGTTCCGAGATCGCGGCGCAAGTGATGACCCATGCCTTCGACTATCTCGACGCGCCGGTGGCGCGGGTCAACGGCAAGGACGTGCCGATGCCTTATGCCCACAATCTCGAGAAGCTGGCGCTGCCGAGCGTCGATGATGTCGTCCAGGCGGCCAAGTCCGTCCTCTATGTTTAAGGGAGCGCGCTGATGCCCACCAATATCCTGATGCCCGCGCTGTCGCCCACCATGGAGAAGGGCAAGCTCACCAAATGGCTCAAGAAGGAAGGCGACAACGTCAAGTCGGGCGACATCCTCGCCGAGATCGAGACCGACAAGGCGACGATGGAAGTCGAAGCCGTCGATGAAGGCACCGTCGGCAAGATACTCATCGCCGAAGGCACCGATGACGTGGCGGTGAATACGCCGATTGCCGTTCTCCTGGGCGAAGGCGAGAGCGCATCCGATATCAAGGCCCCGGCCGCCGCGCCGAAGCCCGCCGCGGCACCCGCGCCCAAGGCCGAGCCGGCAAAGGCCGAAGCCCCGGCGCCTGCCAAGGCTGAAGCGCCGAAGCCGCAAGCGGCCGCGACCGCTGCTCCCGCCAGCAAGGCGAACGGCCATGGCGGCGGGCGCGTCTTCGCCTCGCCTCTGGCGCGCCGCATCGCCAGGGAAAAGGGCATCGATCTCGGAGCCCTGCAGGGCTCGGGCCCGCATGGCCGCATCGTGCTCAAGGATGTCGAGACGGCGAAGCCGGGCGCGAAGGCTCCGGCCGCCGCTGCCGCTCCGGGCGCTGCGGCTCTCGCGGCACCCATGGCCGATGATGCGATCGCCAAGCTCTATGAGCCTGGCTCCTATGAGGTCGTGCCGCATGACGGCATGCGCAAGATCATCGCGCAGCGCCTGCTCCAGGCCAAGCAGACGATCCCGCATTTCTATCTCTCGATCAGCTGCGATCTCGAAAACCTGCTCGCCGTGCGCGAGAGGCTCAATGCCCATGCGCCGCGCGACAAGGAGAAGAACCCGGCCTGGAAGCTCTCGGTCAACGACTTCATCATCAAGGCCTTGGCGCTCTCGCTGCAGCGCGTGCCCGACGCCAATGCGACCTGGACCGAAGGCGGCATGCTGAAGCACAAGCATTCCGATGTCGGCGTCGCCGTGGCGGTCGAAGGCGGGCTCTTCACGCCCGTCATCCGCAAGGCCGAGACCAAGACGCTGTCCGCGATCTCGCTCGAGATGAAGGATCTCGCCACCCGTGCGCGGAAACGCCGCCTGGCGCCACAGGAATATCAGGGCGGCACCACGGCGGTCTCCAATCTCGGCATGTATGGCATCGAAAACTTTGCCGCCGTCATCAACCCGCCGCACGCGACCATCCTGGCGGTGGGTGCCGGCGAGAAGAAGGCCGTCGTGATCGACGACAAGATCGAGATCAGGACGCAGATGGCCTGCACGCTCTCGGTCGATCACCGCGCCGTCGACGGCGCCTTGGGCGCCCAGCTCCTGCAGGCCTTCAAGGCGTTCATCGAAGAGCCGGCGCTGATGATGGCGTGAGCACCGGATGAAGCACATCCTGGCTTTCGGCGACTCGCTGACCTGGGGCTTTCAGGCGGGTGAATGGACGCGTCACGCCCTCGAGGATCGCTGGCCGAGTGTCCTGGCCTCAGGCCTCGACGGCCGCGTTCGCGTCATCGAGGAAGGCCAGAATGGCCGCATGACGGTCCATGACGATCCTTATGTGCTCGAGAACCGCAGCGGCGCCGTGGCGTTGCCGATCGCGCTCTCGACCCATCAGCCGCTCGATCTCGTGATCATCATGCTGGGCTCGAACGACCTCAAATGGGAGGGCCGCCAGCGCGCCATCGACGCGCGTTTGGGCATGGCGCGATTGGTCGAGATCGTGAGGACCTATGTCTACAAGCCGGGCTGCGCGATCCCTGAGCTCCTGCTCATGTCGCCGCCGCATCTCGCCAAGACCGAGGACGAGGACTTCGCCTTCTATTTCGAGCATGCGATCGCCGAGTCGAAGAACCTCGCCTATCAATATGCGAAGCTTGCCAGCGAAACGGACTGCCATTTCTTCGACGCGGCAAGCGTCGCCAAGGCCGATCCCGTGGACGGCGTTCATCTCGATGCCGCCAATACGCGCGCCATCGGCAAGGCCCTGATCCCGGTGGTGAAGGGCATTCTCAGTTTGTGAAGGAGTAGTCCATGGCGGATACGGAATTCGACGTCATCATCATCGGCTCTGGTCCGGGCGGCTATGTAACGGCCATTCGTTCAGCCCAGCTCGGCTTGAAGACGGCGATCGTCGAGCGCGAGCATCTGGGCGGCATCTGCCTCAACTGGGGCTGCATCCCGACCAAGGCGCTGCTGCGCTCGGCCGAGATCTATCACTACATGCAGCATGCCAAGGATTATGGCCTCTCGGCCGAGAAAGTGGGCTTCGACGCCAAGGCGGTGGTGCAGCGTTCGCGCGCCGTCTCCGGGCGCCTCAATATGGGCGTCGGTGGGCTCCTTAAGAAGAACAAGGTCCAGGTCATCTGGGGCGAGGCGAAGCTTGGCAAGGCGGGCGAGGTCATCGTCGCGGCACCGGCGAAGGTGCCGATGCAGCCGCAGCATGCGCCGCCACGCGGCACGGCAGGGCCCGGCACCTACAAGGCCAAGCACATCATCTTGGCGACCGGCGCCCGCCCGCGCGTGCTGCCCGGGCTCGAGCCCGACGGCAAGCTGGTGTGGACCTATTTCGAGGCCATGGTGCCGCCGGAAATGCCAAAATCCTTGCTGGTCGTGGGCTCGGGCGCCATCGGCATCGAATTCGCCTCCTTCTATCATTCGATGGGCGTCGATGTGACGGTGGTCGAGATCGTCGACCAGATCATGCCGGTGGAAGATGCCGAGATCGCCAAGATCGCCCAGAAGCAGCTCGAGAAGCGGGGCCTCAAGATCAAGATCGGCGCCAAGGTCGCCGCCCTGAAGAAGGCGGACAATTCGGTGACGGCGACGATCGAGCAGGGCGGAACGAAATCCGATCTGACCGTCGACCGGGTGATCTCCGCCGTCGGCGTCGTCGGCAATGTCGAGAATCTCGGCCTCGAAGCATTGGGTGTGAAAACCGACAAGGGCATCATCGTCGTCGACGGCTTCGGGCGCACCAACGTGCCCGGCATCTATGCCATTGGCGATGTGGCGGGCCCGCCGATGCTGGCGCACAAGGCCGAGCATGAAGGCGTCATCTGTGTCGAGAAGATCAAGGGCCTCGATGCCCATCCGATGGACAAGAACAGGATACCGGGCTGCACCTATTGCCAGCCGCAGGTCGCTTCCGTGGGCCTCACCGAGGCGAAGGCCAAGGCTCAGGGTCGCGAGATCAAGATCGGCCGCTTCCCCTTCCTCGCCAATGGCAAGGCCATTGCGCTGGGCGAAGACCAGGGTCTGGTCAAGACCATCTTCGATGCCAAGACCGGCGAGCTTCTGGGCGCGCATATGGTCGGCGCCGAGGTGACCGAGCTCATCCAGGGCTTCGTCATCGCCATGGGATTGGAGACGACCGAGGAAGAGCTGATCCACACGGTCTTCCCGCATCCCACACTCTCCGAGATGATGCATGAGAGCGTGCTCGACGCCTATGGCCGCGTAATCCATATGTGAGGCTGTCGGATGCCGGGGCAGGCAATGAGCGCATCAAACACTCAAGATGCGAATGCCGCTCAACTCGATAAGCTCCAGAGCGCGCTCGACCGTAATGCCCTCGCGTTGGTCGATGGCAAGTTGATGATCAGTGGCTCCGAGTTCGACGAGCGGGCGCAGGCCGGCGTCTTGCAGATGCAGCATGCACTTGAGATTGACCGTGTCTTCATAGCCCGGCAGGTGATTTGAAAACCAGCCGAAATATGACCCCGAGAGCTGTTCACCCTTGGCATACAGATCGAAGTTGTCCCGACTGACGCTGCTCCATATCCCCCAGCCCAGACGCTCCCCTGATTTGGGGATCGGGATTTCGAGCAGCGCCCGCAGAAAGAAATCTTTGCCATTGAGAACACAGAGATCGGAATCAAGAAGGGAAGTCTTGGAGTCGTGCTTGCCGTGCCAATAGATGGGCGCATCGAAGCCCAAATCCGGCAGGCCATCGTGAATCTTCTCACAGGTGGCGCATTTGTAGCGAATGCTGCTGAGCGTCGCGGGCGACAAGGACTGTGGAAACTCCTCAAGAATTACCAGCCCCAGCATAGCTGCACTGTTGAATTTGCAAAAGTGGCGGGACATTTGCGTTGAATATCGGTGCTAGCTTGCGCGTTTCCCGTTATGGGACATAGATTGCCCGAGGAGTTTCTGTATGTCTGTCCTTGCCGATATCGCGACCGAGCTGGAAGCCATCCGCGCGCAATCCCTGTGGAAGACGGAGCGCCCGATCGTGTCGCCGCAGGACGGGCACATCAAGGTCATCAAGGACGGTGCGCGGCATGAGGTCCTGAACTTCTGCGCCAATAACTATCTGGGCCTCGCCGACCATCCGGCCCTGATCGAGGCGGCGAAGATGGCGATGGAGACCCATGGCCTCGGCATGGCCTCGGTGCGCTTCATTTGCGGCACGACCGATCTCCACCGCGACCTCGAGGCCAAGATCGCCGACTATGTACGGCAGGAAGATTGTATTCTTTATGCCGCCTGTTTCGATGCCAATGGCGGGGTATTCGAGCCGCTGTTCGGGGCGGAGGATGCGATCATCTCCGACAGCCTCAATCATGCCTCCATCATCGATGGGATCAGGCTCTCCAAGGCCAAGCGCTACCGCTACCGCAACGGCGACATGAACGATCTCGAGGCGCAGCTGAAGGCGGCCAAGGCCGAGAATGCACGACGCATGATCATCGTGACCGACGGTGTCTTCTCGATGGACGGCTATCTCGCCAAGCTCGGCCAGATCCGCAAGCTCGCCGATGCCCACGGCGCCATGATCATGGTGGATGACTGTCATGCCACGGGCTTCATCGGGCCGCAGGGACGCGGCACGCCGTCCCGGGCCGGGATCAGCGTCGACATCATCACCGGCACGCTCGGCAAGGCCCTTGGCGGATCGGCCGGCGGCTTCGTCGCGGCGGCGAAACCCATCGTCGATCTCCTGCGCCAGCGCTCCAGGCCCTATCTCTTCTCCAATGCGCTGCCGCCGCCGATCGTCGGCGCCGCCATCCAGGCGATCGGCATGGCCTGCAAGGGCGATGAACTGCGCAACGGCCTGTTCGACAATGCCCGGCGCTTTCGCATCGCCATGAGCAAGTCCGGCTTCAACCTGTTGCCGGGCGAGCACCCGATCATTCCGGTCATGCTGGGCGAGGCCAAACTCGCCCAGGACATGGCGGCGAAGCTCTATGAGCGGGGCATCTATGTGACCGGGTTCTTCTATCCGGTGGTGCCGCAGGGCTCGGCCCGCATCCGCACCCAGATGTCGGCCGCCCATACACCGCAGGATATTGACAAGGCCGCCGCGGCCTTTACGGAAGTGGGCAAGGAGCTCGGCATCATCTAGGACGAACCTCATGCGCGCATTGGTCAAGGCGGAGCGAGCGGAAGGCCTGGTCATGCGGGACGAGCCTGTCCCTGAAATCGGCCCCGACGACATCCTGATCAAGGTCAGGAAGACCGGCATATGCGGCACCGACCTCCATATCTGGAACTGGGACGAATGGGCCCGGAAGACGATCCCCGTTCCCATGGTGGTCGGGCATGAATTTTCGGGCATCGTCGAGGCGATCGGCAGTCACGTCCGCACCGTGAAGGTGGGCGACCGTGTGTCGGGCGAGGGCCATCTCATCGGCATGAAGAGCCGCATGGCGCGGGCCGGCCATTTCCATCTCGACCCCGAGACCAAGGGGGTCGGCGTCAATGTGCCGGGCGCCTTTGCCGAATATCTCAAGATCCCGGCCTTCAACGCCATCCATTTGCCACCCGAGGTCGATGACGAGATCGCCTCGATCCTGGATCCCCTCGGCAATGCCGTGCACACGGCGCTTTCCTTCGATCTCGTGGGCGAAGACGTGCTG
>Ga0187894_10002073_pt1 | contig 24465 bp, 19 predicted proteins | sample GBC1701081metaG_FD_136650 | JGI IMG/M metagenome (GOLD analysis project Ga0187894, IMG submission 136650) | White microbial mat communities from a lava cave in the Kipuka Kanohina Cave System on the Island of Hawaii, USA - GBC170108-1 metaG ... | reverse complement strand
TCGGCTTCGTCCTCGTCGCGATCTTCGAAACGCTGGCCCTGCTGCTCGGCGTCGGCACGTGGCGGGCCGTCGGGCTCCTCTTCCTGTTGACGCTGGCCATCGCCGTCGTCTGCGAGCACCTCCTGCCGCAGCTCATCGTCCGACGCAATCCGCAGGCGGTGCTCGAATTCCTCCTGCCGTCGTTCCGCCTGCTGGCCACGCCGCTCCTGCCGCTGACGTATGCGCTGGTCGGCGTGTCCTCCGCCCGGCGCGACAGGGACCGCGACCGCGAGCGCGAACGGGACCGCGATCGCGAACGGGACCCGCTCCAGTTGCTGGACGCCGAAGGCGCGTCGCCCGAGACCGAGCCCGACACGGACGAGCGCCGCGCGTCGGACGAGGAGATCGACGCGCACCGCGAGGAGCGGCAACTGCTCCAGTCCATCGTCGACTTCGGCGATCTGCTCGCGCGCGAGGTCATGACGCCGCGGCCCGATATCGTCGCCATCCGCGCGACCCTGACCGTAAAGGACCTGCGCGAGCTGTTCCGCGAGCAACAGTATTCGCGCATGCCGGTCTACCACGAGAACCTGGACAACATCGTCGGCATCGTCTTCGTCAAGGATCTGCTCCTCCTGGAGGACGCGCACCTGGACGAGCGGCTGGTGTCCACGCTGTCGCGCCCCGCGACGTTCGTGCCGGAAACGAAGCGCGTGCCGGAGCTGCTGAAGGAATTCCAGCGCAAGCAGGTCCAGGCGGCCATTGTCGTGGACGAATACGGCGGGACGGCGGGCCTCGTCACGATCGAGGATCTGCTGGAGGAGATCGTCGGCGAGATCCGGGACGAATACGACGTCGAGACCGAGCCGATCGTCGAGGAAGGCAACGGCACATTTGTGTTCAGCGGCAAGGCGGACATCGACGAAGTGGCGGACCGGCTGGACACCGACATCGAGCGCGAAGGCTTCGAGACCGTCGGCGGCTGGGTGCTAAGCCACCTCGGACGCGTGCCGGCGGTGGGCGAGACGTTCACGATCGGCGACATGCAGGTCGAAGTGCTCGAAGCCGAGCGCCGCCGCGTCCACAAGGTCCGCATGCGGAAAGCGCGCGCCGAGCAGGGGGCCGGCGCGGGAGGGGAGAAGGGTCGGCGATGAAGTCGGGGTTCGTGTCGCTGCTCGGCCGGCCGAATGCCGGCAAGTCGACGCTGTTGAATCACCTCGTCGGCCAGAAGGTCGCGATCGTCTCGGACAAGCCGCAGACGACGCGGACGCGGATTCTCGGCGTGAAGCACGCGGAGCAGGGACAGATCGTCTTCGTGGACACGCCGGGCGTCCATCGACCGCTGCACCAGTTGAACTTCCGGATGGTCGACGCGGCGGTGCAGGCGTCGAAGGATGTCGACGTCGTGACGCTGGTCGTGGACGCGTCGGAGAACGTCGGGCAGGGCACGAAATATCTCATCGGCCTGCTGGCCAAGGTCCGCGCGCCGGTCATCCTCGCGCTGAACAAAGTCGACCTGATCTCGAAGCCGCGCCTGCTGCCGGTCATCGACTGGTTCCGCCAGCAGTACGCATTCGCGGACATCGTGCCGGTCTCGGCCCTGACGGGCGACGGCGTCGCGGCGCTGGAAGCCGTCTTCTGGGAGCACCTGCCCGAAGGCGAGCCGCTGTATCCGGACGACTATCTGACGGATCAGCCCGAGCGGACGCTGGCCGCGGAACTGGTGCGCGAGCAGGTGCTGGCGCTGACCCGCGACGAGCTGCCGTTCTCGACCGCCGTTGTCGTCGATCTCTTCGAGGCGCCGGTGGACCGGCGGCCGCTGCGGCTGTTCTGCTCGATCCTCGTCGAGCGTCCTTCGCAGAAGGCCATCGTCGTCGGCCGCGCCGGTGAGATGGTCAAGGCCATCGGCATCGCCGCCCGCAAGGAACTGGAACAGGTGTTCGACACGCCGGTCTACCTGGAACTGCACGTCAAGGTCAAGCCGGACTGGCGGGAGGACGATCGCGTCCTGGACAGCCTCGGCCTGGAACGCGACCGCCGGCGCCGCTGAAGCGGCCCTACTGAAATGGCCTGCTGAAACGACACTGCGACCCGCGCGCAGCCGTGCGCGCAGGCATCGGCCGCGGCCGGCCGAACCCGGCAGGGACGGGCCGCAATCGAGGTAGAATACCCAGCGGTCCGTAGAATACCGAGCGGTCCGATCGGGCGCATCCCGCGTGGAGGCAGGGGAGGACGGGCTATCGCCCGTCGTACGAATGGCGCTGTACACCACCGAGGCCTTGATCCTTCGGACGTACAAACTCAACGACGCGGACCGCATCGTGGTCTTCCTGACGCGCGATCGCGGCAAGAAGCGTGGTGTGGCCAAAGGCGCGCGCCGGCTGCGTTCCCGGTTCGGGGCCTCGCTGGAGCCGCTGACCCGCGTCGTGGTGGTGTATTTCGAGAAGGAGAACCGCGAGCTCGTGTCGTTGAACAGCGTCGACACGCTGCGGTCGCCGCTCTTCTCGAAGGAGCCGGACGCGTTGAGCTATGTCGGCTACCTGGCGGAGCTGACGGACGAATGCGCCCAGGACAGCGAGCCGAACGAGACGCTGTTCCGGCTGGGCGCGTCGGTGCTCGAGGCGCTCGCGGAGCCGGTGCCGGTCGAACGGCTCGTGCGGTATTTCGAATACTGGGTACTGCGGCTGCAAGGCGTGTATCCTTCTGTGGCGCTGTGCCCGCGCTGCGGCGTCAACCTGGAGACGGGCGCGCGGCTCGCGTCGCACGCCCGGGTGCTGACGTGCCGGGACTGCGCGCCGTCCGCCGGCGGGACGACGCTGTCGGCGCAGGCCGTGAGCTTCCTGCGGGCGGCGTCGCGCATTGCGCCACGCGGCCTGGACGCGGTGGATCTGAACGCCGGCGCGGCGCGTGAGCTGGCGGCCGTCCACCGGGCGTTGATTGCCGCGCTGCTCGAAAAGGATCTGCGATCGAGCCGCGTGCTGCGCGAAATGCATAGTTAGTTCTCAGTCGTCAGTTGTCAGTCATCCGCCCGGAAATGGCTTAGCGTCTGCTGACGAGTGATGCTGATCACTGGAACTGACGACTGAGAACTGACCACTGACCACTGATTGTCACCACGCGACCTTGAAAACGACTTCGTGACCTTTCAGGACCTCATCTTCAAACTGTCGGAATACTGGACGGCGCAAGGCTGCCTGCTCCAGCAGCCGTACGACGTGGAAGTCGGCGCGGGCACGATGCACCCGGAGACCTTCCTCCGCGTGCTCGGCCCGACGCATTGGAACGTCGCCTACGTGCAGCCCTCGCGGCGTCCCGCCGACGGACGGTTCGGCGAGAACCCGAATCGCCTCTTCAAGCACCACCAGTTTCAGGTGATCCTCAAGCCGGCGCCGGACGAAGTCCAGCACCTGTATCTGCGCAGCCTGGAAGCGTGCGGCATCAACATCGACGCGCACGACATCCGGTTCGAAGAGGACAACTGGGAATCGCCGACGCTGGGCGCGTGGGGCATCGGCTGGCAGGTGCTGTTCGACGGCCTGGAGATCACGCAGTTCACGTACTTCCAGCAGGCGGGCGGCATCGAGCTGTCGCCGATCTCCGCGGAGCTGACCTACGGCCTCGAGCGCATCGCGATGGTGCTCCAGCGCGTGGACAACATCTACGACCTCGAATGGGCGCCGGGCGTGTCCTACCGGGAAGTGCGGCTGCGCGACGAGATCGAGCAGTCGAAGTTCGTCTTCGCGCAGGTCGACATGCCGAAGGAACAATTCGCCGCGTTCCATCGCGACCTGTTCGACAAGTATCACGACCTCGCGGCGAAGCTGCTGGACTCGGGCCTGGTCATTCCCGCGTACGAGCACTGTCTGAAGTGCTCGCACCTCTTCAACATCCTCGATGCGAGCGGCGGCGTCGGCGTCACCGAGCGGACGGCGTACATCCTGCGCGTCCGTCAGCTCGCCGTCGCGATTGCCAAGGCCTGGGTCGACCGCACCGCGCCCGCGCCGGCGCTGGTCTCCGGCGAGCCGCACGAGTAACGCATGGATCGCGAATTCCTCCTCGAAATCGGGTGCGAAGAGCTGCCCGCGTCGTGGCTGACGCCGTTGACGCGTCAGCTCGCGGATCGCCTGGGCGCCAAGCTCACGGAGTTCCGGCTGACGGCCGGCGCCCCCATCGAAACCTACGCCACGCCGCGCCGCCTCACGGCCGCCATCGCGCGCATCTCCGAGCGCCAGACGGATCTGGAGGAGCTGCTCAGCGGGCCGCCCGTGTCCGCCGCGTTCAAGCCGGACGGCGAGCCGACGCCCGCCGCGCTCGGCTTCGCGCGCCGCTGCGCGGTGGAGGTGAAGGACCTGGAACGCGTCGAGACGGCGAAGGGGCAGTATCTCGCCTTCACGCGCCGCGAGCGCGGCAAGGCCACGGTGGACGTCCTCCCGGACGTGCTCGCGGCGACGCTGCGTGAGTTGTCGTTCCCGAAGCAGATGCACTGGGACGCGTGGCTGGACGACGGCCGCGGCGAGCTGGTGTTCGGCCGGCCGATCCGCTGGATCCTGTTCCTGCACGGGGGCCGCGTCGTGCCGTTCGTCATCCGCCGCAGCGCGCTCGCGCAGTCGCCGCTCGTCCTCGAAGTGCGCGCCGGCGCCGTGACGTACGGCCACCGCGTTCTCGCCGGCAGCGGCCGCGCGGGCCGCGCGCTGAAGGTCCGCAGCGTCGCCGATTACCGCGCGAAGCTCGCCGAGAACTTCGTCCTGCTCGACCGCGACGAGCGCCACGCGCGCATCGTCCGCGAGCTGGACGCGCACGCGCGCCGCCTCGGCGGACGCGTCAAGGCCACGGCGCAATCCGGCCTGCTGCAGGAAGTCGTCGACCTGATGGAGTATCCGTCCGTCGTTGCCGGCACGTTCACGCCGGACTTCCTGACGCTGCCCGAGGAAGTGCTGACGACGACGATGATCCATCACCAGCACTATTTTCCGGTGGTGGACGAGAGCGGCAAGCTGATGTCGGCGTTCCTGGCGGTTACGAACATCCAGACCGACAACGCGCGCCTCATCAGCCTCAACTCGGAGCGCGTCCTCGCGGCGCGGCTGCGCGACGCGCAGTTCTTCTGGGAGACGGACCGCAAGACGCTGCTGGACGCGAAGCTGGATCGGCTCGCCACGTTGCTGTTCCACAAGCGGCTGGGCAGCTATCGCGCGAAGGCGTCGCGCCTGGAGCGGCTGGCGGCCTGGACGGCGTCCACCGCGCTGCAGTCGCCGTCGCACGAAGCGCACGCGCGGACCGCGGGTCGCCTCGCGAAGGCGGATCTGACCACCGACATGGTGCGCGAGTTCACCGAGCTGCAAGGCTCGATGGGCGGCATCTACGCGCGGCTCGAAGGACAGCCGGAAGCGGTGTGGAAGGCGATCTACTACCACTACCTGCCGGTCGGCGTCGAACCGGGACAGCCGCCCGCGCGCGAGCATCTCGGCACGGGCGCGCTGACGTGGGCCGCGGTGTCGGTGGCGGACAAAGTGGATTCGGTGGTCGGCATGTTCGCGGCGGGCGAGCGTCCCACGGGGACGCGCGATCCGTTCGGCGTCCGGCGCGCGGCGCAGGGCTTCCTGCGCGTGCTCGTCGACCTGCCGGAGCTCACGGGCGTCGAAGCCAGGGTCTCGCTCGACGATCTGATCCGCGAGAGCGAGGCCGCGCTGCGCGATCCGGCGCTCGGCGTGTCGGGCGAACAGGTGACGGTGGCGGACCGCGGCCAGTGGGAGCGCGAGCTGACGGCGTTTCTCGTCGACCGGCTGCGGTTCCTCTTCGAGCGCCGCGGGTTCAAGTACGACGAGATCAACGCGGTGCTGCCGGCGGACGCGGGGTCGCTTGCGGCGACACACACGGGCATCGCCCCGCTGGACGTGCGGCGCCGCCTCGAAGCGCTGCAGGGCATGCGCGGATCGGCGGACTTCGGCGCGCTGGCCGTCCTCTTCAAGCGGGTGAAGAACATCGCACGCGATCTGCCGCCGCAGGCGCCGCGCGCGGAGGCGACGGGCGCGCTCGCGGCGGACCTGCAGGCCGTGCTCCACGAGCCGGCCGAGCAGCGGCTGCTCGCCGAGATCCAGACGCGGCAGCCGCAGATCCGCGACGCGGTGGCGCGCGGCGACTATCGGTCCGCGTTCCTGGCCGCGTCCGGCTTCCGGCCGGTCGTGGATCAGTTCTTCACGGACATCTTCGTGATGGCGGAAGACGAGCGGTTGCGCGCGGCCCGGCTGGGGCTGGTCGCGTCGCTGCGCGATCTCATCATGGAGCTGGCGGACATTTCAGAGATTGCGGGTCAGGAACAGTAGTCAGTTATCAGTGTTCAGTCGTCAGTTAGAGCGTTGCGGAAAGGGCTCGTTGTAACTGACAACTGAATGCTGACGACCGGGAACTGGAAAGCAACGGAGTAGTTCAAGGAAATGGCAAAGACAACGCGAACGGTGAAGAAATCGGCCTCGGCCTCGCGGACCGCCCGCGCGGCGGTGCTGACGGGCAAGATGGCGGGCAAGGCGGTCAAGGTGGCAACGCAGACCGCGGCACGGACGACCAGCGCCGCGAAGGCCGCGGCCAGGAAGGTCGCCGCGCCGCTCGCGAAGGCGGGCGCCAAGGCCAAGGCGGCCGCGAGCAAGGTCGCAGGCAAGACGAGTGCAGTGAAGACGGGCGCCAAGCCATCGAAGTACGTGTACTTCTTCGGCAGCGGCAAGGCGGACGGCGATCGCACGATGAAGGACGTCCTCGGCGGCAAGGGCGCGAACCTCGCCGAGATGACGAACGCCGGCCTGCCCGTGCCTCCGGGCTTCACGATCTCCACGGACGCCTGTCGTCTCTACTACGAGCAGAACCGCAAGGTGCCCGCATTCATCGACACCGAGATGGACGCGAACGTGCGCAAGCTCGAAAAGGCCGCCGGCGCGACGCTCGGCTCGGTCGCGAATCCGCTGCTCGTCTCCGTCCGCTCCGGCGCGAAGTTCTCGATGCCCGGCATGATGGACACGATCCTGAATCTCGGCCTGAACGATGAGACCGTCGAAGGCCTGAAGACGCGCACGAACAACGGCCGCTTCGCCTACGACAGCTATCGCCGCTTCATCCAGATGTTCGGCAACGTCGTCCTCGAAATCGGGAAGGACGTGTTCGAGCACGAGTTCGAGGCCGTGAAGCACGAACAGGGCGTCGCGCAGGATACGGACCTGAGCGAGGACGCGCTGCAGCAGGTCATCACGCGCTACAAGGCCGTGGTGAAGCAGAAGTCCGGCAAGCCGTTCCCGCAGGACCCGGTCGCGCAGTTGAAGGCATCGCGCGACGCCGTGTTCCGCTCCTGGAACAACCCGCGCGCGCGCGAGTACCGCCGCATCTACGATATCCCGGACGCGATCGGCACGGCCGTCAACGTCCAGGCGATGGTGTTCGGCAACACGGGCGATCGCTCGGCGACGGGCGTCGGCTTCACGCGCAATCCCGCGACGGGCGCGCGCGAGTTCTTCGGCGAGTTCCTCGTCAACGCCCAGGGCGAAGACGTCGTCGCCGGCATCCGCACGCCGCAGCCGATCACCGAGCTGGAAAAGGTGATGCCCGCCGCGTACAAGGAGCTGCGCCAGATCACGACCCGCCTGGAGAAGACGTATCGCGACATCCAGGACTTCGAGTTCACGATCCAGGACGAGAAGCTCTACATGCTGCAGACGCGCAACGGCAAGCGCACCGGCTACGCGGCCGTCGTGATTGCCACGGACTTCGTCGCCGAGAAGCTCGTCTCGCCGAAGGACGCCGTCCTGCTCGTCGAGCCCGAGGCGCTGTCCCAGTTGCTCGCGCCGGTGTTCGATCCAGCCGAGTGGAAGAAGCTCGCCGTCGCGACGAAGGGCCTGCCCGCGTCGCCCGGCGCGGCATCCGGCCAGGTGGTGTTCAGCGCCGAAGACGCCGTCGCGTGGACGAACCAGGGCAAGAAGGTCCTGCTGGTCCGCAAGGAAACGGTGCCGGATGACATCCACGGCATGTTCGTGGCGCAGGGCGTCCTCACCGCGACCGGCGGCATGACGTCCCACGCCGCCGTCGTCGGCCGCCAGATGGGCAAGCCGTCCGTCGTCGGCGCCGGCGCACTCCAGATCGACGAGAAGGGCAAGACCTTCAAGGTCAGCGGCCAGACGATCAAGGAAGGCGAGTACGTGTCGTTCGACGGTCTCACCGGCGAGGTGAAGATCGGCGCCGTCGCGACGAAGCCGAGCGAGATCCTCCAGGTCGTCGCGGGCGAGCTGAAGCCGGAAGCGTCGGACATCTATCAGCGCTTCTCGAAGCTGCTGGAATGGGCCGACAAGCAGCGCACGCTGGGCATCCGCGCGAACGCGGACCAGCCGGATCAGGCCGAGCTCGCGTACGCCTTCGGCGCGCGCGGCATCGGGCTGTGCCGCACCGAGCACATGTTCTTCGGCGAAGGCCGCATCCCCCTCGTCCAGCAGATGATCCTCGCGGATAACGAAGCGGACCGCCGCACCGCGCTGGATCAGCTCCTGCCGCTGCAGCGCGAGGATTTCTACGGCGTGTTCAAGGCCATGCACGGATCGCCCGTGACGATCCGCATGATCGATCCGCCGCTCCACGAGTTCCTGCCGAAGCGCGAGGATCTCATGGTGGACATCGCGAAGCTCGAAGCGACGAAGGGCGACGCGAAGACGCTCGCGGAGAAGAAGACGCTGCTGCAGCGCGTCGAACAGCTCCACGAGTTCAATCCGATGCTCGGCCATCGCGGCGTCCGTCTCGGCATCACGTATCCGGAGATCACCGAGATGCAGACGCGCGCGATCATCTCCGCGGCCTGCCAGCTCCAGAAGGAAGGCCACCCGGTGGTGCCGGAGATCATGATCCCGCTCGTCGGGCTCGTGAAGGAGCTGCGCGATCAGAAGGCGGTCGTCGACCGCGTCGCGGCCGAGACGATGAAGGAGTACGGCGTCAAGGTGAAGTACCTCATCGGCACGATGATCGAAGTGCCGCGCGGGGCCCTGACGGCGGACGAGATCGCGCGCGAGGCGCAGTTCTTCTCCTTCGGCACGAACGACCTGACGCAGATGGCGTTCGGCTTCTCGCGCGACGACATCGGCAAGTTCCTCGGCGCGTATCAGGAGAAGAAGATCCTGGAGAAGGACCCGTTCCAGTCGCTCGATACGACCGGCGTCGGTCAGCTCGTGCAGATGGCGGTGGAGAAGGGCCGCGCGGCGCGTCCGGATCTCAAGCTGGGCATCTGCGGCGAGCACGGCGGCGATCCGTCGTCCATCCACTTCTTCCACAAGGCGGGCCTGAACTACGTGAGCATGTCGCCGTACCGCGTGCCGGTCGCCCGGCTGGCGGCGGCGCAGGCCGCGCTGCAGGTGAAGGTCGGCGATTAGCCGCCCTTCGCCGTCCGATCAGCCGGAGTCGATGTGATCACGATCTTCGTCCATCAAGGCGGAGAAACGAAACCGGTCGAGACGCTGGACCCCGCGTGGCTGCAACCCGGCAGCCCCGCGCGGGTCTGGGTCGACCTGACGTCGCCGACGGACGCGGAGGCGGCCATCCTCAACGACGTCTTCCACTTCCACGAGCTGGCGGTGGAGGACGCGATCGGCGAGATCCTCCATCCGAAGATCGAGTCGTACGGCGAGTATTTGTATCTCGTCCTCCACGGCATCGACTTCAAGGCCTCGACCCACGCGTTCCAGACGCACGAGGTCGATTTCTTCATCGGTCCCAATTACCTCGTCACGGTCCACGACGAGTTCTCGCGATCGATCGCGCGGCTGGCCGACGTCTGTCCGCGCAACGATTTCCTGCTCGGCGAAGGCGTCGACGCGCTGCTGCACCGCATCGTCGACGCAATGGTCGACAACTACCGGCCGGAGGTCGAGAAGCTGGAGCAGCGGCTGGACGATGTCGAGCATCGCGTGTTCGAGCGGCCGTCGCAGAACGACGTGCGGACGATCCTCGCGCTGAAGCGCGACGTCGGATCGCTGCGCCGCGTGGTGACGCCGCAGCGCGACGTCCTCGCGCGCCTCGCGCGCCGCGAGTTCCCGTTCGTGTCCGACGCCGTGGCGTACCGCTTCCGCGACGTGTACGATCATCTCGTGCGGCTCGTGGAGGACGCGAATCTCTTTCAGGATCGCGTCACCGGCCTGCTCGACGCGCATCTCTCCTTTGCGTCGAACCGGCTGAACCAGGTCATGAAAGTGCTGACCGTCATTTCCACCGTGTTCATGCCGCTCACCGTGCTGACGGGAATGTTCGGGATGAACGTCACGCTGCCGCGGCTGCCGGGCGGCGAAGGCGCGCAGTTCTGGTGGATCTGCGTGCTCATGGCCGGCATTTCAGGCTCGCTGCTCTGGTTCTTCACGCGCGGCCGCTGGAAATGAGTGAGCAGTTGTCAGTCACGAGTGATCAGTAGGAGCGTTGTGGCACCCGCCGACGTGTTGCGAATCGCAGAGAGCTATTCCTGATTTGCTAACGACTGTTCACTGACGACTGATCACTGACAACTGATCACTGACAACTGATCACTGACAACTGTTCCCCATGCCCGTCATTCGCATCCTGCCGCCTCAGCTCGCCAATCAGATTGCCGCCGGAGAAGTCGTCGAGCGGCCGGCATCCGTCGTCAAGGAGCTGGTCGAGAACGCCATCGACGCCGGCGCCACGCGCATTTCGGTGACGACCGAGGTCGGCGGCAAGTCGGTGATCCGCGTCGAAGACGATGGGGAAGGGATGACGGCGGAGGACGCGCGGCTGGCGCTGGAGCGTCACGCGACGAGCAAGATTGGATCGGCGGAAGACCTGGCCGGCATCCGCACGCTGGGGTTCCGCGGCGAGGCGCTGCCCAGCATCGCGTCGGTCTCGCACTTCACGCTGCGGACGCGTCGGCGCGGCGAAGAGGGCGGGACGGAGATCCGCGTCGACGGCGGCACGGTCGCGTCCATCAAGACGGTGGGCGCGCCGGAAGGCACGAGCATCGAGGTGCGCGATCTCTTCTACAACCTGCCGGCGCGGCGCAAGTTCCTCAAGTCGGACGTCGCGGAGTCCGCGCAGATCTCGCGCATCGTCACGCAGTTCGCGCTCGGGTATCCCGAGGTCGGCTTCACGCTGCAGAGCGGCGCGCGGCGGACGTTCCAGCATCCACCGGTCGCGTCGCTGCGAGATCGCTTCTATCAGATCTTCGGCGAGCGGCCGGAGCTGATCGAGCTGACGAAAGAAGCAGCCGGCCTCCGCCTGTACGGGCTCGTCGCCGCGCTCGCCGAACAGGGGCCCGTGCGCGGACCGCAGAACGTCTTCGTCAACCGCCGCATCGTGCGCGACCGGACGATCTCGCACGCCATCACCCACGCCTACAGCACGGCGACGATCAAAGAACGCAGTCCCGAGGTCCATCTGTTCTTCGAGATGGCGCCGGAGCGCGTCGACGTCAACGTCCATCCGACGAAGGCGGAAGTGCGCTTCCTGGAGTCGTCGCTCGTCCACGAGGTGCTGCGTCGCGCGCTGATGGATACGCTGGGCACGATGCACGTGCCGGAGCTGCAGTTGCACGTGCCGGCGCCGCCGCGGACGGACGCACATCCGCAGGCGCTGCCTGGAGTGTTCGCGGATCCGACGCTGACGCGCTCGATCTGGGCGCCGTCCCCGGGCGCGGGCGCCGCCGACGGCACCGCGATCGGCGGATCGGCGCAGGCGGGATCGGGTCAGGCTGAATCGATGTCACCGGGCGGGACGCCGGGCACCGGTTGGATGCCGGAGGCGGGCGCGTTCGATCCCGAGGCGCCGTTCGGACGCGTCGGCACCATCGGCCCGCAGCCCGGCCTCGTGCAGCGGCAGACCGTCGTCGACGCCACGCATCCGCTCGTGCCCCTCGGCCAGTTCCGCGACACATTCATCGTCGCGATCGACGCGGAAGGCATTTCGCTGATCGATCAGCACGTCGCGCACGAGCGCATCCTGTTCGAGCAGGTGATGGACCGGCTGACGCGCGGGACGCTGGAGAGTCAGCGGCTCCTGGACCCGGTGCTGATCGAGCTGTCCGCGGAGCAGCGTCAATCGCTGCAGATGCACGAAGCGGAGCTGGCGCGCCTCGGGTTCGAGCTGGCGGAATTCGGCGGAGACAGCGTCCGCATCGCGGCCGTCCCCGCGCTGCTGCGGTTCGAGGAAGCCGCGGCGGCCGTCCGCGCGCTGGCGGAGGACCTCGAAGGCCTCGACCGCGGCGGCCGCGTGGACGAAGCGCTGCGACGCATCGCGGCGACGATGGCGTGTCACGCCGCCGTGAAGGCACACGCCCCGCTCACGTTCGAGAAGATGCAGCACATCCTCAACGACCTGCGCCGCACCGCCTACTCCACCGTGTGCCCGCACGGCCGCCCCGTCCTCCTGCGCATCACACGCCGCGAGATCGAACGCAACTTCCAGCGCGGATAGAGTGAGCGACTGCGGCGGCGAGCAGACCCGCCCGGTCGCCTTCTCGAACGTGCGCTCTTCGCGCGGGTTTCTTGGCCAACTGGTGGCGGCGAGCCTGGCGTTGGTGGCGTCGGTCTTTGGACTTGCGCGGCCGGGTCTGGCAGCTTCGACGGTTCCAGGGTGCGGGTGCTGTCAGTTGTGCAGGCCGCGAGCAGACGCATGTTCCGGTGCTGATGTCTGGAAGGGCGCATGCGACGCAGGCTCGCCACATGCCACAAGGGATGCGGGCGCACATGGCGATGACCATGTGCGCCCCGTCTTCCGCTTCGGCTCATCGCCGAGCTGTTAACTGCATCGGCGGGTGATCGCGTTACAACTGGCGAAAGGACCACAGCATTGCGAGGTCCGCGTACATGATGCCCCGAGCGGTCTGCATCCCCGGCTCTCGATGCCTGGTTCGATGGTTGGACCGGTGCCCAACGCATTGGTCTGTGACGCGATCAGCATGCCAACGACAAACGCGAGGTTCCGGAGCATTGTGGCCTTCATGAGATCTCTCCTATATTTGTGCGTTTCCTGTCGCGCTTCCGCGTGCGCCGTTGTCGGTAGGATCGCCGATGGCGCGTCCGCGCGCGAACGTGTTCGCGTTTACGAGGTCTGCTTTCGCGCGCGTTGCGCCTGAGCTGAACACCATCGAACGCACGATTCGGCTACGGATCGGACAAGTGCTGACGATCGTCGACGGGCTTCGCGCGGCTGTCGCCGATCGCGCGATCGGTCACAGGTGAAGGCACCGGCGGTTCACACAGCGTGAGCAGAAGGCAGGAATCGTTCGACAGTCTGCATGCGTGATGCAGGGCCCACCGCAGGCGGCACGCGTCGGTTCCGGCCGGCCGGCGGCCGGCATGGCCCAGAGGGACGCGATGCAGAAGAAGGCGAGCAGGATCTTGCCGATGGCCAGACGCATCCTAGTCCTCCTGGAAGTGCCACGTACGGCGACAGCCATAGGATCACCGAGACGATCCGTCGAAGGTGCGCTCTGGTCACGATGTTCGAAGACCCGAGAGCCATGAGCGCGGGGTGGAGCAGGGATCGGCCCCATATCACCGGTGATGTTGAAGACGCATGGACGACTGATCCTCGTCCTGTCTCGGCCAGTCGCTCACGATCGGAGTCCTCATGCGCACGCGAGCGGCCTTTCTGCCCATCCGCTACCGATGCGGCTCGTTCAGTTCGTGTGTCGTGCCCAGCTCCACGCGCGCTCCTGTCAGCCAGCCTTTGGCCAGTTCGAAGAGGATCACGGGCTTCGGCTTATTGACCTCGAGAAACACCGCTGCATGGATGTCGATGCCGATGAGGACGATGCGCCGATCGTCGGCCGTGCCGTGGCGTGGATCGCCGTCCTGGCCAAACCAGGCTTTCCAGTCGGGCTCGTACAGTTCCCGGATCTTGTCGCGCTCTGTCGACAGGCGCGCGACACCGGAGACGGACACCCACTCGTACGAACTGGCCTTGTAGTAGGCCAGATTCACGTGCGGATCGTACGCGATGTCGCGCAGCTTGCCGCTATCCTCAGCGGTGACGAACCACAGGTCCGCGCCGTTGGCGCGCTTCTGGGTGGCCATGGCGCGCGACTCGAGATGGCCATCGGGGCGGCGCGTGGTCATGAGGGCAATCTTGATCTCGTCGATCAGGCCGTAGAACGTGTCGAGCTCGGTTTTCATGTCTTCGATTCCTGAGCGCGCCGGGTTCTGGACACCTGGCGCGTGGATGAGATGTCAGTCGGGTGGACGCGGCGATGTCCTGTCGATCGAACATGTTGTCGCAATCAACGACAGTTCGTTCGCGTCCCAGCATCGGCGGGTCGAGCGCCTCATCGTTCTGAACGCACCGCGTCAGCCGCGAACGACCGCGTTACGCTTTATGGTCGCCTGCCAATACATGGGAAGAGGTCAACGATGTCTGAAGCGCTGGAGAAGCTGGCTCTGACGATCGAGCGCAGCGGACGCCGCGGCTTCCTCGGGAAGCTGACGGCGGCCAGCGTGGCGCTCGTTACGTCGGTCCTCGGGTTCGCGCGACCGACCGAGGCGGTGGTCGGGTGCGGCTGCTGCAGTCTGTGCCGGTCGCCGTCGACATGTTCGGCGTGTTGGTGTACGTGGGTCTGGCAATGTCGCACGGGCGCCGGCCGGCTGGCCACCTGCGGCGAGTGCTTCCATCTGAATGGCACGTGCAACGCCAACTGCAATGACACCGTCCGGTGTTCGTTCTGCCGGTTCGAATCATGACGCCATCCCGCGCGCCGCTGTCGGCGCCTGGCGTATGAAGGAAGGCGACGAGGGTGTCACGGCGCGAACGCTGACACCCTCGCGCGCGCGTTCGGGAACGACACGCCTTCGACGGCTGGCGTCTCACGGACATCATCGCAGACTGTTCTGGGATCCGGAACATCGCCCGCACACGCGTCATCGCGGACGGGGCGCGTGCCGATGCCGGCGCACCGCATATTCCGTGACAAGAACATGGCGGCGTCCTCGGGAGGAGACCGGCCGCGTGTACGTCGCTTGACGGCCTGTAATGCGCTTGTTAGGATTCGCGCGCAAAAAGACGAGCACCATCCGCAACACGCCCGGGCGCGTGCCGATGTCGCCGGTCGACCGATCTGACTGTGCTCACCATCAGGAAGGAGACCAGATGAGGCTTCGTTGGACCGTCGTTGCCGCCATCCTCCTGTGCTGCGACCACTCACGCGGTGTCGCGATCATGTCCGAGGACATCGTCCTTCACGCCGGACAGACCTTGGCGGCACCGGCGCTCGTCATTCCGCCCACGCCGTCAAATCCATCAGGACGCGAGCAACCAGGCTCTCGCCAACCGAGCCCTCGTCACACGGGACCTCGTCAAGCGGGGCCGACTGCACCGGCGCCGCCCGTACCGTCGTCGACTGGCGGGCAAACCGCGTCCCCCGAGCCGCGCACGCGCGGCGCTCAAGGACCTCAAAGCCTGCCGCCGTTCAAGAAGACCATCCTGATCCTCGGCGCGGCCCGGGGGTTCCAGCACGATTCCATCTCCGACGCGATGGTGACCATCCGCAACCTGGGCGCTGACTCCGGGATGTGGGACGCGTACCTGCGCACGGACTACGAATGGATCACCAAGGCCGCGGCGCGCAGCAACGGCAAGAACCTCCAGGCGTTCGACGCGGTCGTCTTCGTGAACGCCACCGGCAAGATGGACCTGAGCGACGAGCAGAAGAAAGATCTGCTGTCGTACGTGCACGAAGATGGAAAGGGCTTCGTGGGGGTGCACGCGGCGCTCGACGCCAACTACGACTGGCCCGCGTACGCGGAGATGATTGGCGGCTGGTTCGATCAGCATCCGTGGAATACCTTCGATGCGCCGATCGTTCTCGAAGATCCGAACTTCCCCGCGGTGCGACACTTCCCGCGCGCCTTCCTGAAGCGAGACGAAATCTATCAAGTGAAGCAGTGGTCGCGCGACAAGGTGAACGTGCTGCTGCGTCTGGACGAGACCAGACTGGCGTACGAGAACAACCCGCGCATCCACCGTGAAGACCGTGACTTCGCCGTGGCATGGTCGAAGATGTATGGGAAGGGCCGCGTGTTCTATTCCACGCTCGGCCACACGAACGAGGCGTGGCGCGATCCCGACGTGAAGACCATGTATTTCGAAGCCATCAAGTGGGCGTTGGGCCTGTCGGAAGGCAGTACGGCCTCGCATCCGAAGCCGCGGCCATCAACCAACTAGCGGGGAGACGCCGTCATGATCGACAGACGCGAGTTCTTTCACGCCGCGCTTGCCGCCGGCGCCTTCGCACGCACCGGCTGGGGCCTCACCGCACAGCAGCCGGGCGCACGGATCGTCGGCGCGAACGATCGCATCCGGGTCGGGCTGATCGGGTGCGGCACGCGTGGGAATCAGGTGGCCACGGACTGGATGAAGCACAAGGACAGCGTGTTCACCGCCGCCTGCGACGTGGCGAAGAGCCGCCTCGATCAGACCGCCGCGCGCCTGGGCACCATCCAGGGGACGACGCCGGAGACGTACGAGGACTATCGGCGCGTCCTCGACCGGAAGGACATCGATGCCGTGCTGATCGCGACGCCCGATCACTGGCATAGCCCGATGACGGTGGACGCGTGTGCGGCCGGCAAGGACGTGTATGTCGAAAAGCCGATCTCGAACGAGATCGAGCCGGCCTTGAAGATGGTCGCGGCGGCGCGCAAACACGGTCGCATCGTGCAGGTGGGATTGCAGCAGCGAAGCTGGCATCACTTTCAGGAGTCCGCGGCGCTGTTCCGCGATGGCATGATCGGCAAGATGGTGACGCACTGCGTGATGAGCCCGCCGAGCGGCGGTGGCGGGGGCCGTCCGCAGCCGCCGCCGGAAGGGCCGCAGTCGCCGCCCGCCGATCTCAATTGGGATCTCTTCCAGGGCCCCGCGAAGCGGAAGGCCTATCTTCCGAGCCGCCAGCGCAACTGGCGGGGGTATTACGACTACGGCGGCGGCACGGTGACCGACTGGGGCGTGCATCTGACGGACGTGATGCTGTGGTTCATGGACGCGGATACGAAGACGCCATTGCTGACCAGCGCCTCCGCTCAATACATCCGCTCACGCCGCGACCTCGAACGCGTCCCCGACACGTTCTCCGTGACCTGGCAGTTCGACACGTTCGTGGCGACACTCACCAATGCCGTCGTCCCGGGGCAGGAGAGCGCCACGGAGCTGTACGGGAACTACTTCTTTGCCGATCGTGGCGTGCTGCACGTGAACCGGATGGGGTACGAGGTGAAGCCGTATCCGCGTCCGCCGAACCGCGGCGGCGCCGCCGGCCCGGGCCCAGGCCAGACCGAACCGCCGCCGATCGCAGCGAAGACCGTGCGCGATGCGAACGGGATGTCCGAGATCGCGGACTCGCCGTTCGGCTCGGCGACACATCGGCACGTGCGCAACTTCCTGGATTGCATGAAGTCGCGCCAGACGCCGGTGTGCGACATCGCCGTGGGATTCAACTCATCGCTCCCGTGTCTGCTCGCCGTCCTCGCCATCAAGCAGGGCCAGACGGTCCGCTGGGACGGCAGGACCGCGAAAACGTAGCCACGGCCACGCTCGTCCGTGTCGACTGGTTCAAGCACGCGCCGGCCGCGCGCAGATTCCATCACGTACCCGCCTCGAGAGAGGTACGCTCGGGTCGGCGCTGCCGCGCCAGGTCCGTGCCGCCGAGGTTGGAGCCCGTCCAGTCGGAATCCCGCCACATTTGTCACTCTCACCGATCCATCGAACGGCGCTATTACTGAAGGTGACACGCGCGGCGACCGTCACGGACGCCGTCCATCGCCCGAATGCATCTGGCGACGACAAGCACACGAGGAGAGAGATGGAGAAGAACCAGAAGAGAGACCGCGAGCTCCCCACGAACGCGCCGGCGATCGCGTCGGCGCAGGATTGGGAAGCGGCGCGCCAGCAGCTACTGGTGAAGGAGAAGGCGATGATGCGCGCCCGCGATGCGCTGGCGGCCGAGCGCCGACGAATGCCGTGGATGGCGGTGGAGAAGCCGTACGAGTTCGACGGTCCGACAGGCAAGGTGAGCCTGCTCGATCTCTTCGACGGTCGTCGTCAACTGATCGTCTATCGCGCCTTCTTCGAGCCCGGCGTATTCGGCTGGCCGGACCATGCCTGTCGCGGCTGCTCGTTTGGAGCCGACCAGGTCTCCCACCTCGCGCACCTGCACGCCCGTGATACGACGCTGGTGTACGCATCTCGCGCGCCGCAGGCGGACATCGATCGTCTGAAGGCGCGCATGGGGTGGGACGTGCCGTGGTTCACGATCACGGACGACTTCGATAAAGACTTCGGCGTGGACGAGTGGCACGGGCACAACGCGTTCATCCGTGATGGTGACAAGGTGTTCCGCACGTATTTCATCAACAGCCGTGGCGACGAGGCGATGGGGACCACGTGGAGTTATCTCGACATGACGGCGCTCGGACGGCAGGAGACGTGGGAAGACTCGCCGGAAGGCTACCCGCAGACGCCGCCGTACAAGTGGTGGAACTGGCACGACAACTACGACGCCGAGCCCGTAGCTGACCAGCACTGGGTGGCGGTGTCCGACGCCGGAGAAGCCGCGTTTCGCAAGCGAGACGCAGAGACGAAAGCATGACCGACTTCGTCAGAGAGCTGAACAGGTGGGAGCGACGAACCTGGCGATCGACTGACAAGGACAAGGCCGGACGACTTACGTCAGCCAGCGCAGGGCGGCTTCGTACGAATCGTCCGGCCGCGAATTGAAGGCGAGTGCGGAGCGTGGGGCGATGTCGCGCAGCACGTTGATGAGCCGTTCGAACTGCGCCGCCATCGGAGGCAGGGTCCGCAATCCAGCGCCGATCACGATCACATCGTAGCTCTTGCCCTGGAGTGCCTGGCTGACCTGCGCCTCCACGCTCTCCGCGTCACGCGTCAGGAGCAGTTCGGCATCGTGCCCCGCGGCGTGTAGGCGCGCGCGCGAGTCGTTCAGGCCAGCCATGACCTTTCGGCACTCATGTTCTTGGGAGCATCTGGTGCACCGAAGTCGATGAGTGCCGGATCTTCACCAATGATCAGGACGCTTTTCTTTGCCATACGTGGTCGGATCCGTTCTGCGCGTCTTCTGGCCGTCACGCCCGATCATCCGCTTGTCTGACCTGGCGGAGCGCGACGCGACATCACCTCGTTGAGATGGCGTCGCGCCGCTGCCGGGCACGCATCACCAGTACCTCAGAGAGTCGACACAGATGGTAGCGCGATCGGCACCCGCTAGGGCCGCGACGGGTGCAGAATGCCACGATAGCGCAGGGTCTCGCCGTGGATGGCCTTGACTTCGACGGACAGGGTCTCGTAGCCCGGCGCACGAATCTCGATGCGCCGCGGGCCCGCTTCCATCGCCAGTCGCTGATGCGAGCTGTCGAAGTCATCAACGATGCCGACGTAATAGCCGTCGAGATACACCGTCGCCTCTTTGGGCTTCACCTGGAGCCGGATGCCGCCGTGATCCGGTGCATAGCCGAACGACGCCGGATACGGATAGCCGTACCAGAACGGGTCGTAGAACGGATACCCGTACCCGAAGAACGGAGAGTAGCCGTAGCCGAATCCGAGACCGAGGGCGTAGCGCGACGCGTAGAACGGCGCGAACCCGTACCGGTAGAAGCCGAACGGACGATAGTAGCGATGCGGTCGGATGTAGTGGCCACGAACGATCGGCCGATGGATGGGGCGCGAGGCACTGCGATCGGGGTGCCGCGGCGCCCGCCTCGCTTGGGCGAGGGCAGGACTGACATCGAGCGTCACCAGCGCGAGCGAGGCGACACCCACCAGGAGCTTGACAGGACTCATACCGGTCCCCCACGAGCCCGCACGTCAGACACGGGTCGAAGAAACACCAGGCGCAGGCAAAGTGATGAAGTAACCTGCAAGACCAGCGCCAGTACAAAGATCAACAGACGCTCGTGGTCCGCGGCCGGTGCTGTCACCGACGTGTAGCAGTGTGCTCCTTTTGACAGGACAGCGTCTTGCCAGACAGCATCGACCACGGTGACAGGCGCGATCTGCGTCGGCGGCGCCACGCCGTCCAGCCTCGGCATTCGGACCGCGATCGCCGACGCGCGAGCACGGCCGCCACGGACGATCGGCACGAGCCAGTCCACTTGTCATAATGGTTGGCATGGCGAACTCCTCGGCACCCACCATTCTCGTCACTGGCGCGACAGGCAACACCGGCCGGCCACTCCTGCGCTTCCTGCAAGGACGCGGCGTGAACGTCCGCGCCATGATTCGCCGGGACACCGATCCCGCGCGCCTCGGCGATTCGACCGCGACGATCGTCGTCGGCGACTTCGACGATCCGGCCAGCCTCTCCGCCGCGCTGGCCGGTGTCAGCCGTGCGTACCTCGTCACGCCTTCGTCCGCGGACGCCGAGTCACAGCAGATCCGGTTCGCCGAGCTTGCGGCCGCGGCGGGCGTCACGCATCTCGTGAAGCTGTCGCAATTCGCGGCGGACGAAGCGTCGCCGGTCCGCTTCCTGCGCTATCACGCGCGCGTCGAACGCCGCATCCGCGAGCTGGGGATCGACTACACCTTCATCCGGCCCAACCTATACTTCCAGGGGCTGCTCGGATTCGCGGGGCTGATTGCAAAGACCGGCCGCTTTTTCGCGCCGATTGGCGAGGCGCGCGTCAGCGCGATCGACGTGCGCGACATTGCGGCCGTCGCGGCAATCACCCTCACGGAGCCGGGCCATGCGGGCCAGACCTACACCGTGACCGGCCCCGCGGCCATCACGCATGCCGAGATGGCGCAGGCGATCGGGACGGCCATCAAGCGCGAGGTGACCTTCGTCGACGTGCCGCCAGAACAGTTCGCGGCCGCGCTGCAGCAGCTCGGCATGCCGCCCTGGCAGATCGAGGGGCTCGTCGAGGACTATGCCCACTATCGGCGCGGCGAGGCGGCGATGGTTTCGGACGCCGTTCGTGTGCTGACCGGCACCGAGGCGCATCACATCCGGCGCTTCGCGGACGACTATGCGCACGCGTTCCAGTCTCCCGCGTGAGGAGATTCGACCGGGGGCCGAGTGCCGATCGCTCATCGATGTCTGCACGGCGGGTGATGATGTCGGACGCCGGCTGGGAATTGTCGAAGGTCCGTCCGTCTCTGGAGGAAAGACGGACGGTGCGGCCTCTGATGTTGACGAACTCGCACCTGCCGTCCCTCATGCGAGCAGGCCGGCCCGACACGACGCCTCACCCAGAGCGTCGAGCAGTCCCGCACCACGCCGACAAGGGCGTACCTACGGACGTTCGTGCCTGTCCAGATGCGCCGGCGAGTACGGCTGGATCAATCCAGCGTCTCGTCAGGCGTGTCGAGCGCCGGCGCTCGCGTTCCGGAGATATGCGATGTCATTCGACTGGCCAGATCGTCCCAAAGCCTCACCGACCGGAGGCTTTCTTATCCAGAGTCGCGCCGGCTCGAACGGCAACTTCGAAGTCGTGATCCCGTGGCCCGGTGGCGGCCTCGCGCATTTCTGGCGCGACAACGACCAGGAGCCCCGGTTTCCGTGGCACGGTCCCACCGTGTTCGGGGAGGGCCGCTATCGCGGGGCGACCGTGGCCGAGGGCTTCAACAAAGCCTTCAAGGATCCCGGGTTCGGGAATCTGGAAGTGCTGGCCGTACGGGAGACTGGCGAGATCGAGCATTGGTGGCGCGAAAATGGTGGCCACTTCGTCTGGCGGCTCGCTGGTGTCGCGACGCGATCCGCGGTGGGCGTGCCGGCCATGGCGTTCACGGGTGCCGCGTTCAAGCCAGGCGCCCTGGACCAGGATGTCAGCGGACACCTGGCGAGCCAGTTCTGGGCCGCGGCCCCGAGCGCCAGCGGCGGTTTCCACTTCTTGTCGCATCAGAACGATCCCGTCACCAGCCCGCCCTGGCGAGACCGCAAGGGGCTTCGCCCGGATGAGCAGTTCCCGAACGTCTTGCGCGATCGCCAGTTCGTCGGCGTCGGCCTTGCGCTCACGTGCCTCGAGAGCCGCCTCGCCGAGGCGTGGTCATGGAAGGAGATGCAAGAGAGCTCGAGGCTGGAGGTCGAGATCGCCGCGATTCTGGTCGCCGCCACCTCTGACGCCGGCGCGCTGACCATTTTTCGCTGGAACGAAGACGATCTGCTCGGCACGCCCGTCGGCACGCGCGCCTGGAGCGGCGCCGTGACCGTCACGGTACCTATCGCCCCGAACACTCATGAGCTCAGGTCCTTCCGCGGACGGCCCGCGCTGCTGCAGAGCGACGACGCGGTGGACGAAGAGACCAGCCTGAACCCGTTCGAATCGAATCACTACGGCAACCTCGAACTGCTCTGCGCCGCGAAACAAGGCGGCATCCACCATCTCTGGAGGGACAACGGCGGCAACGACGGCGACGGGCCGCGAAACTGGGAAGAGGGGTGGAGTTATGCGGGCCGGATCGGCGACAAGATCTACGACGAGGTGGCGGTCATCCAGTCGAACTTCGGGACGGGCGATCACGGCAACCTGGAGATGATCGCCCGCGCGGCCGACCAGCCGGGGTTCGACTTCTATTTTCGAGACGAAGCGTTTCGGTGGCACGGACCACACACCATCAGCGGCGACCCGGCGATCGGCTCGACGGCCCAGCCGTTGACGCTGGCCGATCCGTTCGCGGTCATGATCGCGATGGGCATCGACTTCAGCGTCACCGAATCCGATCTGCGATCCTGGATGGCCGACCCGGTGAACACGCCGTATCCCGCGATCACCGCGGCGCTGTTCGTCCTGTTTGCCGGACGCCGCCTGCGGCGTCCGATCTTCATCGACGTGATTGCGTTCAACTACGAAACCGCGCCGGGCGTGACCTCGCCGCGCTCATCCGCGGACGTCTCCCGTCCGCTCCTCGAACGCGCCATCATCGAAGGCCACAACAATCGATACGGGGAAGCCGTCGGCGACGTCCAGTCGCTGCTCACATGACGCGGGTCCTGGGACACCCCAGGCCCGCGCCTCCTGAATCGAACCGGTTGACGAGCGCGCCGACGCGATCTCACAGAGCCGATGCTGACCGTCGAGAGGCATCAGCTGACGTCCGACGACACGCGTACGTTCGAGTGGGGTGCCAAACGTATACGTGTGGGCAATCCATCCGTGAGTCACAGGCGTCAAGCCGATTACGCTTCTGTGCCTTGACGAGTTCAATGTCGATCCCTCACGATCAAGTCACGATGTTCTTCTCCCTCGTCTAATTCTGTCCTGCAGGGCGGACGTGGCCGCGTCTGATGTGGTGTGGTCTATTCATTCCGCATTTGAGTGCGATGGTGCGTGTGACGCGCTGTCGACCCCCGGCGCATCCGACGAACTGGTCGAGGCCGTACTGGCGACGCCTCTACATCGAATCTGAATCGGTCCTGCATATCACATGAGCATGAAAGAGGACGGCATTCATCGCGTACCCGTGCCCGGCACACCGGTAACGGCCGTCGCGATTCTGGTCTTGATCGCGGCCGTGCTGATGCAATGGCCGCCGTTTCGGTGGGTCGCGCTCGTCAGCCTCGGGCTCGGGTTCCTCGTAGCTGGGGCGTTGATTCTGAAGCGGCGTCGAGAACGCGGCACGCCACCGGCCGCGCGCCTCAACTTTCCCACGGACCAGGAGTAGCCGCGCTGCGCGGGGACGACGCTCGCTACGAGTGCCACGGTGAGGATGAGCGCCGCACCGCGAAGCCGGTCTTCAGTCGAGCAACTCCAGTCCTTCGACGTGTCGCGAGCCAGCGCCGTGGCGTACCATCCCCTGACGATCGATCGCGGCTCCGCGCTGATCGCGAGGCGAAGCCGATCTCCTGGGGCCGCCATGCGACGCGGTACGGCCCTACACGCTATCGAGGCCGAGCGTTGGGGCGGAATCGTGATGCCGGCGAACAGACCGTGCGGCGCTCGTCGGCGGTGCGAGCCTCTCGCACCGCATTCACCAACGCGCCGGTCAATTTCAAACTTCTTCACGTTTAATCGAGGCGTGACCTGCAGGCGCGGCCTGAATGATCGCAGGACAGCGTGCCCGCGTCTCCAGCGGCGACGTCGTCCGCTCGTCGAGCGCTGCTCGTGTGCATACGAATATGTAAGAATGCGACGAATATTGTCAGCACGCGCTCCCACCTGTCGGCTCTCCGGCCAAGCTGTTTTGCGTCTGGCAGTGTCTAAGTTGTCATTGCGCTAGCTGTTGAGTTCAAGGACGTTGTTCATCAGGCAACGTTTCTGAGCCGCGACCACGGTGCGGCATCGTTCAGGCTCGCATGCGGCCGCTGGCGATTGTAAAAATGCAGCCACGTCGCAGCGCGCGCCGACGATCGCGTGACGTGCGATAGGGCGTCACGGAGGCCCACTCGCGCAAGCGCGTCTGAATCACGCGTTCCGCCTTGCCGTTCGTGCGGGGCGTGGAGGGCCGCGTCCGGAGAAGCCGGATCGCGGCGGCGGCACACGCGGCGCGAAACGCGCGCGCGCGGTCGCCGGCCCCGTGGTC
>Ga0187894_10002072_pt1 | contig 24467 bp, 19 predicted proteins | sample GBC1701081metaG_FD_136650 | JGI IMG/M metagenome (GOLD analysis project Ga0187894, IMG submission 136650) | White microbial mat communities from a lava cave in the Kipuka Kanohina Cave System on the Island of Hawaii, USA - GBC170108-1 metaG ... | reverse complement strand
TACGACGAGGACATCACCGGCGGCCCCATCCAACCCTCGGGCGAGTACCTCGCGATCTGGGGTTTCCGCGAGCCCGATGAGGTCGGCGGCTACGCCGGCGCATGGCAGAAGCCGCGCCTGATCCGCATCCGTGTGACGCTTCACGACGCCCAGTTCCGGATCCCCGGGGGGCGTTCGTACGAGTTCGTGTACAGCATCGGGAACTGATGAGCGTCGGGGCGGAGACGCCGCCCCGGAGGTGATCCATGAGTGTGTTCAAAATGATCGATCCTCGTTCCGTTGGCCGCCTGTTCCGAAGCCGCTCCCGCCGCCGCGGCACGGTGCTGCTCATGGCGCTGGGCGTGCTGGGCATCCTCGCGCTGGCGGGCGTTTCCTATGTCACGATCGTGCGCCTCGACCGCGCCAGCGCGCTGACCGTAGCGCGCGAGTCCTCGTACGAGCAGCAGGTGGAGGCGGTGGTCGCGCACATGCAGGACCTGCTCGCCGCGGACCTCTTCGGCGGCAAGATCGTCACCACCGCCGTCCCGCTCAAGGACGGCTCCAACCGCGACATCTGGCCCCGCATGTTCGAGAACGGCGAGAGCCGGACCTTCCCCTCCGTCGAACTCTCGACGTTCAACACCGCGCCGCGCCCGAATCAGGATGCCCCGCAGGGCAACAGCACGCTCCCGCCCGCGCCCGGACCGTTGGGCGAGACCGCGCTGCCCGATCACGCGTGGCTGGCGTTCACCGAGCCTGAGTGGGACCCAAGGGATCCGGAGGACACGACCTACTGGCGCCAGATCACGAACCTGCGCGGGGCCTGGGTCTACCGCGCCGGCGATCCGCGCAACACCAGCGACGACCGCTGGGTTCGCGGCGACGGGCGCTTCGTCGATCTCGGCGAGTGGTTCCTCCAGGCCCGCGCGAACCTGGCCAACGCGGGCGCCAACCTGATCGACTGGTCGCCCGCCGGTATCCCCAACGACCCCAACCGCCGCCTGGGCCCCGAAGCGGGCATCGATCAGCCCGTCTTCGACCGGCAACTCAGCCGCATGTCGGAGCACCCGGATGTCTTCCAGCGCCAGAACGGCGCACAGGTGGTCGGAGGCGCGCCCGCCGACGAGCGCCTCAACCCGCAGGACGAGCGCCAGTGGGCCGATGCCGACGGCGATCTGCGCCCCGATTCACGCTGGCAGCAACTGGAGTCGCTCGGCAACCTCTTCGGTCTCTCCTGGTTCGTCGCGGCCCGCATGATCGACGCTTCTTCGCTCATCAACATCAACTCGGCGATTGAGTTCGGCGATGCGCTGACGGTCGGCAATCCGGACAAGATGGGCGACGGCGCCACCCCGGCGGATGTGGACCTCTTCCGGTTCCTCTCTGAAATTCAGTTCCTCTCGAACCCTCCGGGCGTGACCGGCTTCCAGCCCTCGCGCTGGGACCGGCTCGAGCCGGCGTATTCAGAGCATCTGGCGGACGGCATCGGGATCAACGACATCATCGCCGAGGCCGTCACCGTGCCGCGCCCGATACCGCAGCTCCCGGCGCTCAACAATCTCCCGCTGAACTGGCGCTGGACGGTGGGAACCCGGCTCGACCGGGCCCAGCGCCGCGCGCTGTGGGAGTTCTTCGGCGCATCCCCGGACCGCCCGCCGCTCGCCGCGGGCACTGGCTATCCCATGCGCGATCTCATCGACCTGATGGCATTCGCGGGGACGAACTACCCGAACATCGTCTCCAAGACCGAGCAGCGCTTCGACGGCCCCGAGGCCAGCGGTTACCTGCCGGGCGGCGTCTCGACCGGCATGGGCCCGCTCCGCTCGCGCGAAGCCGCCGTCGATTCCCGGCGCTGGGACCCGGACGGAAACGCGCCGGTGCGCGGCTACCCGACGGCCCAGCAGATCCGCGACAGCCGGCGACGCCTGCTGACGACCGTCAGCGGCGCGGGCGATTATTCGCCCGTGCCCGTGCTGAACCCGGCGCAGGAGTTCGCGGGGCGCTTCCACAACACGAAGGTGAAGCTCGAGGACCTCAAGCGCGCCGGCAACACGCCGGGCGCGGCCGAGCCCGTTCAGCGCACGTTCGAGTCGTTTGTCTGGGCGCTGGCGCCTCTGATCACCGATCAGCCTCTGGCTCCGAACCTGCCTTTCGGCGCGACTTCCCCGGCCTTCCACTACGGCGGCATCAATCACGAAAACGTGATCGTGACGGCCGCATCGCTCACGGCCAACCTGCGTGATGCGCTCGATGGCAACCTGAACACCGGACCGTGCATCATCCGCCTCGCCAACGATGTGACCACGACAGACAACCCTTCGACCAACGCATCCGGGGGATACTTCGAACTCGGCACGCGCCTCTCTCAGGGCGATATCGCCGGCGGCGCAGTGCCCGGTCTCACGCCGTTCAACGATCCGTCAAATCCTGACGTCAGCGCGGCTGGCGGCCTGACGGTCGTGGGTCTTGATCGACAGCCTTTCCTGCGCTCGGCCGTCACGATGGCGTTCTACTCGGGCACGAGCAAGAACGGGGAGAGCGGCAACGACGACGCACTCATCACGGCGAACGAAGGGATCGGCTCCGCCTTCGCCGTCGAACTCGTTAACCCGTGGAGCAGGCGCATCGGTGTCACCGAAGACTTCGTCATTGTGATTCCCGATGACGCCGCGAGCATGGGTGGGGACTCGGTGGAGTTCTTCCCAGTCGCGACGGGGAGCACGGTTACGATCGAGCCCGGCGGAGTCGTCGTCTTCTACTGGGTCTTCGACGACGGCAACCCCACTTCGGTGTGGAGCACCGATTTTCGCCCCCGGATCATCAACGAACTGATGACGGCGCGGCGCGACCCGACCGTCACGGACGTGAATGTCGTGAAGATGGAGGAGATCTCCGCTATCCGCACGACCGTGCTTCCAGTGCCAAAGATTCCCTTCCAGGCGATCGGCAACAGAGGGCTCCCGGTGCTTCTCATGCGCGACGTGCCGACGCGGATCGACCCGGGTACCGGCGACACTATTTCAAGTCAGCTCGTGCTTCTCGACCGTCTCAGCACACCCGTCGGCGCGGGGGGCGCGTTCCCGGCGACCGCGGACAACTACGACTTGTCAATGCCGAACCCGGCGCTCACCACGCCCGCCGGCGGTTTCGCGGGGAATGATGGTTACTTCCAGTCCATCGGATATGACATTCTCGATGCAGCGGTGCAAAACGCCATCGCGAACAATCTCTACGCTGGTCGCCTGGTCGTGACGTCGGAGGTCGTGCGACCCGGCCTGCAATCGACCGGCGGGGGCTTCCCGGCCTACGTCGTCGAATTTCCCAACGCGACGAAGACCTTCCTGCGCGTTCGCTACGACGCGCACGCCTGGTTTTCCGACATCGTGCCCGGCACAAACACAGTGGTCCTCATTGACGATCTGCCCGGCACGCTCTTGAGCGACGCTCCCTTCCCCGCTGATTTCACCGACATTTCGATCCGCGCCAAGGCGGGTGATGATCCGGCGGTTGAAGCCCTCATCCCGCCCTTCCAGCTGTACGTGCCCAACGATGAGGGCGTGGACCCGCGACTCAATGCGCTCTCGGAACTCCACATGCTCTCGATGTTTGCGCACACCTGCCGCAACAACGATGTTCGCAATTTCAATGAATGGCAGACAGTCAGCGAGAAGCTCGGGCTCGCTCTCAAGTACGACCTCAGCGATCCGAATCTGACAGCGGCCCTGAACCCCTACCTGGGAGTCCTCGACCCGACAAAATACATCCTCACTCCGGCGGGCGTATCGAACCTGCCGCACACCATGGCCGTGCCGCTGGCCACGCGCGTCTTCGAGTGCTTCGAGCCGCTGGACACGCCCGCCCGCCTCGCCCAGGGAAGGATCAACGTCAACACGGCGCCGCAGGCCGTGCTCGAGATGCTCCCCCTCATCGCGCCGGCCTTCGACATCGGCGGCCCGACGCCGGTCGGCCTCGGCGCGGGAATCGAGCGGGCCCGCGAGATTGTCAACTACCGAGGCGGCATCGAGATGGACCCCGTCGACTATCCGATGCCCACATCGCCGCCGGATCTGACCGCGCTCACCGAACTGCGCCTCGGCGCGCCGGCGGCGCCCGGATTCGCGAACATCGGCGAACTGGCGATCCTCGACGAGTGGGACCCCACGACCGGAAACCCGGTCGGCATGAACGACCAGTTCCTGGCCCTGGCCGATCCGCTGGCGCCGGGCGGCCCGCTGCCCCACGACCTGGTCCCGCTCCAGGTCCACGAGCGGACGCTGGACTTCATCAGCGATCCCGCCAACGCGATGACGCCCACAGCGCGTTCCTTCAACCCCGCCGACGACCCGGAGGAGCGCCTCGCCATCTTCCGCGCCATCAGCAACATCGTCACGACGCGCAGCGACGTCTTCATCGCCTGGTTCATCCTGCGCGGCTACAACCCGGATGTGGTCGAGCGCATCCCGACGACGGGCACGGGCACCACGGCGCTCCGCTCCATGGACCCCAGCACGCAGCCCGATGTCCCGCGCTTCGAGCCCGCCTACGAATCGCGCTGGCTCGTCGTCTTCGATCGCTCGAACATCCAGCGGCCCACCGATCGGCCCAACGTCCTTCTGAAGGTGGAACTGCCCCGGGCCGTGCCCTGAGCGACTCCTTCTCTTCTACTCCAGCGCGGCGATTCACTCGCCACGCGCTCTACTTGACCTCAATCCGCATGGAGCGAATCGCCAGCGCAGCGACATGCGCGTTTCTAGCGCGCGGGCGTCTCGTGGGCGTTCGTCGCGCTTTTTTCTTCGGCCCGGCGCGTCCGCTCGTACGGGAAGTCCGGGCTTTCCACGACGCTCCACGGCTCGTGCATGAACCAGCGCGGGAAGAACAGGATCACGTCCAGCCCGGCGTGCAGCGGCGCCGCCCACGCCTCCAGGACCTTCATCCCCGCGTCGCCCTCCATGTCGAGCGCGGACGATTCATCCGGATGCTCGCCCCGGGCCCGCTTTGTCGACTTGTCGTACGCGGGTTGGTTGTTGGTGTACCGCGGGTGATGCTGCGTGCCGTCGGCGCGCGCGTCATAGGTCAGCGGCGGCCAGTTGGTGCGATCGAGCCCGGCGAGCGAAGGATCGCGAGCCTCAATGAGCGAACCCGCCGCACGATTGTCCGCACTGCCCGACAGCCCCTGCATCGCCTGCCCGCCGACCACCGCGCGGTCGTTGTTCACCCGTGTGCAGCCCTGCCCGAGCCACAGAGTGAGCGTGGCCAGCAGCGTGAGCGTGAGCACGCGCATCCGCGCCGGCGTGGGCTGGATCAAAACGCGAATCACGCTCCCATGCTACCAGCCGGCGCGCTTCATCGCCTCGCGGGTAGCGGCTCGGGCCACATCCGGTCCGAAGCCGCGCCGGGCCAGCGCGCCGAGCAGGCGCCGCGCTTTCGTCGCCGCCGGGAGCGAGGCCGGCACCCGCGCCAGAGCGCGCTCGGCCAGCAGCAGCGCATCGGCCGCGGCGTCGCGTTCCGCCGTCGCCGCCTCGATCGCCCGCTCGGCGACCGCCCTCGGCACTCCCTTCACCGCCAGTTTCTGCCGCAGAAGGCGCGGACCCGCGGGTCGCTGCGCCATCGCGCGGCTGACCAGGGACTCGGCCAGCGCTGATTCGTCAATCGCGCCGAGGGCCGCCATGTCCTCCGCCGCGCGCCGGGCGAGCGGCTCCGGCGCGCCCCGCTGCACAAGGGCGCGAACGAGCGATGCGCGGCTCAGGTGCCGCCGGTTCAGCATTCGTGCCGCCGCCAGCCGCACGCCGTCGAGCCACGCCGCTTCGGCGATGGGGCGCGCCAGCGACTCCGTCCACATCGCGCCGGCGCGAAGCCCGATCGCTTCGATCGTCGAACGCGGCAGCGTCGTGGCGATTCGCCTCCCTACCCGGATGCGCACCCGCGCCCCCTCCCGCCCCGTCGGCGAGAGCGATGAGATCGAAGCGCCGGGGCGCACAAGTTCCAGCAGCGCGGGCAGCGGGTCATCGCCCAGCGATCGCTTCCCGCGAGCCGTTGTTCGCGATGCCGGCGCGCCCATCGATCACTGCTCCAGTTGCGTCAGGAGCGACGCCAGTTCGTCCACGGCCTTGGCGTTGCCCGTTTCGCGGGCCCGGCGCAGGCCCTCGCGCGCCGCCGCCGCCGCTCCCGCGGCATTCCCGGTCGCGGCCATGGCCCGGGCCTTGTGGTAATAGGCGTAGAAGTAGTCGGGCTTCAGCGCGAGGCAGCGGTCGAACCACTCCAGCGAGGCCGGCGCATCTCCCGCGTTCAGGTGTTCCTGCGCGATCATGTACGGGATGTCGGCGTCGGCCGGGTCCGCCGCGTGCAGGCGCTGGAGTTGAGGCAGTCGGCTCACGGGCGGAGTCTAGCGGCGCGCCCTGGCGCGCTTCGCGGCCGGCTTGACGCGACGCGCGGACTTGACGCGCGGGCGGCGCGCGGGGGCCGCCTTCGCGTTCGAGCAGAACCGGCGGCAGATGGAATCGGTCGCGCAGAAGCCGCCCCGCGCCTTGCACACCTGCCTCCCGTGGAAGATGAGCAGGTGCGAGAGCAGCCCCCACTGCTCGCGCGGGAGGAGCGCCATGAGCCGCCGCTCGATCATGGGCACGCTCGTTCGCGCCGGCACGAGGCCGAGCCGCTTGGCGAGCCGCTCGACGTGCGTATCGACGACGACGCCCTCGTTGATGCCGAACGCGTTGCTCAGCACCACGTTGGCGGTCTTGCGCGCCACACCGCGTAGCGTCAGCAGTTCCGCCATCGACCGGGGCACCTCGCCGCCGAAGCGCTCGTGCACGGCTTTCATGGCCTCGTGGATGGCCCGCGCCTTGTTGCGGAAGAAGCCCAGCGAGCGCACGTACGGCTCGAGTTCTGCCGGAGTGGCCCTCGCGAAGGCCTCGGGAGTGGGGAACTTGGCGAACAGAGCCGGCGTCGCCTTGTTCACACCCACATCCGTCGCCTGCGCGCTGAGAATCGTGGCCACGAGCAGCTCGTGCGCCGAGGAATAGTCGAGCGCGCACCGGGCATCGGGATAGCGCTCGCGCAGCGCCTCGAAAATCGTCGCCGCCCGTGCGCGCTGAGCGGGCGGCACGCGCGGCAGCGCGAACGGGATACCGCCCGACTCCGCTGCCTGCATCATCGCCCGCCCTCCGCCAACCCCGGCGCCGCCGCGGCCACTCCCTGCTGCCACGTCGCGCCGCGCTCCCACACCTCGCGCTTCCAGATCGGGGCCTCGGCCTTCAGGCGATCGATGATCTGGCGGCAGGCGGCGAACGCCTCTTCACGCCCGCGCGCCATCACACGCACCGACACCGACGCTTCGCCCACGCGCACCCTGCCGACGCTGTGCAGCACCTGCACCGATTCGCACGCGAAGCGCGCCATCGCGTCGCGCGCGATCGCCTCGATCGTGCGCAGCGCCATCGATTCGTGCGCCTCGTATTCCAGGGCCCGAAGCGGCCCGAGGTCCGGGTGGCGCTCCGCGCGCGTGCGCCCGATGAACACGCACTCGCCGCCCGCGCTGGCGGGCGCCGCCGGGGGCGCGGCCAGCCGCTCGCCTGCAATTGGTCCCCGCACCAGCCTGACCTCGATCCCGCTCATCCCGCCCCGATCGTAGCGAAGCGCCGAACCCTCTCGCCGCTCTTGTACCCCCAGCGCTCGTGCCGATACAACGCGTCGATGGCCGATCCCCCGCTCCCGCCCATGCCGGTCTCGCTCGCGCTGGCGGCACTGGAAGAGCCGAGCGGACTGCGCGAGCGCCTGGCAAGGGCCGCGCGCCTCGGCTTCCGCACGGTGCAGCTGGACGCCCGCGCCTTCGATTCGCGGCCGCGCGATCTCGGGCGCTCCGCGCGCCGCGACCTGGCCGGCCTCATGCGCCGCTCGGAGCTCCTGCTCTCCGGCGTTGATCTGTGGATCCCGCCCGCCCACTTCGCGCAGCCGGCCCATGTGGACCGCGCGGTCGATGCCGCCTGCGACGCCATCGACTTCGCATCCGACATCGCGGCCCTCGCGGGCGGGCGCGCCGTCGTCTGCATCGTGCTCCCCAGCGCCGACGCTTCAGACGCGATCGCCGCCCTCGCCGAACAGGCGATCTCGCGCGGAGTCCGCGTCGCCGATCACCAGTGGCCACCGAGAGAGGACCTCGCCGCGCAGCCCGCTCTGGCGTCGATCGGCGTGGGCATCGACCCGGCGGCGGTCATGCTCGGCCCCGCCGGCCGCTCGGACCCTGCCTCCGAGGCCGCCCGCGCCGGCGTGCGGCTCGCCAGCGCGCGCTTGAACGATGTGGCCGCCTCGAATCGCGCCGAACCCGGCGAGGGAAGGCTCGACCTGCTGGCCTACAGCATCGCGGTCGCCACGGCCGCGCCCGGCGCGCCACTCGTGCTGGACCTGCGCGCCCTGAAGAACCCCGAATTGTCCGCCCGGCGAGTGCTGCGCCGCTTCGGCATCGAGCCGCCGGATTGAAGCCCCTCGAAGTGGAACCCTGCGTAAAGTTGTGCCGCCCATGCCGCCCGCTCAACGCGACTACTACGAAGTTCTCGGCGTCGAACGCGACGCCACCGGCGATCAGATCCGCGCGGCCTACCGGCGCCTGGCCCGCAAGCTCCACCCGGATGTGAACAAGAGCGCCGACGCGACCCAGAAGTTCGCCGAGGTGCAGCAGGCCTACGACATCCTCTCGGATGAGCAGAAGCGCCGGGCCTACGACCAGTACGGGCACGAGGCCGCCGCCGGGTTCGGGCGCGAGCCCGGCCCGCAGCGCCCCCATTACACGTGGACCAATGTTGCCGGCCCGGGAGGCGTGGGCGCGGCCGAGGGCGACTTCGATGTCGGATCGATCTTCGAAGAGATGTTCGGTCGCCACCCCGCTGGCACGGGCTTCTCGGGCCGGGCCCGCGCCCGATCTCGAACCACCCGCGGGCGGGACCTCGAGAGCGAACTGGCCGTCGATTTCATGGGCGCGATGCGCGGAGGCAAGCACACGCTCCGCCTCCAGCGCGGCGGCAAGACCCAGACCGTAGAAGTGACCGTGCCCGCGGGCGTCGAAGACGGCACGCGACTGCGCATCCGCGGCATGGGCGCTCCCAGCGGCACGAGCGGGCCGCCGGGCGACCTCATCCTCACGGTGCGCGTCGCGCCGCACTCCCATTTCCGGCGCGAAGGGCTCGACCTGCTCCTGGACCTGCCCCTCTCGATCACCGAGGCCACGCTCGGCACGACCGTGAGCATCCCGACCGTGACGGGGCGCGCGGATGTGACGGTCCCGCCCGGCACGGCCAGCGGCCAGCGCCTCCGCCTGCGCGGACAGGGCGTGAAGACCGAAGACGGTCGGCACGGCGACCTCTACGTCGTCACGCGCATCGTCTCGCCCAAAGACATTTCCGCCGCCGACCGCAAGACGCTCGACGATCTCGCCGGCAGGATCCCGCCGGTGCGCACGGGGCCACCCTGGGTTTGATCGCTCGCCCCGTCGCGTCGGTCAGCGCGTCGCGGGAACCGGGTTCCCATCGCCGCCGAGAGAGGCCTTCGCCGTCATCGCTTCTTCCCGCGTGTTGAAGCGCCCCAGTTGCACGACATAGAGCGGGCGCGTTCCGATCTGGCTGTTGACCGACAGTGTCGGGGCGGGCAGGCCCGCGCTGCGCGCCTTGGCGCCGACCGAAGACATCGCCTTCTGGGCATTGGCTCGGTCCGCGAACGCGCCGATCTGGAGCGTGTACGCGCGGGGCGCTGCGAGCCGGCTCTCGATTCGGGTGCGCAGCACCGGGTCGGTCGTGAGCGAGCGGGCTTCGGTGTAACTGCGGCGCGCCGCATCGGGCCTCCCCTGGAGCATCGAGGCCTCCCCTGCGAAATAGTGCGCCCGCGCCGCCTCGTTCCCCTTCAGCCGCCGGCCCGCCGCCGAGAAATCCAGCGCCGCGGCGCTGAAGTTGTCGCGCTCCACGTTCACCAGCCCGAGCGTGGCGGACGCTCGCCCGGCCACTTCCGCATCGGTGCTGCCCGCCGCCTGGCGAAGCCAGCGCTCGGCTTCGCTGTACCGTTTGAGCCGGTGGGCCGACATGCCCGCGATCAGCGCGGCCCGGTCGCGCCGTACCCCGTTGGCCCCGGCATGAGCGGTCTCGGCTTCACGCAGCGCCGCCGGGTAGTCGCCGCGGTCGTAGAGCGAGGCGGCTCGCGAGGTGCGCCCGCTCTCGCAGCCGCAGAGCGCCGCCGCGCCGATCAGCGCACAAGCGATCGTTCCAAGCATGCCTCTTCGTGACCGTGGGCCGTTGCCGGTGGGACTCATGGTGGCGCTCTCCGGGGGCCGCTCGCGTTGCCCGAGGCTAACTTATCATCGCGATGCCGCGCGGGCCGCCGCGCGCCGGGGACTCCCGTTTGACGGTCCACCGCCCCATCCTCGCCACGTGCCTGCGCAACCCGCTGCGCCGGCTGATCATCGACGATCAGCGGAAGTGGCGCGGCATCGACCTTTTGGTCGGCGCGTTCCACCTCGCCGGGCACATCCAGCGGACGGGGCGCGCGCCCACCGTGGGGATCATGCTCCCCTCGGGCGGCGCCTTTCCCGCCGCCGCGCTGGGCGCTTGGATCCTCGGGCGCACCGTGGTGCCCCTCAACTACCTCCTCAAGCAGGAGGAATTGCAGTACGTGATCGACGACTGCGGCACGGACCTGCTCATCACGGCCCGGCCGATGCTCGAGTTCCTCGGCTACACCCCGCGCTGCGCCTCGCTCATGCTGCTCGACAAATTGAATTTCCGCGCCGTGCCCGAGCCGCGCTGGCCGGGCGCGGCCGATCCGGATTCCATCGCCGCCCTCCTCTACACCTCGGGCACGAGCGGGCGCCCCAAGGGCGTGATGCTCTCGCACGCGAACATCCGGACCAACATCGAGCAGGCCGTGGACTACGTTCAGTTTGATCGGCGCGATGTGCTGCTGGGGGTGCTGCCCCAGTTCCACTCCTTCGGCTTTACGGTGCTCACGCTGCTGCCCCTCTCGATCGGGGCTCAGGTCGTTTTCAGCGCCCGCTTCGTGCCGGGAAAGATCGTCCGCCTCTTCCGCGAGCACCGCCCCACCGCCTTCGTGGCCATTCCTTCGATGTACCACGCGCTGATGAGCGTGAAAGAGGCCGGGCCCGAGGACTTTTCCAGCCTGCGGTTTGCGGTCTCGGGCGGCGAGCCGCTGCCGCGCGCTGTCGCCGAGAAGTTCCGCGAGCGCTTCGGCGTCACGATCGCCGAGGGTTACGGCCTGACCGAGACATCGCCGGTCACCAACTGGTGCCTGCCGCAGGAGTACCGGCCCGGCTCCGTCGGGCGCGCCCTGCCGCGGATCGAAGAGCGGATCGTGGACATGGCCGCTGGCGGCGACCTCGGTCCCGATCAGGACGGCGAGGTGCGCATCAAGGGCCCCAACATCATGAAGGGCTACTTCCAACTCGCCGAGCAGACCGCCGCCATGTTCGACGAGCGCGGCTTCCTTCGCACGGGCGACATCGGGCGCTTCGACCGCGATGGGCACCTCTACATCACCGGCCGCCTCAAGGAGATGATCATCGTCGGCGGCGAGAACGTCTTCCCGCGCGAGATCGAAGAGGTGCTCGACCGTCACGAATCGGTGCAGGCCTCGGCCGTCATCGGCGTGCGCGACGAGATGCGCGGCGAGACCCCGTGGGCCTTCGTGGAGCTGAAGGACGGGGCCGCGTTCGACGAATCGGCTCTGCGGTCGTGGTGCCGCGAGCGCCTGGCGGGCTACAAGGTGCCGCGCGAGATCCGCCCGATGGAGAAGCTGCCGCGCAACCCGACGGGCAAAATCATGCGCCGGGAACTCAAGAAGCTGATCGATCAGAAGGCATGAGGCTCTTCTACTTCAGCGTTGCGATTCACTCGCGACGCGCTCTACACCTTCTAAACCGGCTTGAAGCGCAGCGACAAGCCGGACTCTAATGCCCGAGAGAGGACTCGAACCTCCACCCCATTGCTGGGACCAGCACCTCAAGCTGGCGCGTCTGCCAGTTCCGCCACCCGGGCTGCGGGCCCGCGCGGCCGTTCCGGCCGAGCGGGGCGGAAAGCATACCCCGATGACGCGGGCGCGTCCCGTAGGCTGATGCGCCATGCCCACCGGCGCCCATCGCGCCATCGTGCTCCTCTCCGGCGGTCTCGACTCGGCCACCACGCTGGCCATCGCCCGCGCCGACGGCTGCGAGTGCCACTGCCTTTCCTTTTCTTACGGCCAGCGCCATCGCGTCGAGATCGACGCGGCGAGGCTTGTCGCGGCCTCGCTCAAGGCCGCCTCGCACCGCATCATCGAGATCGATCTCGCGGCCTTCGGCGGCTCGGCGCTGACCGACCCGGCCATTCCCGTCCCCAAGTCTCATTCCCCTTCTGTCCCGGTGCCTGATCCCCGGTCCCCGGTCCCTCTCACCTACGTCCCCGCCCGCAACACAATCTTCCTTTCGTACGCGCTGGCCGCCGCCGAGGTGATCGACGCTCGTCGCGTCTACATCGGCGTCAACGCCATCGACTACTCCGGTTACCCCGACTGCCGCCCCGAGTTCATCGAGGCGTTTCAGCGAATGGCCGATGTGGCTACGCGCGCGGGCGTCGAGCGCTGCGGGCCGAAGCTCGTCGCGCCGCTCATCAATCTGACCAAGGCCCAGATCATCCGCCGCGGCCTCGATCTCGGCGTCGATTACTCATTGACAGTCTCGTGCTACGACCCCTCCGTTCGCGCCGGTCGCATCATCCCCTGCGGCCATTGCGATTCGTGCCGCTTCCGCGCGGCGGCGTTTGCAGAGCTTCTCGTCAAAGATCCGGCGCTCGCCCAAGCCTGAGCGCATCGCGCCGAGTCAGCCCAGCCACCTTCCCCCATCGACGCGCACGATCGTCCCCGTCGTGTATCTCGCTTCCAAGGCGAGCCATCGCACCGCTTCCGCCGCGTCTTGGGGCTCTCCGCTCCGTGCCAACGGCACGCGCGAGAGATACCGCGCCTGCATCTCCGGCTGGCTTTCCGGCCCCGATTCGGGGAACGCCACCACGCCCGGCGCGACGCCGTTGACCCGCACCTGCGGGGCCAGGTCCACCGCCAGCGTCCGCACCATCTCGCCCAGCGCCGCCTTGGACATGCCGTACGCCGCGTGGTTGCGCCGCGGCCGGCCCATCGCATGAATGTCGCACAGGCAAACCACGGCGCCGCCGCCGGGGAGCAGGCTCCGCGCCAGCAGCGGCGTGAGGTGGCTCGTCAGCAACAGCGGCCCGGCCGCGTTCACGCGGAAGTGGGCCATCATCTCCTCGGCCCCGATGCGCTCGATCGGCGTCGGCCCGTACATCGACGCGTTGTGCACGAGCACATCCAGCCGGGGCCACGCGCGGGCCAGCCTCTCGCCCAGCGCCTCCACGCCCGCCAGGTCCCCGAGGTCCAGACGCATCGCCCGATCCTCGAACGCCAGAACTCTCGACACCTCGCTCACCGGCTCGGCGCCGACCAGTTCCGCGTGAAGGCCCCGCGCCTCAACCTCGCTCTCCCGGAACGTGAACTGCACAGCGCACCCGGCCCGAGCAAGGGCGAGACAGATCGCGCGCCCGACCCGCCGCGCCCCGCCGGTGACCAGCGCCACCGGCCGCTCGACGCCCGGCCCGGTCACGTCACCCCACCCTTGGGCGAATCACCCTTTTCCGGCGCGGGCCCTTGGGCTTCCGGCCCGTCTTCGGAGTCCCCCGCTTCCTCGGGAACAGCCCGGCGGCCGGCCTGGGTCCAGGCCGAAGCCGGAACCCGTCGCGAAGGGCCGCCGTCCTCGCCAGCGCCGACCCGCCTGAACCACCGGCGCATCACGGTGAGGACCACGAGCCCGACCAGCACCAGCAGGATCGACCCCAGGACGACGAGCAGCACCCGCGCTCGCGCGACCGGCGGGAGTCCCGACCCCGAGGCACAGACCAGCCATTGAGTCGCGGTCTCCGCAGTCATTCCCTCCGGAGATTACCTTCCCAAACTCCGACCGACCCCCGGGGGCCTACAAATAAACAAGTGGTTCCGGCGCGGGGTCCCAAGAACCGGAAAGGGACGTGCACCGAACCCCATCATTGTGGGAAGGGGTACAAATTGGCAAGGCCCGCCGGCGCTGCCGCACGAATCGGGGCGCCGCGGGCGACAAGTCACCCGTCGGGGACAGCCGATCTTCTGGGGTCGGCGCTCCCGCCTCTTGAGAGTCGTTCAGGAGGCGCGGGTGAGCGAGGCTCGTGTGATCCCGCCGGAGCATGATGCGCCGGCAAGTGCGTGAAAGAGGAAGACATGCGCAGGAGCATCCGGAGAGCGAGTTTCTGGCCCATCGCGTGCACGCTGGCCGCGGTCGCCCTGGGGGGCACACTCCTGGCGCCAGCGCCGGTCCTGGCCCGCGACCGGGACAACGCCGCGCCACAGGCGCTGGCCGACTGGTCCCGCGACCTCTGGACCACCGCCAAGAGCGGCCGCTCTTCCCAGGCGCTGGACCTGATCGGCGCGTTCCCCGGACCGGCGAACACGCCGGCCGGCGCGGAACTGATGAGCGTGGTCGAGCGCTACCGCGGCAACATCGAGAAGCGCGAATCGGCGCGCCGCGAGCGCCTCACGGAACTGGATGCCGACCTCGTCAAGGCCGCCGAGAAGGGCGACCTGCTCGCCGCCCTGCGCGCCGCCATCGAGACCCACACGCTGTCCACCGAGAAGCGCGAGGTCCTCGAGCGCGACTCGATCAAGGACCTCGTCACCAAGGCCGAGGCGGCGGCCCGCGCGGCCGAGCTCGAGGCCCGCTGGCTCGATGCGCACAACCTGTACAACCGGCTCCACCTCTTGCTCGAGGAGTCGGGCACCTACCAGGTGGACCTGCGCCGCATCGGGCAGCGCCTGATGATGCTTCGCCTCTACGTCCCGCGCCGCCTCCACGAGATGCGCAGCGCCCAGCGCGTCGCCGAGGGCGAGCCCGCCCTGCCGCCCTTCAACGAGATCGGCGAGGACTGGCGCGACAAACTCAAGGATGTCGAGGAGCCGATGGCCTACCGCTCGATCCAGGCCGCGGCCCAGTTGCACGTGGACCACGTGCCCATGTCGCAGATGCTCGCCGGCGGGCTGCGCGCGGTGCGCACTTTGGCCGACACCCCCGACCTCTCTCAGGCGTTCCCCGGCCTCGCCGACGACGCCGCCCGCGCCCAGTTCCTGCGCCACATCGACGACAAGCTGGAGACTCTCAAGGACCCGGTCCGCCCGCTGGACTACACCGCGATGGTCGGCTCCGTCCGCGCGCTGCTCAACTCCAACGCGGCCACCGTCAAGATCCCCGTGCCCGCGATCGTCCACGAGTTCGCCAACGGCGCGATGGGCGAGCTCGACGATTTTTCTTCCATCATCTGGCCCGATGAGCTGGCCCAGTTCGAGCGCACCACCGAGGGCACGTTCAAGGGCGTGGGCATCCAGATCACGCTCAACGACGCCATGGAGATCAAGGTCGTCACTCCCCTCGAGGGAACGCCCGCGGCCCGCGCCGGGCTCCGCCCCAACGATCTGATCCGCAAGATCGACAGCGATTCAACCCTCGGCATGAGCCTGACCCAGGCCGTCGAGCGCATCACCGGCAAGGAAGGCACGCGCGTCATGCTCACGATCGAGCGCGAGGGAGCCGAGGGCCCGCTCGAGTTCGACCTCGTCCGCGCCGAGATCCCCATCTACAGCGTCAAGGGCTGGCTGCGCGACGGCCCGCGCGAGACCGACTGGGACTACATGATCGACCGCGCCAGCCGCATCGGCTACGTGCGCATCACCCAGTTCACCAACCGCACCACGCGCGAGTTCCGCTCCGCCATCGAAGAGATGCTCGCCTCCGGCGTCAAGGGCGTCGTGCTCGACCTGCGCAACAACCCCGGCGGCCTGCTCTCCGAGGCCGTGGGCGTCGTCAGCCAGTATGTCCCCGAGGGCGTGGTCGTCACGCAGGAGGACAACCAGGGCCGCGAGCGCGAACGCCAGAGCATTGTCCCCGGCCAGGCTTCGCTCGCCAACCTGCCGGTGGTCGTCCTGATCAACGGCGGCTCGGCCTCGGCCAGCGAGATCGTCGCCGGCTGCCTGCAGGACTATCACAAGGCCGTCATCGTCGGCGATCGGTCCTTCGGCAAGGGCAGCGTGCAGAACGTCTTCGGCCTCGGCTCCAAGGCCGCCTTCAAACTCACGACGCAGTACTACCGCCTGCCGGGCAAAGACGGGCAGCCGGGGCGCCTGATCCATAAGCGGCCCAAATCCGAAACCTGGGGCGTCGAGCCCGATGTCGAGGTCGAGATGCTGCCCAAGCAGTTCTCCGACGCTATCCAGATCCGCCTCGATGCGGACATCGTCGAGTTCGACGCGCAGGGCAACCTCGTCAACCGTGATGCCCGCCCCGACCCCTCTCGCCTCATTACCGAGGGCCTCGACCCGCAACTGGAGACCGCCCTGTTGCTCATTCAGTCGCAGGTGTTGGCCAACACGGTCGGATCGCGGGCCTCCCTGAACTGACCGACCCCAAGAAACTCCGCGCAGTAATCGCTCCGGCTCGCCCCTGCCGATGATCCTCCCATGCGCGGCGAGCGCCAACAGAGCCTCCTAGTCATCACCGACGGCGGCGTGGCCTCGCTCGTCGCCTGCCTGCTCAACGATGACCCCGAGCGCATCTGCGCCTGGGTGCCGCCGCCCGGTTCGCCGAGCATCGACTCTCCGGGTATCTCGATCTCGCAGGAGCACCGCGAGTCGGCCCGCGAGCAGGCGGAACTCCTCGGCCTGCGCACGCTGGTGGTCTCCGGCTCGGTGACTCTCGGTGCCGATCGTCCCGCCGGCCCGGGCAGCGCGGAGAGCCTGCCGCCGCCCGCCGTGCTCATGCTGGCCATGCAGGATGCGGCGCGGCTGGGCTGCGACATCGTCCTGTGGCCGGTGGTCTGCGGCGCGGACCTCGACGACCTTGTGGGTGTCGCGGAGACTGCACGGCTCGTCACCCGTCTCATGGACCTGCCCGGCCGGGCGGGAGCGGCGACGGCGCCGCGCCTGGCCGGAACGCTGCGGATGGAAACGCCGCTGGCCGACCTCTCCGTCGAGCAGGTCGCGGCCCTCGCCCTGGACCTCGATGCCCCCACCCATCTCTGCTGGTGGAACCGGCTCGGAGCGGGCGCGCCCGCTCCCGCCGCCGAAGCCCGAGCCAATTGGGAATCGGCCCTTAAAGCCGCGGCCAGCGCCCGCGGATATGCCCTCGAAACCGCCTGATTCTGCGGAACTCCCCGCCGCAATCCGGCCTGCTACACTCTCCGCCCCGCTGAACCGGCCCAGACGATCCCGGACAGCGATTCTGACGGAGGCTGGTCGATGTACGCCATCTTCGAGGACAGCGGCTCGCAGCTCAAGGCTTCGGTGGGCGATGTGCTGACGATCGACCTGCGCGAACTGGCTCAGAACGCGAAGAACGTCACCTTCGACCGAGTCCTGCTCGTCGGCAAAGAGGGCGGCGCGACGATCGGATCGCCCTACATCAAGGGCGCGAGCATCACCGCCGAGATCCTCGAGCGCGATGTCGCGGGCCCGAAAATAGACGTCATCAAGTTCAAGAAGCGCAAGGGCTACCGCAAGAAGCAGGGCCACCGCCAGCACTTCATGAAGGTGAAGGTCTCCGCGATCAAGGCCTAAGCGCTAGGCGTCCTGCCTTCGCACTCCCGATTCGACGGCTTGCCCGGTTTCCACACGTCGCTGTCATCGCGCGCCTGGAGACCTCGCAGGTCAGGCGGCACTCCCTCCCACATCCGCCATATCCCCATCCGACATCCGACATCTCGAAGAGTCGCCGTGGCGACCCACATCGCCTCAACGGTCCGACGCAAACGGCCCGTAGTCCAGCCGGTCGCGATCCGGCAGGAACGGCCGGATGGTGCTCTCGTCCACGAGGTCGCGCGTCAGCACCCGGGCCCGGTCCTCGCCCCCGAATCCCACCGGCCTCAGCCCCACCGAGAACCCCACCGTGTCCTCCAGGTTGTCAACCGACAGGCCGAACTCGACCGTCCACTGCGGCATCCGCCGCTCCACCCGCGCCGTCACTCCCTGAAACTCCGTCCGCTTCGTGTCCCAGACCGCGGTCAGGCTCGCGGCGTACTTGCGCGTCAGCTCATACCGGGCCCCGAAGTCCAGCAGCGTGCTCTCCGGGTTGTCGAGGTATCGCACCTCGGTGAAGGTCGAGAACCCGAACCCGTGGTCGATGATCGCGCCGGCCGTGGCCCGCGCCACCGTCGAGTCCTCGATGTTGTAGATCAGGTCGCTCACGATCGCGATCGCGTCCGTGAGCATGAACCGGACCGTGTTGCTCAGGAACTCGCCGAGGTTCGAGTGCTCCGGTCGGAACTCGATGAACCGCCCGAAGGGCGACTCGCGGTCCGCGTTGTTGTTCGACCAGACGTAGTTCGTGTCGATCACCAGCCAGTCCACGCTGTAGCGCCGGTCGGCGTCGCCGCGATAGGTCTGCCACGTGTTGCGGATCCCGATCCGCGCCACCGTCCCGTCGGCGATCGATTCGACCCAGTCGTCGTAGATCGGCAGGTCCTCCTGATCGACGGTCGTGCCCGCGTACCAGATCGTCGCGCTGGGCTCGACGATGTGGCGCACGCGATCGATGTCGAAGAACTTCGACTGCGCCTTGTCGTTGATCCGGTGCAGCGTGGTCGCCACGCGCAGCCCGCCGCCGCCCCAGAGCCGGTAGTCGTCGTTGTCGTCGCCGTTGAACTCGTCGAAGTTGTCGTCGTAGAGCGTGAAGCGCCCGACGAGGAACGGCACGATGCTCAGCGGCCCCGCCTGGAGCGGGACCTCGATCTCCTGGCGCGTGTCGAGGCGGAACACCGACGATTCGCTCACCCCCGCCGCCCGCAGCGCGTCGCCGATGCTGTCGGAGGGCATGAGCCCGAAGCCCGCCTCCGCGTCGTTCACCGATGAGAACCCCATCTGGCTGAGCGTCGGCTCGTTGAACGAGAGCGAGAGCAGGCCCGCGCTGTACTGGCTCGAATACCGCACCAGCCCGTTGAAGAACTCGTCGTTGAGCCGGAAATAGGTCGCCTCCGGCAGGCGCTGCGTCATGTACCCCAGGCTCTGGAGCAGGTACTCGTTGGAGATGAAGTCGTTGAACGTGCCGCGGGCCTCGAGCGTGAAGCCCTGCCGCTCGTCGAGGAACCGCAGGTACGCCGAGTTGGCGAACTCGCGCCGCGTCTGCGCCTCGCGCCGGAAGAACTCCTCCACGAACGTCTCGTCCGAGATGTACGTGCCCTCGAGGAACAGCGTCCAGTGGTCCGACAGGCGCCACACCTGCTCCGCCTCGATCATGCCGCGGCTGTCGTCCTCGTGGTCGATGCGGTCGCCCGTGGGCAGCCGGTCCGTGCCGCTGTCGTAGATGAAGTAGCCGAAGAGCGAGCCGTTCATCTCCTCCGGCACGCGCCACGAGAGATCGAGGCCGCCCGCCGGCCCGCGCCCGAAATAGGCGTCGGCCAGCAGCGTCGCGCTGTTGCCGCTCGCGGCGTCGAGCCCCAGCAGCGCGTAGATGTCCCACGCCGTGCGAATGACGGTGTCGCCGTCTTCGCTGTCGATCGAGAGGCGGCGCAGCGGGCTGGGCCGGTCCGTCACCGTCCCGCGGTACCGCGGCAGCCAGAGCAGCGGCGCGCCCAGCGCCCGGAAGGTCGGGTCCTCGGCGTCCACCACGAAGCGGTCCGGCCCCGGCTCCACGCCCGTCCGCGGCACGTGCGTGATCGTCACCTCCTTGGCGCCGATCGCAAAGTGCGGCTCGGCGAACCCCACGTTCGCCAGGCGCACGTTCTTCGCGCTCCACTGGCTGTGCGACTCCTGACGGATCGCATCGGCCCGCAGATAGAGCGGCAGCCCCTTCTCCTGGTCGTAGGTCCAGAACACCGCGTCGAGGACGATCGCTTTCTCCGTGCGCAGGTCGTAGAAGACGCGGTTGCCGCGCAGCGTGTAGCGCGCATCGCGGGCGTTCACATCGCCCTCGAGGTACACCCCCGCCACATCCTCCAGCGTGAAGCGAGACACATCCAGCGCGGGGATCCGCGTCAGGAACACGACGCCGCGCTCCGCCGAGAGCTCCACCGTGCGCAGCCCGCGCGTCGCCTCATCGATCGCCGTGTACTGCACCGACACGCCCCCGGAAACGACCAGCGCGCTCTCGCGGGTCGCCGCCCCTTCTTCCGCCGCCCCGCCGCGGCCGGGCGAGACCAGTTCGATCTGCGGCGCGTGGATGTACACCACCCCGCCGGTATCGCTCGGCGACTGCGCCGGCGAGCGCGCAGCCGGCGGCAGCGGCCCGCGCGGGTCCTGCATCGTTACCGCCGCGGGCGGCGGCGGCGTGACATCCGGCGTCGTCGGCTCCGTGGGCGCACCCGGCGGCACGACTTCTCCGGGGCGCTCAAGCCCCGGGCGCCCGGGCTCGGTTGAAATAGATCGCAGGTAGCGGGCCAGGCGTTCCTCGCCCTCGACCACAAACGGGTCTTCCGGCCGCACACGGCGCAGCAGGTCGGCACGCAGCGTCGGCGCGGGTGTGACCGCGATGGCCGTCACCAGCAGCCGCGGCCCGGCCTGCACGGCCCACGGCGCGCCGCTCGGGTCGCTCACATCTTCGAAGTACACCGCCACCTGCTCGGCATCGACCCCCTCGATCCGCACCGGCTCCATCCACACCACGGCCCGGCGCGCCGCGTAGCGGTACGGCCCCAGCGAGACCCGCACATCGCGATCAAGCAGCAGCCGCTCCGTCGTCCCTTCGCGCCACGACCAGACCCGCGCCGCCCCGAACGAGAGCGGCAGGTCCTGCACCGATGCGGGCAGATCCATTTCGCCGAAGGTCCGGCCGTCGATGAAGCGCGGGGCCGATGGCCCGCGCGGCGCGACCGCCTGGGCCCCGATCGCCGGGACGTTGGCCCACAGGATGAGAGTGACGCCCACGATCGCCGCACAGCGAGCAAGAAATCGTGCCGACCTCGACCGCTGGGCGTCCAACGGCGAGCGATGCTACGGATTGGTCGAAGTGGCTACAAGCGTGCCGGATTGCGAGACGGATTTCAGCCGTCCGTTGCCTTGAACTCCGGGTTCAACTCCGGAGAATGAGTCCCTGGCCCTAGTCCACTACTTGAGCGTTGCGGTTTACCCGCGACGCGATCTACCCCCTCTCAACCGGCATGGAGCGGAGCAAAGCGAAGCGACATGCCGGGGCCTACGGCGCCCACACATTCGCCTGCTTTTCGACCCCCGGCACGCGCCCGTCCGGCCCGTGCGCCTGCACGCCGTTGACCGTCCCGCTCGCCGCACGCGGAAAGTGCTCCCCCTGCCACGAAGCCGGGTACTTCGGGTCATCCAGTTCCAGCGCGGCTTTCGTCGGATAGAGCGGGCGGAACGTGTCGCACATCACGGCCAGTTCAGCCGTGTGCGTCGCCTCCAGCGAGGCCTCGATCGTCCCCGGGTGCGGCCCGTGCGGGATCCCCTGCGGGTGCAGCGTCAGCGAACCCACCTCGATCCCCTTGCGGCTCCCGAAGTTCCCCTCCACGTAGTACAGCACCTCATCCGAGTCGATGTTCGAGTGGTTGTACGGAACTTTCACCGCCTGCGGGTGGTAGTCCAGCATCCGCGGGCAGAACGAGCAGATCACGAAGTTGTGCGCCTCGAACGTCTGGTGCGTCGGCGGCGGCTGGTGCAGTTTGCCCGTGATCGGCGCGAAATCATCCACGTTGAAGATGTACGGGTAGTAGCAGCCGTCCCACCCCACCACGTCGAGCGGGTGATAGTCATACGTGTACGAGTGCACGTAGCCGCGCGCCTTGATCCGCACTTCGTACTCGCCGCGGACATCAAACGTCAGCGGCAGTTCTGGAACCCGCAGGTCCCGCTCGCAGTACGGCGAGTGCTCGAGGAACTGGCTCGTCGTCTTGCTCACGTACCGGCGCGGCGGGCCGATGTGCGACCCGTTGGCCGTCTCGATCGTCAGGAACTTGCCGAAGGGCACGCCCGGCGGGAGCGGCGCGGCGTGATCCGCCATCCGTCCGTGCGACCCCGCGTGGTGGAACTCGATCCGGTAGATCGTGCCCTTGGGGATGACGAGGTAGTCCTTGGGCCCGAACTTGAGCGTGCCGAACATCGTGTACAGCGTGCCGGACCCGAAGTGGATGAAGTGGCACTCATCGCCCATCGCGTTCTTGTAGTGGTAGTTCATGGGCTCGGCCGGGACGCAGATGCTCATCTCGCAGTCCTCGTTGCCGAAGATCACGCGCCGCCCCGTCACCGGGTCGCCGTGCGGCTTCGCCGGCGCGGTCTTCAGGTGGCGCATCCGCATGATGTCCCGCTCGACATATTCGACCTTCGTCGCGTACAGCGGCTTCCAGCCGTGCACCTGCGTCGGCGGGTGGATGTGATAGAGCGTACTCGTCGGGCCCACGAACCCCTCGGTCCCGAAGACCTCCTCCGAATAGAAACGCCCGTCCGGCCGCCGGAACTGGGTGTGCCGCTTCTTCGGCAACTGCCCGAGATGGAAGTAGTACGGCATGGGCGGTCCTCCACGGGCGGCGCCGACCGCCGGAAACTCCGGCCGCGCCGCGCCAGTAGTCTATTGCTCCGAGCAGCCCGGTCGCGCGAGAAATCCCCGGAAGAATCGACCCATGGAACGGACTCCGCCGATGCGCCTTGCGGCCCCGCGCCGCCCGATCGCCCGCATGCTCCGGGCCTTCGCCGCGGCCCTCGCTTCCATCGTCGCGCCGCACGCCGCGCTCGGGGCCGATCCTCTGCTCGCGGGGGCCGAGCTCCGCTACCACATCTCACCGCACGCCTGGGGCGATGAAGAGCGCTCGCTCCGCATCGTCCTCAGCTTCGTCGGCGAGCCCGACGGCACGACCGAACTGGCGCTGCCTGATCGATGGGGCGGCGCGGCCGGTCTCGGTCGCTGCATCCGAAACCTCCGCGCCCTGACGCCCGGGGCATCGGTCCTGCCCGTCCCCCAGCGCCCGAACCTGTTGCAGGTCACGCACCCGCCTATGCGCGCCGTGCAGATCGAATACCACGTCGTGCAGGATGAGCCCTCTTCGCCGCTGACGGTGCTGCGGCTCAACCGCCCCGTGCTGCGCCTTGGCTGGTTCTACGCCATCGGGCAGGCGCTCTTCGTCATCCCCCGGTGGGACCAGAATGCGCAGCGCGAACTGAGCGTCACCTGGTCCGGCCTGCCCGCCGGCTGGAACCTCTCCGGCCCGTGGGGCGAGGGCGCTGGCGAGCAGCGCGCCCGCGGCGACATCGGCGACCTGCGCGGCGCCACGTTCATCGGCGGGGCCGGCCTGCGCTCCTCGCTGCGCGATGAAGCCGGAGCCGCGGTGACCCTGATCACCCGCGGCGAATGGCCCTTCCCGGATGCCGACCTGCTCGACCTCGCGGCCCACATCACCGGCGCGCAGCGCCGGTTGCTCGACGACCATACCCCGATGAAGGCCACCGTCATCGCCATCCAGACGGATGAGCACCCGTCGAACACGGGCGGAGAAGCGCGCACGGGCGGCGTGAGCCTCTATATGCCCTCCGGCATCGTCGCGGCGCAGGACGCCGCGTTCCTGCTCGCGCACGAGATGTTCCACCTCTGGAACCCGCGCCGCATCGGGCGGCTGGCCGGCCCGCGCCTGACGTGGTTCAGCGAGGGCGTGACCGACTGGGCCGCGGCGCGCACGCTCGACGAAATCGGGCTCTGGGGCGAGGGCCGCTTCATCGTGTGGATCAACAGCGTGCTGCGCGATTACTCGCTCTCCTCCGCGCGCGCGCTCCCCGTGGACCAGCTGCTCGCCCGGCGCTCCGAATCTCCCGAGGCGTCGCGGATGCCCTACCTCCAGGGCGCGATCCTCGCGCACAACTGGGAAGCCGACCTGCGCCGCATCTCCGGCGGCTCGCTCTCGTTCCAGAACGTGCTGCGTCGCCTCGTCGCGACGCGCGTCGCAAGCCCCCTCGATGAGGAACGGATCGCCGACGCCTTCCCGGCAGATATGCGCGAGGGCGTTCTGCGCGAGATCAGGCGTTGCATCATCGGCGGCGGCGTCATCGACCCGCGCCCCGATGCCTTCGCGCCGCGCCTCGTCCTGACTCAGGAATTCTTGCACGCCTTCGACCCGGGCTTCGAGGTCGATCCATCGCTCGTCAGGGGCGTCATCACCGGCGTGCGCCCGGGCTCGGCCGCGTGGCGCGCCGGTCTTCGCGATGGCCAACTCTGGGTCGGCGGCGGCGTGACACGCGACCCCGATGAATGGGCCGAGATTGTCATCGCCGACGACCGTGGCGCCCAGCGCATCATCCGCTACCTGCCCCGCTCCGGCCACACCCACCGCGTGCCGCAGTACCGGTTGCCCTCGGCGCGCTAGTTGGAGCGCTCGGCTTCCTGCCTTCGCTTTCTTGCTTCCACCGCTCGGCTTCTCCCATCCGACATCCGACATCCGACATCCGACATC
>Ga0187894_10002071_pt1 | contig 24470 bp, 24 predicted proteins | sample GBC1701081metaG_FD_136650 | JGI IMG/M metagenome (GOLD analysis project Ga0187894, IMG submission 136650) | White microbial mat communities from a lava cave in the Kipuka Kanohina Cave System on the Island of Hawaii, USA - GBC170108-1 metaG ... | reverse complement strand
GGCTCGGCGGTTGGACCGGCTATTACGGAAAGCCAGGTCCTATCGTCATGCTCCGAGGCCTCACCCAGTTCCACGACATCAAGCATGGTTGGAGCCTCCGAAATGTGCGAATCTCATAGCCCGATGGGGGAGAGGGTATTTCCGTATGACGGACCCTACTGACACTTTCCGTCGTGAGCTGTCCTTAAGGACAGGGCTTATCCTGTCCGTTAAACTGGGCTAACAGTCGAGCCATGCCGGAACTCCCCGAAGTCGAAACCGTGATGCGCGGCCTCGAGGCCGTGCTCACCGGGCGGCGCATCCACAAGGTCAGGCTCGCCCGCGGCGATCTGCGCTTTCCCTTCCCGCCCGATTTCGCCAAGCGCGTCGAGGGCCGCATCGTGCTGCGCCTCAAGCGGCGGGCGAAATACATCCTCGCTTTCCTCGAGGGCGGCGAGGTCCTGATCCTCCATCTCGGCATGTCGGGCCGCTTCACCGTCATCGACGCCAAGGGCCGCATGACCGGAATCGGCGAATTCTACGAGGAGAGTTCAGCACCCGACGGCGGCTCAGGCCCGCATGATCACGTCGTCTTCACCCGCGAAGACGGCCTGCGTGTCATCTACACCGATCCGCGCCGCTTCGGCCTCATGGACCTCGTCGGTGAAACCGGGCTCGACAGTCACAAGCTTCTCGCCCAAATCGGCGTCGAGCCCTTGGGCAATGAATTCGACGCGGCCTATCTCGCCCAAGCTTTCCGGGCCAAGAAAGCGCCGCTCAAGGCCGCCCTCCTCGACCAGCGGCTCATCGCCGGCCTCGGTAATATCTATGTCTGCGAGGCGCTTTATCGCGCGCGCCTGTCCCCCAAGCGCAAGGCCGGGAGCCTGGTCAAGAAGACCGCCTACGATCCGCGGCTCGAGGAGCTGGTGCGCCATATCCGTGCCGTGCTCGACGAGGCGATCGCCGCCGGCGGGTCGACCTTGCGTGACTTCGTCCAGCCGACGGGCGATGCCGGGTCGTTCCAGCAGGTCTTCGCCGTCTATGACCGCGAAGGCGAGAAATGCCGCAGGCGTCAATGCGGCGGCACCATCAAGCGCATCGTGCAATCGGGCCGCTCGACCTTCTATTGTCCCAAGTGCCAGAAATAGCCTATCTGTCGCCCTTAAAACGGGATCAGCGAGAGAGAAGCCATGACCTATGAGAACATCCTTGTCGAAACCCATGACGGCGTGGGCCTCATCCGGCTCAACCGGCCGCAGGCACTCAACGCGCTCAACGCCGCGCTGATCGCCGAGCTCGGCCAGGCGCTCAACGACTTCGACCAGGATCCCAAGATCGGCGCCGTCGTCCTCACCGGCAGCGAGAAAGCCTTCGCCGCCGGCGCCGACATCAAGGAAATGGCAGGGAAATCCTATATGGAAGCCTATCTCGGCGATTTCCTCGCGAGCTGGGACCGGGTCGCGCATCAGCGCAAGCCCGTCATCGCCGCGGTCGCGGGCTTTGCCCTTGGCGGGGGCTGCGAGATCGCTCTCATGTGCGATTTCATCATCGCGGCCGACACGGCGAAATTCGGCCAGCCCGAGATCCAATTGGGCGTCATGCCGGGTGCCGGCGGCACGCAGCGGCTGCCGCGCTATATCGGCAAGGCGAAGGCGATGGATCTGATCCTCACCGCGCGCATGATGGATGCAGCCGAGGCCGAGCGTTGCGGACTCGTGGCGCGCGTCGTGCCGGCCGACAAGCTCGTCGATGAAGCGCTTGCGGCGGCGAAGAAGATCGCCTCCTTCTCGCAGCCTATCGCGCTGATGGCCAAGGAATCGGTGAACCGCGCCTTCGAGACGACGCTCGCCGAAGGTGTGCGCTTCGAGCGCCGCCTGTTCCAGGCGATGTTCGCGACCGAAGACCAAAAGGAAGGCATGGCGGCCTTCGTCGAGAAGCGCAAGCCGCAATTCAAGAACCGCTGAAACCCCGCCCGTTCAGCAGGAGGCCGTCCAGGCTCCCGGATCCGGCGCACGTCCGATCAGGGCCAGGCCATAGGCGATCGATTCGAACTGGTCGCCGGTGGTCAGTTTCGCCGTGCCGAAGCGCTCGCCGAAGATCCGCCAGATCGCCGGGATGAAGGACGATCCGCCGGTCAGGAACACCTTGTCGATCTCATGGGCGCCGAGGGCTGCTGCCTTAAGCGCCTGGTCCACCGTCCGGGCGATGCGCTCTACATCATCGGCGATCCAGCCTTCGAATTCGGCGCGAGTGATCGTCTCGCTCATCGCTAGCCTGCCCGGCGCAAAACTGAATTCGGCGCTCTCGGCCGTTGACAGCGCCATCTTGACGGCGCCGACGGCGCGATAAAGGGCAAAGCCCAGGTCGTTCTCGATGATGTCGATGAGCTTGGCCAAAGGTTCGGGATCGATGGCGGCGCGCTGCACTTCGACGAGCTCCTTCAGATCGCCATTCGTCTTCATCATCGCGAGCTGGTTCCAGCGCGCGAAATTCGCGTAATAGCCATTGGGGATGGTGAGCGTCTTGTCGAAGGAGCGGTAGTTTGCGCCCTTGCCGAGTCGGGGCGAGACGACATTGTCGATGATGCGGTAATCGAAAGTATCGCCGGCGACGCCGATGCCGCTATGGCCCAAGGGACGGGCTTCCATGCGTCCTTGCCGCCGCTCGAAGCGCATGACCGAGAAATCGCTGGTGCCGCCGCCGAAATCGGCGACCAGGATCGTCGCTTCCTGACGCAACTGGCGGGCATAGAAGAAGGCGGCGCCGACCGGCTCATAGACATAATGGCCGTGATCGACGCCGAGCCGTCCAAAAGCCTGGCGGTAGCGCCGCATCGCCAGGGCCTCGTCGGGGCTGGCACCTGCGAAGCGCACCGGCCGGCCGATCACGATCCTTGGGCGGCCTGAGAAGGAGAAAGCCCGATCGGCATGGCGCAAGAGGCTGCGCAGGAAGGCCGACAGCAGGTCCTCGAAGCGGAAATTCTGGCGGAAGATGCGCGTCTTCACGAAGGAGGGACTGGCGGCGAAGGTCTTGAAGGACTGGATGAAGCGATGTGCCGCCGTGCCCTCGATGAATTGCTCGACGGCCCAGGGACCGCCTTCCATGCGCAGGTGCGCGCTCTCGCCCTGATGCTCCTCCCAGAAGCACAGGGCCGAATTATAGGTGCGATGGACGACGCCGCCCTGAGTGAACTGGATCGCCTCGGCCTCGCCTTCGGGACCGGCAAGGGCCACGACCGTATTGGTCGTGCCGAAATCGATGCCGATCGATATGTCCGCGGGGTCACTGTGCATGGCAGGCTCTTGAGAGGGGCGGCCATCCGGCAGCGAGCAAAGCTGGCTTCGCTCACTCTCGAACTGGGGATGACCAAGGGATCGGGTGCCTATAGCACGCGTCAGTGCAATGGCAAGGGATGCGCCGCGCCGGCAAATGCGCTAGATTACGTGTGGATAACCGGAGAGCGGACATGGTCCTCTATCGACAAAGCCTCGCCGCCGCGCTGGTCCTGGCAGGTCTGGCCGGGGCGCCTGCTTTCGCCAATCCGCAAATGCTTCCGGTGGGCGGGCCCTGGTCGTCCGGGGATTACGTGGAGGCGATCTTCGCCGTCCACAATGGCCTCATCACCCTGCCGCGCCAGGGCAATCCGAAGACCAGGATGTTCTTCGACCGGCTCGTCGACCGCGGCAATATCGAGACCTTGATGGCCGCCCCGCTGAGCCGGGCGGAGAAGCGCCGCGACATCCTCATCATCCTCTCGGCGACCGGGGAATTCCGCGGCCGCTATGGCTATGCGGTAGCCCTTGGCGATGACGTGCAGGGAGAGCTTGTCGCGATCCAGATCTTCCGGCTCTATCTGATCGACCGCCTGGCCACGCTCGACATGCAGGATGAGGCCGAGAAAATTCGCTACGAGAACGCCATCGCCACCGCCCTCGCCGGCACCCTCGACACGCTGGCGGGAGGGCCGCTCTTCACCACCGACCAGCTTCTCGCCCTGAGTGCCGCGCTCGGGCGGCATTATCCGGCCATCCGCACGAAGCTCGATCCTGAGGAGCACCAGCATATCCTGCAGCGGCTGCAAAGGATGGCGGCGGCGCAAAGCGATCCCGCCCTCAAATCCGCTTTCGCCGGGGCGCTCGCGGCGGCACGAGGCGGCAATTGACGGCGCGGGCTCATGCGACTATAAGCCCGCCAACGATTAGGGGAAATGGGCCGCATGCTCAACATAGAGCGGGCGGCATTTTTGCATTGAACCGATATCGACCGGTTTCAACTTTCAGGATGTGATTTCATGGCGAACACCAGTTCGGCGAAAAAGGCGACACGCGTTTCGGCTCGCCGCGCCGTCATCAACAAGAACCGCGTGAGCCGGGTGCGCTCGTCGGTACGCAAGGTCGAGGAAGCGATCGCTTCCGGCAACAAGACTGCCGCGGAAGCTGCTCTCAAGGCCGCCGAGCCCGAGCTGATGCGCGGCGCGCAAAAGGGCGTCGTCCACAAAAACGCAGCGTCACGCAAGGTGTCGCGGTTGTCGAAGCGCGTGAAGGCTATCAAGTAACATTCTGAAATCGTTTCAAAATATAGCCGGGTTTCCGGTCATCCACAGACGGCGTGCCAGGAAATCCCCGGCGCGCCGTTTTTCTTGTTCAGCCCGCTGACGGTTAGGCGCAAGGATTTTCATTATTTATCATCGCGTTAGCGGAGTGCGATAAGGCGATTGGACAAAGGCCGGCAAAAACCCTCGGACCCAAAGCGAGGAATCTAAATTTTGTGATGGCTGTGCTTTTTGCGCACGCAGCCTTGCCCCTCGATTGAATCTTACATGAGAGTCAATTACTTGCCGCCGATTGTTGTGACGTGAGAGTCAATCGGCGCGAAGCCGATTCTGAATTCCGCACACGGATGATCGTCCCAGTTCGGTTGTAACGGGACCGGGCTTGTGGGTATGGTCTTTAGGCGCTGCCTGAGGGGCTGCGGGACGGCAAGATGGGTAAGTCAGTAAAGGTCACAACCGGGGCTACAAAGTGACCAGGTTTTCTAAATTTAGTTCGCCTTAGGTTCAATCGAACCGGAAAGGAGTCTGCTTGCGGATCAGTGGATCCGCAAGATGGGAAGTTGCGTGCCGAAAGCGCGGCTAATCGCTCGAGTACAAGAAACTAAAGGGGTTTAGGTGTGATGACAGATGCGGCAGGGATCGAGCTCAAGCAGAGCTGGAACAAGATCGCGCAAAGGCTCAAGGCCGAGCTGGGCGATGATCTCTATACAAGCTGGTTTGCACGGATGGAGCCTGAGGAATGCGCCGATGGCCGGTTGGCTGTCTCCGTTCCCACCCGTTTCCTCAGAAACTGGATCGAGACGCATTACGCCCAGAAACTTCTGAAGGCGAGCGAAGCGGAGCTCGGCCATCTCGACAATGTCCATGTCAAAGTCCGCACCACGGGCGTGCCACAGCGCCCGCAGGATGTCGCCGAGAGGCGCATTGCGCGCGAGAACCAAGCCGAGCCGTCAGCCCGGACAACGGTGCAGCCCACCATAGCGTTGGGGCAGCAGCCCGCCGCCGAGCGCGGATCGCCGCTCGATCCGAGCCAGACCTTCCACAGCTTCATTACCGGCGGCTCGAACCGTCTCGCCCATGCCGCGGCGCAGCGCATTTCGGAATCGCAGCCGGGCCTCCCGGTGAGCTTCAATCCGCTGTTCATCCATTCGGCCGCCGGCCTCGGCAAGACGCATCTCCTCAACGCCATCGCCTGGCGGGTGCGCGAGCGCCATCCCGAACGCAAGGTGCTGTTCATCACCGCCGAGCGCTTCATGTATCATTTCATCGGCGCGCTCAGGTCGCGCGACACGATCGGCTTCAAGGACTTCTTCCAGTCGATCGACGTATTGCTCATCGACGACTTCCAGTTCCTGCAGGGCAAGTCGATGACGCAGGAATTCTACCACACCTTCAACTCGCTGGTGGACGCCAAGCGCCAGATCGTGATCGCCGCCGACGCGCCCCCGGCCCAGCTCGACGCCATCGACCAGCGCATGCGCTCCAGGCTCATGGGGGGCCTCGTGGTCGACATCGAGCTGCCCGAGCTCGATCTGAGGCGCGAGATCCTGGCCCGCCGCCTCGCCGAGGTGGCGGCGCGCGATCCGCAAATCCGCGTCGATCCCGACGTCGTCGAATTCATCGCCAACAAGGTCCAGGGCGGCGGGCGCGAGCTCGAAGGTGCCCTCAACCGGGTCATCGCGCATCAGCAATTCTCGCATGCGCCGCTCTCGGTCGATCTCGCCGCCATGGTCTTGCGCGACATGTCGGCCAATCCCGACCAATGCCGGGTGCGCATCGACGACATCCTCAAAGTGATCGGGCGCCATTACAATGTGGCGCGCGCCGACCTCCTGTCGCCGCGCCGGGCCCGGTCCGTGGTGGTGCCGCGCCAAGTCGGCATGTATCTCGCCAAGAAACTGACCCCCAGGTCCTTGCCCGAGATCGGGCGCCGGTTCGGGGGCCGCGATCACAGCACGGTTTTGCATGCGGTGCGCAAGATCGAAGAGCTGATGAAGAGCGATGACCGGCTGGCCCGCGAAGTTGCCCTCCTGATCCGGCTTATCGAACAGCAATAGACAAGTCTGGCACGCCGGGCCTAATGTTTCCGGCCCAGGCTAGACAGGATTCCAAGAAGATGCGGGTGACTATCGAAAGATCGGCCTTTCTCAAGGCCCTCAACCATGTGCAGAGCGTGGTCGAACGGCGCAACACCATCCCGATCCTGTCCAATGTGCTGGTCCAGGCGAAAGGCGACAGCGTCAAGCTCACCGCCACCGATCTCGATATCGAGATCATCGAGACGGTCGCGGCCGAGGTGGCCCAGGACGGGGCCGTGACGGTCGCCGCCCATATGCTTTATGACATCGTGCGCAAGCTCTCCGACGGGGCCCAGCTCGAGCTCGACCAGGGGCCGGATCCCGGCCGGGTCGGCATCAAGGCCGGCCGCTCGCGTTTCGCGCTCCAGGCGCTGCCGCCCGAGGATTTTCCCGATCTCAATGCCGGCGAACTCTCGCACCGCTTCACCCTGGCGGCGGGCGAGCTCAAGGGGCTGGTCGAGAAGACGCGCTTCGCCATCTCGACCGAGGAGACCCGCTATTATCTGAACGGCATCTATCTGCACGAAGTCACCACCGGCAAGATGCTGAGAGCCGTCGCCACCGACGGCCATCGCCTGGCCCGGGCGCAAGTGGCGCTGCCGTCCGGCGCCAAGGGCATGCCCGGCATCATCGTGCCGCGCAAGACCGTGCTCGAGCTCGTCAAGCTCATCGAGAGCGACGAAGGCGAGATCGAGGTGGCACTCTCCGCCTCCAAGATCCGCTTCTCCTTCAACGGCCTCACTTTGACCTCCAAGCTGATCGACGGCACCTTCCCCGATTATGAACGGGTCATCCCGCGCAACAACGACAAGACGCTCGATGTCGACACCAAGCTGTTCTCCAGCGCCGTCGACCGGGTGTCGACGATTTCCTTCGAGAAGGGCCGCGCGGTGAAGCTCAATGTCGGCGACGGCCGCGTGGTGCTCACCGTCAACAATCCGGATTCCGGCTCGGCGGAAGAGGAGATCGCCGCGACCTATGAGGCAGAGCCCATCGATATCGGCTTCAATTCGCGCTACCTCCTCGACATCGCCTCCCAGATCAAGAGCGACACGGCGAGATTCCAGCTCGCCGATGCGGGCTCGCCCACCATCGTTCTCGATCCCTCGGACGACCAGGCGCTCTATGTGCTGATGCCGATGCGGGTGTGAGGCATTTACCCTCTCCCCGCTGGCGCCTGACGGGGGTAAGGAGGCGCGATGCCCTCCGCCTTCATCCTGACCCGGCTGACGCTCACCGACTTCCGCAATTACGCGTCCCTTAGGCTCGACCCGGGTCCGGGCCTCGTGGCGCTTACCGGTCCCAATGGTGCCGGCAAGACCAATCTCATCGAGGCGATCTCGCTTCTGGCGGCCGGCCGCGGCCTCAGGGGAGCGCTCTTCGAGGACCTGGCCCGCCAGGGCGGCAACCGCGGCTGGGCCATCGCCGCCCATGTCTCTTCGCCCGAGGGTGAGACCCGACTCGGCACTCAATGGATTCCCGAAGGCGAGGCCCAGAGCCAGACACGGCACGTGGTCATCGACGGCATCCCGCAAAAGAGCCCCGGCATTCTTGCCCATCATTTGCGGGTCATCTGGCTCACCCCGGCGATGGACCGGCTGTTCGCCGGGCCCGCTTCCGACCGGCGCCGCTTCCTCGACCGGCTGGTCACCGCCAACGACCCCGAGCATGCCTCCCGCGTGCTCGTCTTCGAGAAGCTCATGCGCGAGCGCAACCTTCTGCTCGAGGAACTGCGTCCCGACTTGACCTGGCTCTCAGGCCTCGAGGCCCAGATGGCGGAGGCCGCGGCGGCCATCGCGGCGGCCCGTCTCCATGCCGTCGAAGCCTTGCAAAACCACATAAAATTCCTACTTAAAGGGAGCGCTTTTCCCGCCAGCACCTTAAGCCTTCAAGGCGATCTCGAGGATCGCCTCAAGGCCATGCCGGCGGTGCAGGCGGAGGATGAATATCGTAGACTTCTGGCCGAATCGCGAGGCCAGGACAAGGCGGCGGGACGCACGCTCAATGGCCCGCACAGGAGCGATCTTCTGGTGACCCACGAGCCCAAATCCATGGCCGCGGCGCTGTGCTCGACCGGCGAGCAGAAAGCGCTCCTCATCGGGCTCATCCTGGCGCAGGCCTCTTCCGTCGCCGAGGAATCGGGCGCCGCTCCGGTCCTTCTTCTTGACGAAGTTGCGGCCCATCTTGACGTCAAAAGGCGATCCGGACTGTTCGAAACGCTACGCCAACTTGGCGCCCAGAGCTTCATGACCGGCACCGACAGAGAGCTCTTCAACGGGCTTGGCAAGAGGGCTGATTTCCTCCATGTGGAGGGTGGAATCGTAACGAGGCAGTAATGGCTGATCCGATCAAAAAACAGGCCGAGGATTACGGCGCTGAGTCCATCAAAGTCCTCAAGGGCCTTGATGCGGTGCGCAAGCGCCCGGGCATGTATATTGGCGACACCGATGACGGATCGGGCCTCCATCACATGATCTATGAGGTGGTGGACAATGCCATCGACGAGGCCTTGGCAGGCTATTGCGACCGCGCGACCGTCACCCTCAATGCCGATGGCTCCTGCACCGTCTTCGACAATGGCCGCGGCGTCCCGACCGACATCCATCCGAGCGAAGGCGTCTCGGCGGCCGAGGTCATCATGACCCAGCTCCATGCCGGCGGCAAATTCGACCAGAATTCCTACAAGGTGTCGGGCGGCCTGCATGGCGTCGGCGTTTCGGTGGTCAATGCGCTCTCGATCTCGCTCAAATTGCGCATCTGGCGCGGCGGCAAGGAACACGCCATGAGCTTCACCAACGGCGTCGCCGATGCGCCGCTCGCGGTGGTGCGCGACAGCCATGACAAGCGCGGCACGGAAGTGACCTTCCTGCCCTCGCCCCAGATCTTCACCAAGACCGAATTCGACTATGCGACGATCGAGCATCGCCTGCGCGAATTGGCCTTCCTCAATTCGGGCGTGCGCATCGTGCTCACCGACCGGCGCGGCGTCGAGCCCAAGGAAGTCGAGCTCTTCTATGAGGGCGGCATCCAGGCCTTCGTGCGCTATCTCGACCGTACCAAGCAGGCGCTCGTCTCGGAGCCGATCATGATGAAGGGCGAGAAGGACGGCATCACCGTCGAATGCGCCCTGTGGTGGAACGACAGCTATCACGAAAACGTGCTGTGCTTCACCAACAACATCCCGCAGCGGGACGGCGGTACCCATCTCGCGGGCTTCCGCGGCGCCCTCACCCGCGTCATCAACAATTATGCGGCCTCGAGCGGCCTCGCCAAGAAGGAAAAAGTGGCGCTCACCGGCGATGACGCGCGCGAGGGCCTCACTTGCGTGCTCTCGGTCAAGGTGCCCGATCCCAAATTCTCGTCCCAGACGAAGGACAAGCTCGTCTCCTCGGAAGTGCGCCCGGTGGTGGAGAGCCTGATCGGCGAGGAGCTCGCCGCCTGGTTCGAGGAGCATCCGCAGGATGCGCGCCAGATCGTCGGCAAGGTGGTCGAGGCCGCGGCGGCGCGTGAAGCGGCGCGCAAGGCGCGCGAGCTCACCCGGCGCAAGGGTGCGCTCGATATCTCATCGCTGCCCGGCAAGCTCGCCGATTGCCAGGAGCGCGATCCGGCCAAGTCGGAACTGTTCATCGTCGAGGGCGACTCGGCCGGCGGCTCCGCCAAGCAGGCGCGGAACCGCGAGAACCAGGCGGTGCTGCCCTTGCGCGGCAAGATCCTCAATGTCGAGCGCGCGCGCTTCGACAAGATGCTGTCCTCGGCCGAGATCGGAACTCTCATCACCGCCTTGGGCACCGGCATCGGGCGCGAGGAATTCAATCCCGACAAGCTCAGATACCACAAGATCATCATCATGACCGACGCCGATGTCGACGGCGCCCATATCCGCACGCTGCTGCTCACCTTCTTCTACCGGCAGATGCCGGAGCTCATCGAGCGCGGCCATCTCTTCATCGCCCAGCCACCGCTCTACAAGGTGAAGCGCGGCTCTTCCGAGCAATATCTCAAGGACGGCAAGGCGCTCGAGAACTATCTCATCGATACCGGGCTCGAAGGCTCGAGCTTGGCGCTCGCCTCGGGCGCCGAGCGCGCCGGCGCCGACCTGCGCGAGATCGTCGAGGAAGCGCTTTCGGTCAGGGCGGCGCTCGATGGCCTCCATTCGCGCTATTCGCGCACCGTCATCGAACAGGCGGCGATCGCTGGCGTCCTCAATCCGGAAGTGCTCTCCAATGTCGAGAACGCGACCGCGGCGGCAGGCTATATCGCAAGACGGCTCGATGCCATCGCGGAAGAGACCGAGCGCGGCTGGACCGGATCGCCCTCGACCGATGGCGGCCTCGTCTTCGCCCGCGAGGTGAGGGGCGTGAAGGAGAGCTGGACCATCGATGCCAAGCTCATCGGCTCGGCCGATGCGATACGCCTCGACAAGAAGGCGGCGCATCTGCAGGAAGTCTATGCACGGCCCGCCAAATTGCGCCGCAAGGATGCCGAGAAGACCATCCATGGGCCGATCGACTTGCTCGAAGCCGTCTTCGCCGCGGGCCGCAAGGGCATCACCATGCAGCGCTACAAGGGTTTGGGTGAAATGAACCCCGAGCAATTGTGGGAGACGACGCTCGACTCCAATGTGCGCTCGCTGTTGCGCGTGAGGGTGAGTGAGCTCGACGAGGCCGACGACATCTTCACCAAGCTCATGGGCGATGTGGTCGAGCCCCGCCGCGACTTCATCCGCGAGAACGCGCTGTCGGTCGCCAATCTCGACGTGTGATCGGCGAACGCGATCATTGCGTTAGTTGCGGGGTTGCAAAGGCAACAGCCGAATCCGCGTGCGCTTGGGATCGATCGTGATCAGCGCGCCTTCCCTCAACTCCGCTGTCATCTGTCGCAGAGCCCTAATGACGATATCCCCAATCGCAATTGGACTGGTATCGTCGGCACGGATTTGTATCACGCTGGGTTTGTCACCGCTTGTGGCCGCCAAGATCGAGCTGAAGTCCAGATCATGGGTGATCACGACATAGGCATTCGTCTTGGCGAACGTCATAATTTCCCTGTCAGAAGCGTTCGCAGCGCCTAACGTCGACCAATGAGCCGCTTCGAAACCGGCTCGTGTCAGCACACTCAGCCAGACAGGCGACAAATTCATATCAATGAGAAGTTTCACGCGCCAGCCAGGACGATTTCTCGTTCATCAGCCAGCCTCGCGGCATAGCGCAAAGCCTGCAGGATGTCTTCGCGCTCCAGATAGGGATAGCTGGCAAGGAGGTCATCGACACTACGGCCGGCGCCGATCTGGCCGACGATCATGCCCACCGTGACCCGCATGCCGCGGATGCACGCCTTGCCGCCCATTACGCCAGGGTCTTGGGTTATGCGATCAAATTCTCCCATAAGGACCTTCCTTAACGAAGAGAGCCTCTCAGCAGGCTCACCACTGAAGAAAATACCAGAGAAAGCCCTTCCTGACAGCCTGCCGCCGGGAGAAGGGGAATGATGGTGAGTAGCCCATCAGAGTAGTTCGCGGTCAGCCGGCTTACTATCTAGCCATTCCCGCTCCTCTGCGGTGAGATCGGTCGAGGCGTCACATTGAGCCAACAACTCGGCAAGAGTGTAGTGCGGTCGCGCCCGTGGCTCGATCACTAAGCGGCCGTTGTCGACGGCTATGCCAACCCTCGCCCCTGCAGTCAACCGCAGGAGATCGAGCAACGCGGGAGGCACGGCCAGCATGACGGAGCCGCCCACCCGGCGCAAATTAGTTATGTACATCAGGTATCTCCTCGTCGGTTATTATAAATACAATATCCGCACGAGAATATGACCTAAGGGAAATTTTGGTGTACAGTGCCCTTCTCTGGTGCCGTCTTGAGGTGATTTCCTCCCCTCAGTCCGCCGGGATCCTGACTTGACCGCCGGGCCGGTACCGCAGCTACCGAGACTGCGCCGCGTCAGGGCTAGGATGATCCATGGTTCAGCCGATCTCGGCCGCACGCCTGACGGGCGCGGCGGCACTGCTGTTGTTCGCCACCTTGCATGCTCCGGCTCTGGCGACCCAGCATCTCAATTGCGGCGCCTATGCGGGGCTCGCCGTCGCCCAGCAGGAGCAGAACATCCAGATGAAATGCGGCTTCGCCGGCGGCCGCTGGTCGAGCGACTTCAAAGGACATTTCAACTGGTGCCGGACCTCGACCATGGCCAAGCTGACGGCCGAGGACAAGGCACGCAAGGCAGCACTCGCCAAATGCGCCAAGAAACCGCAAGAGGACCAGCAGGCCTGCCAGGCCTATGCGGCCGAAGCCGTCAAGCAGCAGAAGGCCAACAAGGCCAAAGGCTGCGGGCTCAAGGGCGGCGCCTGGTCGAAAGATTACGGCAGCCATTTCAGCTGGTGCCTCAAGGCCGGTCCAGGCAAGCGCGCCGCGGAAAACAATGCCCGCAACCAACAGCTTGCCGGTTGCTTCACCGCTCAGAAGACGGCCGGGGACAAGGCCATGAGGGATGCTTGCGCCCAATATGCCGCTACTGCCCTCGCCCAGCAGACGGAGAACCTGAACCGCAAATGCAATTTCACCGGCGGCGCCTGGAGCAAGGATTGGACGGCACATTTCCAGTGGTGCATGTCGGGTCAGCTCAAGAAATCGAAACAGCAGACCGAGGCGCGACGGGTTACCCTCACGACGCAATGCATGAAGCGCGTCTGCACCAAGACGGAAGAAATGCTGCCCTATCCACCCTTCTTCAGGACAACGACAAAATGCCGTAACGTGCCGAAATAGGACTGCGCCGGAAAGCTTGCCCCAGGCTCCTCATTTCGCTATAGACCCGCCGTCCAGGCCGCCCGCCTTTGACGGGCGCATTCATTGGGGTGCTTGGGTTTAGCCTCAGGCGCCCCTCACTGTTTCCGGACCATGCTCGCGCTTCAAGCCTGGTGTGGCCCCTCATGTGCCGGAAATGACGTGGTTTGCCCGCTCGGCACCTATTTGGTGACGGCGCCTTGCGGGAGGTCCTGCGGATATTACCGTGGGCCAGCCTCGATATGTTAGGAAACCTGACCCTCATGGCAAAATCTGCCGATACACTCAATCCGACCCGTGCCGACTTCGAAGCCCTGCTCGCCGAAAGCTTCGGCACCTCGACCTCGGCCGAAGGCTCGGTCGTCAAGGGCCGCGTCGTCGCGGTCGAGAACGACTTCGCCATCATCGATGTCGGCCTCAAGACTGAAGGCCGCATCGCGCTCAAGGAATTCTCCCAGCCCGGCAAGGACGTCGTCATCAAGGTGGGCGACGACGTCGAGGTCTATCTCGAGCGCATCGAGAATGCGCTGGGCGAAGCCGTGCTGTCGCGCGACAAGGCGCGCCGCGAGGAAGCCTGGGCCCGCCTCGAGCAGTCCTCGGCCAACAATGAACGCGTCGACGGCGTGATCTTCGGCCGCGTCAAGGGCGGCTTCACCGTCGATCTCGGCGGCGCCGTGGCCTTCCTGCCCGGCAGCCAGGTCGATATCCGTCCGATCCGCGATGTCGGCGCGCTCATGAACGTGACGCAGCCCTTCCAGATCCTCAAGATGGACCGCCGCCGCGGCAATATCGTCGTGTCGCGCCGCGCCATCATGGAAGAGACCCGCGCCGAGCAGCGCTCGGAGCTCGTCCAGAACCTCACCGAAGGCCAGGTGGTCGACGGCGTGGTCAAGAACATCACCGATTACGGTGCGTTCGTCGATCTCGGCGGCATCGATGGCCTGCTCCATGTGACCGACATCGCCTGGAAGCGCGTCAATCATCCTTCCGACGTGCTCTCGGTCGGCCAGACGGTCAAGGTGCAGATCATCCGCATCAATCCCGAGACCCAGCGCATTTCGCTCGGCATGAAGCAGCTCGACAAGGATCCGTGGGAAGGTGTCGCAGCGAAATATCCGATCGGTGCCAAGGTCAAGGGCCGCGTCACCAACATCACCGATTACGGCGCGTTCGTCGAACTCGAGGACGGCATCGAAGGCCTGGTCCATGTCTCGGAAATGAGCTGGACCAAGAAGAACGTGCATCCGGGCAAGATCCTCTCGACCTCGGAAGAAATCCAGGTGCAGGTGCTGGAAGTCGATCCCTCCAAGCGGCGCATCTCGCTCGGCCTCAAGCAGGTCCAGCAGAATCCGTGGGAGAGCTTCTCCGAGAAGCATCCGACCGGCTCGCTCGTCGAAGGCGAGATCAAGAACATCACCGAATTCGGCCTGTTCGTCGGCCTCGACGGCGATGTCGACGGCATGGTGCATCTCTCCGATCTCGACTGGAAGCGTTCCGGCGAGGATGCGATCAAGGACTACAAGAAGGGCGACCATGTGCGCGCCCAGGTTCTCGATGTCGACATCGAGAAGGAGCGCATCTCGCTCGGCATCAAGCAGGTCGGCGGCGATCCGATGGAGAGCCTGGCCGGCGTCAAGAAGGGCGACACGGTCACTTGCGAAGTCGTCGGCGTCGAGGAGAACGGCCTCAATGTGAAGATCGCCGGCTCCGAGATGACCGCCTTCATCAAGCGCGCCGATCTGGCGCGTGACCGCTCCGAGCAGCGCCCCGAGCGCTTCGCGGTCGGCGAGAAGGTCGATGCCAAGGTCACCCAGATCGACTCGAAGGCGCGCCGCATCACCGTCTCGATCAAGGCGCTCGAAATCGCCGACGAGAAGGCGGCGGTGGCGCAGTATGGCTCCTCCGATTCGGGCGCCTCGCTCGGCGACATTCTCGGCGCCGCGCTCAACAAGGCGAAGAAGGACGCCGAGTCCAAGAACTGACCCATCCAAGGCCGGGCGGCGACGCCCGGCCTTTTTTCTTCCCTTGCGCCAAATCGGCATCCCTTCCCGATGCCTTAATTTGCACCTCCGGCCGGCCTTAAAACCGCAATCCGGACCATGTAAGGAACCCCGCGCAATGGCGAGCGAAGCTGAACTCATCATCGACCGCCGGCGGCTCAAGCGCCGTCTCACCTTCTGGCGCGTGGTCTCCGTCCTCCTGTTCATCGGCGGGCTTCTGGGGCTCGCCGCCGCTTTTGGCGGCTTCGATCTCAGCAAGCAAAGCGATCACATCGCGCGCGTGAAGATCACAGGCCTCATCACCGGCGATCAGAAGACCCTCGATCTCCTGGAGGAGATCGCCAAGGCCGACCATGTGAAGGGCCTGATCCTGCGCATCGACAGCCCCGGCGGCACCACCGCGGGCTCCGAAGCCATCTATGAGGCGGTGCGCAAGATCGCCAAGGACAAGCCGGTCGCCGCGGTGATGGATACGGTCGCGGCCTCGGGCGGCTATATCACCGCCATTGCCGCCGACCATATCGTCGCGCGCGGCAACACCATCACGGGTTCCATCGGCGTCATCTTCCAATGGGCCGAGGTCTCGAAACTGCTCGAGACGATCGGCGTCCAGATGCAGGAAATCAAGTCGGGCGACCTCAAGGCCGAGCCTTCGCCCTTCAAGCCGCTCTCGGAAAAGGCCCGCGAAGTGTCCAACCAGATGGTCCAGGACAGCTTCGTCTGGTTCACCGGCCTGGTCGCGGAGCGGCGAAAGCTGCCGCTCGACAAGGTGAAGATCCTGTCGGACGGGCGCGTCTATACCGGCCGGCAGGCGGTGACCGAGAAGCTCATCGACGAACTGGGCGGCGAGGAGAAAGCCGTCGACTGGATCAGACGAGAAAAGAAGCTTTCCGACGACATCGCGGTCACGGACTGGAAGGCCGAGAGCGAGGATGACGGGCTTTTGGGCCTGGGCCTCAAGATCACCTCCGGCGCCCTCAAGGCGCTGGGCCTCCCCGACCTCGCCGAACAGGCGAAATTGCAGAAACTTGACGGTCTCCTCTCGGTTTGGCACCCTTCGCTGCAGTAAGTCAGGCGAGCGGGGCCTAAAATGATCAAATCGGAACTGATCCAGAAGATCGCCGAGAAGAACCCTCATCTCTATCACCGGGATGTGGAGCGCATCATCAATACGATCTTCGACCAGATCATCACTGCCATGAAGAGCGGTGACCGGGTCGAATTGCGTGGTTTTGGCGCCTTTTCGGTGAAATCGCGCCAGGGCCGCCAGGGCCGCAATCCGCGCACCGGCGACCCGGTGACGGTCGAGCCCAAGCACGTGCCCTTCTTCAAGACCGGCAAGGAATTGCGCGAGCAGCTCAACCGCAGCGAGCCGTGACCTTTCGCCGAATCATCAACTGGGCGATCGGGCTGCCGATCGCCGTGATCGTCATCGCCTTCTGCGTGGCCAACCGGCAATGGGTCGAAATCTCCTTCGACCCCTTCTCGAACACCAGCCCCTTCGCCACCATGTTCATGCCGCTCTGGGCCCTGGTCTTCATCGGCATATTCTTCGGCATGATCGCCGGCTGGATCGCCTGCTGGTTCGGCCAGGGCAAGTGGCGGCGCGCCACCAAGGAGGCGCGCGTCGACTTGCAGCGCGCCCAGGACGAGGCCCAGCGCCTCCGGCGCGAGCAGCAGGACAGATTGAGCATACCGAACCAGACATCATGAAGATCATCTCCGCCTCAGAGCTCGCCCAAGCCGCCCCCTATCGCGACATCGTCGAAGCCCTGCGCCAGGGCTTCCGCGACGATATCGAGACCCCGGTGCGCCACCAGCATCAGACATCCGACGTGGCGATCCTGCTCCTGATGCCGGCCTGGTCGAAAGACTTCACCGGCCTCAAGACCGTGGTGTTCAAGAGCGACAACCCCCAGCAAGGATTGCCGACGATCACCGCCAGCTATCTCCTGATCGACAACCGCACGGGCGCCACGGTCGCCATGATGGACGGCACCGAGCTCACGCGAAGGCGTACCGCCGCGGCGAGCGCCCTTGCCGCCGACTATCTCGCCCGCAAGGACGCCTCGACCATGCTGATGGTCGGCACCGGGGCTTTGGCTACGCATTTCGTGCGGGCGCATGCCGCCATGCGCCCGATCAAGACGGTGCTGCTCTACAATCGCTCAGCCCACAAGGCGGAAGGCCTCAAGGCCGAGCTCGCCAAGGACGGTTTCAAGGTCGGCATCGTCACGGATCTGGAAAAGGCCATGGGCGAGGCCGACATCATCTCTTGCGCCACGACCTCGAGCGAACCCATTTTGCGCGGCAAATGGCTCAAGCCCGGCACTCATGTCGATCTCGCCGGCGCCTTCAAGCCGCAAATGCGCGAGACCGACGGCGAGGTGATCGCGCGCGCCCGGGTCTATGTCGACACCAGGGAAGGGGCTGAAGCCGAAGCGGGCGACCTTCTCCAGGCCGCGCAGGAAGGCAAGTTCCGCATGGAGAATATCCAGGGCGACCTTTCCGGCCTTTGCCGCGGTAAAACCGCGGGGCGGCGCAACAGCGACGAGATCACGCTGTTCAAGTCCTGCGGCACCGCGATCGAGGACCTCGCCGCGGCGACCCTCGTCTATTCGAGGAGCTGAGGGTCTTTCTGGTTCCAATGTAATCCTGGCAGAGGCCCTGACGATTGCCAGTAGGAGGCAAGTGCTATATTTGTTTCCAGGACTTGCCTCCGTCATTTTCCCGAGAATGCACATGAAACTACCTGCCATGGCTGGCTGTGGCCGAGTTGTCGGGCTCGCATTGCTCCTAATGGTGTGGTCGGCGGCTGTTGCCGGCGCAGCCGCCTTGAAAAATCTGGTCAAGTATCAGGAGCTAAGTGAAGCGGAGATCGCCGAGGTTTTCTACGACACCGTTTTCGGATCAGAGGATCCGACAGTCGGCAAGCTGCGCTCCGGGACCGTTCGCAAGTACACCAAGCCGATCAAGTATTTTGTGCAGAGCGACGGCAAGGCGCGGATCACGCCCCTGGAGATGATGCTCGAAAGTCTGACTTTCATCATGCCTGCGGTCCCCGTGAGTGCGGCTGACAAGCTGGTCAACGCCGATATTCGGATTTTTCTCGTTGCCGATAACGATGCAATGGCGAGGAAGGCGAAGGAAATTTGGGGCAGGAACATATCGCGAGAGCAGCTCAGATTCATGAAGGGTCTGCCCTGTACGGTGTTTCTCGACTACTACGGCAGCAGCTCACGCATTCGACGTTCCACCATCCTGTTCGCCTTGACGAATAGTCAAAACCACACGGAATGTGCCTTTGAGGAATTCATACAGGCACTAGGCCCGATCAATGACAGCCGTGCATCGACAAAGACGTTGATGAATGACGCGAGCTTTTTTGCGCAAATACCACTTCTCGATCTCTACATCGCCAACATGCTTTATGATTCAGCCATCAAGCCTGGCATGTCCAAGAAGCAAGTTCGGAAAGTGTTTCCCGGTGTTCTTGCCCGCACCAGGCAAAAGCTCGAATGGGTGACGCAGACTATCCGCGAGTGAGCCGGCAGGGGCAGGGCCCATCCAGCACTTCGCCCGTGGCGACGGACCTGTGTTCGCCGCGATTTGCACCTTCTCCCGTTTCAGGCTAAGGGGGCCTCGCCATGGTTCAGAACCCGATTTGCGTCGCCCTCGATACGCCCGATGTCGCGCGCGCTTCAGAGCTCGCCCGCAACCTCAGGCCCCATGTCGGCTTCGCCAAGCTCGGCATGGAGTTCTTCTACGCGGCGGGCCCCAAAGGCTATGAGAGGGTCGCCAAAGAAGGCCTGCCGATCTTCCTCGATCTCAAGCTCCACGACATTCCCAATACAGTCGCCATGGGTCTCACCTCGCTGATGCGGCTCGAGCCGAGGCCGGCGATCATCAACATCCATGCGACGGGCGGTGCCGACATGATGCGCGCCGCCGCGGAAGCGATCGACGGCCGCGCCTTGCTGATCGCCGTCACCATGCTGACCAGCCTCGCCGATGCCGACATCCATCAGGCAGGCTTCGCCAAAGACCGAAACGGCGGCGAGCATGCCTCCGCCCTGGCAAAACTGGCGCGTGATTGCGGCCTCGCCGGCGTCGTCTGCAGCCCCCGGGATGTGCGCGCCGTCAAGGTGGCGACTGCGCGTGATTTCCTCACCGTCGTTCCCGGCATCCGTCCCGCCGATGCGGATGTCCAGGACCAGAAGCGCATCGCCACACCGCGCGCCGCGCTCGATGCGGGTGCGGATATCCTCGTCATCGGCCGTCCCATCACCGGCGCGGCCGATCCCGCCGCCGCGGCGCGCACCATTGCCGCGACGCTTGAGCTGAGCCATGTCCGTTGATGTCAAAATCTGTGGCCTGTCGACGCCCGAAACCGTGACGGCGGCGCTCGATGGCGGCGCCGATCTCGTGGGCTTCGTCTTCTATCCGAAGAGCCCGCGCAACGTGTCGCCGGCCAAGGCCAAGGAGCTCGCCCTGATCGCCCGTGGCCGCGCCCGTATCGTGGCGCTGATCGTCGATGCCGAGGACGGCCTCGTGGATGAGATCGCGCGTGAGGTCGATCCCGATCTCTTCCAGGCGCATGGCGCCGAGACGCCAGAGCGCATCGGTGAGATCCGCGCCCGAACCGGCAAGCCGGTGATCAAGGCGATCAAGATCAGGACCGAGGCCGATGTGGCCGAAGCCCGGGCCTATGACCAGACGGCGGCCCTCATCCTTTACGATGCGAAGGCGCCGGAAACCCTCACCCATGCGCTCCCCGGCGGCAATGGCATCGCCTTCGACTGGCAGCTTCTCGGATCGGGCCAGGCCGCTTCCGCCTTCATCCTGTCGGGCGGGCTCAATCCGGGAAATGTCGCGAGCGCCATCAAGGTGACTGGCGCCGGCATCGTAGATGTGTCCTCAGGTGTCGAAAAATCGCCTGGAATCAAAGACATAACCTTGATCCGGGAATTCATTGCGGCGGCCAAGGCGGCTCGCTAGATAACAGTCATGAATGTTGTCCAGCCCAATTCCTACCGCACCGGTCCTGACGAAAAGGGATTGTTCGGCATCTATGGCGGCCGCTTCGTCGCGGAAACCCTCATGCCGCTCATCCTCGACCTCGAGAAGGCCTATGAGGAAGCGAAAGCCGACCCGTCCTTCCAGGCCGAGCTCGACGGCTTTCTGGAGCATTATGTCGGACGGCCGAGCCCGCTCTATTTCGCCGAGAGGCTGACCGAGCATCTGGGCGGCGCCAAGATCTATTTCAAGCGCGAGGAGCTCAACCACACCGGCGCGCATAAGATCAACAATGTCATGGGCCAGATCCTGCTGGCGCGGCGCATGGGCAAGACGCGCATCATCGCCGAGACGGGGGCCGGCCAGCATGGGGTCGCGACGGCGACCGCCTGCGCGCGCTTCGGCCTCAAATGCATCGTCTATATGGGCGAGGTCGATATCGAGCGGCAGAAGCCCAATGTCTTCCGCATGAAGCTTCTGGGCGCCGAAGTGGTGCCGGCCCTTTCCGGCTCGCGCACGCTGAAGGATGCGCTCAACGAGGCCTTGCGCGACTGGGTCGCCAATGTCGAGGACACGTTCTATTGCATCGGCACGGTGGCGGGGCCACATCCCTATCCCGAAATGGTCCGCGACTTCCAATGCGTCATCGGCAATGAGACGAAGAAGCAAATGCTTCAACGCGAAGGCCGCCTGCCCTCATCGCTCGTCGCGGCGATCGGCGGCGGCTCCAATGCCATGGGCCTGTTTCATCCCTTCCTCGACGACAAGGGGGTCGAGATCTATGGCGTCGAGGCGGCGGGCAGCGGCTTGGCATCCGGCAAGCATGCCGCCTCGATCACCGGCGGCAAGCCCGGCGTATTGCACGGCAACCGCACCTACATTTTGATGGATGACGACGGCCAGATCACCGAGGCGCATTCGATCTCGGCCGGCCTCGACTACCCCGGCATCGGCCCCGAGCATGCCTGGCTCAACGACACCAAGCGCGTCACCTATGTGTCGGCGACCGACAAGGAAGCGCTCGAAGCCTTCCAATTGTGCTGCCAGCGCGAAGGCATCATCCCGGCGCTCGAGCCCTCGCATGCGCTCGCTCACGCGATGAAGATCGCGCCCGAGAAGCCGAAAGACCATCTGATGGTCATCTGCATGTCGGGGCGCGGCGACAAGGACATCTTCACGGTCGCCGATCATCTCGGGGTGAAACTGTGACGACACGCATCGACAAGCGCTTCGCCGACCTGAAGGGCCAAAACCGCGCCGCCCTCGTCACCTTCGTGACGGCGGGCGATCCCGATTACGCGACCTCGCTTCAGATCATCAAAGGTTTGCCCAAGGCCGGCGCCGACATCATCGAGTTCGGCATGCCCTTCACCGATCCCATGGCCGACGGCCCGGCGATCCAGGAAGCGGGCTTGCGCGCCTTGAAAGCCGGGCAGACGCTCACCAAGACGCTGAGCCTGGTGCGCGACTTCCGGAAGGGCGATGATGCGACACCCATCGTCCTCATGGGCTATTACAATCCGATCTATATCTATGGCGTCGAGCGCTTTCTCAGGGACGCCAGGGCGGCGGGCATCGACGGCCTCATCATCGTCGACCTGCCCCCCGAAGAGGACGATGAATTGTGCCTGCCGACCATCAAGGCCGGTCTCAATTTCATTCGCCTCGCCACGCCGACGACCGACGATAAAAGGGCACCGGCGGTGTTCAAGAACACCTCGGGTTTCGTCTATTATGTCTCGGTGCTCGGCATCACCGGCACCAAGACGCCCGACCTCAAAAGCGTCGAGCAGAATGTCATCCGCCTCAAGGGCCATACGCAACTGCCGATCGCCGTCGGCTTCGGCGTCAAGACCGCCGAGCAGGCGCGCAGCATCGCCAGGAGCGCCGATGGCGTCGTGGTGGGCTCGGCGCTCGTCAATGCGGTCAAGAACAATCTCGACAGCGCCGGCAAGCCGACGCCCCAAACCGTGAAAGCCGTGCATGCCCTGGTGAGCGAGATCGCCCAGGGCGTGCGGAGGTGACCAGATGATTCGCTTGCGGCACGAGGTGTGCGCGACTTCCCCTCTCCTCCGCGAAGCGGGGAGAGGGAGGGGCCCAACGCGCCAGCGTTGGGAGGGTGAGGGGCATCCCTGTTACTCCTCTTCCGATGCAGCTTTCGCTGCCGACGTGATATCCTTGCGCCAAGAGATCGGTTGCCCCTCACCCTCCCATTGCTGCGCAATGGGTCCCTCCCTCTCCCCGCTCTCGCGGGGCGAGGTGTTTGCAGCGAGTGCCTGCCCATGAACTGGATCAAGAATTTCGTCCGTCCCAAGATCCGCGGCCTCCTCGGCTCCAAGCGCGAGACGCCGGAGAATATGTGGGTCAAATGTCCCGAGACGGGGCAAATGGTCTTCTATCGCGATCTCGAGAACAACCAGTTCGTCATTCCGGGATCGGGCTATCACATGCGCATGGAGCCCGATGTCCGGCTCAAAGCCATGTTCGACGGCGGCAGCTATGAGCCGATCGCGCTGCCGCAGGTGCCGCTCGATCCCTTAAAATTCCGCGACGAGCGGCGCTATACCGACCGGCTGAAGGAAGCCAAGCAGAAGACGGGCGCCGAAGATGCGGTCCTTTCCGGCTCCGGCACGCTCGATGGGCTTCCCGTCGTCATGACGGTGCAGGACTTCTCCTTCATGGGCGGATCGCTCGGCATGGCGGCGGGCGAAGGCCTCATTACGTCGATGCGCTCAGCCCTCGAGAAGAAGACGCCTTACGTGCTCTTCGCCTCATCCGGCGGGGCGCGCATGCAGGAAGGCATCCTCTCGCTCATGCAATTGCCGCGCACCACCATCGCGGTGAGGGAGCTGCGCGAGGAGAAGCTGCCTTATATCGTAGTCTTGACCCATCCCACGACCGGCGGCGTCACCGCCTCCTATGCCATGCTGGGCGATGTCCATATCGCCGAGCCCGGGGCGCTTATCGGTTTCGCCGGTCCCCGTGTCATCGAGCAGACGATCCGCGAGAAGCTGCCCGAAGGCTTCCAGCGCGCCGAATATCTGCAGGATCACGGCATGGTCGACATGGTGGTGCATCGCCACCAGCTGCGTGACACCGTGAGCCGCATTGTACGCCTCCTCACCAAGGCGCCGCCTTTCCTCAAGAACAGCACCAACGGCGATGGAAACGGCAACGGCAGCGGCACGGCGCTCGTCCCCGCAGCCAGCTGATCCCATGGCCGTCAGCGATGCCATCCTGAAGCGCCTGCTGTCGCTTCACCCGAAGATCATCGATCTGAGCCTGGACCGCATGTGGCGGATCCTGAAAAAGCTCGGCGACCCGCAAGAGAACCTGCCGCCCGTCATCCATGTCGCGGGCACCAATGGCAAGGGCTCGACCATCGCCTATCTGCGCGCGGCGATCGAGGCCGCAGGACTTTCGGTCCATTGCTATACCTCGCCGCATCTCGTCAAATTCCACGAGCGCATCCGGCTCGGCAAGCCAGGCGGGGCAGAGCTCATCAGCGAGGACAGGCTCAACGCTCTTCTCGAGGAATGCGAAGAGGCGAATGGAAACGAGCCGATCACCTTCTTCGAGATCACCACGGCTGCCGCCTTCCTCGCTTTCGCGCGCTCGCCGGCGGATTATCTCGTGCTCGAAGTGGGCCTCGGCGGCAGGCTCGACGCCACCAATGTGGTGTCGAAGCCCGTGGCCAGCGTCATCACCACGATCGACTACGACCATCAGCAGTATCTCGGCAATACGCTGACCGAGATCGCGCATGAGAAGGCCGGCATATTGAAGCCCTTCGTGCCGGCGATCGTGGCGCCGCAGCCCGACGAGGCGCGTGCCGAAATCGAACGCTCGGCCGAGAGGGTGCGCGCGCCGCTCCTCATCGCCAATCAGGACTGGCAGGCCTATGAGCAGCATGGCAGGCTCGTCTATCAGGATGAAAGCGGGCTCCTCGATCTGCCCTTGCCGCAATTGCCGGGACGCCACCAGATCGACAATGCCGGCACCGCGGTCGCGGCCCTGCGCAGCCTCGATGACGGGCGGATCGGGGAGAACCACATCGCCCAGG
>Ga0187894_10002070_pt1 | contig 24472 bp, 18 predicted proteins | sample GBC1701081metaG_FD_136650 | JGI IMG/M metagenome (GOLD analysis project Ga0187894, IMG submission 136650) | White microbial mat communities from a lava cave in the Kipuka Kanohina Cave System on the Island of Hawaii, USA - GBC170108-1 metaG ... | reverse complement strand
TTTCGCGTGGAGGTCAGCGCCGACGGCGAGTCTGGGCGCGCCTGTCTGCTCGGCGCGAACGGCGAGCGCATCGGCTGCGGGCGCGTTCAGCCGCGGGCCGGCGAGGACACCGAAGCCCGCGCGCGCCGGCTCGCGCAGGCGTTTCACGAGGCGGTTTTCTCTGCTCGGATCTCGCTGAGCCAGACGGACCTGCGCTCGCTCGATGGCTCGCCGCTCACCGGCGGGCGCAGCGCGATCGACATGGGTTTGCCCGATCTGCTGCGTGCTCCTGCATCCGAACCGGCCGGGGACTAGCAGGCGGGCGGGGCTGACTCCTCTGCTAAATCGTGGGCCACTCACGAGGAGGAGAAGCCGGTGCTGCTGACGCGACGCGAGATCCTGATCGGCGGTGCGGCGGCGCTGCTGCTGCCGCGCGCGATGCGAGCCGACGCGGCCGCACTTTCTCCTGCTGCGCGAGACGCGCTCGGCACGAGCCCGCTCGTCTACGTGACCGCGCTGAAGCGCGACGGCAGCGAGAGCCGCTGTCACGCCGAGGTGTGGTTCGTGCGCGACGGCGACAGCGCGCTCGTCGTGACGGGCTCGGATGCCTGGCGCGCGAAGGCGATCTCGCAGGGCCTCACTCGGGCCCGGCTCTGGGTCGGCGATCACGGCGTTTGGGAGCCGGGCGCGAAGACGCCGGCTTATCAGGCTTCGCCGAGCTTTCTCGCCGAGGCGAGCCTCGAGAAGGCGGCCGCAGCACACGACCACGCGCTCGCGCTGTTCGGCTCGAAGTACACGAAGGAATGGGGCAGCTGGGGCCCGCGTTTCAAGAAAGGCCTCGCGGACGGCTCGCGAGTGCTGATTCGGTACCGCGCAGCCGCCTAATAGGAGACCGAGTGCCGCGCCGCCGCAAGCGGCGCCTTGCCCCGCGCGCAGCGAGGCGAAGCCGAGCGAAGTCGAACAGTGGCCTCCGCTTCCGAGGGGCCGATGATCGAAGGGGGAATGCACCGTGCCGCGCCGCCTCGACACGCTGAGCGATGCGCAGCTGCTGCGCCTGCGCCTGCGCGATCTCGGCGTCTCCTGGCAGCGCAGCTGGGTCGCGGGCGTCGTGCGGCAGATGCACCGCGAGCTGGCGGCGCGCGAGCTGCGCCTCGAGCCGCACGTCTGGGTCTCGGACGAGTGGTTCTCGCCCGACGGCGTGCCCGGTGTCGCCATCCCGTTCTATCTGCTCCACCCACGCCTCGTGCGGCTCGAGCGCAAGCAAGTGCTGCAGGTCGAAGGCGGCACGCGCGAGACGGCGCTGCGCATCCTGCGCCACGAGGCCGGCCACGCGATGCAGCACGCCTTCGGGCTGCATCGTCTGAAGCGCTGGCGCGAGCTGTTCGGCAGCGCGACGCAGGCGTATCCGGATTTCTATCAGCCGAATCCCGCGAGCCGGCGCTACGTGATCCACCTGCCGTACTGGTACGCGCAGGCGCATCCCGCCGAGGATTTCGCGGAGACGTTCGCGGTTTGGCTCGCGCCGGGGCAGCGCTGGCGCAAGCGTTATGCCGGCTGGCAGGCGCTCGCGAAGCTCGAGTACGTCGATGAGCTGATGCGCGAGCTCGCGGGCGCGCGTCCGCCAGTGCGCAGCATCGCGAGAGTCGACCCGATCGAGCGCAACGAACAGACGCTCGCCGCTTATTACGAGGCGAAGCGCGGCAGGTTCCGCATCGCGTCCACCGAAATCTACGACGAAGATCTGTTGCGCGTGTTCGCGGAGCCCGGCAAGCGGCAGCGCGGCGAGAGCGCGGCGAGCTTCCTCGGCAGGCACAAGACGCGGCTGCGGCGCATGGTCGCCCGCCATACCGGCAAGCACGAATTGGCGCTCGACGTCGTGCTCGGTGACATGATCGCGCGCGCGCGCGAGCTCGGACTGCGCACGCTTGGCAGCCCGCGCGCGCTGCTCGTCGAGCTGGCGATCTTGCTGGCAGCCAGGTCGGTCGAGTACGTGTATCGCGCGAGGGAGTGGCACGCGCTTTGACGAACGACGCGCGCAGCGAGCCGAGCGCTCCGGCCGTACCTGACAAGTCGCCGGCGCGGGCGCCGCGCGCCGTCAGGCTGCCGAAGGCCGTCAAGAAGCTGCGCGTGATCATGCTGCTGCACCGCGACTTCTTGCCGCCCGACGACGTCAGCACGATCGACGCCGCCGAAGCGCACCGCGTGAAGACCGAGATCAGCGTGCGCGCTGCGCTGCGCGAGCTCGGCCACGAGGTCACGCTGCTCGCGGTGCACGACGAGCTCGCCGAGGTGCGGCGCGCCGTCGAAGACGGCAAGCCGGACATCGTCTTCAACCTGCTCGAGGAGTTCCAAGGCAGCGTGCTGTTCGATCAGCACGTGGTCGCATTCCTCGAGCTGTTAGGGGCGAAGTACACGGGCTGCGGCCCGCGCGGCCTCGTGCTCGCGCGCGACAAGGCGCTCTCGAAGGCGATCGCAGCGCACCATCGGATCCGCGCGCCCGGCTTCGCGGTGATCAAGCGCGGCGGCGGCAAGCGCCGCGTGCGGCTCGGGCGCATGGCGTATCCGCTGATCGTCAAGTCGCTGACCGGCGATTCATCGCTCGGCATCTCGCGCGCCTCGCTGGTGCGCGACGACACCCACCTCGCGGAGCGCGTGCGCTTCATCCACGAGCGCGTCGGCAGCGACGCGATCGTCGAGGAGTTCGTGCCGGGGCGCGAGGTGTACGTCTCGCTGCTGGGCAACGAGCGCGTGAAGGCGTTGCCGCCGAACGAGCTGCTGGTCGAGAAGCTCGACCCGAAGCACGAGCTGATCGTCACCGAGAAGCTGAAGCACGATCTGCGTTATCAGGTCGAGCGCGGCGTGGAGGTCGTCGCCGCCGAGCTCGCGCCCGAGACGCGCACGCGCCTGATTCGCCAGAGCAAGCGCCTCTTCAAGCTGTTGCAGCTCGAGGGTTACGCCCGCATCGACTGGCGCCTGCGCGACGACGGCGAGCTGTTCTTCCTCGAGGCAAACCCGAACCCCGAGGTGGCGCGCGGCGAAGAGTTCGCGGATTCCGCGCAGGCCGCGGGCATCGGGTACGAAGCGTTGCTGCAGCGCATCCTGGCGCTCGGGCTCTCGCGCTAGCGGCGCAACCTCGAGCGCCGCTCTCCGCCAGCGCCTCGCTCGCGAGTCCGAGATGCGCTCTCGACTCGCGCGGCTACCGTGTGCGCCCCGCGGAGGGGTGTCAGAGTCCGGTTGAATGAGCCTGACTCGAAATCAGGTGTACTCGAAAGGGTACCGGGGGTTCGAATCCCTCCCCCTCCGCCACTTTCGATCGCGATTTCAGCCGGTTGCCTCGATCTCTCCAAACAAGATTTCGGAATCGCGCGAGGCCCTGGTGGGCAGATGGTGGGCACGAGAGGTTTATTGGGCGGCGGGCCGCGATCCAAGGACTCTCGTGAGCGCAGGATCTTCGGAACCCGAGCGCAGCCCGGCTTCGCCGCCCTCGCCGGCCAAGCTCGCCTGCTGACGCCATCAGACTCGCTTTCGCATTTCCCCTGAGTCCCAACGACTGCTGATCGAGCGTTTTGCGCCGCGCTCGCATGGGGTTAGGTGGATCCGTTGCGTCGACTGGCTGCGCTTGGCTGCGGAATGGACGCGTTTTCGACGCGCATTTGAAGTGCAAGAGCGATTAGGATGATCGCAATCCTTAACAATGTCTCGGTTGCACGAGATGGCGCGCCCAACGTTCGACATCGCGAGTGCCCTCACTGCGGCGAGCGTTCGGCACCCGCGCAGGATGCTTGCGCTTTGGCTCGCGGTGACCGCAGCGCTCGCGTTTCAAGCGGCGCAGCTTCGTAGCGAAGTCGGATATGCGGCCTACTTCGGCCCGCACGATCCGGCGGTCGAGCGGTTGGAGTCGTTCTTCTCCGAGTTCGACAGCGGGCTGCACGTGCTCGTCGCGTTCTCGTGCCCCGGAGAGCGCGTGTGCACGAGCTTCCGCGAAGGCGCGGCGCTCGAGCTGCTCGGGCGCTTGCAGGTCGAGATCGACGAGCTTCCAAACGTTCTGCGCACGCGCAGCTTGCTCAACACGCCGATCGTCACGGACCTGCTCGAGACGCACACAATCGGCCGAAGGCTCGAGGACCGATATGCGCTCGCGTCTGACTGGGAACCGCTGATTGCGCGGTCGGCGGGCGAACCGTTTCTCGCGGAGCTCGTCATCTCGAAGGACGAGCGCACCGCCGGCGTCGTGGTGGAGCTTCAGTCCCTCGATAGCGACCGCGTGCGGGAGTTCGTTCACCGCCTCCTGGACCTCGTCCCCCGCTTCGAGCAAGTGCTCGGCGGCGAAGTGTTCGTGGCCGGAGACCCTGTGTGGACGGTGCTCTCCGATGACGACCTCGACGCGGATTCTCGGAACCTGACGCTGCTGATGTTCGCCGTGATCACGGCGCTGCTCTGGGTCTTCTTCCGGACCGCGCAGCTGGTCGTTCTCCCACTCGTCGCCGCGGCCATCCTGGCGATTGCCGTGCATGGCGTGATCGCGCTGCTCGGCTTCCCAATGACGGCGATCCTCGCGGCCCTCCCGCCGCTGCTGCTGGTAATCGCACTGATCTCCTCGATCCACCTGATGAGCGCGCGGCTGCGAAGCGGGGCTGGCGAGGAAGGCACGGCTCTCATTGCAGCCAGCCGCGAGATCGCTGCGCCGTGCCAATGGGGCGTCCTCACGACTGCCGCTGGCTTCGCCTCGTTCGTGTCGAGCGACCTCGCGAGCTTCCAGCAGTTTGGGCTCGTCTCGGCGCTCGGCCTGGCGCTCGGATTTCTGACGACCTTCTCGCTCCTCCCCGCACTCTTGACCCTCTGGCCGCTCCGAGAACGCGTTGCGCTTCGAGCGCCCGCGATCCGGACGCTCCTCGCTGCGATGCTCCGAGGCGCAGCCGCGCGCCCGAGCTTCGTACTCGCTGTCGGCGTCGGCCTGATGGTGCTCTTCGCGGCCGGCATGCCGCGGCTCTACTACGAGGTCGACTTCGGCGATCAGTCGCTCGTGCTGCGCTCCGTCCGCTTCATGGAGGAGAGCTTCCGCCGGCCAATGACGACGGAACTAGTCGTCACGATTCCGGACGGTCGCCGCATTTACGACCCCGAGAGCCTGAGGCTCCTTGCGCGCATCGAAGACCACTTCCGCAACGAGCCAAGCACGGGCAGCACGTGGAGCTTCCTCGACTTTCTCGAGCAGGCGCATCGAGTCAACTTCGGAACGAAGCCCGAATCCTTCGAAAAGCTGATCCACTCGGTTCCGGCAGACATGCCGATCGTCGCGTCCTTCGACGGGCTCGCCTCGTACTGGAGTGAGACGACGACGGAACAGGGCGATGGCGCGGTCGAATCGCGCGATCGCGCGCGCGTATCCATCCACCGCAGCTGGCTGGATGGCGCCGAGCAGCTTCCGTATGTCGATCGTGTCAACGCCTTCGTGAGCCAGCTGAACGGCGAGCTGCGTGCCAGCGGTTATCAGGTCGAGCTCAACGGCGGCCTCGAGCTCGCAGCGCTCGCTGAGCGTCGCATTCGCGAGACGCAATGGGGGAGCTTCGGGCTCTCCTTCGCTGTCGTCGCGGGGACGCTCGCGCTCGTGCTCGCGAGATCGCCCCTCGTGGCTGCATTTGCGATCGCAGCGAACTTGCTTCCCGTCATCGGCCTGCTCGGCCTCATGGGATGGGCGGGAATTGCCGTCGATCCAGCCAACTCGATGGTCGCGGCGATCCTGCTCGCCGTCGCCGACGACGACACCGTTCACATGACGCTCCGCTACGCGGCGGGGCGCCGCGAGGGGAAAACGCCGCTCGACGCTCTGCGCGAGGCCTTCGCTTCGTCGGGCGAGGCCATCGCGATCGCGACCATCTGTCTCGCGTGCGGGTTCGCTGTCCTCATGTTCTCGCGCTGGGGCGGCCTCGTCTCCTTCGGTCTCCTCGCAAGCCTGGGCGTGCTCTTCTCGCTGCTCGCCGATCTCCTGCTTTTCCCCGCCGCGGTCCTGACGTTCTGGAAGAAGGCCTGAGATGCCCGGCCTCGGATCGCGGCGCAGATTGCTCGTTGCACTGCTGCTCGCGGCCACCGTGCTTGCACTCCTCCCACACCCGGGATCGCTCCTCGAGGAGCACCGAGCGATCGATGCGCCACTCGACGCAACGCTCCGCGTCCCCTTCGGCGCCGCCTTCTTCGGATCGACCGAGATCGATCTGCGGCCCGGAGATCGTCTGCGTTCCGTGCGCGGGCCCGACGGCGCGCTTCAGCTTCCGCGAACCTACGCCGAGCTCGCCGCTCTCATCGCCGGCGCCGATAAGAACTCCGGAATCAAGCTCACGGTGCTGAGAGGTCGCGACGAACGCGACGTGACGGCCAGCGTCGTCACCAGGCGCGGCGTGCAAGCCGTTGCCCCACTCTGGCCGATCATTGTCTCGGCCTCGCTGTTCCTGCTCTTCGGCTGCGTCGTCGCGGCAGGCAGCGAACACCCAGTCGCGACTCCGATTCTGTCCTGCTGCTGGTGCGCGTCGGTCGCGATCCTTTCGGACATCGGCCTCGCCCTTCCGTGGGACGACGGCCTCTTCGGCCTCGCGCAGCTTCGGCCGCGAGTCGGCGCATTGGCGCTCGCGCAGCTTCCCGCTTCCGTGATCCATCTCGCCATGCGCTTCCCGGTCGTCGCTCCGAGCTTCCGCACGTCTTCCGCAGCGGCAGCCCCCTACGCCGTGTTTCTTGTGCCGGCCGCCTTTGGTCAAGCGCGATTCGACGATGCGGCGCTCGGAAACGGGCTCGAGCGGATCCTGCTCGCTCTCACGCTCCTCGCCGCAGCGATCCTCGTCATCGCCAGCGCGACGCGCGCGGCGCGCATGACGCCCATCGAGCGCGCTCGCACCCGCGCGCTCACGGTCGGTGTCGTCTCCGGGCTCGCTCTGCCCGCATTCCTCTTCACGACGGGCAGGCTCCCAAGCGGCCTCGGCGGCGCGCCATTGGCCCTCGGCCTGCTCGCCATTCCAGGCTGCGTCTCGTGGGCGATCCTTCGATACCGCCTGCTCGACCCCAGCACATGGCTGCGCACGACTGTCGTGGGCGGCATCCAGGCAGCCGGAGCGCTGCTACTCGCGACGCTTGCCGTCACGAGCCTCGCCCGAAGCTCTTCGATCGCGACCGAGGCCGAAGTCGCCGGTGCAGTCGGGCTGCTCACGATCGTGTTCTACGAGGGCGCGAAGTCGGCGCTCCGGAGGTCCGGCCGTGGCAGCGACGGTGCAGCGTCAGTGCGGATTGTCCTTGAGCAGGCCACGCGCGCTCTCGCAGAGACCCGCGAGCGCGAGGCTGTGATCCGCGTAGTGGCAGAGATCGTGCGCGAGCACTTGAAGCCTGATGGGATCGCGATTCTGCGCTCAGGCCTCGAACTGCAGTTCGACGAGCTTCAACAGGACGGACTCGCGCTCTGGCGCTCCCACGATGCGCCGACCCATCGCGTCGTCGTGCGGCGCTCGCGATCGGAAGATCCGGCGCCCTCGCGCGCCGAGCTCGTTGCTCCGATTGCCCCTACATCCGCAGACCTTCACTTGTTGATCCTCAGCGCCCGTCGCGACGGCTTGCCCTTCGGCGCAGAAGAAGAGGAAGCGCTGCTCGCCCTCGTTCACGTCGCCGCGACGGCGCTAGACGCGACGGTGACGAACGAAGAGCTGCAAGCGCGTGTCGCAGAGAAGACCGAGTCGATTGACCGGGCGCTTCGCGATCGGGAGCGAATGCTCGCGAGCGCCGACCGCATCGCCAGCGCCGACCACGCGACCGACGTACTGGACGCGCTTCTCACGTTCGTAGGTGGGCACGCGGCTCGCGCTCGCTGGGTACCGGTCGGGAGGGCGCGCGAAGTGCTGGGCTCGATCCAACTGCCCTCGGGCGAGACCCTGGGCCTCGCGGCGCCCGGGCTTGAGCCCGGTCGGGCCCACGAGATACGCCAGCAGGTGGAGGCCCTGTGCGCCTTCGCCGGGATCGCGGCGAGACGCCTCGCACTGCTCGCCGATCTCAAGCGGGAGGTCGAGGCGAAGGCACAGGAGCTCGCGGAGGTTCGCTCGCAACGAAAGCACGCCGACTTCGTGCGCGGTGTCGCTCACGAGTTGCGAAAGCCCACCGAGGAAGTGCGAAGGCTGCTCGACGAGCTGCCCGCGCGAGCGGATGGGGACGAATTGTTGACCCGGCTTCGCGGGCTCTCGCACGAACTCGGACGACGGCTGGATCTCCTTCTCTTTCACTCCGGGATTCGCCTCAGGCGAACGAGGATCGACCTGGTGGCACTCGTCTCCGAGGCGCTCGCGTCTACGCGACGGCTCTGGCCCGAGCGAGTGTTCGAGCTCGCGCCGGGCCCGCCACGGCTCCCCGTGGTGGCGGACGCGAGTCGCTTGCTCTCGGTCGTCGAGAACCTCCTGGACAACGCCGCGAAAGCTACGCGCACGGGCCAGCGCATCACAGCCCGAGTAGCTATCGAGCACCGTGGCCCCGATGGTGTGTGGGCCCGTTTCGAGATCGAAGACGAAGGCGTCGGGATCGACGCCGACGTTCTCGACCAGATCTACGAGCCCGGCGTCACGTACACGCCGGATGGGATCGGCCTCGGGCTCTCTCTGTGCCGCGAGATCGCGCGCCTCCACGGCGGGAGCATTGCCGCGGAGTCGACCGCCGGGCGCACGGTCTTTCGCGTCACGATTCCGCAGATGCCGGCGGACGGGGAGTCGCAGTTGTGACGACGGCGTCGATTCTCCTGGTGGAAGATCACGCCGCGACTCGCGAGCACCTCGCCGCCGAGCTCTCGCACGCGGGGTACGAGGTCGTCTCTGCCGGAAACGGCCGCGAAGCGCTCGACGCGATCGAGCTCCGGCCGTTCGATCTCGTTCTTAGCGACTACCGGATGGCGCCAGTCGACGGCCTCGCGCTGCTCCGCAGCGTGCGTCGTTCGATGAACACGCCCTTCGTTCTCTACAGCACCGCTGCCGATGCCGACGCGGTCTTTCGCGCGGGCCGCGACGGCGCGCTCCACTTCCTCACCTATCCGTTCCGCGTGAGCGACCAACTCCTCCCGACGATTAGGCAGTGCCTCGCACGAGGCGTCGCGCCGGACCGTAAGCGTGAGGGCGCGGAGCGCCTCATCGGATCGTCCACGGCCATGCGTTCTCTTCGCGCTGCGATCCGACGCGTCGCGAGTTCCGACGTCTTGGTCCTGATCCACGGCGAAACGGGAACGGGGAAAGAGGTGGTGGCGCGGGCGATTCACGAAGAGAGCGGCCGTAAGGAATTCGTCGCCGTTGCCGTGCCTGAGCTTTCGGAGGGCGTTTTCGAGAGCGAGCTGTTCGGCCACGAGCGCGGCGCTTTCACCGGCGCTGTTGGAGCTCGGCGCGGGCTCTTCGAGCGCGCCAACGGCGGAACGCTCTTCCTGGACGAGATCGGCGACACGCCTCTCGGGATGCAGGTGAAGCTTCTGCGCGTTCTCGAAACCCGTGAGATCCGGCCAGTCGGTGGCGGCACAGTGCGCGCCATCGACGTCCGCGTCGTCGCGGCCACGCATCGCGACCTCACCGCAATGGTGAAGGCCGGGAAGTTTCGGCAGGACCTGTTCTACCGGATTCGTGCGGCCGCGATTCACCTCCCGCCGCTGCGCTCCCACTCGGCCGACGTCCGGGAGATCGCCGAGTCGCTGCTCAGTGACGCCACGAAGCGGACCGGGGAGGGCATGCCCGCGATCGATCCCTCGTTCTGGGCCGCCCTCGAATCCGCCCCTTGGCTCGGGAACGTTCGCGAGCTGCGTGCGGTGATCGAGAGCGCGCTCCTCTGGCGCGAGGGCTCGGAGGCGCTCGCCAGGGCGCATGTCGTCGAGGCGCTCGTCGCTCTCGATCCCGGGCTCACTGCGGAGGAGCAGCTGCTCTCTCAGCGCATGCTCGACGCACTCCGTCGCAATCGCTGGAACCAGGAGGCGGCGCGAAGGGAACTCGAGCTCACGCGCGGCGAATGGCGAACCAGGCTCGCGCGCCTCGGGCTCGATGTCGTGAAGCGACGGCGCAAACGATGATGGCAGGATGTCGTCACGTGGCGCTGTCGTTGCTTTGCACCCTCGCCTTGGTGCATGCGCCGGGCGGCGCGTTTGCCCAAGAAGGCGAAGCGCTGGAACCGACGGAGATTCTCCAGACCGCCTTCGACCGGATGTTCAACTACACATCGGCGCGCCGGGTCGCGATGCGCACGTGGCGGGACGGTCGCCACGTCCACACGCGCAACTTCGAGATGATCTACAAGAAGGTGGACGGCCAAGGCCGCACCTTCCTCCGCTTCACTGCGCCGGAATACCTGCGCGAGACCGCGCTCATGATCTTCGAGAACCACGACCGCAGCGACGATGTTTGGGCGTATATACCCGAGTTCCGGAAGCCGCGGCGCGTCAACGCCAGCGCGAAGGGCGACGCGTTCTACGGGACCGACCTCACGTATGAGGACCTCGAGCACCACGACTGGGCTCGGTACGACGTGAAGCAGCTCCCCGATGCATCACACGCTGGGCGCGATTGCAGCGTGATCAAGGCGATCGCACCACCGAGCTCGGCGTACGCGAGTGCGGTTGCCTTCATCGAGAAGGAGCGGACAGCGCTCGTACGCGTCGACTTCTACAAGCGCGGCTCTTCGACAGTCGTGAAAACGCTCGAAGTCAATCCCGACGAGATCACCGAGTCGGAGGGAGTCCTTCTACCGGCGCGAATGCTGATGCGTCTAGCCGGGCGCGACGGTTCGACCGAAGTCCGCTTTGAAAAAATCGTGGTGGAGCCCGAGATTCCGGACGAGGCGTTCTCGCTCGGAAAACTCGAAGCCCACGTGAAGCCCTTCGATCAGGTGCGCGCAATGCGCTCGGAGCGCGTCAGATGATCGACCGCTTCCGCCGGCGACCGCTCTACAGCGCGGACAGCGAAGACACGCGAACCGAACTCGCCGTCTTGGAGATCGGCCCGGAGGACGACGTCGTCGCGATCTGCGCAGGCGGAGGAAGAGCCTTGAGCCTCCTCTCGGCCGGCCCTCGCGCACTTCTCGCAGTCGACAAGCGACTCGACCAGATCTTCCAGCTCGAGCTCAAGGCAGCAGCACTCGAGGCCTTTGACTACGACACGCTGCTTGCGTTCCTCGGGATCGCGGACTCGCGCGATCGGATGGACCACTACGCAGCAATTCGGCCGACGCTCTCGCCCGGCGCCAAGCGCTATTGGGACCACAGGCCGGCGCTGGTTCGCGCGGGCCCGTACTACGCCGGGCGATCAGAGACGGTGCTGATTCGGCTCTTGGCGACCATGCGCCGCCTCGGTCTGCTCGCCTGGGCGGAGCCGTTCTTCGCGTGCGAGACCGTCGAGTCTCAGCGCGTCCTCCTCGACGTGCACCGCGACCGTGTCGACCGAGGCCTGCGATGGGTCCGCCTCTTCGTCAACTCCGCCTCGATCTACGCCGCCACCCAAGATCCCGGCTTCCTTCGCACCACGGGTGTTTCCGTTGCCGAGGTCATCGCCCGACGCCTCGTCGCCTACGCCGAGGAGAATCTCGTGCGGGACAGCTTCCTTCTGACGATGCTGGTCCGCGGCCGCCTACGCGCCTGGGACCCGTTGCCGGCTTGGCTGACGCGATCCGGATCCCAGCTCGTGAGGAAGCACCTCTCGGCGCTTCAGCTCACGCACGCCGGGCTCACCGACGTAGCAGCGAGACATCGGGCGACGCGACGTTTGAAGTGGTCGGTCTCGGATCTCAGCTGCTGGATGAGCGAGGTCGAGTTTCAAGAGCTGCTCACAGGGTTGCGAGTCGTGAGCCCTGCGGGTTCTCGCATCTGCTCTCGGGAGTTCGCCGCAAAGCGCAGGCCTTCGGCGGAGAGCAGCCTGCGGCTGTGGGCGCTGCGGGACCTCTCGACTGCGGCGAATGCGCGCGATCTTTCCGCCCTATTCCCGGTCGAGGCGTTCGAGGTCCTGCCGAGGGGTGGAGACCCGTCGCCTCACGCCGTCGCGGTCGCGTGAGCGTTCGGTGTCAACAGGAGTCCGAGGGACGTCAATGGTTACTCATCGACGACGCGCCTGCGATTGCATCAGTCTCCAGCTCAAGGGCAACGAGTTCTCGTCGGTATCTCTGAATGAGGTGGCCACATGCGGATAAGCCGCGTCGTCATCCGGAACTTCCGCTCCTTCGAACTTCTCGACGTGCCGCTTTCGGCGGGAACCACCTGCCTGATCGGCGAGAACAACACCGGGAAAAGTAACTTCCTTCACGCCATACGCCTTTGTATAGACGCCAGCCTGTCGTCGACCTATCGGTCGTTGCTGCCAACGGACGTCCATTCGACTGTGGACATTTCCGACCCAAATCACGTCCTAATAGGTCTGGAGATCAACGACTTCGAGGGCAAGATCAACGAGGAGGCCCTCGTCGGTGCCTGGCAGCACAAGGCAGGTCGTGCGCGTCTGATCTACCGCTATCGGCCGAGGCTCGGCGTACGCGAGGATCTCGAGTCCGGAGACCTGGCGCCGGGCAACCTGACCCACGAAGACTATCATTGGGAGATCACGGGCGGAGGAGACCCGGCCTGCGATCTGGCTGACATCGCGTGGAATGATGACGTCGGCTCATCCATTCGTTTTGCTGATCTGCAGTCGTTTCTTGTGGTCTTCCTCCCGGCGCTCCGCGATGTCGAGGCGGACCTGCGCCAATTCCGGAACTCGCCTCTCGCGCGCCTGATCGCTGCCATGGAAGTCGATCCGGCCGAGCAACAACAACTGCTCGGCGCATTGCGCCAGGCCAACCAGCAAATTGCCGCGGCACCCACGACCGGCGCGATTGCCACGGCTGTCGACGCATCGTTCAAGAACGTGGCGGGGCCAGCGTTCAGCATGGATGTGGGTCTCGGTCTCGCGGAACCTACCTTCCAGTCGATCGTCCGTGCCATGCGCATCCTGCTCACGAGTACCGCCATGGCGAACTTTGATCCTTCGGCGAATGGCCTGGGACTCAACAACATCCTGTACGTCTCAATCCTGATTGAGTACTTCAACCGGCGCTTGGCGCAGAAGAAATCCGCGGGCCAGATCATCCTCTTCGAAGAGCCTGAGGCCCATTTGCATCCTCAGCTGCAACTAACATTGTTTAAGGCCCTCAGTGATCTGCCGTTTCAATCCGTCCTTACCACGCACAGCACGCATATCACCGCGCACGCAGGCCTGGCCTCATATGTGGTGTTGACTCAAACGGGAACGCCCGCCATTGCGTCCTCAGTTCCTGCACACGATGCAGCGCTTGCAGATACCGAGGTGGGCGACCTTGAACGCTATCTTGACGCGACGCGCTCGAGCCTTCTGTTTGCGCGAAAAGTCATGTTGGTCGAAGGGCCGGCCGAGTTGTTCCTGATCCCGGCGCTCCTGAGGAACGTGGAGAACATCGACCTGGAGCGGGAGGGCGTCTCCGTCATCCCGATCTACGGTGTCCACTTCGACGTCTATGCGAAGCTCTTTGCCACCGATGCGTTACCGAAGAAGTGCGCCATCGTGGCCGACGGCGACCTCGCGCCGAGCGACGCCAATCCAGACATTGAGGGCGAGGACGATCTCCCGCCGCCCGCAGACATCGCTGCCCTGGAGAACGCCTTCGTTCGAGTCTTCGCCTGCAGCACGACGTTCGAGCGCGCCCTTACGTTGGAGGGCACTTTGGAAATGTTCGCCCGCGCGGCGGATGACATCGGAGCACCAAAAGTGGCGTCACGACTACGGGAAGGCCTCGGGGCTCTCGCCGGTGTCGAAGACGCTTCCGAGCGCCGCGAGATCCTAAAGCCGTTGCGACAATCGGTTCTCAGTACGGCGAAACGCTTCGGCAAGGCGCGCTTTGCCCAGATTGCCTGCCGCCACGTGGGAGCGGCTACGGCCATCCCGAAGTACGTCGTTGACGCGGCCAAGTGGCTGACGGCGCCGTGAATCTGACCGAGGAGCAACGCGACGCGGTCCGCTGCGACGACGACGTCATGCTGACCGCCTGTCCGGGAAGCGGCAAGACGCGGGTGATCATTTCAAAGCTCGCGCGGACCATTGACGCCGTCCGCGACACACCGCGTGCAGTCGCATGTATCACGTACACCAACGCGGCCGTTCAAGAGATCGAGGCCCGGCTCCGGCGGCATATCCAGCCTGGCGACGAGATCTATTTCGACATCTGCACGATTCATTCGTTCTGCCTGAATCAAATATTCCGGCCGTTCTGTCATCTGATCAAAGGTTACAAGACGGGGTTCAAGGTCCTGACTCCTGATACCGCAGAGTTCGCGCAGCACGTCGCCGCAGAGGATTTCGCGCAGTTGCGAGTTAGCCCGGATGGTGAGCCTGTCGGCCACGGGATCGAGCACGGCGGGCTGACCAGAGAGATCGCGACCGACTTCTGGAAGCGCATACGCAGAGCGGGATTCATCGACTTCGCCAACATCATCTACTACTCCTTCGTTCTGCTGCGGAAACGGCCAGAGATCTTGCGGTACGTCTCCGCCAAGTTTGCGTGGATCTTGGTGGATGAATTTCAGGACACGACGGACCTCCAGGTCGAGATCCTCTCGCTGATCTCCGGCACGAACCGCACGCGGTTGTTTCTCGTGGGCGATCCCTGCCAGTCAATTTTCGGGTTCGCGGGAGCACGCCCCGACCTCGCTGACGAGTTTGCGGCGCGTATCGGGGCCCGCACCGATCTCATGCTTTCCGGGAACTTCAGGTCCAGTCCGCCGATCATCGATCACGCCAATCGCCTCTATCCACGTTGCCCGCCGATGACGGCCGTGGGCGACGCGAGGGCATTCTCTGAAGTCCCAGAGTGGCGCCACGGCGCTGCGCCATTCGACGTGATCACGGACAATTTTTTGCCCGCCATCGAGGCGCTTGGAATACCTCATGGCGAGGCCGCCATCCTCGCTCCAACGTGGTTTTCGCTCTTCCATCTTGGCAGGCGCTTGCGCGAGTACGGAATCAGCATCGTCGGCCCGGGCGCCCGGCCGTATCGACGCAACCGACACTTCGCGCCGCTCGCCGAGCAGGTCTGCGGCTACATGATGGAGCCACGACCCGAAGCGATCGCAGGGCTTGAGCGCACACTCTTCAATACCGTACAGGACATCAGCGGCCGGTCTTGCTTTGGCATCTTCAGTTACTCAGGGCGTCTCAGTGTCTTTCGGCTCATCCACGAGGCGCAAGCTCTACACGCAGCACATCCCGGCGCGATCGCATGGCTCGAAGCGGCGGCCAGTGCGTTTACAACGATTCTGATCGAGGAGGAGTATCTCAGCCGCGCTGAGCAGGATCTATTCGCCATGTCGGTGGAGGAGATGAAGGGCGACATGCACAACAACCGCGTCGATCTTCAGAACCTGACGATCGGTGACCTCGGCATATACGCGAGCCCGCACGCCGCCCTGAAGCTCTCGACGTTGCACAACGCCAAGGGCCGCGAATACCAGGCGGTTGCAATTGTAGACCTTCACGAGGGAAGACTCCCTCACTATCAGGCACGGGCGGCGGAAGAGATCGAGGAGGCCAGACGGCTCTTCTACGTCGGTGTGACCCGTGCCAAACGGATACTGCTTTACGTGACGGATGGCACCAATCAACGCAACGGGCCCACCAGGTTTCTTCGAAGCGACGGCGTAGACGTGCACGCGCGATCCTCGTGACCACTGTTCGCACGCATGACGCCTTGCCTAGAGAATGACGGCCGGAGCGCGGGCTGGACGCCTTCGGCTTTTCGACGTCTGCGGCCTGCGGGAGGGTTTCTCCGTCCGCAGCGAGGACGGGCGGTTTTCCTGTTACGGCTTGGCTCGCCCTGGCGCTCGACCAGCAACCAAACGACACACAAATCTGTAGCGTGCCCCGAATTCCGGGTCGCTCGGTGACTCCAGCGTACGCTGAGTTGCGAGCGCGAGTGTCCGCACGAGTGCCGGTACGGCCCTTGCTCTTCAGCGTCGCGTGCGCCCCCCTCGACCCGTCGACCTCCGAGCTCACCGCGATCATCGCTTCCGCGAGAAGCTGAAGCGCGAGCTTGGACCTGACGTTCGCGCCGCGCTTCACGATGCCGGCGTCGTCGAGATCGTGCTCAACGAGGACGGCTCGCTGTGGGTTGAGCGCCTCGGGAAGCCCATCGAGCGGACAGGTGCCTTCATCACGCGGACGCAGGCGGAGAGTCTGCTCGGAACGGTCGCGGCCCTAACAGGGCGAGAAATTCACGAGGATCGCCCGATCATCGAGGCGGAGCTTCCGTTCGACGGGAGCCGCTTCGAGGGTGTGCTGCCGCCCGTTACGCGCGCCCCGGTCTTCTCGATTCGGCGACGCGCGCTGCGAGTGATCTCCCTCCGCGAGTACGTGAGCGCGGGAATTCTCGACGCGGGCCTGGCCGCGCTGCTCGAAGCGGCCGCTGCTCATCGCCAGAGCATCGTGGTCTGCGGCGGCACGGGGTCCGGGAAGACGACGCTGGCGAACGCGCTGCTCGCGGAGGCGGTGCGCGTCGGCGATCCCGGCGAGCGGTTCCTGATCCTCGAGGACACGGCGGAGCTCCGCTGCGAGGCGCCGAACTGTGTGCACCTGCGCACTTCGGAGACGGTCGATCTCGACCGACTGGTGCGAGCGACGATGAGGCTGCGGCCGGATCGGATCGTGGTTGGCGAGGTGAGGGGGAGGGAGGCTCTGGCGCTCCTGAAAGCGTGGAACACCGGTCATCCGGGGGGAGTGACAACGGTTCATTCCAACAGCGCGAGGGCAGCCCTCTCCCGCCTCGACCAACTCGTTCAAGAGGCCGGCGTCCTCTCGCAGCCTCAGCTCATCGCCGACGCAATCGACCTCATCGTCGCGATCCAGCGCGCGCCCACCGGCCGCCGCGTGACGGAGATCGTGCGCGTTCACGGTTACGTGCCCGGCTCGGGCTTCGAGTTGGAGCAAGTTGCGCCCTTCGAGCGAGCCAACACAGACGGAGGCAAGGGGTGATTCATCAACAACTGGCAACCTCGAAGGGCGCTCGCGCTCGCCGCGAGAGAGTCGGAGCTTTGTCCGCGCGAGCGCTGAGAGCCTCGACGGTGGTCGTCGCGGCAGCAGTCGCTGTTCTCGTCGCCGCGCCCGCAATCGCGACGCCGGCAGGCCCCACGATGCCCTGGGATCAGCCGCTCACGGTGATCCTCGGCAACCTTCAGGGCACCGTCGCGCGCATCCTCGTCACCGTTGCCGTCGTCGTCACCGGCTTGATGTTCGCCTTCGGCGAAGCAGGCGGCGCATTTCGGCGTGTCTTCGGGATCGCGTTCGGTGCGGCGATCGCACTCGGTGCGCTCTCGGTGCTGAGCAGCCTGGGCTTCGTCGGAGCCACGTTCTGATGGCAGCCGAGTCACCTACTGCAGCGGCCGACCCGCCGGCCACGCCGCGCCTCGTTCGACTGCACGCTTCTCTCGTGCGGCCCATCCTGATGGGCGGTGCCGATCGCGGGCTCGCGCTGGCGAACGGCGTCATCGCGCTCGCGCTCGTGTTCGGTATCGGCTTCTCGTGGGCGACGATCACGGTCGCGGGGGCGCTGCTGGGAATCGGACACGTCGCGCTCGTGCTACTCGCGAAGCGGGAGCCCGAGCTCCGCGCGCTCTACTTCCGACACGTGCAGCTCGCCGCGTTCTACCCGGCGCGTCCCGCGGAGCCGCGCGTCGCCCCGCTCGTGCACCCGAGCATTCCGGTCTCGGAGTGATGATGCTTCGCGAGCACCGCGCGCGATCTCTCGGCCTGCCCGATCTCCTGAACTTCGCAGCGCTCGTCGAGGAGGGCGTCGTCCTCAACAAGGACGGTTCGCTGCTCGCCGCCTGGTGGTACGCCGGCCCCGACATGGAGTCGGCCAGCACGAGCGAGCTGGCGGCGCTCTCGTCACGCGTGAACGCCTCGCTGCTCCGGCTCGGCAACGGCTGGATGGTGCAGGCGGATGCAATTCGCCGGCCGAGCGCCGGGTATGCGCCGCCCGGCGCATTCCCCGACGCGACCACGGCACTGATCGACGCCGAGCGCCGCACGCAGTACGAGAGCGCGGGTACGGGATTCGAGAGCGTCTTCGCACTGTCAGTGACGTGGCTTCCGCCGCGAGAAGCGCAGGATCGCGTCGCGGGTTGGTTCGTCGATCAACCCGACACGACGGCGGAAGGCTACGAGGCGGTGCTGCGCGCCTTCACGCGCAGCATCGAGGAGCTCGAGGACGCGCTCTCCGGCGCGCTCATTATGCAACGCATGGGATCGGAGGAGCTTCTCGGCTTCCTCCATCTCTGCGTCACGGCCGAATCGCACACACTCCGCGTGCCCGCGATCCCGATGTACCTCGATGCGCTTCTCGGCTCGCAGGATCTGGTCGGCGGCTTCCGGCCGCGCATCGGCGCGAATCACCTTCGCCCGATCGCTCTCGTGGGCTTCCCGGCGGAGACGTTCCCGCAGATCCTCGATGGCCTCGCTCAGCTCTCGGTGAGCTACCGCTGGTCGAGCCGCTTCATCGCGCTCGACCCAGCCACCGCCGAGGCGCGGCTCAAAGTGATTCGCCGCAACTGGTTTCAGAAGCGGCAGGGATTGTCAGGCCTCCTCAAGCAGGCGCTGAACCTCGGCGAGGCGACGTTCGGAAATCGCGACGCGGTCGTGATGGCCGAGGATGCCGACGAGGCGATCCAAGAAGCCGCGTCCGGTGCGCTGCGCTTCGGGTACTACACGAGCGTCATTCTGCTCGCGGGCACCGAGGCCGCGAAGCTCGATCTCGCCGCGCGCAGCGTGCGGCGGCTCCTCGAGCACGCGGGATTCGCCTCTCGTGTCGAAGAGATGAACGCGCTCGAGGCGTACCTGGGCACGATCCCCGGGCACGGCCATCGCAACCTGCGCCGGCCCCTCGTTCACACGCTCAACTTCGCGGACCTGATCCCGACGGCGAGTGTGTGGCCCGGCCAGGACGCGAACCCGAGTGCGCTCTTCCCGCCGCAGAGTCCGGCGCTCCTCTACGCGCGCACGTCCGGGGCGACGCCGTTCCGCCTGAACCTCCACGTCTCCGATGTCGGTCACACCCTAATCATTGGGCCGACGGGCTCCGGCAAGACGACACTCGTCGGACTGCTGATGGCGCAGTTCTTCCGCTACGCGGGTGCGCAGGTCTTCGCGTTCGACAAGGGACACGGCGCGGAGAACCTCGCGCGCGCCGCCGGCGGGGATCACTACGCCCTCGCGAGCGACCCCGCCGAAGGCGGGCTCTCGCTGTGCCCGCTCGCGCATCTCGATCGGCCCGACGAGCGGCCGTGGGCCGCGGAATGGATCGAGCAGGTCGTGCGCCTCCAAGGGCTCGACGTCACGCCCAATCACCGGCGCGCGATCCAAGGCGCAGTCGAGCGTCTCGCCGAGAGCCGCGGGCGCTCACTCACGGACTTCGTGGGCACCGTCCAGGATCGCGAAGTTCGCGGAGCGCTCCGCCACTACACGCTCGAAGGGGCCCTCGGGACGTTGCTCGACGCGGAGCAAGACGGGCTCAGCACGGGTTCCTTCCAGGTGTTCGAGATGGAGCGGCTGCTTCACCTCGGCGCTGCGAACGCTGCGCCGGTGCTCGCGTGTCTCTTCCATCGCGTCGAGGACCGGCTCGACGGCAGCCCCACGCTCATCGTGATCGAGGAGGCGTGGCTCGCGCTCGGCAACGAGCTGTTCGCCGAGAAGCTCGAGGAGTGGCTGCGCGTTCTGCGCAAGCGCAACGCGGCGGTGGTCTTCGTCAGCCAAAGCCTCGCGGAGGTCGTGTCGTCGTCGCTGTGCGATCTGCTGCTGGAGAGCTGCCCGACGAAGATCCTGCTCCCGAATCCCGAGGCGCGCACGCCGCAGACGCGAGCGCTCTATCGACGAATCGGCCTCACCGATCGGCAGATCGAGCTCGTCGCCGAGGCGGTGCCGAAGCGCGAGTACTACGTCACGTCGCCGATCGGTCGGCGCTTGATCGACCTCGGCCTCGGGCCGGCTGCGCTGGCCTTTCTCGGCGCCGGCAGCCCCGACGAGCTCACAGCCACGCGCGCGCTTGAAGCCGAACACGGCGATGCATGGCCGCGCGCGTGGCTTCGCGCGCGCGGTCTCGGTGATTGGTCCGAACTCTGGGAACAACTCAAAGGAGAACTTCGATGAATCCGATCCACAGTCGCATCCGATCGATCGCCGCGATGACGGCAATCGCGCTAGTCGCACTCGGCCCGCCCGCCGGCGCCGCCATCCCCGTGATCGACTCCAGCAACCTCGTGCAGAGCGTGCTGACAGTCGCGCGGCAGACACAGCAGGTGGCACTCGAAACGCGGGGCGTCGCCCAACAAGCGACGCAGCTTCAGCACGAGATCAACATGCTGACCGACATGGCACGCAACAGCGCGCCGGCGCAGACAGCGGGGTGGGGCGACCTGCAAGCCGTGCTCGGGAGCCTCTCGCGGGTCCTTCAGATCGGGCAGTCGATCTCGTACACGCTGCAGAACTCGGGCGCGGTCTATCGCCAACGCTTCCCCGGGTACGCCGCGCCCAACAACTGGCTTGCGCAGTACGACACCTGGTCGCGCACTGCGCTCGACACTCTTGCGGCGACCCTTGCGGCGGCCGGTGCGAATGCCAACGACGCGGCGGGTATCGACGCCTCGCTGGCATCCCTGCGCACTACGAATGAAGGCGCGCAGGGCCGCCTCGAGGCCATCCAGATCGGCACCCAGGTTGCGAGCCTCCAGGTCGCGGAGCTCGCGAAGCTGCGTCAGCTCGTCGCTGCTCAGATCAACGCGGAGAACGCATACCTCGGCGCGCAAGAAGCCAAAGAGTCGGGCGCCGCCGCCGCGTTCGACGCTTGGGTCGCGAGCGGACCACGCGCGATCGCGTCGACGCGTTCCGCCGAAGGCTTCGCCGTCGTCCCGCGGCCATAACAGGGGCCGCACGTGACCACCATCCTCACCGACCTCGTCCTGCAGTTTCAGAACGCGACCGCCGGCTGGTTTCAGTCGCTCTTCCCAATCGCGCGCAACCTGTTCTTCACGCTCGCCGCGATCGAGCTCGTCTGGGCCGCCTCGTGGTGGGTGATCGAGCGCGACGATCCCTCCCAGGTCTTGGCGCTCTTCCTGCGGCGCATCATGGCGATCGGCTTCTTCCTCGCGGTGCTCACGTTCGCCGACACGTGGATCCCGGCGGTGATCGAAGGCTTCACGGTCGCTGGCCAGCAGGCCTCGGGACTTCAGGAGCTGAACCCGAGCACGGTCATCGATCAGGGCATCGCCATCGCGACGCAGCTCGTCTCGAGCATTTCGCTCGCGGGCTGGTTCGCGTCGCCGCTCGGTGGGCTGGTCGCCGCCGTCTGCTCGCTCGCGAGCTTCCTCGCCTTCGTCGTGATCGCCGCGCAGCTCGCTCTCACGCTGATCGAGATGTACGTGGTGATCGGCGGCGGCGTGCTCCTGCTTGGCTTCGCGGGCTCGAGCTGGACGATGCCGTTCTCCGAGCGGTACCTGAGCTACGCGGTCGCGGTCGGGATCAAGCTGTTCGTGCTCTACCTGATCGTGGGCGTCGGCACGGCGCTCGCGGCGTCGTGGAGCGCGCTGCTCCCCAACACCGGAACCTCGCTGCCCGATCTCTTTGCCGTCGTCGGCGCATCGCTCGTCTACATGATCGTGGCGTGGCAGATCCCCAGCTTCGCGTCGGCGCTCGTCGCGGGCTCCGTGAACCTCACGCTCGGCACGGCGGCGTACACCGCGGCGTCGATCGGCGCGGTGGCTCTCGGCGCGAAGGGGATCGCCGCGCGCGCTGCGCTCGCCACCGCGGGCGCAACGACGGCGATGTTCGAGGCCGGTCGGTACGCGCGGGACGCGCGCCTTGTCGGCGCCGGCGGAATGTCGGGCGGCGCGATTGCAGCGGCGGGCACGCTCGCACGCCATGCGCTCGCGTCGAGCGTGCGGCGCGTTCTCGGCACGCGCGCGCCGACGACCGCGCGTGCGATCGAGGAGTCGCGCATCGTGCGCTTCGGTCCCGCGCTCATTGCGCAGCGCGCCGCGCGATCGGAGTCGGCCACGTCGTCGCCGCGAAGCGACGGAGCTCAATCGTGAGCGGTCGCGCCCCTGAGAACCCGTACCTCGCCGCGCGGCTCGAATGGAACGAGCGCTACCACGGCTTCCTACGCGCCAAGCGCAACTGGCAGATCCTCGCGATCGTCCTGGTCGGCGTGAACGCAGGGCTCGGCGGCGCGCTGGCGTGGGCGGCGACGCAGAGCCGCGTCGTCCCCTATGTCGTCGAGGTCGACCGGCTCCGTCAAGCGCTCGCGATCGGTCCCGCCGAGCGTTCGCGCGCGAGCGACGCCGCGCTGCTCCGTTATCAGCTCATCGAGTTCATTCGCAGAACGCGCTCCGTCGTCTCGGACGGCGCGGCAGAGAAGCAGCTGCTCGACTCCGCCTACAGCCAGGCCTCGGGCAGCGCGGTGCAGTTCCTAAACGAGCACTTCCAGGCGAAGAGCCCGTTCGTCGTGATGCGAGAGCGCACGGTGAGCGTGCAGGTGACGACCGTCCTGCAGCTTCCCGCCAGCGACTCCTGGCAGGTCCAGTGGATCGAGACCCAGCGCGGGCTCGACGGCGCCGTTCACAAGCAAGAGCGCTGGCAGGCTCTGCTCCGCGCCGAGGTGCGTGCGCCCGAGTCGGAGGAAGAGCTCCTCCGCAATCCCCTCGGCTTCTACGTCACCGACATCCAGTGGACCCATCAACTCTGAGGAGCCCCATGAAGCGAAGGATCCCCGTTTGCGTCGCCCTATCTGTATGGGTGACAACCATGATTGCGGGCTGCGCCGCTGCATCCCCCCGCGAGCGCGAGGCTCTCGTCGCGGCGGCGCGGGAACCCGCGGAGGGCAGCGGCGAGGAGGCCCCTCCCTCGCCAGCCTCGATCAAGGCGGCCTTCCTCGACTCATCGGATCCGGAGCTCACCGAGGCGATTCGGCGGTTCCAGGCGACGGGCGAAGCGCCCGTCATCCGCAGCGTCGGCTTCGTGCGCTTTCCGTTCGGCGAGTCGCAGCCTGTGCTCACCTGCAAACCGCTGCGCGTGTGCGACGTGCAGCTCGAGCCCGGCGAGCGCGTGATTGACGTCGCCGTGGGCGACTCCGATCGCTGGCTCACCTCGAAGCTCGAGAGCGGCGGCGAGCGCGCGCGCGTGGCGCACGTCGTCGTGAAGCCGACCGAGTTCAACGTGAGCACGAACCTCGTCATCACGACCGACCGGCGGGTCTATCACCTAGGCCTCATCAGCGCAGCGGGCGAGAACGGCGGTTACTTCCGCAGCGTGCGCTTCTACTACCCGGCCGACGCGATTCAGCGCTGGGAGTCCGCTAGCGCGGCCGCCTCGAACCGCGAAGGCGATGTCGTCGCGGCGCTCCCCAGCGTGAGCCCCGATGCGCTCCACTTCGGGTACCGAGTCTCGGGCGGCCCCGCCGCGTGGCGCCCGACGCAGGTCTTCGACGACGGCACGCGCGTCTTCATCCGCATGCCCGACGCGATGCGCGCGAACGAAGCCCCCGCGCTCTTCGTGCAGAGCGAGCGCGAGGACAATGCGCTCGTGAACTACCGCGTACGCGGCGGTTATTACGTCGTCGACCGCCTGTTCGAGCGCGCAGTGCTCGCGCTTGGCGTCGGGCGACGGCAGCAGCGCGTCGTCATCACGCGGCTTCCGTAACGAGCCACTGCCATGACCGAACCGAGCGCCGAAACGCGCAAGCCACCGCCCGACCCGATCGACTTCAATCCCGAGCCGCCCGTGACACACCTCAATCGCCGCGTGTTCGGCGTCATCGGGGCGGCTCTCAGCGCCGCGCTGCTCGCCGCTGTCTTCACGCTCTCGCGGCGGAACGAACAGATCGAGCGGCAGAACGCCGAGGTCTCTCGCCCGACGGCCACCCCCGACCGATTCTGGGAAGCCGAGTCGGACGGTGCGCCGTCGCTCCTTGCGCCGCCGGAGCACGTGCCGGAGCTCGTCGAGCGCGAGTCGCCTCTCTTCGAGGCGGGGAGCGCTTTCGCGGATGGAACCGGGCTCGTCGCGACGCCCGAGGACCAGGCGCTCGAGCGCGCGCGGCGGTCGCCGATCGTCGCGTTCCAAGACCGTGATGGGCAGACTCCGAGCGACCCCGCGAGCCAGCTCCTCACCGCGGACGACGCCTTCCCCAGCGCACTCGCGAGCGAACCTCCAATCCACCCGTCGGTGTTAGGCGGCTTCGGCACCACCGAGGACCCAGTCGTCGCGCAGAACCTCCAAGACCGAAAGCGCGACTTCCTGCGCGACGCGGCGACTCCACGCGACGAAGTGCTGAGCGAGCGCGTCCACGCGGCGGCCTCGCCGTACACGCTGCTTGCCGGGACGGTGATCCCTGCCGTCCTAATCACCGAGGCGCGATCAGACCTCCCCGGCCAGCTCATCGCGCAGGTGCGCGAGGCCGTCTTCGACACTGCGACCGG
>Ga0187894_10002069_pt1 | contig 24476 bp, 17 predicted proteins | sample GBC1701081metaG_FD_136650 | JGI IMG/M metagenome (GOLD analysis project Ga0187894, IMG submission 136650) | White microbial mat communities from a lava cave in the Kipuka Kanohina Cave System on the Island of Hawaii, USA - GBC170108-1 metaG ... | reverse complement strand
AGGACCGAGGCGGATGAGTCGCCCACGCAAACGTGCTGCCTGTCGGCGTAACTTCTGCTCGCGTTTTTCGCCTTTGTGACCAAGCCAATTTTTGGAATCGAGATAGACGAACAACGCAAAGGCAGCAAGCGTCCACGCCACATAAAGGCGTCGCTGCAACCGATAGAGTTTTCCCTTTGACTTCACTTCTTCATTCTAACGGTCACAGCAACGACACTCAAACAATCGGAAGAGACTATTAGGAGCGCGGGCATCCTTGCCCGCCGCGTGAAAGTTGCGGGCAAGGATGCCCGCGCTCCTAATATAAGGAAGTATAAGCAAAACGCAGCGAATGGATGAATCTTTTTAATTGTTTTTACGTCTTTGTGATTTGCTACAATCACGGTGTATAACTGCGTACCTAAATGGCGTACATCGCCAAAGGATGGTTGAAACTGAGGAAGGAGCAGACATCATGAAAGAGGCATTTGAGAGCGTATTTGAAGATGAACTAAGAGAAGATGAAGAAGACGCGGCGCTCGAATCCGAAGATGAGTTGTCCTTCGACGAGCAGACGTATGACGTGGATACGGCGGATTTGCTCAAGCTCTATCTGCGCGAAGCCAGCCGTACCCCCATGCTCAATGCGGCAGGCGAAATTAAAGCCGCCAAACGCATTGAGCGCAAACGCAACCGACTGATGCGGCTATTGTCCTGTTCGCCGCTGGTTGCCGAATATCTATTGCATCTCCGGCAACAATTTCAAAACGGCGAAGAGACTGCATCTGATGTAATTGAACAGGTTAAGTCAAGCGACTGGCAACAACTCACGGCGGCATCCCTTGACCGCGCTTTTGAAGAGGTGGAACTGGCTTATATCCGCTTGCATTCGACAAAGCGCAAACCGACAAAGCGGATGCTCAAAAAGTATCCCGGAACTTACGAAGCGCGGGAACTAATCTATTTTCACCGCACTATTCGCACCTTGGTTTTTACCCCTGCCGCCGAGCGCCGGTTGATTAAGATGGTAGAAACGCAGGCTGGCGTCGCGTGCGCCTATTTGCATAAACCCGCCAGCGCCAAGAAAGCCTCGTCGCTGCTTTTCTTTGGCGAAGACAGCTTCAACGGAGAGAAGGTGGCAGCGAAATTGGTTACGAGCAAAGCGATTGCTACCACAAGCCTTGACTTGCTCAATAAGGTTAATCTCGCGGCGTATGAACTCAGCGCCGCTAAACAGCGCATGACGGAATCGAATCTGCGACTGGTGATTTCAGTAGCGCGACATTTCAGCAATCGCGGTTTGCCCTTCTTAGATTTAATTCAGGAAGGCAATATCGGCTTGATGCGGGCGGTTGAAAAATTCGACTGGCGACGCGGTTTCCGCTTCTCGACCTATGCGATGTGGTGGATTCGTCAATCTATGGCGCGGGCTTTGGACACCCAAAGCCGCATCGTCCGGCTGCCAGCTTCGGAACTGGAGATGATTAATAAAGTGACGAAGACGGCGCGTTCGATAGGCGAAGAGAAAGCCGCCGAAGCAACGAATCACGAAATCGCTGACAAGTTGAACATTCAGGCAGACCGCGTTAGTGAAGCGCGTGGCTTTGCACAACAGATTGTGCCGCTGGATGTTGCCGCCAATGACAATGGCGAAGCGGCGGCGGCATTCATTGATGATGGCGGTACGAATAATCCATTGAAAGGTGTTATTGCTCGTTCGCGTCGTGATGCCATTCAATCGGCATTGATGTACCTGACGCCGCGTGAAGCCAAGATATTGAAGATGCACTACGGCTTGGAAGCAGGCAGCGAACCACGCACCCTCGAAGAGATTGGTCACGACCTTTCGGTAACGCGGGAGCGGGTACGACAAATCGAAGCGGGCGCATTTGCGAAATTGCGAGAACTGGAAGCGGGCAAGATGTTACGCGAATTTCTTGCCGTCAGCTAAAAACAAACTTTTAGATAGATTTGCACGTAAAGCTAGCCTCTCGTTCATCCCAGCCTGAACGAGAGGCTGTTTTTCGTATCTGAGATAAGAAATTCTGCGCCATGAAGGACTTCATGGCGCAAAATTTCTTCCCTTATGAAATGCCGAAATTCATTTCAGCTTTCTGTCAAAAAACTCTGCCGCCGCGTGATAAACGCGCAGCCAGTTTTCATGGCGTAGGAAGTCATGCACTTCGTCCGGGAAAACCAACTGCTCGAATTCGATGCCGCGTTCGCGCAACTTGCGAACCAACTCAACGCTCTGTGAAAAAGCGACATTGCGGTCATCGTCGCCGTGAATTAACAAGACTGGCGATTTCCACTTCTCAACCGCAGTAATCGGCGAGGACTCTCTGCCGAGTTTAATCAAGTCAGCATTGCCGGTTGCCCACGGAGCGCGACCGACTCGCGCCGCCCAGTCGTGAACGCCGTGTATATCTACGCCCGCCGCGAAGATGTCGGAATGGTGCGCCAAACCCATTGCCGTCAAGAAGCCGCCGTAGGAGCCGCCCCATAACCCGCTACGCCGGCTGTCAACATCCGTGCGCGATTGCAGGTATTTGCCCGCCGCGACAACATCCTGATATTCCGTAGCGCCGCGTTGCCCGCGTCCTTTTGCCTCGCGGAACCGTCGCCCGTAACCGATGCCGGCGCGAAAATTGACAGACAATACTGTATAACCTTTGCTCGCCAGATATTGATTAAAGGCATAGGCATTGTGGTAGTAATAACCGTAATGCCAGCCGAGTAACATCTGGCGCATCGGTCCGCCGTGCATAAAGACGATAGCTGGAGTTTTGCCGGTTGCGTTCTGCGCTTTGAACAACTGGCAATGCACCGTCATGCCATCTGCCGCTTTGATGATTACCTGTTCCGGTTCGACGAGCGCCGCCGCTGGAAAATTTTTCGGCAAGGCATCGGGCGCGAGGGGTTGCACATTTGCGCCACTGGCATCGGCAATCATCGGCAGCAAAGGATTGCGCCCCGTCGAGTGCAGAAAAGCAAGCCGTTTGCCGCCGTCAAGCATCACCGGGAACATTTCGATACCCTTGCCTTTGGTGAGGGCAATGGGTGAGCCGCCCGCGATATTGACTTTCCACAAATGGCGACGGTCAATATCCCCGGCGTTTGCTGAGATAATGACATACGAACGGTCGGGCGCATAGGTGACATTTTCGACTTCGTACTCTCCCGGCGTCAGCTTTATGGCTTCGCCGCCCGTTGCCGCAACGGAATAGAGGTGCGACCAGCCATCCTGTTCTGAGGCAAAAACGATTCTATCATTTGCCGCCCATTGAAACTGATTGCTGCCCATCGGCAGCCGTGCGAAGGAATCAAGTTCAGTTGTGCCGGATTTCCAGATTTCCACGCCTTTTCCCGTTGCTACGTCTATCACGCGAATTGCCCAAGGCACGAGGCGTTCGGTGTCTTTCGTATAGGTGTCGGCGACATTGAAGAGGCGAATAAAAGCGAGGTGTTTGCCATCGGCAGACCAGCGCGGCTCAATGTCGCGGTCAACGCTGGCGTCAAGAAAGCGAATGCTGGCGGCTTGTGAATCATAAATCGCAATAAAGCTATGGTCGCCGCGCAACGATACGAAAGCGAGGCGCGAACCATCCGGCGACCAGACAGGCGAAGTGACATTGCCGCGAATCTCAAATAACTGTTTCGCGGTGTCGTTTCCTGAAACGGCATCGAGAATCTTTCGGCTGACGCCGCCCGTCAATGGCGCAACATAGAAATTGCCGTCTTTCTCGAAGTAGACTTTATCGCCTTTCGGAGAGAAAAACGGGGCGCTGCCTTCGCCGATGCGGGTGATCTGCCCGTTGCGGGTATTGACGATATAGACTTCCTGCGTTGCGCCTGCCGGGTCGCTTGTCGGATTGGGGATTTCGTTATCTGAGTTCGCATCGCCGCCGCGCACATACGCAATGTAAGCGCCATCGGGCGAAAAGACCGGCTCGCCCAATTCCTGCCCGTCGTCTTTGTCATAGCGCGTCAATTGCCGTCCGCGAAATTGCGGCGCTTCGGCAATCCAGAGATTGCGTTTGCCTTGCCTATCGAAAAGCCACGCCACTTTATCGCCCGATTTGGTGGCGATTAAATCGGAAGGGAAGGGCGAGCTTAACACCTGCTCAAGCGTAAAACCGTTGCCGTGTGCCAGAGGCGCAAAGCTGGCGATGACAACGACAAGAAAAAGGGCTAAGTGAAAACGACGAAGCATAATCCGAAACCTCCTTTGAAAATGGCGGACACCTTCTTATGGTCATTGAAAAAATAAGCGGACAACGGCATCCTGCGCCCTCTCGGGGCGCGAAATCGGGGTTGGCGCTCAATTCCGGTGGTTTCTCCACCGGCTAATTTCCCACGCGCCTCCGGCGCAAACCGTGATTCGATTATTTACTCAAAGACCATCAGAAGGATGCAGGTTTTACTCTGCAACTTTGTTCCACTGTGGTTGAATAACCCGTATAGCGGTGGTTATATGCCTTGAGCGAAAGTAGTGTCAAGCGGGCAGCGTTTGAGATAGCCTTAAATGGCGAAGAAAGAGAGAGGGTCTCAGAGACAGTTTGAACAGAGCGACAGAGGCAGGCAGCCTGGGTACGCACACTTCCAGCGTGCCAGAACTCGGGCAGCCGAAGCCGTCGGAGAAAACGACGCTCTCGCTTGCCTCATCCAGCACGCAAGATGCGTGCGTACCCAAGACACTTCTCAAACCCCTTCTCAGCCCATGAAAGGGAGCGTCTGCGCCGGGAAACTGCCGATGTTGGGAAATACTGAACCGCGTAGCGCCGGGTCTAAGTCGAACCATTGCGCCAACGTCGCGCCGTACTGGTCAATCGAAGTCGTCGGAATCCAGCGCCCGTTCGAGAAGTTTGTGCCGTAATTGTCGGCATCGCTCGGACCGTTCAACGTGATGTCAGGGTAAGTGCCGTAGAAATTGCCGCCCTGTACCGCGTCGCCCATAATAAATTGATGTGCGCCCCACGCATGATCCGTCCCCGTCTGATTTGGTCGCATGGTGCGGCTAAAGTCGGACATCGTAAAGGTTGTCACCTGACTTTGGACGCCCAGTTCAACTGTCGCATCATAAAACGCCTTCATCGCCGCGCCGAGATTGGTCATCAGTGTCGAATGTAAGCTCATCTGGTCGGAATGGGTGTCGAAGCCGCCGATGGAGCAGAAGAAGACTTGCCGGTTCAAGCCAATCGTCGAGCGAGCGGCAATGATTCTTGCCACTTGTCGGAGTTGATTGCCAAGCCCGGTGCTGGGAAATACGGTGTTGACGCTTGCCGTATTCAAGGCATTATTCAGGATCGTATTGTTGTCTATTGCCCGTTCCATTAATTCGCTCTGGCTGTCGTTCAGGATTGCCGTATTGTCAACGGTCATCAGATAACGCATTGCCAGATAGCGTTGGTCATTGGTAATCGGGCTGCCGAAACCGCTGAGGTTGGGACCGGGAACCAACGGGCGCGAACCGACGCCAACGCCGAAGACCTGCGCTCCGGCTGGCGAAATCAGCATCGGGAAGCCATTGCCGCCATTGAAGAATGCCGATTGATCGGCAAGCCTGCCGCCCCAGCCAATCGGCTCGTTTAACAGTGTATTGGCGGAAACTGACGTTTGCCCCTGCTGCTGCTGGTCTTCGTGCGAAAAGAGATTATCGGGGCGGCGGACGCTGCCGTTCAGGTACTGCGCTTTCGTCATCGGCGCGACCAAGGTGCCCATATTGCACAGCACGGCGAGTTTGTTCTGCGCGTAGAGCGGATGAATTGCCGTCAGATTCGGGTGCAAGCCGAAACGTAAACTGCCGTGACTTGGCGCTGTCACCTGTAACAATGATGCCTGTGAAAGCGCCATCGCTCCACGCGCTGTGGAATAACCAGCATAACCATCGTAAGGAACGACCATATTGTTGGCGTCATTGCCGCCGAACATGAAGATGCAGACGAGGGCTTTATAGCCGGTGACGACGTTCGGTCTTTCTGCCTCTCTTTTTTGCGCCAGGGCGTTAAGTCTTCCCAGACCGTTGAACGTCGCAGCAAACGCCGCGCTGCCCAGAGCGATGCCTGATTTGCGAATAAATTCTCTGCGTGATCTCTTCATCGGATTACCTCGCAATTTGATATTGGGTTGAAGTGACGATCAGATAGATTGCCCATTGCGCCCGGCGCAACGGATTCGTAGTCGGCACATTGGTCGTAATCGTCTGAAGAATGCGAGTCCGCATCTCCGTAGACATCGTGCCGTGCAGCAGCAACCTGTCGAGTTCATTAACCAGAGCGTTACAAGTTGTGTCGCTTTGCGCCAACGCCTGCCACGGCGCTAAATCAATCTTTGTCGGCGTGCCGCCGGTATCGGCGCTGTTGATCTGTGAAAAGACGATGGTATTGACGAAGTTAGCATGAGCAATCGCCGTGTTGGTCGTCTGAATACTGAACTCCGGTCCGAGTTTGCCGGTTCCCGGCACTTGATAATTCGGGCGATAGTAATTGAAGACCGATGGCGAGTAGAAAAGATTTTGCCCCATATTCTGCCCTTGATTCGAGACATTTGTACCATCGCTCGAGGCATTGAACGCCCGCAGGACATTGGTCACATACAACACCGGCTCGCGCAAATGCCCGTAATCCGGCTCCGTCACCGGGTTTTTGACATCGCCTCGCGCCTCCGCATCGAGCAGAATGGCTCTGACCACGGCTTGCAAATCGCCGCGCACACCGCCGCCGTTGTTGTTAAAGACCGCCGAAACGCGCCCGACATACGCCGGCGTCGGGTTGCTGGTGACTAAGTGTTGAATCAGTTGTTTGCAGATGAACGGCGCGACGTTCTGGTGATTGAAGATATTATCGAGCGCATAGCCCAAATCCTTCTTTGCCGTCAAATTGGCAGGCAAGGTCAGCCCGTTCAATAAGGTCTTGGGATTTATGTCATGATTCGGCTGCCAGGCGACCATCGGCGCTAAATAGTATTCCGGGTTGTGCGACACCGGCGGCACACCCGGTTTCGGCGGAAACGTCCAGCCGGTGAAGACCCGCGCAAAGGCAATCACTTCATCCTGCCCATAAGTTGGAATCGGGTCGTTCTGCGCGTCCAGTTGCGGCGTGCCGTCCTGATTGAGCATATACAGCCCGATGGTGAAGAGTTGCAACAATTCGCGGGCGTAGTTTTCGTTGGGCGTCGCGCCACCGCTGCGGCGGTCATTATTGACCATATCAAGATAAACGCCCATCGCCGGATTGAGCGTTACGTCATACATCAACTGGCGAAAATTGCCGAAGGCATTGCGTTGCAGGATGTTCAAAAATGGCGACATCGAACTCGGTTGCGTAATCATCACGCCGGAGACGACCCAGATTTGCCCGAGCGCGAAGGCGACTTTCTGGCGTAACTGGTCTTCCGCAAACAGAGCGTTTAAGAAGAACTGCTTTTGCAGCGGAAACATGGTGTAGTTGTCGCGGTAACAATTTGCCGGACTGCCGGTTGGACAACCAACAGTGGAATCGGAATCGTAAGGCGGCAACGTCGGATAGAGCGACGGACGCAGTTTGAATTGCTCGTCCAGCCACGCATTGATGCCCATGCTTTTGACGCGGGCAATCAGCGCCGGAGTCGGTCCGAAGCTTGCCTGCTCAAGCAGACGGATGATGTCACCGTCCGTCGTCATTGGCGAAGCCGGTGACTGACCTTTCGGGTCGATAGTTTGCGCCATTGCCGCTAACGGCAGGTTGCCAAGAAGCAGCGCCGCGCCGAGAATCGCTACCAGCAAGCGTTTGAGATGATGAGATGAGACCTTTCTCATAGCGAGTTTCCTTTCGCACAGCCTGGAATTGTAGAGGGCGGTTCAATACGGGGGAATGCGACAGCCAATGTGCAACGGCTATTCCAACGGCGGAACTGTTACCCACAGTACCTGAAGAGATACTGATAATGGCAAAATTCCTGGTTCTCAGCCAGCCGATTGCTATAAATGTGAGGAATTAGGTAACAGATTCTGCAAAAAGATTGCAGGCTTTGTTTGCCAACTTGTGAGGATTGATTGCTAAATTCTGCCTTGATGTAGTTTCAAATGCAGCATGACACAATAGAGGTTTTACACGCTTAGAGAGATTTCTTCAAGTCTAATTTGACACGATCTTAAACATTTTTAATAAACTATTGAAAATAAATAACTTACACCGGGTAGATAGATTTACGCCGTTGCCGGCAACGACTTTTCTGGTTATCTGGCGATCCTCTGATTAAGCGATTGATTGTGAGAAAAGCAAGAAGGCAGAGGTATGCAATAAAGATAGTTGGAGTGCGCCGATGAGCCGCCGCACTCCAGAAAAACAGCTTCCGGTCAGGGTTTACTGTTTATTGAAAACCAGTGTTGCCTCTTGAGCGCCCATCGGCGTATCCACCGTGCGATGCACCTTTAAGACTTTGCCCCCCTCAGCCAATTCCCAATGTTGCTGAGTGGTAATCGTAACATCGTTGCCTTGAATGTTGGTGTTCAAAACCGAGTTCAGTTCAAGCGTCTTGCCTTCGTTCATCCATTTTGCCTTTAACTTGGCGGTTCCGGTCATGCGTCCGGTCATTTCCTGAGTCGTTTCGCTGCCATCAAGGTTATAGGTTGATTTCTGCGCCGGTCTTTCCTGTCCCTGAATGACGATTTTATTCTCAAAGGCGATGGTTTTATCGTCCTGTTTTACAATCATAGTGATGCTGTCAGCATTGGCTTGCGGTCCTTGCAAGCCGTTGCTCTTGGCTTTGTCCAACATCCACGTCCCGGAAAAATTACTGCCCGCCGCACTGACCGACATCATGGCGACCGCAAAAACAAAAATCATCGAACAAAAAGCTATAATCTTTTTCACGTTGTCCATATCTCCTAAAATAGTATCCAATTGAGGGGAGAGAGCGAACCCTCTACAACCGACCCCACTGGCAATACAATGTTCGCCACTCTATAGGACGCTGGCAAGCAGAAGAAGGTTACAAGAAAAGATGGTATTCCGAATGCCGCAAGTTATGGCTTTAGCGGAATCATTCGCAACGCGCCGCCATAGTTTTCATCATCGGTTCCGGCGAAGAGTTCCACCGAGCCTGCTTTCGCTTCCCGAATCGCCAGACTCTCTACCTTTAAGCCGTCCAATGTTGCCAGCTTTTGTGGCTTGCTTGGGAAAATCACTCTGATTCTGTTCCGGCTATCGGTATAAACGCGACCAGCACGCCAGATGACGCTGGCGAACGGACCATTATCGTCGTCAGGGTCATAGGCAGAAGCGATATAGATTTGTCCCTGGCTGTCGGTTTCTATGGCGCTCACCGGGCGTTTATTCTGCCCCGTAAAACTGCTTGGCTTGAAATAAGTTTTGCGAAATGAGCCGAACTTGAATGGCTGAAGTTGCAATTCTGTCCAGAAAACTTCTGCAACCGGCTGGCTGCCCGCTCGCTCGGCAAAGAGGAAGATAAGCCGATTGCCTAACCGTACAACCGTGCTGCCTTCGACATTCTTAACCGTTGCGGGCAATTCCGTAAACCCTGACAAAACGGCTTGCTGGTTTCTCATCTCAAGCAGAAAAACGCGACGAAAACGCGGAAGATTCGGTATCATTTCGCCGCTTTCAACGAGCAGAAAAGAGTTGGTTCCGGGAATGCGGGCGATGCTCTCCAAATCGCTGCTCATCCCTTGTGGCGCAGACCAGTCTATAGTCAACGGCTTCCAGTTGATGCCGTCAACTGAGGTGGGCAAGCGCAACAGGCTAACTCTGGGGCGCTCATTTTCTATCGGGTTCTTGGCATCGTGGACGGCAAGAAACATATCGCCCTCAAGCCACGCTAGCCCGCTAAAATCGGGAACCGCAGTGGAGAACCCCGCTTGAATGCCAGTGCTTGCGCCGTTGCCAACCGGATAGCAAAGCAGCAAGCAAACAAGAGCAACAAGATGCCTGATACCAGTCTGTAATCGCATAGCTTGGAATGGGTAGCTTAAACTGTTGTGTTATTGGTAAATACGCTCTGCTCTAAAAATCAGAAAATCGGTAATGACTGCAATTGAATGTAGAATATGTCTTTATACTTATTGACTTTGACCGCGCAATAGAGACAGATGTTTGATTAATTCAGATAATTCTTTCTGCCAGCCGTTATTCAAACTCATTCTAAATGAGCCATCCGGCAAAACTCTGTCAATCGGCTTCAATGGGGAAACCTGTATTGCCCAAACCGCTTCGCCTTTTTTACGAGCTCGAGTATGCGAGATTTGTGGATCAACCAAAAACGTCAAATAAGCGCGTTTGCCAACCGGAAACCATTGGGATTCCAGTAACCACATTTCATCAGCCCACCAATCGAGTTGCCAATCTTCAACTGTACTGACAGACCATCCTTGCGCTGAAATCTGCTGTAATAACTCTGATTTTTGAGTTTGCATACCAACAACTTGTTGCTGCAGTGAATATGTAAAATACAAAGTAGTGGCGCAAGGAAAGGCGTCTAGAGTCCAATCTTTAGCTTGCTGCTTGAAACCGGCAAGCTAAAGATTGGACTCTAAACTTTACCTCTTCCTACTTTTGCGGCATCGCAAACTTCGTTTCATCCACCGCGACATTGTGTTTAATCTCAGTGAATTTGCGCGTCCCTGAATAGCCCGGTTCGGCGTACAAGGTGCGAATGGTAAACGGTATCTTCACCCCGTCAACCTCACGGTAATCTTCAAAGTCAATCTGTGTCGGGTCTATGCCAACCGGCAATTGCAGGAGAATCACCTTCCTAAGCAATAAGCCGGTCTGCATATCGAAAAACAAACGGACGCGACGTTTATCCGGCAACGCTCCTTGCAGCACGTAAACTTCACGGTCGCCAACCTTATCTTTGCCCCGCAAAGTGAATTTCGGGAAGGGTTCTTTCAATTTGACAACCTGAAACGCTTGCAGCAAATCTTTCGTCATCAGCAAATCGTGGACTTCCATCTCACGCAGTTGATTGCCCGCTTTGCTCCAACCTTTCGCGCCGTCAAAAACTCTGGTGTTTGTCCCCTGCGGAGTGGTGACAGTAACGTGAAGTTTATCGCCGGTCTGGACAATCTCTAGCGGCAGTTCATTGTTGCCGCGTTGTGGTTGATAAACGCCTTTCAAGGTCTGGTTCTTCAACTTCGCTGCCGCTTCTTTGCCGCCCACCGCTTGGATATACTTTGCCACGATCTGATCGGCTGTCGGCATCGGTTCCGCCGGTTTTGCCGCTGTCGGAGGAATAATTGCTGTCGGTAACACCGGAGCGCCTGCCGGGTGGTCGTGTCCCATGTGACAGGTGTAACAGGTGACTTCTACCTTATTGTCAAAAATGTTTTTGTTGAGGGCAGCCGTCATCTCAATCATCTTACGCGCTTCTTTTTTGGCTTTCTTGTCGTCTTTGTCAAACTCCATCTGATTGCCGTTACGGACGTGGCAGAAATCGCAACGCACGCCAAGCGAGGCGGCGAAGAGGCGCATCAACGGGTCAAGTTGCCACGCCGGGATGCCCTTCAAGACCTGAATGTTTTTGTACTGCTGTTCCGCCGTTATTTCCTGCGCCTGTCCTTGGACGAGTCCGGCTTGCGGGGTTGCCGGTTGCGCCTGAGTTCTGTTGATTTGCTGAATGATGGCAGCCCACAACGCCTGTTCATTGGTTAGTTGTGCATCGGCGCTGGTGCGATTGGCAATCACCAGAGCGACGATAGCAAAGAGCGCAACGACAAAGACGCCGCGCTTGATAAGCAGTTTCATAATCCGTGCCTCCACATTTATTTTGAGTCGTCGGGGAATATAAGGCACTGATTGTAGAATTTTGCTTCACTACGGCGCAAACTGAAATCAACTATTCCGTCGTCGCACCAATAAACTCAGCAATGCCACAAAAATTGCCGAGCCGGCAATTGACCAAAGAACCGGAAAGGGATTGCCGCCAACATTGAGCGTAAACATCTTCGGCAGCCCGAATTGGTCAGCCACCCAGACGCCTAAAAATGCGCCGATAAATCCCAAGGCAATCGAAGCCAGACAGCCGCCTCGATCATAGCCGACAAGGGATTTACCTATCGCGCCACAAATTCCCGCAATCACCAACAGGGCAAGTATTGTCATTCCGTTTTGCACCTCACTTTACCCGAATTATACGAAGCTAGTGCAGGAATGTTCCGCCAAGCGCAAGCGGATTGTTGCGGCAGTCAAGCGAGCGATTTTCTCTAAGCTATTGATTCTATTTGCTGAGAAGCTGTGGTACGGCTATTGCCATAGTAAATGGCGAGTCGTGCTGAAAGGCGCGTCTCAAATCCAAAAACGATGAGAGTCGTTTCGGTCTAACACGCGCAAAAGGTATGCAGCGGCGTGATGTGACAACAAGCCAAAGCAAGTGTTGAACATCGCGCCGCGCCGTACCAATTTACTTTGGTAGTGGGGCAACGTGGTGGGAAGAGTTCAGAGTACAGCCTTCAGGCTGCGGTTTTCAAACCAGCAAGCTAAAGCTTGTACTCTGAACTTTCGCTCTCTGCCTTGTGCCACTACCATTACTTTTGCCCTCTTATCGTTTCTTCGTGCCGGTGGCGTTGGTCAATTCGACGCGCACCTGTCCCCAAGCCGGTTCCGCCGTAATTAATACCGGCAGTCTCTCAGCATCATCGGTCAGAAAAATGCGTAACTGATACGGGTCTTTGTTGCGGCTGCTCACGGCTTTGGTCGCTACGCGGACGATATTATATTTGCCGATGCGTGTCGTCAGCTTTTCGCGCCCCTCAATTTCAACGCTCAAATCGTAGAGTTTGCCGTCTTCAATCAAAGTGAATCGCTGCGGCTTATTACCTTTCAAATCAATCGTGCGAATGGCGTAGAGCAACGAGGCGAGGTCATACGTCCCTTGCGGAATCGCTATCTGTTTGCCATCTTCGAGCGTCGCTTTGCCGCCTTGCTGGTCGAGCGTCATGGCTCCCTGTTCGCGCTTTTTGCCGCGCCGTGAATTCTTCTCGGCGCGAAACGGTTGCAGCGTCGTCGCATTGATGAAGGAATTATAAACATCCTTCACTTTCAAAATGGTCAGATTGACCAGCCCGACCGATTGCGCTTCGGCAGAGACGTGATAAGCGTCCACGCCATCTATGTTTCGCCGTTCTTTGATCTCCAGAACCAATTCACCGGCAACCAGAAAACTCGACCACGAGACTTCATATTCCAGCCGTTCGCCAACCGTAAATGGCACGGCTTCGACAGCACGTGACGCCGATTTTATATCTTTATTTTTGCTTTCAAATGGCTGCGCGAAATTCGCGGGCAGCAGCAAAGTTGCAACGCTAAACGCGAATAAGAGTTTTCTAACTATCAAAACATTCACCCCCTAAATAAGTAAAAAGTAAAAGGCAAAAGTAAATTTAGAAGCGGTCTTTATTACTGCATGAAAGGCGGTGGTCAAACTTCAACACGCCGAATACCCCTTCTACTTTTGCCTTTTTACTTTTTACTTTTGCCTTCTTTAGGATGTTTTCTATAAGTCGTGTGATGCCCAAGAAAAAAGGCGAGATTCAAGATTGAATCTCGCCGGAATGGACAAACCGAAAAGGAGTAGGAAATTACTGTTGCTGCATTTTCGTCGAAGACCCTTGATTATCTTTCACAGGTAAAACTTTCGGCCGCAATTGCGTATTGATGTTCTGTGTCTGCGTGAAATAGTCAGAATTTTCATCTAACGCCAGCGGGTGCAGCGGGTTTACCGGATGGTCATTAATACGCACTTCGTAATGCAGATGCGGCGAAGTCGAACGTCCGGTGCTGCCCGCCGAACCGATAATCATGCCGCGAATCACACGGCTTCCGACCGGCAAGGCAATGCGCGACAGATGCGCGTAATTGGTGGTGATGCCGCCGCCGTGATCTATTGTGACCATATAGCCGTAGCCGCTATGCCAGCCGGCAAACTTGATGATTCCTGACTGACTGGCACAGACCGGATCGCCCCACGCCGCTTTCAAATCCACGCCGGCGTGAAATCTCGCCGTGCCTCTGAACGGGTCATAGCGATAGCCATAGTTGCTGTTGACGCGCACGGCGCTGGCAAGAACCGGCTGTGTTTCATACTTCGGCGCTTTCGGCTCCAGCGCTTCCAGTTTCGGCGTTTTGGGCGCTGGCGGGGCATCGTCATCCGGCTCGGAATTTTCGATTGCCGCCGGAGTTTGAATCATATTGATTGACGGCGCATTGACTTGCGCTTGCGGAATGCTGATGGCTTTGGCGCTCTTTTTGACGATAGCGGGGAGCGGCGGCAGCACGGCATTCGGCGGTAAGACGATAGGCGCGGCAACTATCTGTTCAACTAAAGCCGGGGTTGTAGGTTGAGTTGGCTTGACTTCATTCTGTTTGGGCGCTGGAACGCCGACAATCTGATTGGCGCTTTGTTGCGCCAGCACAGGGCTGCTGGCGAGTATAAATGCGGTAATGATTGCTGATAAAGAAAGGTTTTTGGCTTTTGCCATTACTAAAAAAATCTCCTTAGTCTAAAATGAGTATCGGTCTTCCTGCTCATTGAAACTAATTTTTCAGCTTTATTGGATTTGTGTGCTAACGATTACGGACGTGGATTGTAGGGACTGACAAAGGGGATTGTCAAATAAAACAGCCGTCGCAAATTCTTGCAATTTTGTTGCGATGGATTTCTTGACTACACCATTTTGTTGCTGTGTGTCGCTGCGCTATAATCGCACCTCAAGAATTCGTTGGGTAGAAGGAGAATAGATGAAAGAGGTTAGCCCGCAAGAGGCTTATGACGTAATGCAGAATGACCCGGAAACGAGCTATCTGGATGTGCGCTCCATCCCGGAATTTGCCGACGGACATCCGGTTGGCGCAATCAATATCCCGATTATGAACTTCACCCCCGGCTTCGGTATGACGCCGAACCCGGATTTTGTGCAACAGGTGGATGAGCAATTCCCGAAAGACGCCAAACTGCTCATCGGTTGCAAATCGGGCGGGCGTTCGGCGCAGGCTTGCCAGATTCTCAGTAAAATGGGCTATACGGATGTCGCCAATGTGCGCGGCGGTTTTCATGGCGCAACCGACATGATGGGGCGCGTACTGGAACCGGGCTGGAGTACGCTTGATCTGCCGGTTGAAAAATAGCCGAAGGAGACAGTAGATGACGCAACCAATGGGAGGATGCGCCGTCAAACGCGGCTTTTTTGTGCTACGCGATTGCGGCAATCCGGCAATCAATAGTTGTCAGATGTGTAATCGCCCGGTCTGCCGCGAGCATCGTTACGCCAGCCAGCAATACCTTGTTTGTGTGGATTGCCATGCCCGCCAGCAACAAACGCTCGAACAGGAACGCATTGACGATTTTTCCGGCAATGAGGAGCGCACTCCGAACAGCCTCTACAACTACCGTCACCGCTACTATTCGCATAGCCATTACGCGCCGTTTTATACAGGGATATACTACAGCAATTATTACAACAGTTACGACACCCGTGCCTTTAATCGCCGCGAACGGGGCGGCGACTTTGATACTGAGGACGGCACAGATTCGTCTTTCTGGTCGAGTTAAAATAGCAGAAAGCATTATGGTTTCTATTCTGTACCGGAAAGGTTTATTCGTTTGTCGAAAACAAAAACATTTTTGCAGATTGCCCTTTCTGCCTTAAAAGAGAAGGGCATCGGCTTCTTTCTTAACCGCTTTTTCGATTATTCCGTCAGTATTTTCACTTGGCAGTATTATAAGCGTTTCCCGCCGCAACAGACTTTCACCTTGCGAAATAAAACCTATTGCTACTTCTATAATCTCTATAACATCACTTGGAAGAATGAACGGGCGGTAGAGATTCCGGTGGTCTGGGATGCCGTTCAGTCAAATGCCAACCGCCGAATACTGGAAGTTGGCAATGTCCTGTCATGGTATTTTCCCATCCAACACGACGTGCTGGATAAATACGAAATTACCGAGGGCGTAATCAATGAAGACATCGTAGATTTTAAGCCGCCGGAAAACTATGACCTGATTGTGAGCATTTCAACTGTAGAGCATATCGGCTGGGATGAAACGCCGCGTGAACCTGCCAAGATTTTACGCGCTGTCGAGCATCTGAAGACCTTACTGGCTTCCGGTGGTCAACTCCTCATTACCGCACCCTTAGGGTACAATAAAGCTCTTGATGAATATCTACAGAATGGCTCCTTCGGCTTTGCCAAAACACTTTTTCTGATACGCCATTCCAAAAAGACCGACTGGCTGGAGATTGACGAAAAGACTGCTTATGAGCTAATCCGTAGCCATCCTTATCGCACTCCAGAAGTTGTGCTTATCGCTGCTTATGAAAGACCATAGGTGGTTCAGATTTTGCAAAAAGAGCGCAAAAAATAAGAGGTTGCGTAGCACACGCAACCTCTTATGACAATTGTTTGTCAATCGGCTGAGCTTATTGTGTTTTGCCTGCCCGGTCAAACCACGCCTTGCCGCCGTAGAGCGTGAACGCCATACCATCTACGAGGCGTCCGTTTACGCCAACCGCATTGGCAGGAATTTCGAGCCGCACCCATTGTCCGGCTGGTGGCATCGGTCCCATGTAATAACGACTTTGAGTGCCGCTAACTCCCCAGTCAATAAGGTTTTGTCCCCAGTAAGCGCGATGCTCCCAGCCCGTTGCGTCATGCCATTGCAGCATTAACTCAAACGGCACATCGCACGGACTGATGAGAACATAGCAGACCAGCATATCACTCTGTCCGACGGACATCTTCTGTGTCGCATTCTGAAAATAATGCTGATAAAGCCCGGATTGCACCGGCTCTGTATGCGAGCGTGTGCCGCTCATCTTCTGCGTCGTATCCCAGTTCCAGAGTCCGTCGTAAAATGCTCCGGTCGGAATCTGGTCATCTACCCAGATGAAATCATTGGGTAAGTTAGTTGGCGCTGGCGCGACCGGCACAGTACAACCGCCGCCACTGACATTATCTTTACCGGCGCGGTCAAACCATGCCTGTCCATCAGCTAGAGTGAATGCCATGCCGTCAATTGCTCGTCCGCTCAAGGCGACGACTGAGGCGGGAACTTCCAGCCGCACCCATTGTCCGGCGGCGGGCAAAGCCCCCATATAATAGCGGCTCGCCGTCCCATCGGTTCCCCAGGGAATGACATTTTGTCCCCAGTAAGCGCGATGTCCCCAACCGTTCGCATCATGCCATTGCAGCATGATTTCTCTCGGCGTGTCGCACGTACTGAGCAGCACATAAGCGACCAGTTTATCGTTCTGCCCGATGGAGAGCGCCGCGCCGTTGTAGAAATAATGCTGGTGAATGCTTGCCTGTGCCGGCTCGGTGTTTGACTGTGTGCCGCTTGCTTTCTGTGTCGTATCCCAAGTCCAGATGCCTTCGGCAACGGCTCCGGCTGGCAACTGGTCGTCCACCCACACGGTATCATTGGGTAAGTTAGTTGGCGCTGGCGCGACCGGCACAGTACAACCGCCGCCACTGACATTATCTTTACCGGCGCGGTCAAACCATGCCTGTCCGCCATAAAGGGTAAATGCCATACCATCAGCAACGCGACCATTCATACCAACAAGATTGGCTGAAACTTCGAGCCGCACCCATTGTCCGGCGACAGGCAAAGCTCCCATATAATAGCGGCTCGCCGTCCCGTTCGTTCCCCAGTTCAACAAATTCTGTCCCCAATAGGCGCGATGTTCCCAACCGCTTGCATCATGCCATTGCAGCATTAACTCCTGCGGCGTATCGCAGGGGTTGAGAAGCACATAGCAAACCAGCTTGTCATTCTGTCCAACGCTCATCACTTGTGAAGCATTCTGGAAATAATGTTGATGCATACTGGCTGCTGGTGGTTCGGTGTTCGATTGCGCTCCGCTTACTTTACGCGCCGTATCCCAGTTCCAGATACCATCCGAGAACCCCCCGGCAGGAATCTGGTCGTCTACCCACACAGTATCATTCGGCAGATTGCCCGGCGGGGTTGGGATGGGAACGGTACAGGCGCTGCCATTATTAACCGTGACCGCAACATTTGTGCTGGCGGTGCCGAAAAAGCCGACGCCTTCCTGTAGCATTCGCCATTGGAAATTGTAGGTTCCGGGCGTTGTCGGCGCGGTGACGTTAAACGTAAAGGCGGCATTGGCATTGGGCGCGACGGAACTTTGCAGATTGATACGGTTGGTTCCCCAAGTAGTGTTATCCTGCGGATTCTGCGAGCCGAGTTTGTAGGTTCCGGGCGACCATGTGGTTGTGCCGGTGTTCTGCATCGTCACCGAGACGCTATAACTCTGTCCGGCAGTCATTGGCGTTGTCACTGTTTGCGAGACAAACCCAGCATCATTTGTCGGTGTACCACCGCCGCCGCTGCCGACCTGAATCACAACATTCGGCGATACCTGCCCGAAGAAGCCGACACCGCCATTCTGGTAGACCTGCCATTGGAAATTATAGGTTCCGGGAGTTAGCGGTGCGGTAAGTCCAAACGTGACATCTAATTGTTGCTGTGGCGCTGTCGGAAAACTGAATAACGGCACACCATTGCCGCCCCAGGTCTGATTCAATGGCGGATTTTGCGATGCGAGATAGAAGTTAGAGGTTAGGGTTGATACCCACGCCTGCGTTCCGGTATTCAGGAACCGCATATTGACGTTGAATGGTTGCCCGGGTTGCACCGAGGTCGGAACGGTCTGCGACACAAATTGCGAATCGTATTGCGCTGCCGCCGCCGTTGTCGTCAAGGTAAAAGCCCGTTGCGCCGTTGCCTGCGTCGCGTCGCGTACCTGTACGGTGATAGTTGCTGTCGCTGCGGCTGTTGGTGTGCCGGTAATTGTGCCATTGGCGTTGAGCGTTAAGCCGGCGGGCAAAGTTCCTGAAGCAAGCGTCCACGTATACGGCAACGTGCCGCCGGTAGCTGCCAGCGTCTGCGAATAAGCGACGCTGACAGTCCCATTCAATAGCGAACTTGTGGTAATCGAAAGCGGTCCGCCACCGCCGCCCGTACCGGGATAGATAAAGGTGATGCCGTCTCTGTCATCCTGGCGCAGCGTCGCGCAACGCCCGTCAAAATGCGCGACAGCGTACATCGTCGCTGAGGTATCCGCCGAGTGACCCAGCCCAAGGGCGTGACCAAGTTCGTGAATGGTAATCTCCTGCACGATGCAGCTATTACCGAAATTACACGCGGCGAATGGATTGAACGAAATGAAACCGGCAACGGCGCGAACAAAAGTCACGCCATTGATGGTGCGGGTCTGCCCCGGATACCAACTCAAGCCGCCAATCGCCAGCACCCCCTGACAGCCGCCGCCCGACCATCTGCCGTCACAATTATTGAAAATAATCGTATTGTTTGTGTCCGTAGGTTGACAGTCTTGGGTTGTGCCGCCATTGACCAGGCGCATCGAGCAGCCGGGGACGGTTGACCATCCATTCATCGCCGTGGTGATGTCGGTCATGATTTGCCCGTTGGGTGCGTTATCAGGATTGACTGTAAAGACGACTGGTTGATTGTCATCGGGCTGAAACCAGCGCGGACGCGCCGGATGAATATACGTCCATTGCGGCTCAACTTTGCCCTGTTGTTTTAAGCGGCGAAATTCCGGCGGTTCATTGAGTTTCGGTACGCGGCTGTAGTACGTCTCTTCGTAAGCCTGTGACTCTTGCCGGTTGGCTCTGACTTTATCGCGTACTTGTTGCAGATACGCCGTCAACTCCATCTTCTCGGTTATGGTTCCCGAAACCCTCGATTCGATAGATTCGACGCTGACCACGCCGGCGTCATCTTTGGAACGCTCGGCATATTGCAGCCCGCTTTGAGCATCCGTCGTGATGGTGAATTTGCCGAGAAACATATCGTGAACCCGCAAGCTGCCATCGCCCCAAGTCGTCAGATACAGCAAAACCTGTTCGTTGATTTTGAATTGCGCTGTGCCAAAGACGATGGAGCCGCGTTCGGCGGTCTGTCCGCCTTCTTCTTTGATGGTGATGCGGCGTTGCCGGATGTCGCCTTTAAGCGCGTCATTGACGCGCAAAGTGGTGTACGTCCAGACGCGCCCGGTCTGGGCATCAAAAGAGCTTTCAACCGCCAGAACTCTGCCGCGCACAATGGCGCGGCTGCCGATAACCATCTGGTCATCGGTTGGCGTGATGTAAGATGTGGCAAATGCCGGTTCGGATAGCGAAAATAAGAGCGCAGCGACGAACAGGAAAAATAATCTTTTGTCTTTCAGAACGCGATTCATGGACAAAAACCTCCGAGAGAACCTGCCGGGCTTCTCTCTAAAATCAGGTGCAGCGGTATTTATGCGCGTTCCCACAGAACGACACAGCCTGAGAAAGTTGAGGTCTCAGTTGTCGCTTCCAGCCTCGAAATCCTGCTGCGAGACTTGATTGTTTTGCACTAAGCTGCGGGGGACATATTCAAACCTATGTCAGGCATAATTTTCAACCCGGTTGACTACATTTGTGACACGATTCTTATGATTTTGCAGTCAAGTGAGAAAGTGCCTGATGAACTGCCTTGGGGCTGCTACCTTGAGCTTAGATGGAGGCATCTAAACATAAACGGGCGGGCTATGTCAATCATATTGCGAAATCATTGTTCAATTATTTACGCGGTTCTTCAGGCGACTCCAACGAGGTCAATTTACGTGGCGCAAGGACGTGAAAAAATCGCTTGATTCTTCCCTGTTTGTCTACCTCGCATTGAATCGTAAATCGCCTTGCTAATCGCGGGTTGAGCGGCTCAACATCAACCATAACGGCGGGCAACCCGTTGAGCGTCGCAAACGAGATGCGAGCCTCGCTGTAATTCTTCTCGGCAATCTTGGTAACGAAGCGGATATTGTTTTTGCGCCCGTAAATCGGCTTGAGCGCCGCCGCCACTTCGCCGCCGCCATCGTTGAGGCTGATGACATCTTCGGTCAGCAAGGCTTCCAAACCGGCATGATTTCTGGTGTTCAAAAAAAACAAGAATCGTTCCAGCGCCTGTCTGGTCAAGTCGCTCAACCGCGCCGGCTGGCGGCGGCGCTCTTGGTCATAATCGCGCATCTGCTTGCGGGCGCGATGCAGAATGACTTTGACACTTGCCTCGCTGATATTCAATGCCGTTGCTGTCTCTGCGGTCGAATAGTCAAAGACATCGCGCAGTAATAAGACAGCACGTTGAGCCGGTTTCAGAGCTTCGAGCGCCAGCAGAAAAGCGAACGACACGCTTTCCAGCATTTCATAGCGCACCAACGGCGAATCTTCGTCAGGCGCAGGCAGCTCATAGGAAGGCAGGCTTTCCAGTTCGTCCGTCACGATTGGCGACGGCAACCATTCACCGACATAGCCGCGCCGCTTTCTGCGCCTGAGCAAATCGCGGCTGAGATTGATGGCGACCCGCACCAGCCAGGGCTTTAACAGCTCATCCGTGTCGAGCGATTGTTGCTGTAAAGCGCGGACAAAGGTTTCCTGCACAATCTCATCAGCGTCCGCCGCGTTGCCGGTCATGCGATAACACAAGCCCCACAACAGACGCTGATTGTCCTCAAAAATTTCCGCATTTATCGCCATAGATTCTTCACAACTCAATCGGCGGCGTGTGCCGAAACAGAAACATTACTTCGAGCCATAACCATCGTTGCCGCCTGTTTTGCGCTTGCCAGACTCGCATCTACGAGCAAGCCTTCGTTGCCGACCCAATCGCCGACCACATATAGCCCGCCGATGTCGTCAACTTGCGGCGACGGTCTGCCCTCAACGCCGCTTTTAGAAGCCAATGGAATAGCGTTTAAGGTCGTCACCGCAGGTAGAAATCGCTTGTGCAGTATCACCTCCCGCCAGCTCGGTTGCACCAAATCCATCAAGGCTTCCAGTTCGCGCTCATCCTCCTCGCTCGAAGTTTCATGCTTCAATGGCAGATATTTCAACAGCGAGACAAGCGCACTGCCTTCGGGCGCAACTTTCGCCGCCAGCGAATGCACCGACAGGTAGAGCGGCGCGTCAATGCCAAGCGCAAAGGTCGCTTTCTTAACCGGCAACTCGCTTAATGCAATATCGAGCGCCGCCGCTTTGACCGGGATGGCTTCTTTGGCATAGCGAGCAAGCGAGGTTTTACCGCCGTTTTCAACCAGCGCCGCCGCTTCTTTCGGGCTTGCCGCGATGATGACAACCTCTGTCGTAAGGCGTTGCCTGTCTGCCAGACGCACCGCTTTCACCGCGCCTTTTTTATCGCGTTCGACGGCTTCAACTCTGGCATCGGTAGTAATTGTTGCGCCTGCTGCCGCAACGACATTTCGCAAGCCATCAACCAAGGTCTGCCAGCCGCCGTCAAGGTAAAGGACGCTCTCAGTCAAAGCCAGTTTCAACTGTTCGATTGCTGTCCCGGCGCTCATCAAGTCAGGGGCGTTGACATAGGTTGAAAGCCGGAAGGTCGCCAGCACCAATTCACGCGCTGTCTTATCGGTGAGCGTCTTGTTGAGCCATTCACTCATGCTCATCTTCATTAACGGTTGCCCGTCAATTTTCGCCAGTGAACCAAGCAGTCGCCCGACTTCCATTTTGGCGCTGAGTCCGAAAAGGTCAGTGGTCAGCATCGAAATTGAGCCAAAAGGCAACGTATGTTTTCTGCCGCCGTGAATCGCGTATCCGCCGGAAACCTGCGGCACATGACCCTGTGGTTGGATGCCGAGTTCGCGCAAAATCTTAATGCCTTGCCCGCCGCGATAAAGCGCGTGAGCGCCGATATTAAAGTAAAAGCCATCCTGTTCTTTGGTGCGGGCGCGTCCGCCAATGGCGCTAGCTTTTTCTAGCACCTGCACACGCTTGCCCTGCCGTGCCAAAAAAGCCGCCGTCGTCAATCCGCCAATGCCGCCGCCAATAACCACTGCATCAAATCGCTGTTGGTTGTTCTGCATAAGTCTATTCTCCTTATCTTCTACTATACTTTCCACCGACAACACGAATGAGGAGATGAAAAGGTTACAGGTACAGCGACATTTTTTGGAGTGCGTAGATTGAAAGATATGTCAGCGTCAAAATAATCTATGCAATACCTAACTGTCTGCCCATTCTGTTGGTGTAGAATTCTCAGGGAAAGTAATTGAGTGTTCAAATGACAAATCAAAGGGGCAAACTCAAGGGTTCAACGCTTGCGATTCTGATAGTTGTCAGCAGCCTGTTTCTTTCTATCACTGCTACGGCGCAACAGAAGGGCGATTCTTTGACCGACAATGACCACTTTCAACAAGCTATAGCTACGAGAACAAGTCCTTTTCTCTGGCTTTATGGGAATAGCACAGACCTTATATTGATTGAAATCTTACTATCGGGGAACAATATCAATGCTGAACTTAAAGGCAACGCCCTTGCCAGTGCTGTCTCATATGGGGATGTAGATTTGGTTCATCTGCTGATTGCCAAAGGCGCTAATGTGGAACATCGAGAGGCGCAGAAAGGGCAAACGGTTTTAATGCTTGCCGCATTTTTGGGCTTTTATGTTGAATGCGGTAACGACCCGATGGTTACTTCCTATGGCGGCAATACGGCAATCGTCAAGAGTTTGCTTGAGGCAGGATCCCGCGTCAATGAGGCAGATGGCGACGCGAATACCGCCCTTATGCTGGCGTCCCGACAGGGGCGTAACCATAGCGTCAAATTACTGCTCGAAGCCGGAGCGAATGTTCATGCACAAAATAAGTACGGCTGGACGGCTCTGATCTATGCAGCCAATTCGGGCGGCAGCTATGAAAACCAAATTGAAATTGTAAAAGAATTATTTGCCGCCGGAGCAGGTGTGAATGTACGGGATCAAGAAGGCAAGACCGCATTGAATTACGCCACTCGCAACCCCACGATTGCAGAATTGTTGGTAGCTGCTGGCGCTGTCAAGTATGATTAACTCACTTTACTCTGCTTTAGTTGCGGCTGTGCCGCTTGGAGGTGCGGAATGGCTCCGCCTTTCCGTAGGCTGGCTGCTTGATTTTCTGGCGGCTGCGCCGCCACGAGGCTTTGCCTCGACGCACGTTACATCAGCTTATCCGGGCATCTCATCTGTCGTCGCTGCGTTGAATCTAGGCAGAGCCTCATAGCGGCGCAGCCGCGAAACGTAAGCCATCGTTCCCGGAAAGGCGGAGCCAGTTCCGCACATCCAAGCGGCACAGCCGCAACAACAAACTTCACGACAGCCAAGCGGTGGAGCCGCAACTAAAGCAGCAGGTATCGTTCCAGGCTGCGTAAAGTGAGTGATTGGATTTCTTGTCATCGGCAGATGCATAGGAACTTTACTGCCCGCGCTCTGGCGCATATGCTTGTTGTGCGAAAACACAGCAACCAGATGACTGACCACTCCGAAATTAGAAATTCGCCCTTCACGTATCAAAGGTTTCGTCTTTTATTGCCGGTCTGCATCAGTCTTATCTTTTTTGTGTGGCTCTGGCAAGCGGCGCGGCAACATCCCTACGGAACCTATGCGACGGAAACCGACTTCTATCAACTCTACGCCCCTGATGCCGAACGACTAGCGCAGGGCGAATT
>Ga0187894_10002068_pt1 | contig 24508 bp, 18 predicted proteins | sample GBC1701081metaG_FD_136650 | JGI IMG/M metagenome (GOLD analysis project Ga0187894, IMG submission 136650) | White microbial mat communities from a lava cave in the Kipuka Kanohina Cave System on the Island of Hawaii, USA - GBC170108-1 metaG ... | reverse complement strand
CAATAGCAATAGCAATAGCAATAGCAATAGCAATAGCAATAGCAATAGCAATAGCAATAGCAATAGCAATAGCAATAGCAATAGCAATAGCAATAGCAATAGCAATAGCAATAGCAATAGCAACAGCAACAGCAACAGCAACAGCAACAGCAACAGCAACAGCAACAGCAATATCAGGACAAGCGATGCCCTACGTGGGATCCACTGTTGTTTCACCGGTCCTTGCTGTCCGCGTAGAGCTTCACGACTTCGTACAGAAAGCGGCGGCCTTCCATGAGCGACTTCACGCGCATGCGCTCGTTGAGGCCGTGGACGTAGTCGCCTTCGGCGTCGGAAAAAAGACCAGACAGCCCATACGTCGGAACGCCAGCCGGATTGAGATACTTCCCGTCGGTGTAACCGGGCAGCATCGTCGGCACGATCGCGACGCCGGGCCAGATCTTTTCGGCCACCTTGCGCGCCGGCCCGACGATGGCTTCGGTCAATGGCGGAATCGGCGACTGCACGCCGCCCTCGCCCTTCGGCGACACCGCGATCGCATCGTCCGCGATCACGCTGATGAGCTGCGCCCGTACGTCCTCTACCGGCGTACCGGGCAGGATCCGGCAGTTGACGTTGGCCTTCACGCGTTGCGGCAAGGCGTTCGGCGCATGCCCGCCTTCGATCATGCTGACGATGCAGGTCGTGCGCAGCATGGCGTTCCAGGACGGATCCCGCGACCAGAGCCGCGCCGCCGCCGCCTCGTCCGGCGGCGACTGCAACACGGCGCGCATGTCGGCGGCAACGTCCGGCTCGACGAGCTTCGCCATGGCTGCGAAGTAGCTGCGCGTCACCGCATTCAGACCGATCGGGAAGTTGTACGCGCCCAGCTTCGCCAGCGCGGCGCTGAGTCGCACGATCGCGTTGCCTTGCTTGGGAACCGAGCTGTGGCCGCCGGGGTCCCGTGCCTCGAGCGCGAAATCCTGGTAAACCTTTTCGCCGGCCTGGATCTGCAGGACCACCGCCCTGCCATTCTTGTCGAGCTCACCGCCCGCGCCTTCGTTGATCGCGAACGCGGCACTCAGCACTTCGGGCTGAGTCTTCACGAGCCAGCGTACGCTGTCGAACAGGCCCGCCCCGGCTGTCTCCTCGCCGCAGGTCAGTGCCAGCTTGAGGTCGCGACGCGGTCGATAACCTTCCTGTTTGTAGCGGATGAGGCTGTCGGTGAGGATCGCCGCCATCGCCTTGTCGTCGCTGGCGCCGCGGGCGTAGAACCACCCATTCTCCTCGACCAGCTTGAACGGATCGCGCTGCCAGTCTTCACGTTTCGCCTCCACGACGTCGATGTGCGCGAGCAGCAGGATGGGCTTCGCCGACTTGTCCTTGCCGCGCAGCACCGCGACCAGGGCGCCGTCGTTCGGCGCTTCCGGCGGCGCGAGGATCTGCATGTCTGCGGATGGAATTCCCGCGGCGAGCAGGCGCTTGCGCATGGCTTCGGCCGCTGCCGTGCAATTGCCGACCGAGCGCGTCGTGTTGATCTCGATCAGTTCCTTGTACAGCGCGCGAAACGCAGCTTCGTCCGCGCTTGGGCTCGTCGCCTGCGCGTGCGCGACGCCGGCTGCAATGCACGTCGTCGCGAGTGCCGCGACGACGACTTTCGCGTGCACACGTTCTTTCTGCAAGGAGACTCGCACTGTTTCCTCCCATTCGCGCCGTCCGACGACATCCACGCCGCGGATGCTCATCGTGGGACCGGATGCCTGCTCGTCCGCGTTTCCTCAATTCTTCGCGTGAACGCAGCGGACCTCGCCGGTGTACTTTTTGCGGAACTCGACCGCGATCGCATCACACACCGCGTCGCCTTCCTCCACCGTGAGCCCGTAGACCACCATGCGCCCGTTGCGCTCGTAGCGCGAGCCGCGCGTGAAACTCAGGTAAGTCGAGTGGATGGCGCGCTCGTCGAACAGGCGCAGGTATCGGGGTTCAAGGTCCGCCTTGCAGGCAGGCATGGACATCGTGCAGGCCTCGCAGTCCTCGACGACCTTCGTCCAGACCCGCTGCGCGCGCTCGCGACAGTCTTCCTCACTGGCCATCTCGCCAAACAGCGCCATGTTCAGCTCGCGACCCTCGACGGTCTTGTCGACGCGAAACTCCGCGTATACCGGGTCGTCGATGGTCTCGGGGTTCTGTGAGGCGACACGGTGCCAGGCGAGCCAGCCGGCGACACCGATAGCAATCAGGACGGCGATTTTCTTCATGCGGGCTCACGATGATAGCGGAATTGCGATTCCCGTTTGTCAAACGCGGGAGACGTTCACGTCGCTTTCACCGGCGATGACGAGTAAGGTTCTCGGGCCCAAGCTCCAGGGAGTACATCGCATGCGACCCGGACTCGTCTTTCTCGTCATGCTGCTGGCGGGCCCCCAGGCTCGAGCCGCCTCCGACGCGGTCGTGGATGCGACTGTCGATCGCATCTCGAAGCGCTATCTCGAGAGCACTCCCCTCGTCGGTTTCGGCGTCACCGTCATGCGCAAAGGCGCCGTCGTGCATAACGCTGGCTACGGCAAGGCTCGCCTGGAGCCAGAGATCCCTGCCGATGCCGGCACACGCTTCGACTACTTCTCGGTCGGCAAGCACGTGACGACAGCACTGGTGCTGAGGCTCGTGGAGCGCGGCCTGGTCGATCTCGACGCGCCGCCGCGCAAGTACCTCCCGGCCCTCGACGCCGACTACGACAACACCACCCTGAGGCAATTGTTGAGTCACACGAGCGGCATGGCGTCGCCCGAGATCGACGAGCGAGCTCCCGCCGCCGAGCACCTGATCGTCCCCACGCGCGAGAGCCTGCTGCGGCTGATCGCGATCGGCGAACGCGTCGCGCCTCCGGGCGAGACGTGGCTCTACTGCAGCGACGGATTCGTCATCGCCGCCACCATCGCCGAACAGGTGACGGGAACCAGCTATCGCGAACTGGTGCGACGCGAATTCGCCGAGCCGCTCGGACTTCGCGACTTCGGCTTCGAGCTGACGCCCAGCGCGCAGGGATACTTCGTCGAGCAGGACAAGCCTGCGCCGATCAAAGCGGTGCCCTACGAGTGGTTCCACGGGGCCGGCTCGATCCGCGGAACCACGATCGACCTGGCACGCTGGTGGATGGCGTTGCGCAGCGACAAGGTGCTCAGTGAGCGGTCGAGTGCCGCGATGACCACGCCGGTTCGGCTCGCAAGCAAGGGCAAGACGGCGGAGTTCGGATACGGACTCGGCATCCGAATTGGCAGCCTCGCGGGCCATCGCATGATCGGGCACACCGGCGATGCTGCGGGAGGGTCAGCGGTCCTGGCCGACTACCCCGACGACGGCTTGCTGATCGTCGTCGCGACGAACACCCGGGGCAGCGGCGTGCCATTCGCAATCGAAATGCAGGCGGAGATCGCACGCGCGTTGCTCGGCATCGAGACCGGGAAGCCGCTCGACCGGCCGACTCCGAAGGCGTTGCTCACGGATGCGCCCGGTTTCTACGTCTCTCCCGACGGCTCTCTCTGCGTGAGCGCGCGCGAGGGATCCTTGTTCGTGTCATTGAACGAAGCGAGCTCGGTCAGGCTGCTCCATCAGGGAGACGGTGTCTTCGAGCCGGCAGGGAATCGTGCGGCGGAGGAATACTTCCTCGGCGGGCCGGGGAATACCCCGTGGTTCGCCTACCGGTATCACGGCTTTCCGATGGATCTGGCGACGCGCACCGCGGACGCGTGCCCGTGACCACGCGCGGGTACGCCAGGTAACAGCGTCGCGCGATGCCGTGCGCTGTCGTCGCGTCAGTTCAGCTTCAGCAGGAAACGTGCTTCACGCGTGCGGCCGTTGGCATGTGCGGTGAGCAGGCGCAGCGTCCAGACGGCGGATCCCTGGAATACAGCGGCGGGTATCTCACGAAGCGTGCCGGCACGCACCGGCGCTGACAGCGCGCCTTCGACCGGCAACCACTTCGCGGGGGTTTCACCCTTGCCGATCTCGATTCGGGCCCCGGCGAACCGCTCGGCGTCCGCTGTTCCGATGACACGCGCGACTGGACCGCCGGGCGTGGTCGCAACTTCGACGCGATCGATCGCGGCCTCGACGAAGAAGCGCGGATCGGCCGCGAGCGCCGCGGCGGCGTCGAGTCGCCCGTAGCCGCTGACGCGGTCGACGCCAGGCGTCTCGATGTCGCGCGCGGACTGCAGCAGGATGCGCTCGACGTCGGCGGCGCCGAGCGAAGGATGCGCGGCGAAGAGCAGCGACGCGACGCCAGCGACCAGCGGTGCGGCGAACGAAGTTCCGGTGGCGCGGATGTAGCCCGCGTCCGGCCCCACGATGTTCGCGCCGCGCCGGTAGCCCTTGACCCTCGCGGCCGCCAGCAGATCGGTGCCGATGGCCCGCGGACCGAGCACGTCGACGCCGGGCGCGGCGATATCGATCGCGGCGCCGAAATTGGTCGCCGGCAGCCGCCGGTCGCTCACATCCGTCGCCGTCACCGTGAGCGCGCGTCGCGCGCCGCCCGGCCCGTAATCGGCGAGATCGATGCCTTCGTTGCCCGCTGCGACGACGACGATCGCACCCTGCGCCGACGCGAACTCGATCGCGAGCTGCTCGGTGCGCGTGAGCTGCTGGCCGCCGACGCTGAGGTTGATGACGCGCGCTCCGTGCCGCGCCGCGTAGACGATCGCCTCGGCGATCGCGGACACCCGCCCGCGGCCGCCCTCATCCATCGCTTTCAGCACCATGATTCGCGCGGCCGGGTTGACACCGGCCGTGCCGACGCCGTTGTCGCGCCCCGCAGCGATGATTCCCGCGACCAGCGTGCCGTGACCGTTGAAGTCCCAAGGCAGGTTGTTGCCGTCGACGAAGTTCCAGCCGACGATGTCGTCGACGTAACCGTTGCCGTCGTCGTCCTTGCGGTTCGCCGGAAGCTCGCGCGGATTGACCCAGAGATCCGCGGACGTGAGGTCCACGTGGTTCCACGCCACACCGGTATCGATGACCGCGACCGTCACGGGCGTGGCGCCCGTACCCGCCGCGACTGCGACTGCGACTGCGACTGCGGACGACGGCCTCGCGCCGAGGCCGATCTGCTTCAGCGCCCACTGGTCGTCGTAGGGCTGGCCCCAGCTGCCGCGCGACGCGAGGTAAGGATCAGGAGCCTTCACGAAACGCAGCACGTCTGCCTCGACGTGCGCGATGCCGGAAGCGCCTCGCAGCACCTGGCCCATTGCGAGCGCGGCGCTTGCTGGATAGGTCAGGACGAATGCATAAGTGGTGCCGTCGCACACGGGGACAGAGCTGGTGGCTGCGAAGCGACAGCCGATGGGGATGACCTTCGTCGCGAAGGGAACCCAGGCGGGCGGCGTCGTGGCGTTCACCGCACCCGTCGCGTTAGGTGCGGGAGTGAAGTGCACGATGGTGCCCAACGGGACTGCAGCGTCAGTGGCCGCCACGGGCGGAGCCGTGCCACTCACCTGAGTGAGCGGTGGATGTGTGTCGAACACGAATGGCTTCGGCTCCCTGAGCGCCGATGGTGGCGCCCAGTTCAGGAAACTGTTCGGGACCGGATCGCCCTGCAACAAGCGCTGCAGGTCGGTCGGCAGGTCGAGCAGGACCACCGGCTCAGGGATGAGGTTTTCAGGCGGCAGGTCCATATCCACGATAGCCGTGCGGTTCGGGTTGCGCGGCCGGCCCGGGATCCGCACGGTGCTGCCGGACGTTCCCGCATCGCCGGCCGCCCCGAGATCTCCCGGCCTTCCGATCGCGGTGGTGGCCGAATCGAAGTCGCCGGCCGGTGCGAACGCGGCGAACGGATTGGGATTGAACGGATTGGGATTGACCGGATTTGCCGGGACGACCGCCTGTCCGTTCACCACCGGCACGTACAGCGGGTCGAGCTCGCCCGGCTTGGCCCGGCCCCAGCCCCGCGAGACCAGGTCGGCCTTGATCGCGATTTCCTCGGGTGTCAGCTCGCCGGTCTTCGCGAACAACGCCTGGATCTCGGCCAGGTTCAGGTCGCTGTGATTCTTCACGTACAGGAGGAGCGGTCGCCCGTAGCCCCGCATGAGCAGGTCGGACTTGAGCGCGATCTCCTCGGGTGTGAGATCGCCGGTCTTCGCGAGCAGGGCGTCGATCTGCGCGTCGGACATTTTCCCCGTGTAGTAGCCGATCGCCGGGAACTCACCGAGATCGTCGAGCAGCGGCACGGTCGCGAACTGCCCCGCCAGGTCGTCGCCCACCTCGTCGAAATATCTGGCCAACGCGTCCCGGTTGATCACCAGCCGGGCCGGGTCGTACTCGCTGCGGTAGATGCGATCGAGGATCTCCGCGTCGCTGAGATTGCGCGTCTTGTCGGTGAGCGGCTGCAACTGGCCCTTGACCCATTCGTTCCACAGGTCGCTCTGGCGCACTGATGCAATCAGTTTCGCGTCGACGATGTCCTTCTCCCATGCCTCGATGAAATCCGTGAGCTTGTTTCTGTCGAGCCGCGATAGCAGTTGCGAGCGAACGTCGTCGGGCAAGCCCTTGACTGCAGCGACCTGATCGGCGGGCGACATCGCCTGGAACGTTGCGAAGTCCGGCGCCGCCCGGGCGGCGCCGCTCGTAGCCGCTGCCGCAGCGACATCGACCGCGGTTGCCGCGCCAGGACTGTCAGCCGCGGCAGCGAGGCGCAGTTGGTTGTTCGCCGCATCCAGCGACATCTTCGAGGCGCCAGCCGAGACAGGCGCCAGCGCGCTGACGATGACGAAGGAGGTGACCTGAGCACGGAACAGATCCTGGTAGCCTTTCACACCCACGTAGCTCGCACCGGAACCCGCTCCCGCGGCTTGCTCGGCATGCTGCAGATCCTGCCACGCGTAGTAGAGCCGGAAGCCCTCGAGCCCGACCTGCCCGGCGGTCAACGCAATCTCGACCGGGACCAGCACCGGCGCCGTGAACGGGAAAAAGAAAATGATCCCACCGACCACGACCTGCACACCGGCCACGACCAGGTCGGTGCCGATGCGCGAAACCGCCAGGGTCGCCTGGTTTGCATCGTATTGAGACGTGAGAAGTCCCATGTTCACGGTGATCTGCGGGTAGATCGGCGACAGCTCCGTGATGACTTGCACGCGCAGCGGAGCGAATACCGGCGAGCCGTACGCGTCGAGCAGGTTCACGGTTGTGACGATCGTGCCGAACTGGTCGATGACCCCGGCAGTGGCCTCGTCGAGAAAATCGATCGCCTGCGTCAGCGCGACCTGATCGACTTTCGGGTCGCGCGGCCCCGACGCGACAAACGCGTACGATGACGGCCACTCGCCGCCCTTGTACCGGCTCCGGGGAGACTCGGTGGAGGTGAGGTACTGCCAGAGCGGGATCAGATCTCCCGTTCCGTTGGGATCGACCATCGCTCCGAGGAACGGGGACTGACCGAGCGCCCTCAGGTAGATGTACTCGTACTGGGCCGCTTCCGCCTCGTACCGCGCCTGCGCTTCCCCGAGCGGGAGATTCAAGTACTTGTCGGGCAAACCGCCTTCCTTGAAGCCGATCCAGTTCCAGTAGGCCTCGTAGACGTTGCCGGAGAGCCCCGCGAGACCGCCGATCAGCCCCGCGCGTGCGTTCATCAGCCCGTCACTCGCTACGACGCCGTCGATCGCGAGCAGCTGCGTGCGTTCGGCTTCGAGCGCGGCGATCCGTTCTTCGTCGCCATCGTTGGCGCGCAGGAAGCCGAGCTCCTGATTGATCTGCGTGAGCCGCGTGAAACTCTCGGCGCCGGTGAGATAGACGAAGCTGCCGGACGAGACGGTGCCGTCGCCGATCTTGATGTTGTTGAGGTTGGCGCGGAACTGCAGGAGTTGTCCCATGTGCGCGTCCTGCGTCATCAGGGCGGCGGTCGTTTGCGAATCGCCCGCGCTCGCCAGATCGGGATAGCCCGGCCCGATCAGCGTGCGCGCTTCGCGCGTGTACTGGTTCTCCAGGAACTGGCCGGAGGCATCGAGCGCCGCCTGACGCTCACCGGCGCGCTGCGTCGCGACCCTGGCGTTCTCGCGCGCGAGCGCCGCCTGGGCGGCAATCTGTTCCGGCGTCGGTGCTGTGACGCGGTTCAGTATGCTGAGGTTCTGCACGTAGGCCGTGTCGAAGGGCGTGTCCGTATCGAACAGCGTCGAGGTGAAGAACGCCGCGAGCTCCGCACCCCATTGATCGCCGGTCATCCCCTTCAGCGTCTCTTCGAGTCTCTCGCTCTCGTCAGCTTCCCGCCGCAGCTCTTCTTCGGAACGCCACCTGTCGTATCTACCGCGAACAGGCGGCGAGCCCGTGGACGACGCGGGAGCATCGGACTGCTGCGTGGGAGTGCCGGTCTGTGCGTTTGCCGGCGCTTGCGTGGATGACTGAGCGGCAGCGTTCGCGCAAGCCTCTTCGCATGCCAGCAGGGCAGCCATTGCCCCCGCGAGCGCCACTTTGGCGCCGGCTATCTGTACTTCGAGCTCAGCCACCAGCGTGAGATCGCGGGCGAGCTGCGCCTGATACGCCTCCAGTCGCTGGCGCGCAGTGGCCATGCGCGCGTCGCGCGTCGCTGAAGGTGCACTCTGCTGCAGGCTGGCGATCTCCGCTTGCACCAGCGCAATCGCCTGGCGCTGCAGATCCGCTTCCCTTATGCGATGCGCAAGCTGGAATTCGAGCGCGTTGATGAGCCGTGCGATGCGATTGTACGCGTCGGCCTGCGGCTGGCATGCGGCGCACGCAGCCTGAACCTCTGGAACCGGCGGCGGCACGACTCGTGGACGGAGCACGAGCGACTGCGATTCCTGCGGCCATGCTGCCAGCGGGATCACCAGGGCGGCGCAGAGCGCGAGCAACGCGCGCCGCATCCACAGAACTTGCTGCTCTGAGAAGATCATGGTGGTCGCCAGGCGACGGGCACGGACTCCGCCGGCGGATGGGGGATTCGCCGGCGGAGTCCGAGCAGCCCGTCAGTAGCGCATCTCCAGGCCGAGGTTGATGCCGGCGATCCAGCCGCTCGCACTGTCCTCGCCCAAGCGCACGGGCTCGTCCAGCGGACTCTGCCGGTTGTCGGCGAAGCTCGCGTGATCGAGATAGCGATACTGCGAGTACAAGCCGATCACGAAGCGATCGAGATGCAGGTCGAGTCCCACGCCCGCGGCACCCTCCCACGAGAATCCGTCGTCATCGTCCTCGATGCGTTGCTGGAAGGCCTGGTCCGGCGTCGGGCACAGGTCGCACGCGACCTCGTAGGTGCCCGAGAGCTGCGACTTGTAGAAGCCGGGCGCCACCTGCACGCGCAGGTTCGGTCGCACGGCGCCGGAGTTGTTCCACACCTTGAGGAACGTCAGGGGAAGCGCCAGGTACTGGTCTTCGACTTCCTCGTTCATGTTCGCGGAAAGACCGGGGAATGCCGGCACGCTCACGCCGTTGAACAGGTCCTGCGTCGTGCGCCGATAGCGCAAGCCGAAGCCCCAGGAAACCCCGTTGTCGCCCGGCAAGGTGAGCCCACCGAGCTCGGCAGCCCAGCTCTCGATGTCGTTGGTGACGCGCGTGTCCATCGACACGGACGTGGGAAGCGAGATGCCCGTCGAGCCGGTCGGTGAGTTATCGACCTGGTGCGCGAAGCCGCGCCCTTCCGCGCTCGGCTCGAACGTGGTGCTGGCGGCCGCATCGTATTGCCCATAGTCGATATCGAAGGTGAACCCCACCCTGCGCTCGCGGATCTCCAGCCAGTTCGGCGTGCGGAAGCTGAAGCCTGCCGATTCGCCCTCGTAATCTTCGGGCGCCAGCGTGATGAAGAATTCGCTCCCGGGCGAACCCGGCGTGAAACGCAGTCCGAGCCCGCCCGCGCCTGCCGGCAGCGTCCACTCGCCATAGCCGCCGTTCAGACCGAATTCCGGTCCGCCGCCCGCATCGCGGGTGCGCGCATTCGAGGATGGGAGCGGCGCGACGTTCACCCGCACGCCGTTCGCGGTCACGGTGCCCATGCCGGTGCGGGTATTGCCTTGGTCGTCGCGCAGCGTGACTTTCACCTGCGTGCCGACGGCGAGCTGCGACGAGGAGCGTGCGAACCACAGGAAGGCGGGGTCGCAGTCCTCATCTTCTTCGTCCAGTTGCGCTTCGCACTCCTCGCGGGTGACCAGCCGCACGGGTGGCTGATTGCCGAAGCTGATTTCGCCGGAGGCGACCTCCGTCGGCTTCACGCCGGAGAATTCGATGCCGATGTCCACGGCCCAAACGGGGAAAGCGAGCAGAGCGAGAGCTGTGCAACCCATCGCTCTGCGCAGCAGCGGATTGCGCATAGTGAGCTCCTGATGATTAGCCGCGCCGTTGTTGGCGGGCTGTCGAAGCTCAATGCGCCAAAGCGGTCAATCGCGCGCCAAAGTCAGCAAGCGGTCGGCAGGACATCCCGTCAAGAAGACTTGCTGGCCTGCAGCAACCAGCAATCGGAGGCTGAGCCGATCAGTGTGCGCACTCCGAGGGCAGCGGCCGGAAGTCCCTGAGCGTGCTCTGGTATTTGAACGTCACGATCAGCTCGTCGCTGTCGGCGGCGCTGCGTCGGGTGGTGCTCGAGAGTCGATAGGGTCGCAGCGTCTCGGGATCGGTGACGAGCTCCAGCGTCGTGACGACCTGCTCCTTGCTACGGCCGCCGGCGTTCTTCGCCATCTGCGGAAAAGTCGTGCGCAAGCGCGCATAGGCGCGTTCCAGGTCTCGCGCGTCCGGTCGGCTCACGCGCCGGATCTTCACGCACTGCTCGTCCACCATGCGCTCGTGACAAGGCAGACGCTCGAGCGCTGTGACCTCGTGGCGCGTTCGGATGCTCGAGTCGCCGAGCGAAGGCAGCGCCACGGCCTCGACGGATTCGCCACGCGTCATCACGCCGGACTCGAGCCGCTGGCCCGCCCAGTCACCCACCATCGCGTTCCAGGATTGGCGCGCCTGCAAGCTCAGCACTTCGCGCGAAGTGATCTGGTCGACCCAGCGCCGCGCCTCGGCCGACGAGGACACGGCGGTTTCGGTGAAGTAGCGTCGGGCCTGGTCGCGCTGGCAACTGAAATCCGCAAGGCCCACGAAGCCGCCGGCATTGGAGATCCGCCAGTCCGGCATCAGGCCCATGAACTGCACGAGCACGGTGCTGCGGGCACCCGATTTCACGATGCGCCCGTCGTTGCGCACCACGAGGTGCGCCGCGCGCACGCGATAGCCGTCCGCGTCGTGCAGCGCCTGCATCCGATACGTCACGCGGATGTTGATGGTGCGATCGCCCTTGCGGATGCGGCGCGAGGCCTCGACGTCCGCTTCCAGCGCGCGTCCCCAGCCGAATTCGAGAGGTATGTCCTGCGCGAACGCGGGCAGGCCTGCAAACAGGCAAGCGGCGGCGCACCAGCGCCATGCCCGAGACCGGACCAGTGCCAACGAGTGCTTCACGGACGCGAGCCTACCGCCCTGCGATGGTTGCGTAAAAGGCCGCGTTGGATGGTCGCCAGGGGCGGAATCGAAGAGTGCGCGCAAACCGTTGAGTGAATGAAAGGATGACCAGGTAGAGCCGGGCGTTCATGCTTCGAGCCATGGTAGGTTTGTGCGGCATGCACTTTGACATTCGGATGGAACACTGGGATCGCATAGAGGAGCTGTTCCCGCAGCTCGTCGCAGCTTCGGCGCAGGACCGGGCGTCGCGGCTGGACGCGCTCAAAGCGCAGGATCCCACGCTCCACACCGAGCTCGTCGCGCTGCTGCGCGGACACGAGGGCACCGGCCCGCTCGATACGCTCCTGACTCTCACGGGTGAGGGGCCGCCGAGCGAATTGCTCGCAGCCGGCACGATGCTCGGACCCTGGCGCATCGTCTCGCTCATCGGCAGCGGTGGCAGCGGCGACGTGTACTCGGCGATGCGCGCGGACGGCGCGTTCGAGCAGCGCGTGGCTGCCAAGGTGCTTCGCCGGGTTGCGAGCACGGACGCCGAGCGCTTCCGCAGCGAGCGGCAGTTCCTCGCGAGGCTCGATCACCCGGGCATCGCGCGCATCCTCGACGGCGGGGTGTGTCCGGACCAGCGTCTCTACACGGTCATGGAGTTCGTCGACGGCCAGCCGCTGGACCGCCACTGCGAGTCGGCCGGCGTCGATCTGCGCGGCATGCTCCGGCTCTTCACGCAGGTTTGCGCAGCCGTCGCGTATGCGCACCAGAACCTCATCGTGCATCGCGACCTGAAGCCCGCCAACATCCTCGTCAATGACGCGGGTCGGGTGCGCCTGGTCGACTTCGGTATCGCCAAGTTGCTTGCCGGCGATGAAGCGCCGGCCGCAGAACTCGCGGTTGCGCCGCTCACTCCGGCCTACGCCGCGCCGGAGCAGCTCGCCGGCGGCGCAGTAACCACGGGCACCGACGTGTATGCGCTCGGCGTGGTTCTCTTTGAACTGCTGACGGGCACGCGCCCGCCGCGCGTTGTCGCGGCGGAGGCGCCTTGCGCGCCGAGCAGCGCCGCGCAAGCGAATCCCTCGGCGCCGGTCGCCGGACGCAAGCTCCGCGGCGATCTCGATGCCATCGTGATGAAATGTCTGCAGGTCGTACCGGAGCACCGCTACGGCACTGTCGCCGCGCTCGGGCACGACATCGAGCACCATCTGGCCGGCGAACCTGTGCAGGCGCGGCCGCTGGGCCTGCCGCACCGGACACTCAGGTTCGTCGCGCGCCACAAGATCGCCTCGGCGGCAGTCACCGCCGCGGCGATCGCGATCATCGCCGCCGGCGGTATCGCTCTCTGGCAGGCGGATCTCGCGCGGCAGCAGCGCGACAGCGCGCAAGCACTCGCGGAGCGCAATCACGCGGTGAGGGAGTTCCTCAGCGTCGTGATCACCTCCGCGCCGCGCGCCGGGCGGCCGGTCACCGTCGAGCAGATGCTGAAACGCAGCCAGGGCTTTGCGGAGCGTGCCTTCGCCCATAACCCGGAGCATCAGGCGGCGGCGCTGGCCATGCTCGCCTCCAGCTATTCTCACGTCGACGATTCCGACAGCGCCCGCACGTTGCTCGCGCGCGCGCACGACATTGCCGGGGGCTCGCCCGACCGATCGTTGCGCGCCGACATCGATTGCCAGTACGCAGCCGCGCTCTTTCGCGCCGGGGAGGGCGAGACTGCGCAGGCGATGGTTGCGCAAGCGCTGGACGCACGCGAGATGCTGACGCCGCAAGCCGAGGCGGCCTGTCTGCACGCACTCGCTTCGATGGCGCAGTACTCGGGCGACGGGAACGCAGTCGTGGAGCACGCGAGCGCCGCGCTTGCCCGCTGGCGCGAGGGTGCGTTCCAGTCACCGATTCAGGAAGCGGAGCTGCTGGGCAGCCTCGCCGCGGGCTACAACCTCAAGGGCGAGACCGAAGCGTCGGATGCGCACTACGCAAGGGCGCTCGCCAAGCTGGAGGAGTTGGGCCTCGAGCGCAGTCCCGAAGCCCTCACGCTGATCAACAACTGGGGAATCGTGGTGCGCAGCATGGGCGACGAGCGGCGCGCCCTCGCGCTGTACGATCGCCTGCTCGAGATCGAGACGGCCGACAATCCCGACGGCCTGCCTTCTCCGCTGGTGCAGGCGAATCGCGCCACGGTGCTGGAGATGATCGGTCGTCCTGCAGAGGCGCGAGCGGCATACGAGAGCGCACTGTCCGGAGCGCTGGCGGTGAAGAACTACAGCTCCGCCGCTCATGCGCTGCTGGGACTCGCGCGGATTGCCAATGCGGCCGGCAAGCTCGATGCGGCCGAGCGCTACCTGGCGCAGGCGAGAGCCAACGAGAATCGCGTAGCGGCTTCCGGCAGCTCGGTCGCGCTCGCGATCGATCTCGAGGCCGCGAACGTCGCCTATGCACGCGGGCAGCGAGATCGGGCGAGGAAGGAGTTCACCCGGATCATCACGGAGCAGAACCGCGCGGGCTATCGCATCGCCGCGCTGCGCAGTCGCGCGCAGCTCCTCATGGACGAGGGCGACCTGTCCGGCGCGCAGGTGGATGCGCAGCAAGCCCTGGCGCTCGCGCAGTCGCTGCAGAAGTCGACGCATCCCTCGGTGCGCACGGGAAATACGTGGCTGATGCTGGGCCGCGTGTTGCACAGGCAGGGAAAGCGGAGCGAAGCGCAGGTGGCGTTCCGCAACGCGGTCGATCACCTGGGCAAGAGCGTGGACGCGACGCATCCTTCGCTGGTCGCCGCGCAGGAGCTGTTGCGCGCGACGCCGTAGCGATCAGCGCTCGGCAGGCGTTGTGGCGGGTGCGGTGTCGGCAGGCACCTCGAGATCGGCGTCGGTCTCGCGCAGCGTGCGATGCAGCCAGGCGCGAGCCAGCGCCCAGTCGCGCCGTACGGTACGTACGGAAACGCCGAGAGCGCGCGCCGTCGCGGTATCGTCCAGGCCGCCGAAGTAGCGGCACTCGACCACTTCGGCGAGTCGTTGCGAGTGATGCGCGAGCTCCTGAAGCGCCTCGTGCAGGGCCAGCAGCGAGGCGTCCTGCTGTTCGGCAATCTCATCGGCCTCCGTGTGCGGGACGTGCGCAGCTCCCGCGCCACGCTTGCCGGCGATACGCGCCTTCGCGCTGTTGATCAGGACATGGCGCATGGCCAGCGCCGCGGCGCGCAGGAAATGTGTCTCTCCACTCCACCCCGATGAGCCACGCAGCTTGAGGTAAGCCTCGTTCACGACTGCCGTCGTCTGCAGCGTGAGCGCTGCGCCGAGCTTGACCCGCTCGCGATGCGCGATGCGCTTGAGGCGCTCATAGAACAGCGGCACGAGATCGGCTGCGAGTAACCGCACAGCCGGATCGACAGCCGGGTCCATTCCCTCGAGCCCGAGATCCGCGGGGTCTGTGGCGTGGCTGTGCGATTTTGTGTCCATCGATGGCAGCTCTTGGCGCGGTTTCCTGTAATGACTCAGTGCAATCGACAGCAGTCGCGCGCCGTCCGCCGACGCGGACCCGCGGTCGTGACGATCGATTCTACACAGGGGGCCGATCCGCGACAGCGGAGGGGGCAGGATGACTCTCGCCAGCAGCGAACTACCGATCAGCAGACTGCCGACCGCGCCGCGCCTTCCACTCGCGGCACTCACTCTTGCGGGCCTGCTTGCCGCGTGCGGCGGTGGCGGCGGCGACGGCCAGGGCGGTCCACAACCCCCGCCGCCTCCACCGCCGCCAACTGCTCCCGCAGCACCCGCGCTGACGCTCAACGTCGGCCTCAAGCAGCTCGGCTTTTCCTGGGGGGCAGTGGCGAACGCCACGACCTATCGGCTGTTCCAGAATCCTGACGGAGCGTCCGGCTTCACTCAGGTCGGCGCTGACTTCGCCGCTGCCACGACTTCCACCGCGATCCCGATCACGGTCTTCAGGCACAACTGGGGCGGCGCGCTCTATCGCCTCGAAGCCTGCAACACGGTGGGCTGTACCGCATCGAACACCGTCAACACAGCGGGCGCGGCGCTGCTCGCGATCGGCTACTTCAAGTCCTCCAACGCGGAGACAGGCGACGTTCTCGGTCACAGCGGCATCGCCGTCAGTGCGGACGGCACCACTCTCGCCGTGGGTGCGGGCGGCGAAAGCAGTGGCGCGGACGGGGTGGGAGGGGATCAGGCGGACAATTCTGCCGATGCGGCGGGTGCCGTGTACGTCTTCGTGCGCGGCGGCGCCGGCTGGGCGCAGCAGGCTTACCTCAAGGCATCCAACTCGGGCGCAGGCGACCTCTTCGGCCTGTGCGCCGTCGCGCTCAGCGCCGACGGCAATACGCTCGCCGTCGGCGCGCACGGCGAAGACAGTGCGGCGCGCGGGATCAACGGAAATCAGGCCGACGAGTCGGCGCCGGCTGCGGGCGCCGTGTATGTGTTCGTGCGTACCGGCACGACCTGGTCGCAGCAGGCTTACCTCAAGGCGTCCAACGCCGACGCGGGGGACGAATTCGGCTTCTGCACTGTCGCGCTCAGCGAGGACGGCAACACGCTCGCGGTCGGCGCGCCGGAGGAGCGCAGCGGCGCGAACGGCGTCAACGGCGATCAGTCCGATAACTCCTCGCTTACGACCGGCGCCGTTTACGTCTTCACGCGCAACGCGACGACGTGGTCGCAGCAGGCCTACATCAAGTCCGCGAACTCGTTCATGAGCGATTTCTTCGGTTCCGCGGTGTCGCTGAGCGGCGATGGCAACACGCTCGCGGTCGGCGCGGCCGGCGACTCCAGCGGGTCTGACGGCATCGGCGGCAACGACAACGACGGTTCCGCGCCGTTTGCCGGTGCCGTGTACGTGTTCACGCGCACCGGCATCGCGTGGACGCAACAGGCGTACCTCAAGGCGTCGAACTCCGAGACGAACGACTTCCTCGGCGGTCTCGACGTGGCGCTCGACCGCAGCGGCAACACGCTGGCGGTGGGCGCCTACCTGGAGGATAGCGCAGCCACCGGCGTCGGCGGCAACGGTGCAGACAACTCGCGCCCGGATGCCGGCGCCGTCTACGTGTTCAGCCGCAGCGGAGCGAACTGGTCGCAGCCGGTGTACATCAAGGCTTCGAATCCGGATTTCAACGACATGTTCGGCCAGTGCCTGTCGCTCAGCGGGGACGGGCGCACGCTTGCAGTCGGCGCGCAGGGCGAAGCCAGCGGTGCGGACGGCATCAATGGCAACCAGGCCGACAACGGAAGCAACGAGGCCGGGGCGGTCTACGTCTACGAGCTGAACGGCGGCGCGTGGTCGCAGCGAGCCTACGTCAAGGCGCCGAACTCTGACACGGACGATTGGTTCGGCTACTGCGCGATCGCGCTGAGCGATGACGGCGGTCTGCTGGCCGTCGGAGCGCCGGGCGAGGAGAGCGCCGCGCGCGGCATCGGCGGCAATCAGAACGACAACTCCCTTACCAGCCCTGGCGCCGTCTACCTGTACTGACTCGCGCCATGTCGATTCGTGTCCAGGAGAACGCCATGAGAAGAACAATGACCATCCGCGCCATCGCGATGGGTGCCGTGCTGTGTTCAGCGGTGTCGTCCGCCCTCGCCAACGGTAATCACTCACAGCCCGTGCGGGTCACCAACACGCCCAATGTCAAGGTCGTCAACACGCCCGGCGTCGAAGTCGTCAACGTGCCGAGCGTTTCGGTGGAGAACCTGCCACCGCAGCCCGTGCGGGAAATCTTCACCTTTCAGCCGGGCGTGACCATCGCAGCGGGCGGTATCGATTCCGGCCCGGCTTCGTGCATGCGCGTGCCGGACGATCGTTACCTGGTGCTCGAGCAGCTGCAAGTGACGTTCAACTCGCTAACGCGCTCGCAGTGGGTGGCCCTCTCTATCCAACGCCGGCAGCCGAGCGGTGCCGACGGCGGGCTCGTGCAGTTCCCGATCGATCGACGGACGCTGCCCAACTTCCCGGACCTCGGCAGTTTCATGCAAGCGATACAGGTCACGCTGCGATTCGCGCCGGGCCATCAGGTGTGTTTCGGCCTCAATCGCCTCGATGCCGTCGCCGGGTCGGAAACGGGATTCGTGCGCGCCGAGGGATATCTGACGGACCGCCTGTAGGCCGGCGCACGTCGGCGGGGGAGCTTCAATGAAACGCTATCTGGCCGCCGCGCTGCTGAGCACGTGCCTCGCTTTCGGCAGCGCCGTCGCTGCGGAGCTCGGCGATGCCGATTCCTTCGGTCGCAATGTGCGCTATCTGGGGCTTGCGCAGATACCACCGCTCGACCTCCTGCCGGCCTGCGGCGCTCCGGCACCGGGCACACGCTGCATCCCCCTCCTGGCGCCTCCGGCGGTCACTCGCTTCAGTCTCCCGAATCTCGCGCGCATCGACCTTCCTGCGCGCGACGAACTCGCTGCTGTGCGTGTCGCTCACGCCGTTCGTCAACTTCGAGCTCGCGAACACGACCGGTGTATTCCAGCCTTCGGCGCAGTTCGACCTTACCGCGGTCGTCACCGTCGAGAGCCCGGTGCTCGCCGACCCCGCACTTATCGATGCGGCGACCGGTGCGCCGTTCGCCGGGCGCATCGTCGTACCGCTCAGCAGCTATCGCGAGACGCGCAGTCTCGCGGTCGATGAGCGCGCATTCAAGCGCCTGGTCCTGAGCCGGGACTGCGTCGGCGGTGTGATCAGTCGTCGCGACCTGATCGAGAACCGCGGCCTGTCGGCGACGTTGGCGACGCGCGTCTTCCAGCAGCCGATCACGCTACGCTTCGGCGCCGAGGGTCACGCGCAGTTGGTGAGCCAGGCGAGCGCGTTCTATGGTGTGCGTGTGTATGGCGACTGAACGTTCAGGGATCGGTCGATCGATTGGCGCCCACTCGCCCCAGGCCCCGTGACAGTTACAGCAGCCGGCTCGGTGCGCTTCTTGATGAAACTTCCGCTCTTGTCGAGCATCGTCGTCTGGATGGAAAACAAGTCGAGGACGGTATCGAACACGTCCTGCTGATGGTATTCGGCGCGTTCGACGATCGATATCGGCACCGATGACTTCACGATCAACGGAATCTGCGCCTGCTCCGGCGGCAAGGAAACGCCGGGCGGCATGCCGTGAAACATCCGGCCCTCGTCCATCAACGACTCACCGTGATCCGACAGATAAATGAAGACATACGGAGCGCCGGAGCGGTCGAGTGTCTGCACAATCTCCCCGAGGACATGGTCGACGTAGAGGATGCTGTTGTCATACGAGTTGTACAGCTGCTCGAGCGTGCATCGATTCGCCACATCGGCGTCATCGCAGGTTGGCTTCATCAGTTGAAATTCAGGCGGGTGCCTGTCGCTGTAGACCGGGCCGTGGCTGCCACCGCCAAGATGCAAGACGACGAATCTGTTCCCGGAGACATACGCGTCGAGATCTTTCTTCAGCAGCGGAATGACGTCCTCGTCGTAACACTTACCGCCGTGCCCGCATTGGCTCACCCTGGTTTCGCCCACCGAAGCGCAGTTGTCGTAGAGCGTGTAGTTCACATAGCAGGCTGTCGGTATGCCGAGCTTCGCAACGATCGCCGGCAGCTTGACGTCCGCCTTTTCGAGTATTTCAGGCAGCGCGGACAAGGTTGATCCGCGCTTCGCGATCCCGTTCAGGAGGTGAAGGCCGCCGGTCTTCTGCAGGACAGGATTGGTATTGCGCGGGCCGTATCCATAGAGACTGAAATTCCCCCGCCGGGAGGATTCGCCGATCGCCAGCACCACCACCAGATCGCCTGGCGATTCGACGCGGCCGGATATCTCGGCCTCTTTCCTGCCCGATGCCAGGTAGGGCTGCAGCGACTTGGCAGCAGCGCTGATACCGGCTGACAGAAAGTTGATGGGCACGAGCGAATAGACGATGTACTTCTTCGATACGTTGCCGGCTCGAAGAATGGCGTTGTAGTTCCAGTACAGGGAGGCAAGTGCGACGAACAAGGCAATCGCAATGAGCCGCGACGAAGCAAGCAGGTACCTGCCGGATGGCTGAAACGTGATGTCAGCAGACAAGATGATCGACACCGGCAGAATCATCAGCAACACCACGTACGGCAGCATCTGCAGCGACAGCAGCTGTCCGACTTCCGTGGCGTCGGTGTGGACCGCGTTCAACAGCATCGAGCTGTCGATGGCGACGTCGTACTTGGAGATGAAATACGTTGCGGCAGCGCTGAGGACAACAAAGAGTATCGCCAATGGCTTGATCGTCCGACGGTGAGCCAGCAGGGCGAAGAACGCGATGAACAGACACAACCCGGCAAGCAGGTAGGCAGACAGAGCCGCATGGTCCAGTCCGCCTTGCCCGGTAAACCACTTGACCAGCTTGTCCATGTTCAGCGCGTTGCAGACTGCGTACAGCAGTGCCGGAAAGACCAGGGAGAACCTGGAGTGAGAGACTTTGAATCGGGGCTTTTCGCTGCTCGCCATGACTCGAACTACCACGGCACCGCCTGCTTCACGGGCGGGGGGCCCAGCACGGCGGGAGTTGGCGCGGGTGTGTGCTCAGCGGGCTCAAGCCCGGGTGAGAACATGTAGTAGTGCAGAACGTCCGTGACGACCAGCATTACAAAAAACGAAACGACCGTATCCGAGAAGAAATGGGCGCCAGAGGCAATCCTGGAAAATGACACCAAGGCTCCGAAGCCGACGGCAGCTGCTGTTATTGCGCGTCTTCTGTTCAACGCCAGGGCGAGCGCCAGGGAGAAGAAGGCGCCAGCTCCGTCCCCCGACGAGAATGAACAATTGCGGTCGCATCCGGGGGTGACGACAAAGGCGGGAGTGAAGTGCTTCGATCCGCCAAATTCCTCTATGTCCCTCGGCCTGGCGCGACCAAAGTTGTCCTTGAGAATCACGTTGACGATCAAGCCGGCTCCCAGAATCAGGACCACGAACAGATAGAGGACTTTCCTGCCATCGACTCCGTACAAGTTTCGCTTCGAGAAACGGTTGAAAATAAGGATCCCCACAACCGAAGCCATCGACACGACGAGAAACCAGCCCACGCTCTCATGCAGCAACCTCGTCCAGCCTTGATCGGCCATGTAGAAGCCGTCGTCGAAGAACAATCTCGAGACGTGGATGTCAACGCCAGCGAACGCCACCAGCAGCAGTGACGACATCAGGAAACACGCCAGGATTGTTCGGGTGCGTTGCCGCTTCAGGTAGCTCAAGCAATGCGCCCGGATCGGCATTCACCGGCCTCGCACAATTCCGGGAACTTGCCGCCAGGCTCGAGCCATGCCATGCGACTCGACGGCGAAAATGGATGTTGCCGCACCAGGCACCCTTAAAGTCACGGGACGCTGGTGCTTAGACGGCGGCAGGAGAAAAACCAATCGCGCGAGACGCGCAGACTAGTTCGGTGCCAGATTCGAGTTCCGTCCTGGTTGGTGCCTACTCCGGCGACGCGCCCGATGGCGGCGTCAGCAGCAGTTGTGCTGCCTCAATGCGAAGCTAATGATCCTGGCATCTCCCGCGGCTCTTCTGGGCCAGTGGACAATCGCGCTTCCCGTGCAGAGGAGATTCAGCCACCGGCCGCCACGAGCAACTCGTCGTCCAGCGACTCTACGTTCATCAGATACGCCATCAGCGCCTTGACGATCTGCGCCTGCTGTTTCGTCACGGCGAGCGGCGAGCCGAAGATGTCCCTCAGAGTTCTGATCTCCTCGAACAGGGTCGCGACCGGCATCGGCATTCCCGCCCGACACGCTATGAGCGCGAGGTGCTTCGGCCATCGTCGAACGCGATGGCCAATTGGGAACCGATCAACGGCTAATTGGGAGCAAAACTCCGGCTAACTGGGAATGGTGGCCAGGGGCGGAATCGAAAGGTGCGCGCAAGCTGTGGAGTGGCTGGAAGAAGCTCAATTCGGCAGGCGAGTGACCCCCATCGTGACCCCCGAAGGCTGTGGCTTTGGCGGGACGTCTGTGGACATCAATCCATTGATGCTTCGAACTTGCGTTTGGCCCGAGGCCAACAGCGATCGATGTTTCCCGTTGGCGGACTAGAGCTGGAATACGAGCCGCGTCCACTCGTCGTCTTGCTCGAACGGACCGTGTATCGAGCCCGCGCAACCATGCAGCGGCACTCTTCGGCTCAAATCGTCCACAAGCCATTCTACGTACACGCGCCACGGCGGTCGCTGCACCTTCGGGCGTTGAGCGGACTATTGCGCTGAGAGCTCACTTCGTACTTTTGCCGCTCTCTCAAACTGTCCGTCGCGCTCGAGTGCGAGCGCGAGATATGTCCGGGCCGCTGCGCGCTTGTAGTCTGGGAGAACTCCAACGGCTTCTTCAAGATGCACGATGGCTTGACGGAAGCGTTCCTGCTCGAGGTATGCGCGTCCCAACGCGAGTTTGGCGTCGCCATCGCCAGGCGAGACTGCAACGGCCCGCTCAAGCAACTCTACGGCGCTCTTTCTCACGGCAGGGTCGTGCTCCATGTTGACGAGCAGCGCCTGCGTACGAAGCAGCACCGAACTATTCCTCTTGGCGCTGCTCAGCCGCTCAAGACTCTCTCGGAGCTTCTTGCGGTCGCTGACTTCGCGGGCCAGGTTGACTGCCACTGCCGCCAGCACTTCCACGTTCGCGTCGCTCACCGCCTTCGGACTCGCGGACGTCGCGTTTGCGATCAGATCGAACGCCTCTGCGCAGGCCTTCGCCGTGCCGAAGTACAACGCGTTCTCGCTGCAGAGTATGCCCAATGCCGAGAACAGCGAGTCGTCCTTGAGCCCTGCTGCCTCCTGCCGGGCGTTCGAAATCCGATCCTTGGCTGCGTCGATACGCATTTCAGCCAGAACCGAGTCCGCAAACTGGCGCGCTTCATCTTGCTTTGCCTCATTGACCAGTTGCTCGTGATAAATCCGCGCCAGGTACCAGCGATGCGGCGCGCGCGCGCTCAGATACGCCTTTCGCATGTAGTCGAGTCCCAGCGCCCTTTCCTGCGGGAGTCCTTCAGCCAGGTGCATCGCCAGCGTTCGCAGTGCAATAGTGTCAGTGGGATCGGCCTCGGCGACCCGCTTCAGCAGAGCTATTCGTTCCGGCCGGTCGCGGGCGATAGCGGCCAGGCCCATCAATGCTTGCGCATCGTTCGGATTCGCCTGCACGAGTTGTTCATAGGTGCTTCGCTCCTCGCTTTGCAGCTTGTCGCGCTCGGCTCCGCTTTCAACTCGCCGGGCGAGCGCGCCGGAAGATGCCGCGTAGGTCAGGCGATACTCGCGTTGGGCCCGGCGGGCCGAGGATTGCAGTGAACCAATGAACTCTCGGCAGCCTTCAAGCGACGCGGCGCGCGAATAGCATCGCTCGGTGGCAAGATCCTCAACGCACTGCGCCGTCCGGCATCGTTCGTCGAGAACGGACGGCTCTGCGGCCCGCACGAGCGAGACCAGTCCCGCCACAGATGCGGCAGCCATGAACAGAGAGCGGCGTTTCATTGCACTGAAGCTCAAAGAACCTGCTCCGCCCCGCCAGCCCGTCGCACTTTGTACTGCGTCCCACTTGGGATTCGCAGATACAGCGGCCTGTTGTTGCTGCTCACAAACGTCTGATCACCCGAACTAAACTTGGCGTTCGTGGACGTGTTGTACACTTGGAGCTGCTGTTGCGTCGGACTGCTAGTGTCCCCCAAGCATCCCGTTCCCGCACGATATTCGCTGGCCGTATCGAACCAAGGATGTGTGTGCGAGTACGCAAGAGCGATCGGTCCTGGGAGGAAGGCGAGCCTACAAGGATCGTTCGTCGTCTGCCATGAATCCACGTAATCGGTAAGCGTCACGTAGGTGGCATAGGGGGCGTCGCAGCGAATAGCAAAGCCGACCTCCCAAGGTTGCTTCTGCGGCAGCTGAGACAATCCGATCACCGCGCCCTGATCCTGCACGTGACTCCAGAGGCAGTTGGGCGGCTCGGGCGGCGGAACGCACTCCCAGCATCCGGCGACTTGAAGCATCACGAGCTCCGCAATCATTTACGTTCTCCTTGTGACTTCAATTGGTGTCATGCCGGCTGACATTCCTGCTCGTCATAAGGATCGTCATCCGGCCCGCAGAGGCAAATGCAGCAGTTGACGGACCAATATTCCCGCGGCACGAAGAAATGGTTGGCCGGATACGTGAACTCCTGAATTCCGTTGCGCTCGTCTTCGAGCAACGTTTCGATCCGCAATGCCGAAATCGATCGCGAAATCGGGGCCATCGGATCCCACTTGGTTGGATCAGCGGCCAGGACTATTTCGCCGCTCATCTCATTGAACGTGAGCAGCCCCATGCCCGCCGGTCGAATTCGAGTGAGACCAGTGTCGAAACGGGACGCGAAATCCGTCGACTCCCTCTGTTGACCCGCCAGTTGCATAAATTTCGCCACTCATGCGCTGCGGAGTCGGTAATTACAGCCTGAGCGAGCGCTCGCGGCGATTCTGCAAATCTCACGTGGAGTGAGAGTTGAAGAAGCGGAGATTTTCTTCACCGCAAACAAAAAGACGGTCGCGACTCCGATATGATTTGCGTTGCTAGACGTACAACCAACATCGGGGAGGCGACCGTCGCGATGAAGATTAGCAAGTCCGCCGTTCACTGGAAAGCTCGCGCACTGCCAGAGATCCGCTTCGAGGATCAGCAGCTCACCGCCTTCGCCGGGCTGGTCGTCTTGCAACCACTCTTCGAGCGGCTGGCGCTCAAGAAACAACTCGCCGGGTGCTTCACGCATCTGAAGGTCAGCCCCATCTTCGGGCACGGCACGATCGTGATGCTGCTGATCGTGCACCTGCTGATCGGCTATCGGCGCTTGTCGGATCTGCGCTTCTACGAGGACGATCCGATGGTCAAGCGCGTGCTCGGATTGAAGCGCTTGCCGGATGTGGCCACCGTCAGCCGCGCCCTCGAAGGCGTGGACAAGCAGGCGGTGAAAGCGCAACGCGAGGTCTCCCGCTCGATCGTACTCGAGCGCCTGAAGCGTCTCGCCCTGCCAGGGGTGACGCTCGACTTCTGACCTCATCGTGCCGTGGTTCGCTTACACAGCGAACCCGCGCAAACACGCTGTCCTTGTGCACATCAAGCCCCGCACACCGCGGATACATCACGTCCATCGTTTCTCCCTCCCTGTGAGCT
>Ga0187894_10002067_pt1 | contig 24514 bp, 22 predicted proteins | sample GBC1701081metaG_FD_136650 | JGI IMG/M metagenome (GOLD analysis project Ga0187894, IMG submission 136650) | White microbial mat communities from a lava cave in the Kipuka Kanohina Cave System on the Island of Hawaii, USA - GBC170108-1 metaG ... | reverse complement strand
TAGTGTCCTGTCTCAGAAGTTCGCAGGCATGAAACCGCGGTGTCCGCGGCCCGAAGAGCCGCCTCGCATCGAGGTCCGTGGCAGTGGTTCATGTACATGAATCTCTAACTCAGGACACTAGGCGCCGGTCGCCTGGAAGTCGGCGATGCTGACCACCCCGTCCTCGATCGTCTGGTCGAGCACGGCGATATCCACGCTGGCCGTCTCGCCGTGTGCCACGATCGCGACGTCGGCGTCGAAGGCGAAGCCGGGGATCTCGATCGTGCCGTCGATCATGCCCGTCGCCTCCTGCACGAGGCCCGTGGCCGGGTCGTACGAGAAGACCAAGGTCCTTGCCGTCAGGTCGGCGACGTAGTCGTTGTGGCGGATCGAGAACGTCCCGTCGAGGGTGACGACTTCGCGCGCGGGGTCGCTCTGGTCCAGCACGAGGTTGAAATCGGCGTGCAGTTCGAGGGGGGCGCCCTCCGCGGTCGTGCCGAGGAAGTCCACGCCCACGTCCATCGTGAGCACCTCGTCACCGGTGACGTCGGTCTCGAACGGATCCACCGGTTGGCCGTTCTGGTCGAGCACGGTGAACCCCAGCACGAAGTCGCCGTCGCCTCCGGGGAAGTCGGGTCCCTGGTAGCGAAGCGTCCCCACCCAGCCGTTCTCGCTTGTGGGCGGGTCGTAGGTCGATCCCGAGATGTCCACGGTCCCGTTCGCGACCGAAGCCGCGAATTCCTCGAGATCGTTGAAGGCGCGCACGGCGCCCTGGTAGTTGTCCTTGACGTCCTGCAGTTCCGCGTCGCTGAGCGTCGTCCGGTCGAGGACGTCGGTGAGCGCGCCGCACGAGGCGAACGCGAGGAACAGGGTGGGAAGCACGAGCCGGTACATCAGAACCTCCGTGGCTCGTTCCCCACGACGCGGACGACTACGAGAAGGGATACATCCAAACCTGCCGCGCGGCCAAACCCATTCCGGGGACAGCCCCACGCTGGATCACCTGGGCGCGACGGCGCGATCCGCCGGGACCGGCCCGCCGCCTCGCGCTCCCCGGGGGATCGGCGCTCGCCGACCCCGCAGCTACGCGTCAACCAGCCGGCCGCGCTTCACGACGGCGCGCACGGGGTTCGCGCCGAAGTAGTAGGCAAGGTCGCGGTGGTCGCTCGGCTCGCAGACGATCACGTCGGCCTGCTTGCCGACCTGGATCGAGCCGACCTTCTTCTGGACGCCGGCGGCGCAGGCGGCGTTGATCGTCGCCGCGACGATCGACTCCGCGATCGACATCGCGAACCGGACGCACGCCATGTTCATCGCGAGGAACATCGACTGCGTCGGCGACGAGCCCGGGTTGAAGTCCGTGGCGAGCGCGACCGGGCAGCCGAGCGAGATCATCGCGCGCGCCGGGGGGCGCTGGTCCTGGTCGAGGACGTAGTTCGCGGCCGGGAGGAGCACCGCGATCACGCCCGCCTTCTTCATCGCCAGCGCGTCCTCGCGCGTGCAGAACTCGAGGTGGTCCGCCGTGATCGCGCCGACGCGGCACGCGAGCCGCGCGCCGCCGCAATGGCTGAACTGGTCGGCGTGGACGCGCGGTCGCAGCCCCGCGTCCTTCCCCGCGCCCAGCACCTGCTGTGCTTCCGCGAACGAGAAGACCCCCTTCTCGAGGAAGACGTCGCAGTACTCCGCGACCCCCTCGCGCAGGACCGCGGGGAAGATCTCCTCGCAGACGAGCTTCACGTACCCTTCGCGATTCTCGGCGAACTCCGGCGGCACCGTGTGCGCGGCAAGGCACGTGCGCACGACCTCGACGTCGTGCGGGATGCCGAGCGCGTGGAGCGACCTGAGCTCGTCGTCGAGCGAGAGCCCGTACCCCGACTTCGCCTCGATCGTCGTGGTGCCCAGCGCGAGGAATGTGTCGAGGTTGCGTTTCACCGCCGCCTCGAGCTGGTCGTCCGACGCCTCGCGCAGCATCCGCATGCTCGCGGCGATCCCGCCGCCCCGTCGCGCGATCTCCGCGTAGGAGACCCCCTTCGCCCGGTCCTCGAACTCGTCCGCTCGCGACCCGACGAAGACGGCGTGCGTGTGGCAGTCCACGAGGCCGGGCATCACGATGCCGCCCTTCGCGTCGATCGTGCGCTCCGCCTTCATGTTCAGCGCGTCGGGCCCGACCTCGACGATCCTGCCGTCCTCGATCGCGACGCCGCCCTCGACGATCCCCAGGTGCGCCTGCGCGCTGCCGCCGTAGGGCGGCGCCACGCCCGGACGCGAGCAGGTGAGGATCTGCGTCGCGTTCGCGATCAGCAGGTCGGCCATGGGATGGGGTGGGGCACGGGGAGGGAAGGGGACTAGGCCATCGGGAGGTCGATCTTCTCACGGCGGGCCGTCAGGATCGCGTCCTCGTAGCCTGCGTCCGCGTGGCGCATGACGCCGGTGCCGGGGTCGGTCGTGAGGACGCGCTCGAGGCGCCGCGCCGCGTCCGGCGTCCCGTCCGCGACCACGACCATGCCGGCGTGGATCGAGTAGCCGATGCCGACACCGCCGCCGTGGTGGATCGAGACCCACGTCGCGCCCGCGGCCGTGTTCACGAGCGCGTTCAGGAGCGGCCAGTCCGCGATCGCGTCCGAGCCGTCCTTCATCGCCTCGGTCTCCCGGTAGGGCGAGGCGACCGAGCCGCAGTCCAGGTGGTCGCGGCCGATCACGATCGGCGCCCTGAGCTCGCCCTTCCGCACCAGCTCGTTCAACGCGAGGCCGAACTTCGCGCGCTCGCCGTAGCCGAGCCAGCAGATCCGCGACGGGTACCCCTGGAACGCGACCCTCTCGCCCGCGAGCCGGATCCAGCGCGCGAGCGCCTCATCCTCCGGGAAGAGCTCGAGGACGAGCTGGTCGGTGCGGCGGATGTCGCTCGCGTCGCCCGAGAGCGCGACCCAGCGGAACGGCCCCTTGCCGAGGCAGAAGAGCGGACGGATGTACGCGGGCACGAAGCCCGGGAAGCGGAACGCGTCCTTCATCCCGGCTTCGGCCGCGTGGCCGCGCAGGTTGTTGCCGTAGTCGAACGTCACCGCGCCGCGGTCCATGAGCGTGTTCATGAGCTTCACGTGCTCGACCATCGTGGCGAGCGACCTGCGGGCGTACTCCTCCGGCTTCTTGCGGCGCAGGTCGAGCGCGTGCGCGTACGGGAGATCGACGGGCACGTAGCCGTTGAGCGGGTCGTGCGCCGACGTCTGGTCCGTGAGCACGTCGGGCGTGATCCCGCGCTTCACGAGCGCGCGCAGGAGGTCGACGATGTTCCCCTCGTAGCCGATCGAGCGCGCGCCGCGCTCCTCCGCCATCGCGAGCGCGGCGTCGAGCGAGGGCGCGATCACGTCCAGGTACCGCGTCTCCACGCGCCGCTCGAGCCGCGCGCGGTCCACGTCGGCGACGATGCACGTCGCCTCGTTCATCGTCGCGGCGAGCGGCTGCGCGCCGCCCATGCCCCCGCAGCCCCCCGTGATCAGGAGGCGTCCGCGCAGCGTCCCATGAAGGTGCGTGCGCGCGACCGCGGCGAACGTCTCGTAGGTGCCCTGGAGGATCCCCTGCGTCCCGATGTAGATCCACGAGCCCGCGGTCATCTGGCCGTACATCGTGAGGCCCATCCGCTCGTACTCGCGGAACTTCTCCCACGTCGCCCAGTGGGGCACGATCTGGGAGTTGACGAGCAGGCCGCGCGGCGCGTCCTTGTGCGTCCGGAAGACGCCGACGGGCTTGCCGGACTGCACGAGGAGCGTCTCGTCCTCGCGCAGCCGCTCGAGCGTCTTGAGGATCGTCTCGAAGGACGCCCAGTCGCGCGCGGCCTTGCCCGTGCCGCCGTAGACGATGAGCTCCTCGGGATTCTCCGCGACGCCCTTGCTCACGTTGTGCTGGAGCATCCGGTACATCGCCTCCGCGCCCCAGTGGAGGCAGCGGAGCTTGCTGCCGGTGGGGGGCTCGACGACGCGCACGCGCGCATTCTAGACTCTGGGCATGCGCAGAGGCCTGCTCCTGCTCCTGATGTGGGGGGGCGCGGGGGCCGAGGATGCCCTCGAGCGGGTGCCGCTCGCGAACGCCGCCTACAAGTACCGGATCAGCCGCAACTACCCGCTGCCCGACGGGATCACGGCCGTCGAGAAGCCGCCGTCGCGCAAGGCGAAGCTCGAGAAGGCCGAGTACTTCTTCTTCGACGTGGACGGCAACGGGCGGTTCAACGATCTCGGAGTGGACGGCTGGGCGCGCAACAAGATGTCGATCCTCATGCCGCTGGAGGAGACGACGGTCTTCGGCGCGTCGGAGTTCACCTGGACCGTCGAGGCGGACGGGTCCGCCATCAGCTTCCGCCGCGCTCCGCTGCCGCTCAACGAGGGGCAGCGGCAGGTGCTGATCCAGTTCAACCAGTGGCGGCTGATGAACGGGCTTCCGGCGGTGACGATCGACCAGCAGCTCTCGGACGCATGCAACAAGCACTGCGAATACATGGAGCAGAACGGGGAGCTGACGCATGAGGAGGAAGCCGGCAAGCCCGGGTACACCCAGGAGGGGGCGGAGGCGGGGAAGCGCGCGTGCCTCGGCGAGGAGGGGCCGGTCGAGAGCGTCCACCTCTTCTACGCGACCTTCTACCACCGGCTGCCGCTCATCCTGCCGAGCACGAAGGCGATCGGCGTCGGCTCGTCCGCGAAGTACGCCGCGGTGGACGGCCTCACGCGACGCGACAGGCGCGCCTGGACCTACCCCGTCATCGTGCCCGGGCCGAACACGTTCTTCCATCCCACGCACTTCGCGCACGAGAAGCCGAACCCGCTGCCCGAGGGCGCGCCGCCCGCGGGATTCCCGATCACGCTGACGTTCGACAAGGGCAAGATCACCGCCGCGCGCGTGGAGCTCCGGCTGAAGGACGCGAAGGGCGCGCTGCTTCCGGTCTATCTCTCGTCGCCGGAGGTCCCCGCGAACGAGAAGCGACCCGACAACCGGATGTCGATCTGCGCGATCCCCCGCGCGCCGCTCGCGCCGATGACGACCCACTGGGTCAAGGCCACCTACCAGCTCGACGGCCAGGCTCGCGAGCACGTCTGGAAGTTCAACACCGGCCGCCAGGGCCCGGCGTCCGTGCTCCGGTACCTCCCGCGATGAGCGCGGCCCGGCGGGCCGCTACTCGCCCGCGGCGTCCTTGAGGATCTGCTTCAGCTCCGCGTAGTAGACGGGGTTCGCGAGGTCGTGGGAGGTCAGGTTGTAGACCGCGACCGGCATGTTGTCGACGTCGAGGACGATCACGTCCCGGTAGACCACGTTCCATTCGACCCACACGTTGTCGGCGAGCGTGTCCTGCGTCCAGGGGAGGTCCCGGCCCGCGCAGATCGCCGGGTTCCCCGCCTCCGCGCCGATCTGGTTGCACCCGAGGATGCGGATGATCGTCCCGGGGTTCTCGGAAACGAGCTCGTCCTGCAGCTGGTCGAGGTAGCCGAACTGGCTACTGCAGTAGCCTCACGTCGCGGCGCCGAAGTAGTAGGCCGACGTGGTCCCCAGGTAGTCCCGCGGGGACACGTCCTGGCCGGTCGTCGTCGAGTTCGGGTTCACGTCCTGCAGCTGGAAGTCGGGCGCGAGAACGGGCCCCGAGGTGCCGCCGCCCCCGCCGCAGGCGGCCGCGAGCAGCAGACCGAGCGCCAGAAGATGTTTCATGACCATCTCTCTTCGAAGAGAGCCCAGGAAAAGTATAGCCCCCATTCGCAACCCGCCGGAATCGGGCGCTCGGAGCCGCCCGGCGGGCGGGGCGTCCCGCGTCGGGACGGGTATCTTGGCGCGGTGCGGCTGCTCCTCCCGGGCATTCTCCTCTGCGCGGCGGCGTCCGCCGGGGGCGGCCCGGAGACGACGCTCCTCGTCGTCAACGCCGACTCGCCGATGTCGCGCCTCGCTGCCAACGAGTACGCGGCGCTCCGCGATATCCCGCGCACCCACGTCGTCCTCCTCGAGGGCATCCCCCTCCAGGGGATCATCCCGCTCGAGTTCTTCCGCGAGCGCATCTGGAAGCCCGTCGATGCGCACATGAAGGAGGGGGGGCTCGGGGGCCAGATCGACCTCGTCGTCTACTCCGTGGACTTCCCCTTCGGCGTGGATTTCGGCGACAAGGGGCAGCCCTACGGCGGCCGCGCGTCGCTCACGGGGCTCACCTTCCTCATCCGCAAGGTCGAGGCCGACGAGCCGTTCTGGCTGCTCGACGCCAGCGACTACTATGCCCTCGGCGAGGGGGCCAAGCATGCCCCGCCGCGCTCGGCGACTTCGGACGAGCGGGGGTTCCTCATGCGCGCGATGACGGCGATCAAGGCGCAGCGCTGGGCGGAGGCCGCGACGGCGTACGAGGGCTTTCTGAGGACCTACGAGACCCATGCCGGCTCCTGGTACGACCTTGCCTGCTGCCGTGCGCGCCTCGGGAAGAGGGAGGCCGCCCTCGATGCGCTCGTCAAGGCGGTAGATCACGGTTACAGGGACCCTGCGCACGCCGCGCAGGATCCCGATCTCGCCCCGCTGCGCGACATGCCCGCGTTCGACGCGCAGATCAAGCGCATGCAGGGAACGTCGAAGCCCTCGCGCGCGTACCACGCAGGCGACGGCGGTTTCCTCTCGACCCAGCTCGGCTACACGGGTCGCTTCGGGAACTCCGTGCCCGAGGTCCTCGCGGCGCTCAAGGCGTCCGTCGCGGCGGACGGCACGGCGCCCGACGGCACCGTCTATTTCTGCAAGAACGGCGACATCCGCTCGACGACGCGCGAACCCTACTGGCCGGCGCTCGACGAGGCGCTCCGGCAGCGCGGCCGGAAGGTGCAGCTTCTCGAGGGGGTGCTTCCCGACGGCAAGGACGACGTGATCGGCGCGGTTCTCGGGACGGCGGGCTTCTCGTGGGCTTCGTCGAAGAGCCGCATCCTGCCGGGCGCGATCGTCGAGCACTTGACGAGCCACGGCGCGGATTTCGCCCACGGCGGCCAGACAAAGATCAGCGAGCTCGTCCGCTTCGGCATCGCGGGCACGAGCGGCGCGGTCGTCGAGCCCTACGCGCTTCACCAGAAGTTCCCGAACCCGCTTGTCCACGTCTTCTACGCGGACGGCTGCTCGCTTGCGGAGGCGTTCTTCCAGAGCGTCTCCGGCCCGTACCAGCTCATGGTCGCGGGCGACGGCCTCGCGCGGCCGTTCGCGAAGTTCGAGAAGGTCCGGATCGACGCGCCGTCCATGCCGTGGAGCGGCGCCGTGACGGTCAAGGGCGGCACCGAGCTCTGGGTGGACGGCAGACGCACGGACGGCTTCGAGCTCGACACGGCGCAGCTCGACGACGGCTGGCACGACGTCCGCGTCGTCTCCGTGGGCGAGGGCGAAGTAGCCACCCGCTCCTACGCGAAGCTCGACGCGGTCGTGAAGAACCGCGACCGCACGGTCGCGATCCAGGGGGGCCCGGGGGGCGTCGTGGCGAAGTGCGCGGGCGCGAAGGCGTTCCGGCTCATGGACGGCGCGCGCGTCGTCGCGACGTCCGCGGACGGGAACTTCGCCGCGCCTCTCGGTCCGGGCCCGGTGGAGCTCTTCGTGATCGCGGAGTTCGAGGACGGCGCCGCGCGCAGCGAGCCGCTCCGCTTCGCAGTCCCTCCTTCCCCCCCGGCCCCCCCTTCCTCCCCGGACCGGCCCCTAAAGCCGGGACTCGCGGGCACGGTCGATGGGCAGGCGGTCGCCGTGACGAACCTCGATCACGTGACCTCCGGCAAGGTCGTGCTCGAGGGCTGGTTCGAGGCCGAGCGCGACGGGTTCTACGAGCTGGTCGTGACCGGGAAGCCGGCCGTGGCCATGTCCCTCGCCAAGGGATGGCACCCGATCCGGATCGAGGGCGACGCGCCGCTCTCCGCGATGCTCGGCGGCGAACAGCCGCTCTCGCCCCCGCGCTTCCAGCACGCGACGTTCTCCGCGCTGCCGAAGCCCCCGGAGGCGCCGAAGGGGTTCGAGACACTCGTGGACGGGAACCGCGCGCAGCCCGGGGTCGCGGTGCCCGCCGACGGTCTCATTTTGAGCTTCAAGGCGGCGGCGAAAGACGTCGCCGCAGTGACCCTTTTTCCCGGCAGCGGCGCGCTCCCTGCGGCCTGGACCGTAGAGGTGACGAACGGATCCAAGTGGTTGCCGGTAAAAGACTTGCGTGTGGTCGTGGCTCGGCCGCCGGCGCCCGAGCCGGACAAGCCCGAGGTGCCCGTTTTCATCGAGCTTTCGTTCGCGCCTGTGGCCGCGGCGAAGAAGGTCCGGCTCTCGGTCAAGGAGGCCGCGACTCTGGCCGAAGTGGAGGTGCTGGGCCTCGCCAAGGCGAAGAGGAAATAGGCCCGCGGAGGGATTCGATCATGGGCACGATCGCCAAGGTCTGCGGCCTCGTCACTGTCTTCGGCGCGCTCAACTGGGCCGCGGCCGGGTTCTTCGACAAGGATGTCATCCGGCTGCTCAACATGAGCGGCGCCACGTCGCGCGTGCTCCTGCTCGTGACGGCGCTCGGCGCGATGTTCATGCTCGCGATGGTCGCGAAGCCCAAGAAGAGCGAGTAGGGCGGTCGGCGCGTTGGAGCGGACCGCCGCGGACGGCGGCCGCTCAACGCGCTACAAGTGAGGACCGGGCGGACGGCGGCCGCTCGGCGCGCTACAAGTGACACGCGGCCGCTCAACGCGCTGCATGTGAGGAAAGGGCGGACGGCGGCCGCTCGGCGCGCTGCCAGTGACACGCTGCCGCCTGGCGCGCTGCCAGTGAGGACCGTGGCGGACGGCGGCCGCTTTAGCGCGCGCGGCCGGAGACCGTGGGCGGCCCCCCGGGCCCCCCTGGATCCGCCACGTAGAGCGTGTCGCCCTTGCCGAAGTAGAGGTCCGCGACTTCCCGGTTCCCGCCGTACAGGTTCACGTGGAAGCAGCCCGGGCCCCTCATCCTGTGCTGGAGCACGAACGTGCCGGTGCCGCGTCGCACCTCCGCATGCTGGAGATCCATCACCGGGCCCGAGTTGTCCCAGTTGTTCGCGGTCATGTAGAAGAACACGCGCCCCTGCTCCTCGGAGCCGAGCGTGTAGCGGCCGACGACCAGGTACTCGCCGCCGATCTCGATCTCCGGGCGCGTGCCCCAGAGCTCGAGCACATCGACGCGGTCTGTCGCGGTCGACTCCTCCTTGCCGCGCTCGAAGTCCAGCTTGTAGCGGAACCGCGCGGCGATGGAGTCGTAGGGGGCGTGGGGGGCCGCGGCGCAGCCGATCGCGCCGAGGGCCATCGCGAGCAGGCAGGAACGCATGACTGCAAGGTAGCCCACGCGGGCGTCACGCGCTGGCACTGCCGTACACAGCCTGGGTTGGCGGGCAACGGTCGCGGGGCCGGCCCGGCCGTGGCACGCGGGTTGCCAGAGCGGGCGCAACTCGAAGGAGGGATTCTTGAGACTCGCGTTGCTGCACCTTGTGCTTGCGCTTGCGTGGGGGTGCGCCGCCTCCCGGCCTGCCGCGGAGGGCGTGGCGTCGGCCCGGTCCGCGCCGCCTGCGTCGCGGGCCGCGACCGCCCGGTCTGGCCTCGAGGCCGATATCGAGGCCTTTATCGCGCAGGTCGGGGGCGGCCCGGTCACGTCGCTCGCGTCCTTGCTGCCCGCGGCCGGCGAGGGCGGGGAGATCCCTCCGGTGAAGGTGGTCGCGCGCCGGTTCCACGACGACGAGCCCGTGGGCCCCTACAACCAGCCGGGGTGGACGACGCACCGGAGGTTCGCGACGACGCGCGCCTACGTCCTCCCTGAGGGCCAGATCGAGCTCGAGGCGTGGTGGCGCGGCACTTGGCCCGAGGACAGCCAGCCCAAGGAGCGCATCCAGGGCGAGCTCGGCGTCGGGCTCCCGTACCGGTTCCAGCTCGACATGTACATCAACTTCGAGGATCCCTCGGGCGCGGAGATCGAGTGGAACGGCGCGCAGGTGGAGCTCCGCTGGGCGCTCGCCGACTGGGACGAGATCTTCTGGAACCCGACGCTCTACGGCGAGTGGAAGTTCGTGACCGAGGGTGCGGACGTGTACGAGCTGAAGCTGCTCATGTCCGACGACATCGCGCCCCGTTGGCGCGGCGCCGGCAACCTGATCTACGAGGCGCAGGACAGCGGGGACGAGGAGACGGAAATCGCGGTCTCGCTTGCCGTGAGCTACACGCTCCGCGACGACAAGTTCTACGTGGGCGCGGAAACGAAGATCAACCGCATCACCACGGGCGGCCCGGACGGCGCGCCGGACATGGAGATCCTTCTCGGCCCGAGCTTCCAGTGGCGCCCGACGCCGAGCACGCACGTCGACATCGTGCCGCTCTTCGGACTCACGGACGACTCGCCGGTCGCGCAGGTCTTCATCGTCTTCGGGATCGGCTTCGGCGGCTCGGAGGAGCACGGCTTCGCGCCGACGTCGCTCAAGAGCGAGTGACATCGGCACCCGCGGGTGCGGATTCAATGGCCGCACCCCATGGTCATAAGTGGCTATGCGGTAACGACTTGCGCGTGCTCGTCTAGTACGCTGCGAGGTCCCCGGCGGCACGGGATGCCGCGCCGAGGAGCGTCCCGTCACGCAGCAGCGACGACGCGCGCTCGATGTCCTTCGCGAGATAGCGGTCCTTGGCGAGGTGGGGGATCTCCCGGCGGAGCGCGCGCCGCGCGGCTTCGACGCCGCGGCCCGGGGCGAGCTTCTGGAAGTCGAGCGCCTGCGCCGCGGCGAGGAACTCGATCGCGAGCACGTTGCGGACGTTCTCGAGGATCATCCGGCACTTGCGCGCGGCCCACATCGCCATGCTGACGTGGTCCTCCTGGTTCGCCGACGTCGGGATCGAGTCCACCGACGCCGGGTGCGCGAGCGTCTTGTTCTCGGAGACCAGCGCCGCGGCGGTCGTCTGGGCCATCATGAAGCCCGAGTTCAGCCCCGGCTCGTCGGCGAGGAACGCCGGCAGGTTCGAGAGGTCCGGGTTGACCATCTGCTCGATCCGCCGCTCGCTGATCGCGCCCAGCTCCGCGAGCGCCATCGCCGCCGCGTCGGCGGCGATCGCCACGTGCTGGCCGTGGAAGTTGCCCGCGCTCACCACGTCGCCGTCCCTCGCGAAGAGGATCGGGTTGTCGGTGACCGCATTCAGCTCGCGCTCGCAGACCGACTTCGCGAAGGCGAGGCCGTCGCGCGCCGCCCCGTGCACCTGCGGGACGCACCGGAGCGAGTAGGGATCCTGGACCTTGTGGTCGGAGTGGCGGTGGGACGGGACGATCCGGCTCCCGCGCAGCAGCTTCCGGACGTTCGACGCGGTCGCCGCCTGTCCCGGATGCGGGCGCAGCGCCTGCACGCGCGGGTCGAAGGGCTTGTCCGTCCCGAGCAGCGCCTCGAGGCTCGCCGCCGCGGCGACGTCCGCGAGCCGCACGAGGTCCTGCGCCTCGACGAGCGCGCGCGCGAGGACCGCGGTCGCGACCGACGTGCCGTTGATCAGCGCGAGCCCCTCCTTGGGAGCGAGCTTGATCGGGCGCATCCCCGCCCGCGCGAGCGCCGCCGAGGCCCGCACGCGGCGCCCGCGCACGAAGACGTCGCCGCGGCCGAGGAGCGCGAGCGCGATGTGCGCGAGCGGCGCCAAGTCCCCCGAGGCGCACACCGACCCCTGGGACGGCACGACCGGCGTCACGTCGCGGTTCCAGAGCGCGACCAGCGCCTTGAGGGTCGAAGGACGCACCCCCGAGTACCCGCTCGCGAGCGTCGCCGCGCGCACCGCGACCGCGAGCCGGGCGTCCTCGATCGGCAGCAGCGGCCCGACGCCCGCCGCGTGCGACACGATCAGCCGCTCCTGGAGCCGGGCGAGGTCCTTCGGCGCGATCCGCACGTGCGCGAGCCGGCCGAACCCGGTCGTGATCCCGTAGACCGCCCGGTCGCCGCGGGCGAGCTCCGCCACGAACCGCGCCGCCCGCTCGACGCGCCCCTGGACCCCCGGGGCGAGTCCGAGCCGCGGCGCCGGGTCGGCAAGGAGCGCCCGGACCGCGTCCAAGGAGAGGTTCCTGCCGTTGAGCTCGAAACGCGCCATGGGCGCCATAGCAGACACGGAACGGCCGCCCGGAGGAAGATCCTGCCGAGGGTGCGTAGGATCACGCGCCGTGCGCGTCGGCATGGACTTCCGGCCCGCGATGGCCCCGATGACGGGGATCGGGCGTTATGTGAGGGGGCTTGCGGGGGCCTTGGCGAGAGACGGGGCCGACGTGCGGCTCTACGCCGTCTACCTCCGCGGCAACCGCAAGGAGAAGCGACGCCCGCCTCCCGGGACGAAGCTCGTCGCCTGGCGCTTCCCCGCCCGCGTCATGAACGCGCTCGGCCGGTGCGGCATCCTGCCCGCCGACCGCGCGCTCGGGGGCTGCGACGTCTTCCACCACACCGACTATGTCCTCACCGAGGTCGCCCGGAAGACGCCCCAGGTGATGACGGTCCACGACCTCGCGTTCCTGCGCGACCCCGGGTTCCACCTGCCGCGGGCCGCCTCGACCCTCGAGGGCATCGTGCGCCGCGCGGCAGCCCGGTGCGAGGCACTCCTCGTTCCCAGCGAGGCGACCGCGCGCGACTGCCGCGAGCTTCTCCGCGCGGATCGCGTCTTCGTGACCCCGCTCGGCGTGGACGAGGAGTTCTTCGCGCTGGCCCCCGAAACTCACCGGCCTTGCGCCCTCGACGGGCCCAAGGCCTCCCCCTCTCGTCCCTACCTGCTCGCGGTCGGCACCCTCGAGCCGCGCAAGAACTTCGCGCGGCTCATCCGCGCGCACGCGCGCTCGGGAATCGACATGGACCTCCGGATCGCCGGCGGGCCCGGGTGGCTCTTCGGCGACGTCCTTGAGGCCGCGAGCGCAGCGCCCCGGACGCGGCTGCTCGGCCACGTGCCGGACCCCGAGCTGAAACGGCTCCTCGCTGGCGCGACCGCGTTCCTCTACCCGTCGCTCCTCGAAGGGTTCGGGCTGCCGGTCCTCGAGGCGATGGCCGCGGGGAAGCCCGTCCTCACCTCCGACCGCGAGCCGCTGCGGAGCCTTGCCGGCGACGCGGCGATCCTCGTGGACCCGTCCGACGAGGAGGCGATCGCGCAGGGCATCCGCCGGGTCGTCGAGGCGCCGCCGCGCGGCGGCCCCGAGCGGGCGCGCGGCTACACTTGGGCCCGGTGCGCCGCGGCGACGCGGCGCGCCTACGAGGCGGCGCTCACGTGAGACTCGGCATCGACGCGACGGAGCTGCGCGAGGGCGCGGTGGGGGGCGTACGCACGGCCGTCTACCTCCTCCTCGACGCGCTCCGGAACTGCGCGCCGGACGTGGAACTCATGGCGTTCGCGCCGGAACCGGTCGAGACGCCGCGCGGCGTGCGCTGCGTCGCGACAGGCGGCCCCCGGCGCCCCCTCTTCTGGCGCCGTTCGCGGCAGCTCCGCCGGCACCTCCGGGGCCTCGACCTCTTCCACTCGCCCGTGACCGCCTTCCCGGACGCGCCGGTCCCCGTGACCGCGACCGTGCACGAGCTGCCCTTCGTCGAGAACTTCCGCCTCGAGGGGCAGGGGCGCGCGCTCGTGCAGGAGTTCTGGCTCGCCCGCGCGATGTCCCGGTGCCGCGCCCTCGTGGCGCCGACCGAGGCCACGCTCTCGCAGCTCCGGGTCGCCCACCCCGCGGCGCCGCGGATCGCCCGCGTCGTCCCGCACCCCGCGCCTCCGGTCGAGAGGACCTCGCACGGCCACGACGGCTCGCTGCTCTTCGTGGGCCGGCTCGACAAGCGGAAGTGCGTCGAGGCGTTGCTGGAGGGGGCCTCGGGGGCCGTGCATGGCGAGATCCGGCTCGCCGGCGAGCAGCCCGAGCGGCGCCGGCGCGCGATCGAGGAGGTCGCCGCGCGCGCGGGCGTCCTCGACCGGGTCCGGTTCCTCGGCGTCGTGGACGCGATCGCGCTCGACGACCTCTACTGCCGCGCGTGCGTGGTCGGGCTCCTGAGCGCGTCCGAGGGGTTCGGCTTCCCGGTCCTCGAGGGGCTCGCGCGCGGCGTCCCGGTCGTCGTCGCGAAGGGGACCGGCGCCGCCGAGGTCGGTGGCGAGGCGGCGATCGCCGTCGATCCGGGCAGCCGGGAGGAGATCAACGCGGCGCTCCGGGCGGCGGCGACGCCCGAGCACCGGCAGAGGATTGCCGTGAAAGGCCCCGCGCGCGCGATGGAGTTCACGCCGGAGCGGACGGCGCGCGGGTACCTCGAGGTCTTCCAGCGTGCTCTTGGCGGTTAACGCCACCTCGTACGGCGACCCGCCGGGGGGCGCCGGGCTCCGGGCCCGCCGCCTCTTCGGCGCGCTCCGGGGCCACGATCTCCTCTTCCTGCTCGCCGAGGACACGCCCGAAGACGTCGTCCCGCCCGGCGCGCAGACGCGACGGCTGCCGGTGCGCGCCGGCGCCCCGCTGCGCCGGTGGCTCTCCTTGAAGCTCCCGCGGGAGGGCGACCTCCTCTTCACGGACCACTACCCCGCCCTCGACCACCCGAGGACGGTCGTGACGCTCCACGATTGCGGGCGCCCGTTCCGCCGCGCGCTGATCCGGCGCCACGTCGCGCGCGCCGCGGCGGTCGTCGCGGTCAGCGAGACCGTGCGGCGCGCGTGGGGCGTCGATGCCTCCATCGTGCCGAACGGCGTCGCGCCGCCCGGGCGCGTGCCGCCGCCGGGCGAACACCTGCTGGTCGTCGATCCCGCGAAGGGCGGATGCCCGGGCCCCTTCGACCGCGAGGTGCGCGCGGTCGGTCGCGGGCGCGCGTGGATCCCGCAGGAGCGGCTCTTCGACGAGATGGCGCGCGCGGCGGCGGTGCTCGTGCCGTCGCGGGGCGAGGGGTTCGGGATGGTTGCGCTCGAGGCGATGGCGCTCGGCCGGCCGGTGGTCGTCCCGGACCTTCCCGCGTTTCGGGAAGTGCTCGCCGGTTTCCCCTTCTACGTGGGTGAGGGGGGCTGGGGGGCCGCGGCCGCACGGGCCACCGCGGCGACGCCCGCGCACCTCGCGGCGGCACGCGAGCATGCCCTGGGCTTCACGTGGGAGAACGCCGCGTCGCGGCTCGCCGGACTGATCGAATCCCTTCGCCGCTGACCGTCAGCCGGCGACCAGCATGTACGCGAGGTACATGAGGCCGGTGAAGGTGGCGACGATGCCGACGTAGACGATCATCTTGCCCACGTCGGACAGCTGGTCCAGGTCGATGCCGAGGAGCGGCGCGCCGGCCTTGATCCGGTGCACCTGGATGGGCTGGTGGCTCTTCAGGATCACGTCCGCGGGCTTCGTGCCCGCGGTCGCTGCCGCTGCCGGAGCGGGCCTCCCGTCGCCCTTCTTCGCGCCATCGAAGGCCTCGTCGAGCCCCTTGCGGGCGGGAGGCTTCTTGTCCTGGGGCTCGGGGAGTTCGAAGAGGAGGCGGACGGTGCCGATCTCGATCTCGTCGCCGCTCTTGAGGATCCGCTTCGTGATCTTCTCGCCGTTGACGTAGGTGCCGTTGCTCGAGTTGAGATCGACGATCGCGTACTGCTCGCCCTGCTTGTAGATCTTCGCGTGCTCCCGCGAGGCCTTCCCGTCCTTCACGGGGATGTCGTTCGTGTCGAGCCGTCCGAGGATCGCGGCCTGCGCGACCTCGTAGACTCTCCCCGAATCCGGACCTGCCTTGATCGAGACCTTGGGCAAAGCGCGGACAGTCTAGGAAACCGCCCCCGGGCCGGCAACCCCATGCCGGGCCCCGCCCTTCCCCGCGCCCCATCCCACCCCGGCTAGCTGCCGAAGGGGTCGGCTTCCTTCTCGGCCTTCTCCTTCCAGCTCTTCCAGCCCTCGACCGTCTGGTAGTCCTTGCCGGTGAGCCCCCGGAGTGCGGTCATCGTCGCGGCGGCAAGCGCCGCGTTGCGCGCGTAGACCTCCGGGTTCCACTTCCGCCGGCCGGGCGGGGCGGCCAGCCGCTCGAGCCGGTCCACGAGCTCGATCGCGAGAGCCTTCCGGCGCTTCGTGGGGAGGTCCTTGAACCCGCCGAGCGCCTGCGTCGCACCCTCGGCGATCGGCAGGTCGTTGTGGTCGGAGAGCTCCTGGAGCGCGGCGAGCGTGGTCGCGTCGGCGATCAGACCCGCCGCGCGGATGGCTTCCGCGTAGGAGGGCGGGATCTCGCCCTTGAACCGCTTCGGCGGGGTGAGCCACTTCGTGAGGTACTTGCTCGAGCCCTTGGCCTTCATCGTCCCCAGCGCCGCGAAGGCGCCGTGGCGCAAGGTGAGGTCGTCGGACTTCGAGGCCTTGCCGACCGCCTCGACCGCGGCCTTCTGCTGCTCCTCGGAGCCCGCGCCGTAGAGGCCCGGGATCATCGAGAGCGCCTTCTGGGCGTCGGTGAGCACGCTCCCGTCGAGCGCCGCCTGGAGCTGCGTCGTCACCTGCGCGAGATCCTCCGCCGCGGACGTGACGGCCGCGAGGAAGAGGAAAAAGAGAACCCGCATCGTGCACCCCGGGACCGGGATGGTGGAATTGTAGCGTGGACGTCTCCGACGCGGGCTACTGGAAGGACCGCTACCGGGCCGGGGAGGCTGGCTGGGACCTCGGGGGGCCCTGCCCGGTCTTCATCGAGCTGCTGGCCTCGCGCCGGGCGCCGCCGAAGGGGCGGGTGGCGTTCCCCGGGTGCGGGAAGGGCCACGACGTGCGGCTTTTCCGGGAGCTCGGGTACGACGCCCTCGGGTTCGACTTCGCCACCCGGCCCGAGGGCGTGCCGGTGGTCGAGCTCGACGTGTTCGAGCTCGGTCGGCGGTACCCCGCGGGGTTCGACGCGGTCGTCGAGTACACCTGCTACTGCGCGATCGACCCCAAACGGCGCGCGGAGTACGCGGCCTCGCTCTTCGCGGCGTTGAAGCCCAAGGGGCTGCTCGTCGCGCTGCTCTTCCCGGTCGAGCGGCGTCCCGAGGGGCCGCCTTTCGGCGTGGACGAGAGCGAGATCACGGGCGTGCTCGGGGCGGGGATGGAGCTTCTCCACCTCGAGACGCCGAAGAGCTCGGTCGAGCCGCGCCGCGGACGCGAGCGGCTCGCGATCCTCCGGAAGCCCTGACGGGGGGCGTTCCTACACTGGACGGCCGGATGGAAGACGCCGTTGCCGCCGCGGTCCCCGTGCCGCATCGCCGCTGGACGGGCTGGAAGTGCGAGGTTCGCGAGGCCTTCTTCTTCGCCTGGCATCACGCGGCAAGCTGCGCGTTCGCGGCCTGGATCTTCTTCTGGCTCGGGCTCACGCGGTGGATCGGGGTCCCGGGGCTTCCGCGGTACGACCTGATGCTCCTGCTCTGCCTCGGCTTCCAGGCCTTCGTCGTCTGGCGCCGGATCGAGACCGTGGACGAGCTGAAGGTCATCTGCCTCTTCCACCTGCTCGGCCTCTCGATGGAGATCGTCAAGGTCCGCTACGGCTCCTGGAACTACCCCGACGCCGGGTACGCCCGCATCGGCGGGGTGCCGCTCTTCTCCGGGTTCATGTACGCGAGCGTCGCGAGCTTCATGTGCCAGGCCTGGCGGAGGCTCGACCTCGTGATGGTCCGCTGGCCTCGCCCGGCGGTCGCGGTTCCGGTCGCCGCCGCCATCTACCTGAACTTCTACGCGAACCTCTTCCTGCCGGACGCGCGGTGGCCGATCCTCGCCGCGCTCTTCCTCGCGTTCCGGCGGACGTGGGTCGAGTACACGCCGCACCGGATCCGCCGCCGGATGCCGATCCTCGTCGCGTTCGGCCTCATCGCGTTCTTCATCTGGCTCGCGGAGAACCTCGGGACCTTCCTCTCCGCGTGGCGCTACCCGAGCCAGCACCATGGCTGGCGGCCGGTCTACATCCAGAAGCTCTCGAGCTGGTACCTGCTCGTGATCGTGAGCCTCCTGATCGTGGTCGAGCTGAAGCGCGCGAAGCTGCGCCGCGCGGGGTCCCTGCTCGGGGACCGGATCGGCCACGCGTGAGGGCGGCCCCCGCGGCCCCCTCTTTCAGCGGCTGCGGGCTTGGATCGCCTCCACCGCCGCGACCATCGCCTCTTTCACCTCCTCGTCCTTCTCGGCGTTGAGGAGCTGCGCGAGCCCGTAGAACGCGTCCGAATCCGCGATCTCGCCCATGACCTTCGCCGCGAGAAGCCGGGCGTCACGGTCCTTGGACCCGAGGCCGTGGTCCCCGAAGAAGAAGGCCACGACGTACGGGCCCTTGAGCTTCGCGAGCGCCGCTCGGATCGCGGCGACCTGCTCCGGCTTCGCGTCCTTCGCGGTCTTGAAGAGCGCGTAGCCGGCGTGCGGGCCTTCTTTCGCGACCTCGTCCACCGCCTTCGCGAACGCCGGCCCCTTGGCCGCCGCGAGTTTCTGGAGCATCTTTCGGACTTGGGGATCGGTGTCGAGCAGGTACTCCCGCAGCGAGTGCTCGCCGCCGCCGTTCACGATGTTCCCCTTGGGGTCGATCGCCACGACGGTCGGGAACGCGTCCACGTCGAACGTCTTGAGCGTCTCCCCGGTCGTGTCGAGGAGGATCGGGAAGGGCAGGTCGCGACCGCCCCAGGCTTCGGCCTTCACCTGCGCGACCTTGGCGTCGAGGTCCTCGAGGCTCGTCGCCTGCGCGTCGTGGAACGCGAGGATCTCGAAGTCCTTGCGGCGGTCCTTGAACTCGTCGTACAGCGCCATGAGCCCCGGCAGACTGCCGTGGGTGCACGGGCCTCACCAGAACCCCCAGAACTCGACGAGCAGGTAGCGCCCCTTGTAGTCCTTGAGCTGCACCTCGGGCTTCACGCCGCGCGCCGCGGTCACCTTGATCGCGGGGGCGGGCTTGCCGTAGAGCTTCGCGAGGTTCGTTGCCGGGAGGTCGATCGTGCCGAAGTCCTTGTCCTCCTCGAGGAGGATCTGCTCGTCGTGGTCCTTCACGTCGCGGCCGTACATGTGGATCTTGTAGTCGCCGAGCGGCAGCAGGAACGAGAACTCGGCGGCGTGCGAGTCGCACTGAAGGACGCGCGCGTTCCCCGGCTGCGCGAAGACATAGACATTGGTCCACGGCGGCGACGCGCCCAGTTCCTTGCACGAGAACTTCCCCGAGACCCTCGCGAGTGTCTCGAGCGTCAACTCGCGCACCTCCCCGAACGACTGGGCGCTGAAGATGCTCGTGACGCCGCGCTTCTTCTCCTTGTCCATCACGAGGATGCCGATCGAGCCGCGCCCGTAGTAGTCGGCCGGGAGGTCGAACATCCCCTCCGCGTCCGTCACGACGCCGCCGAGCGGGTTCTCCCGGTCCCACATCGTGGCGACCATCGCGCCCGCGACGGGCGCGCCCTCCGCGTCGAGGACCTTCCCTTGGATCGAGACCTTCTCCTGCGCCGTCGCGACCGCGGCGAAGAGGACGAGGATCAAGAGCACGCGCATCATGGCACGTTCCCTCCCGTGGCGGCCATCGTACCGCCGGCGCGGGGAAGTGGGGGGGGCGGGGGGGCCAGCCTGCCATCCCGAAGGCGAACGAGCGGTGGCTTAGGAAACCGCAGGCCCTACCGCATTCCTGGCCGGTTCCCGAGGACGACTTTTCCATAGTTTCCATAACGTCCGCCAAGGCGCTCCAAATGCGCATCCAATGCGCAGCCAAGTCGGGGCCACCTCCGCGGTCGCCGCCGACACCATCGACCGCCGCGGCGGAAACCGGGCCCTGGGTTGCCCGCGGGGGCAGCACGGGGGTGGGCGGGGCGGTCAGGGTGGTTGCGGCATCGGGAACGCCGGGCGGTACGGAAGGTGTGGGTAGGTGCACGGTACGGACGGCTGCGGCGCTCCCGATCCCCGAAAGCGTCGTCGGCGCGATCCCCTTCCTCCTCGCGAACTCCCTCTGCGTCAGACCGCCCGCCCGCCACTCCCGGACGAGCGCCTCCCACTCCGCGCGCGGCCGCGGTCTCCTGCGACTCCGCATCGATGGCACCTCCTTCGCGGCGCCATCCTCACCGCCCTACGCGCCAGATGGGGTTGGCCGGACGCCTACTTCTCACTCGTCCAGTAGAACTCGTCGTCATCCCACAGCGCGGCCCATCTGCGGCGCGCGCTCTCGCGACTCGCGGAGTCTTCAAACAGGATGTCGCCGATCACGAAGTGGCCGTCGCCGGTCAAACACAGCCGCGCAAGATCCCCGAGAATGACCGCGCCCTGCTCAACCGGGAACTCGTGAAACATGTACGCCGCTCAGCGCGCCAGCGTCCCTGATGTCGGGTCACGTTTCATGATCGGCGACAGCCGCTTCCTCGTTCGATTGTCCCGTCCGGACGAGTTCGACGGGCCGGAACTCTACTTTGGCCGGCACGGCGCCTCCTCTTGAGCGGGTAGTTGGACATCTTGACGCGGACGGCCCTTGGGTAGAACTCCGATTCGATTCTCTCCTCCCGGTCAGCCCGTCGTACCTGCCTTTAGCGATGCGGCGGAATCGAAAGCGGTTAGTGCTCCACGATGTCGGCTTCTCTCCGGCGCAGTCGGCAGGAAGGGTCGCCACATGTCCGGGGGCGGTCGGAATGGGGGAGGCGTGCACCCCGCGCCGGGCTGGCGCCGGCCTACACCCCGCCTGACGAGAACTCGACGAGAAAATGCAGGAGGTTGTGAGAAACAGCTGGGTTGTCGGTACGGCGCGCTCGGCTACGTTCTCCCGATGGTTGGCGCCCTCCTCCTCGGCGCCGCGAGATCGCGCTCGGCCACAGCCGGGGCGGCGGGCGAGCGTCGCCAGCCGGTTGCCGTGAGAGCGTCTCGCGATCCTCAGACAGCGGGGGTGAAGCAAGCTGCTTGGTGACAGGTCGCTATTTGGCCGGGACAATGGGAACCGCAATGAGAGGTCGGATACTCCTAGCCGCTGCGGTGGCCGCTGTGGCGGTAGTCGCGATGTTGAAGTTCGGTCGAACACTACACCGATCCCAACACGCGGCTCCTGACGAGCAGGTCCAGTTCGGGACGCCGAGGCCTGACGAGGTTGCCCGGACGACGTCCGGGGACGAAGCCACGGCCGAGCTAGCGGAGGAACGGGGCATTGTCTGGGGACGATTGACCTACGAAGACGCTAGCCCCGCCGCCGGGCTACCTGTGGGCTTGGAGTACGGCCATTTCATGACCAGTACCGATGCCGCTGGTAGGTTCCGCATCGACGCGCCGCCGGGCCGGCACGGGCTCTACGTTGGACTGCTTGACGTCGAGACGTTCGAATTGCGGCCCGGGCAGCAGCACGTCGCTGACCATGTGGTTCCACGCGGCGCGAGTGTCTCGGGCGTCGTCGTTGCCGCGGAGGACGGTGCTCCGCTTGGTCGCGGTTGGCCGTGCCTGTACGGCGATCGTGTCAACACAATGACTTTCGTGCGCGACGATGGCACGTTCCGGTTCGGGTGGATTCCGTCCGGGAGCTATCACATTCTCGTCCCGAACAGCGGCCCTGGTCGTCGCACGGAGTCGATTACCTTTGTCGTAGAATCGACGGATGTTGTTCTCCGCATCGAGGTTCCGATCGCTCCGCCCCTCCGTCTCCGACTCGAGAATCTCCCGTCTGAGTGGCGACAGACCATCCCGCTGTACATCGAGATTCGCGATGAAGCCGGCCGTCGTCATACCGTGCCCCCGAGCAACGCGATCGGTGGTCCGCACGGTCCTGATTCGACATACCTCGACCCGACGGGGCGCGCGTTGAACGCGCCGCCGACGCCGGTCCCCGGAAAGTACGTGCTGAGGCTTCTTCACGTCGCGTGGAGTAGTCCCTACCTGGAAACGCCGTTCGAGTCACCTCGCCGGGACGACGAACTCGTTGTGCGCATCCCAGACGGCGCGCGCGTTGTCGTGTCGCAGCTTCGCGAAGTCACGTCCACTCTTGGGCGCCTCAACGGGTTGGCGGTCGGAACGGCGTGCGAGTATCTGTACCCAGACTCCACTCAGGTGGTGCTACCACGCGTCCCTGCTGGACGCCAAGCGATCTCGAAGACGAACACTTGGTCGGTCGTGCTGCTGGGTCACGTGGATGTACCATCCTCGGGCGACGTGATGTATGTCGTCGATTGCGATCTAGATGCCGGGATCAGCGGTGCGATGGTTGGGGATCGCGCGATTCAACTCCTTCGTGAGGCGGACCACATGCTGGTCGCCTCGAAGCCAGTGAGCAGCCCGCAGTTTGTGTTCAGTCCGTTGGCGGCGGGACACTACATACTCGTCGTTGATGGACACCGCATCCCGATTGCGCTGAACGCGCGCCAAGTGATCGATCTCAGCGATCAACTTGCCCGCTGACGGCGATTCCTGCCAAGGTGGCGCGGTCCCGGCGGCCTCTTGCGCGGTCAGTCCCCAGCCACCTTGGACAGGTAATTGGTGTCTAGGCGTGACGTCGCTCCATACTTGTCACCGTACTTGCTTTCGAACTTCGAGGAAGGGTGAATGCCGGCCGGATAGCCAAGATCGGGGCTGCCATGTCCATACACCGTCGTGGTGCTGTTATAGACCTTACCCTCCGGAACTGCTTCGACGACCATGACGTTTTCGCCGCCCACCGTTTGGCGGACATCTTGGCCTAGGTACTGTTGGTCGCCAACTTGCGATGCGGACCCGGGAGCCAGATCGGTGTCTACGAGGACGTGGCTGGGACCATCCAATCCTAGTGCGGTGTATGCGGGCTTCTCGTTCTCGATACCAGACCCGCTGCTCCACGCCCCGTTGATCACCAGGACGCTGACTGAGATCTTCTCGCCGTTCTTGGTTCGAGTCGTAGAGAACAGACTGTTGAACTTCTCCTTGCCGAGAGTATCCAGCATCGCCTTGTACCACACCAGCCACCCTGCGCTGGCACACTCGAGGCCGAAGTCCTTTCGGTGCTTGAGAAGCTGCTCGATTCCGGCCGCGGGGTCGCCTTCAACGACAATGCCGGTTCCGGACTGTGTCCAGAGGAGTTTCTCGTCGGTCTTCTTCTCCGCCCAAGCTTCCGCATCTGGGGCGGTAGCGAGGTACCCCTTGGAAGGCCAACCCGGCAGGTTCGCCGCGAGGTTCTTTGCCGCCTCGACTAGCGCCGCCTTGAGCTTCTCGATGAACTTCCTCCTGGCTTCCTTTCTCTCCTCATCCAGTTGGTCAGCGGTCTTCGTCTCCTTGGGCTTCTCCTCCGCACCGTCGGGGGCCTTCGGTTTCTCTTCCTCCTGCTCTTCGTCCTCCTCATCCTCGTCGTCGGGGGCCGCTTGGAAGTAGGCTCCCTCCGGGAACTGCGGCGCCCCACCCTGCGGCCCGACTGCACCGCCGCCGCCCTTTCCACTCCCGGACGGCTTGTTCTCCTTGTCCTTCTTCTTGTCATCGCCGTTCTCGGGCTCCGTGGCGACGGAGCCCTCCGGGATCTTGACGTCCGGCTCCGGGGTCGCGCCGCCTCCCCCGCCGCCCCCTCCGTCATCCCCGCCGCCGTTGCCGCCACCGTCGGCGCCGTCGTCTCCGCCGCCGGCCGGCCACCGGAAGCAGATGCAGATCCCGTCGTCGCAGTCGGGGCAGTCGCAGGGGAGTGAACACGGGTCCGGCGGGGGCGGCTCCTGAGGCTGGCCTTCCTCCTCGAGCTTCTCCTCCTCCTCCTCGATCTCGTCCTCGAGCTTCTCCGCCTCCTTGAGCTCCGCCTCGGCGTCAGCGGTGTCTTCCCCAGCCTCCTTCAGGGCGGCGATCTTGTCCTTGGCCGCCTGCACCGCCTTCGCCGCGTGCTTCTTCGCCTTCGCGAGCGCGTCCTTGCGCGCCTTCTTGCTGAGGTTCTTGTTCGTCCCGGCCTTGAGGAGCTTCTTCGCTTTCGCGAGGTTCTTCGCGGCTTTGTTGCCTGCCCTCCTCGCCTTCGCCCGCTGCGTAGCGCGGTAGTCCGGCCGCGCCGCGTTCCGCTCCTGCCGGGCCTGGCGCTTTCGCTCGAGGTTCTGCTCGATCTCGAGATTGCGCGCCGCGTCGCGATCCTGCCGCTCGGTCTCCTTCTTCGCCTGCGCCTTGTCGGCGTCGCTCATCCCGTCTTCGAGGGAGCGGGGCTTTGCGTTCTCCCCGTCTTTCGTCTCCGTTCCCGTGAGCCCGCTCGTGGCGGCCTTCTCGTTCGCCTCCTGTTGCGCCTTGTCCGCGTCGTCCTTCAGCTTGTGGTACTCCGCTGGCGTGACGTTCGAATCGTTCGTCGCCTTCTTGACTTTGTCCTGGGCCTCCTTGGCCTTCTCCTGGGCGTCGAGGGCGTCGAACTTGTTCTTGTGCTTCGCCCATTCCTGCGCTTTCGTCGGGCTGCCCCCTCCGCCTCCTCCGCCCCGCGCCTGTGCAGCCGCCTGTTGGGCGGTGGGAGCGAACGGGATCGCCGCCCCGCCGTCGGGGCCCGCCTTGCCCCCGCCGAACGCGCCGTCGGGGGAGACCGCCTGGCGTGCACTGGAGGGCGCGGCGTCGGACGCCAAGGCATGGTCGGGAGCCTCCGCGAGCGCGTCCCGGCGCGGAACCCGCGGACCCGGTCGGGAGAGGGGACCCGAGAGGTGGACTCGCGAAACGCTGAGGCCGCGCGGTGCGCGCGTATCGCCGTCGGCGCGCGTCGATGCCGGGAGCG
>Ga0187894_10002066_pt1 | contig 24515 bp, 28 predicted proteins | sample GBC1701081metaG_FD_136650 | JGI IMG/M metagenome (GOLD analysis project Ga0187894, IMG submission 136650) | White microbial mat communities from a lava cave in the Kipuka Kanohina Cave System on the Island of Hawaii, USA - GBC170108-1 metaG ... | reverse complement strand
AAGAAACGTGAACAAAATCTGTTTTGTCAAAGATCTTTATAAACCACCAACCGCCAATCGGCGGAACACTAAAACTGCACCTTGACAACGCCACCGTCTTTAGAGATGCGTCTTTGCGTGAGACCGTTTTTATCGCACGCAAAGCCGCAAAGAACGCGAAGAAGAAGCGGATGAAAAAGCAGCTACTAGCTGTATTTAAAAAATAGCTTTTCCGCTCGGCAAATATGACGGAACGAATTCAAACAGTGATCAATGACCTGCGACAAACGGCCGACGACGTTCGGGCCAGCTTCGGTTCGATGTCGAACGAGCAGCTAAATTGGAAGCCGTCTGAAACCGGCTGGAGCGTTGCCCAATGTCTCGATCATCTGATCCGCTCGAATGTCGAGTTCGATGACGAATGGCCAAAGCTTATTTCGAAAACGCGGAAGAATTCCATGCTCGAGAATTGGTCGCCGCTCACCGGGTTCTTCGGGCGATTATTGATCAGCTCGCTGAAAAAGGATTCGCGAAAAGCAAAGGCACCGGCCAAGTCGATCATTCCGCCAAGCGAGATCGAGCCCGGCATCGTCAATCGCTTTGTCGCAAATATCGAGCAAACGAATAAGAACATTGCCGGCTGCGATGGCGTCGATCTGCAGCGGACTGTTTTGACCTCGCCGTTTTTGCGTGTGATCACGTATCGACTTGAGGATGCATTCTCAATCCTGGTCGAGCACACAAAGCGGCACATCCGGCAGGCGAAGCGAGTTATGCAAAGTGGAGGTTTTCCGTCCTAAACTATTCACTTATCACTATTCACTATCCACTTAAGAAATCAGATCTTTCTTTCTTCAGTGACAAGTGACAAGTTGATAGTGAATAGTCTGAAGGGGTATGAAACGCTGCGAGTGGCCGAAGAATGAACTGGCGATCGCCTATCACGACAACGAGTGGGGCGTGCCGCTGCATGACGATCAAAAGCTGTTCGAGTTCGTCGTGCTCGAAGGCGCGCAGGCAGGTTTGAGTTGGGACACGATACTCAAAAAGCGTGAGGCGTATCGCGAGGCGTTTGATAATTTTGACGTGCAGAAAGTCGCTCGTTACACCGACAGGCGAGTTGAAAAGCTGCTACAGAATGCCGGCATCATTCGCAACCGTCTTAAAGTAAACGCGGCAGTCACGAATGCAAAGGCGTTTATCGCCGTGCAAAAAGAGTTCGGTTCGTTCGACAAATATATTTGGTCGTTCGTTGACGGCAAGCCGATCGTGAACCGTTGGAAGGAGTCGTCGCAAATACCGGCGACAAGCGACGTGTCCGATCGCGTAAGTAAAGATATGAAAGCACGCGGCTTCAAATTCGTCGGCTCGACCATCATCTACGCGCACATGCAGGCGACGGGAATGGTCAACGATCATCTCGTGTCGTGTTTTCGTTACAAAGAGATTGCCCACGAAACACGCGAAAAGACGCGAAAGAGATGATTTATTTTTTCTCATGTTTCGCGTATTTCGCGGGCAAAAATACTTATGTCATACCCGATCATGGTCTCGTGGAATTGCATTGAAATTATGTCAATTTCGACATAGAATAATATGGCAGGCAAATTGCCGGACAAAGTTTTGTTGATACTTGAAGGCGAAATAAAAAGTCCGCCTATGTCGAGCCGAGCAAGAATCGAAGCCGGCTTTCTGTTGCGAAGGCTGCAAAAGGGCGAACTACTTTCGATGCCGCAATCGAGACCGATGCCAAGTGTTGGCAGCCGATGTCACGAATTGAGAATAATAGACACCACACAAACGTGGCGAATAATTTATCGGATCGATCCGGACGCCATTATTATCTTGGAAGTTTTTAGCAAGAAGACGCGTGAAACGCCTAAGCAGGTAATTGAAACATGTAAAAAAAGAATCAGGAATTATGACGATCTCTGATTCCAGTAAATGAACATGAACACTCAAAAAAAGAAAAAACTTGAGTCAAAGGGATGGAAAGTAACGACAGCTGCGGAATTTCTCGGATTGTCAGAAGATGAAGAGCTAATTGTCGAACTGCGTCTTGCCCTCAGTGACGCGCTTCGAGAACGGCGGTTAGAGGCGCGAATGACGCAGGAGAATTTTGCAAAGTTGCTTCAGTCGAGTCAGTCGAGGGTTGCAAAAATGGAGTCGGGAGATCCGACTGTATCATTCGACCTTTTAATTCGCAGTCTGTTTAAGGCCGGTGTGGATAGGCGAAAACTGTCGAAAATCGTAGCGACTTAGGGTAATCGGGATTTACGATCATGGTCGATTTTCCGATCACACAGGCGGTCAGATTCTTGAGAGAGAGAAAGATCGAGTTTGTGCCGCACCTTTACGATTACGTGGAGAAAGGCGGTGCGGCGGAATCGGCAAAGCAGTTGGGCGTCGATGAGCATGCGGTCGTAAAGACACTGGTGTTTGAAACGAACGAGAAAAAACCGCTGATCGTCCTGATGCACGGCGACCGCGAGGTTTCGCAGAAAAATCTCGCCCGTCACCTCGGCGTCAAGTCGGTCGAGCCGTCAACGCAGGAACGAGCGACGAAATTCACCGGCTATCAGTTCGGCGGCACGTCGCCGTTCGGTTTGAAAACGCAGATGCCGATCTATGTCGAGAAGACGATTCTCGATCTGACGCGCATCTATATCAACGGCGGCAAGCGAGGATTTTTAATTGAGATCGATCCAGCGGCGTTGAAAGCGATCTTGAAGGTCGAGGAAGTTGAGGTTGGGATCAAGAATTAAGAGGAACCACGAATTTTGCACGAAATATCACTAAATAGTTTTGTGATTTTTCGTGAATTTTCGTGGTTAAGGTTTTATGCTGATAGACGACTTTTTATCCGAGTACGATTTTGACGAACGTCATGCGATAGATATCGCGGCGTCGCCTGAGACAATTTATCAGGCGGCGAAGCAGGTTGATTTTAGCGAATCGTTCGTTGTCCGCTGGCTTCTGCGGTTGCGGGGAATGAGCACGACTGGATTGACGCTTGAGAATTTTAGCTATTCGCGCTTTAAGGTGCTCGGCGAGATGCCGGGCAAGGAGTTGCTCATCGGTCTGGCCGGTAGATTTTGGTTGCCGTGGGGCGACCTGCAAAAGATCGACGCGACGAACTTTCGCGAATTTGAAAAGGCGGGATATGCGAAGGCAGTTTGGAATTTTTCTGTAAGTGCTGATGGAGATGTCTCGCATCTCACAACCGAAACGCGAATCAAATGTCTCGACGCATCGAGTCGCCGCAGCTTCGGATTCTACTGGACATTCATCCAGCCGTTCAGCGCTTTGATTAGGATGGAGATGTTAAGGGCTATAAAGCGACACTCGGAGGCGACGTAGAATTGGCAACGTTACTCGACGAATTCAAAGCGATCACCTCGGCCCTAAATGACGCCGGAATAGAATACGCTGTCTGCGGCGGTTGGGCGATGGCGATCCACGGGTTGCCGAGAGCGACTATGGATATCGATTTGCTCGTGGCCGCGGACGATGTAAAGAAAATTTGGGGGATCGCGCAGACACTCGGATACGATGTTGAGGGACTTCCACTCCACTTTGAAATTGAGATTCGACGCATATCGAAGATCGACCGCGAGTCGAAAAAACTCATCACACTAGATCTGTTGCTGGTAGGCGATAACAGCGTTGACATTTGGGCGAAGCGAGAAGAGGTAAAATGGCGAGAGGGAACGACGTGGGTTGTTTCCAAAGATGGGCTGATCAAGATGAAAAGAATTGCCGGGCGTCCGCAAGATCTACTTGATATAGAAAAACTACAGGAGGTGGCGGATGAAAGTTGATATGTCTTCTGAAGCTGTCTCGATGCGTCTGGACGCTATGGGCGAGTTATGGGAATTGAGTGTGGCACTGATGGACTCGACGAGAACATCTGCTGTGGCCAGTAGCGACACAGACTTTAATACAGCCTCCAAACTGCCTTGGAAATCCCTTTTCATAATCACCGGTTTAGGCTCGGCGATCCTTGGGTGTTTACTAGCCTACAGCGTAACGAGTGAGCCAATAGCTTACATCGCTTCGATGTCGCACGGGATCATTGTTTTGTTTCTGATAGCTCCTGTCGTTTTTGTTCTCTTGTGCATGACGATCGCGGCTGCGGCGTTTCAAAAATTTAGGCTCGCCATGTTGTTTTTGCTCGCAATGATTTTGCTGCCGCTATCGTACTTTGCGTTTCTAGGATCAGCGCAAGCACTCGGGATGGCGCCGCACAAGGACGATGAGGTTAATCAAATGCGGCCGATTGACGAGGAGCCAAATGGTAACGTCATCATCCTTTACACGAGCGAATCGACTTTCGAGCAGCAGGAGGAATTTTTAAATCGGGTGGTTCACTCTTACAAGAAAGATCACGGCTTCACCGGTGAAACTGGCACTCAGTCGTTACTTGGGCTGCGCGACATCGATGGAAAAACCGCTCAGAAAATCTTTTTCCGGGCTTCGGCGACCGAACAACAAAAGGACAAGCTGCGAAGGGGTCTCCAAGCGTCACCGATCATATACAGGTATTTTGAGAATTTGAATGAGTGGCAAGTGAGAGCCAAATTTGAAACGAAGAAGGACGATAGAAAATGAAAGAAGCAGTAATCGTATCGGCCGTGCGGACGGCTGTGGGTAAGGCGCCGAAGGGCACTTTGAAGAATACGCGGCCTGACGATCTCAGTGCGGCGGCGATAAAAGAGGCGGTCAATCGCGTCGAAGGCCTTGACGCGTCGCAGATCGAGGACGTGATCATTGGCTGCGCATTTCCCGAAGCTCAGCAGGGAATGAACGTCGCTCGCACGGCGATGATCTTGGCGGGTTTGCCTGTCGAGACTTCGGCGATGACGGTGAATCGATATTGTTCGAGCGGTTTGCAGACGATCGCGCTCGCGGCTGACAGAATTATGACGGGCGGAGCGGACGTGATCGTTGCGGGCGGACTCGAGACGATGTCGATGATCGCGATGGGCGGCGCGAACTTTCGCCCAAATCCGCAGCTTGCAGACACGTATCCTGATTATTATTTGAACATGGGTTTGACCGCAGAGAACCTCGCGCGCAAGTACGAGATCACGCGCGAACAGGCTGACGAATTCTCGCTCTGCTCGCATCAGAAAGCGCTCGCGGCGATCTCGGAAGGTAAATTCAAGGACGAGATCGTGCCGGTGAATGTCTGTGTCGATGAGTTTGACGAAGGCGGTCGCGTTCGCCGCAAAGAAATCGTTTTTGCACAAGACGAAGGCCCGCGTGCCGACACTTCGCTCGAAGGCTTGGCGAAATTGAAGCCGGTTTTTCATGCGGCCGGAACAGTGACGGCTGGGAATTCGTCGCAGATGTCCGACGGCGCCGCGGCGGCGGTTGTCATGTCGGCGGATAAGGCTAAAGAGTTGAATTTACAGCCTTTGGCGAGGTTTGTTTCGTTCGCGACTTCCGGCTGCTTGCCCGAAGAGATGGGCGTCGGACCGGTTTATGCAATTCCAAAGGCTTTGAAGATGGCGGGTCTCACACTCGATCAGATCGACGTTATCGAACTCAACGAAGCGTTCGCCGCGCAAGGTCTTTCGGTGATGAAGCTGCTCGAAATGGACCCGTCAAAAGTAAACGTCAACGGCGGCGCCGTCGCGCTCGGCCACCCTCTCGGCTGCACCGGTGCAAAATTGACCGCGACATTATTACAGGAACTCAAACGACGCGGGCGCCGCTACGGCATGGTCACAATGTGCGTCGGCGGCGGCATGGGCGCGGCTGGGATATTTGAAAGAATTTGACCACATAGGAACATAGGAACATAGAAATTGAGAAGGAGCACCACGGAAGATAGTTAGATTCTCATGGGTCATATTTTGACCTATGTGTCCTATGTTCCTATGTGGTTAGAAAAATTATGGAAGCACAAACACAAAAAGAATATATGAAAGGCGGCGAGTTTTTGATCGCCGAGCAGGCGGTTACGGATGTTTTTACACCTGAGGATTTGAGTGAAGAGCAGCGGATGATCGGCGAGACGACGCGCGAGTTTGTCGATAACGAAGTAGCGCCGCAATTGCCCGCGATGGAACAGCATGCATGGGAAGTCGCCCGTGATCTGGTTCGCAAAGGCGGCGAACTTGGATTGCTCGGCGCGACGATTCCAGAGGAATACGGCGGTCTCGGTCTGGATCAGACGAGCGGCGTCGTCATCGCCGAGGCGATGGGTCGAGCGGGCGGTTTCGGCACGACGTTCGGCGCGCAGACGTCGATCGGACTGCTGCCGATACTTTATTTTGGGTCTGAAGAACTAAAGAAAACCTGGGTGCCAAAGATTATTTCGGGCGAAGTCGTGACAGCGTATTGTCTGACCGAGAGCGGTTCGGGCTCGGACGCTTTGGGCGCGAAGACGACGGCGAAACTGACCGACGACGGACAGCATTATGTGCTGAACGGCGAGAAGATGTTCATCTCGAACGGCAGCTTTGCCGACGTGTTTATCGTGTTTGCGAAAGTTGACGGCGAAAAGGAAAAATTCTCAGCCTTCGTCGTCGAACGCAGCGACGCGTGCCGTCCCGGCGCCGAAGAGCACAAGATGGGAATTAAATCTTCGTCAACGACGCCGATAATTTTGTCGGATTGCAGGATACCGGCGACAAATCTTATCGGCAATGTCGGCGACGGAGCTAAGATCGCTTTCAACATCTTGAACGTCGGCCGCTTCAAACTCGGTGCGTCAGTTACTGGCGGCTGCAAACTCGCAATTCACGAGACCGTTCGTTACGCCAACGAGCGCGAGCAGTTTAATAAAAAGATCTCGATGTTCGGCGCGATCAAACACAAGCTTGCCGAGATGGCGATCCGCACTTGGGTCGCCGAGTCGATCACTTACCGCACGGTCGGCATGATCGACGCGCTGATTGGCGACGGTGCCGACAACGCAAAGAAATTACAGTCGATCGAAGAATATGCTGTCGAGTCTTCGATAAACAAAGTCGCGTGCAGCGAGGCGCTCGATTACGTCGTCGATGAAATGGTGCAGATCTACGGCGGTTATGGTTACTCGGCGGATTATCCGGCGGAGAAAGCGTATCGCGATTCGCGCATCAATCGTATATTCGAGGGCACGAACGAGATCAATCGAATGCTCATTCCCGGCCAGCTTATGAAGCGTGCGATGAAAGGCAAGCTCGGTCTTTTGCAGGCGGCGAAGGCGTTGCAGGACGAGATACTCAATCCGCAAATGTCGTTCGACGAGGACACAGGACTTCTAGCCGCAGAGACAAAACTCGCGCAGAACGCGAAGAAAATTGCGCTGATGGTGCTCGGCACAGCCGCTCAAAAATACATGATGGCGCTCGCCGAGCAGCAGGAAGTTCTCGTCAACTGCGCGGACATCATTATGGACGCTTATCAGATGGAATCGGCGATTTTGCGGGCTAAAAAACTTGCTGAGAAAAACGGTGATGACGCTGCCGGGCGATATGTCGATATAGCAAGCGTTTACTGCAACGATGCGATTCAACGTATCGAGGCAACTGCAAAGAACACGATCGCCGCAATCGCCGAAGGCGACGAAGGCCGCACATTGCTCGTCGCTCTCAAGCGATTTACAAAAAATAATTCGCCTATCAACACCATCGCGGCGCGTCAGCGTATTGCGGATGTAATGATCGGGGCGAACACATATTCGTTCTAAACATTTTGCGAATTGTAAAACAAAAAAGCCCCGCGAGACTTTACATCTCGCGGGGCTTTTTCAATCGAATTTAATTTGATTAGTTTCGATAATATCGAACGTAGTTCTTCGGCTTTTGCTTGTGCGTGAATAACGCGCCGCCGCCTGCACCGGCGAGCCCGCCGATCACGACGCCTTTCCTGCCGCCTACAAGACCGCCGACCAATGCACCGATGCCGGTTCCGATACCGATGTTAAATGCTTTTCGGTGTCGACGATAAACATTCGGCCGTTTGTAAACATAATTACGGTTGCGCGTGCCGTTGTTGTAGTAACGCGCATTATTGTAATAGCCGTTGTTGTAAGAGCTACTTCTATTGTTGCAATAGCGTTGTGCCTGCGCCGTTGACGCAAACACGGGCACGCTTGCTGCAACCATGATTGCCAAAATAAATGTCGAAATATATTTTTTCATTTTTGTACTTCTCCCTGAAAATAGTTTTTAGACAATGTCTGCCGAAGATTTGGCAATCACCGTGCCAGCGGTCGTAAGCGTTGAAATAGCAGAAGTTATTTTGGATATGCAACTGTAAAGTCACACGATATAGGCCACCGTTTCGACGGTATCGTGCAGCGCGCGGCGTGTGTTACACTTTCGTTTGCAAGTGTTTGCGAACCGATGCTAAAGAATCCGATCCCCGAACTCGCTCTGTTTTTTGATATGGAATGGGTGCCCGATGCTGTGGGCGCCAAGCGGCTCTTTGACCTTGATGACGAAACGGCCGAACTTGATGCGATGCAGGCGCTTTGGGAAAAGTCGCCGCAATACGACGCCGAAAAAAATCCGCGACCTTTTCTCAAATACATGTTTTCGCGGATTGTGTCGATCGCGTTCTTGTCGCGTAAGGTCGTAAATCACGGCGGCGAGATCGTGCCGGAATTTTCGCTCAATTCGCTGCCAAAATTACCGATCGAAGATGGTGATCCGAACGAAGTTGCGATCATCGAGCGATTTCTTTACATCGTCGGTGAACGGCGACCGCAGCTTGTCGGATTTAACTCGGCCGAATCCGACCTACAGGTGCTGATACAGCGCGGCATCATTAACGAAGTCACAGCTCCGGCGTTTAATCACCGTCCGCAGAAGGCTTGGGATCCGGGCGATTATTTCAAAAAATGGGATAACGAGGATCATCTTGATCTATTGAAATTATTTTCCTCCGGTCAGATGAAACCAAAGCTCGACGAACTCGCGAAGTTCTGCGGCTTTCCCGGCAAGATCGATATCAAAGGCGATCAGGTCACCGACCTTTGGCTCGCAGGCGATCTTACAAAGATCATCGAATACAACCACCTCGACGTGCTAAATACTTATCTCGTCTGGCTGCGTACGGTTTATTTTGCCGGACGCATCGCCGAGGAAGATTACATCGCCGAGCAGGATTATTTTCGTACGTTTCTCGAGAGCGAATCTCAAAAAGAAGACAAAGTTTTTCTTACAGAATTTTTAAACAAATGGCCAGAGTAAAAATAGATTTTAAAAAAATCTATCACGAAAACTGCATCGACACGCTGCATCGCATGCCGGACGATTTTGTCGATATGACGATCACGAGCCCGCCGTATGACGACCTGCGTGAATACAAGGGCTATCATTTTCCGGTTCCTGAGATCGCCGCTTCGCTGTTTCACAAAACAAAACCAGGCGGCGTCGTGATCTGGGTCGTCGGCGACAGAACCGTGAATGGCGACGAGACTCTGACGAGTTTTAATCATGCGTTTGCTTTTAAAGAGGTAGGCTTTCGTGTTCACGATACGATGATCTACGCAAAGAACAACCCGATCCCGAGCGATTGCGGCAAGCGTTATCGACAGTGTTTCGAATACATGTTTTGTTTTTCGAAAGGACAGCCTAAAACATTCAGCCCGATAACGCAGATGATCAAACAGGAGAAAGCGTTCAAATCGTTTCGGATCACAAAGGTCGGACGCAACGACCTCGCACACGATCACGTAGCACCAAAGACGCGCAAGGTCGATAACATTTTTTACTACGGCGAGACCGAGATTTTTTATTACAACGTGGGAACTTCAAGTGCCGAGGACAAAATAGCTTTCAAACATCCGGCGATTTTTCCGGAGCAGCTTGTCGAGGATCAAATCCGGACTTGGACGAATGAAAACGATGTCGTTTACGACTGTTTTATGGGAAGCGGTACGACGGCGAAAGTTGCGGAGCAGCTAAAGCGCCGCTGGCTCGGCTCAGAGATCTCAGCCGAATACGTAAAGATCGCCGAGCAGCGGCTACGTCCGTATCTCGAAAAAAAGAAAGCCGCACCGCACGGTTAACAACTTAATCGCTGGATCGCGCGTCTATACTTTTGAAAAATAAATTGCCTACGAGGATAGTCATGAAAAGAATAGTTTTGTCATTAGCATTGGCCCTTGGTTTTTCGTCGGTGCTTTTTGCGCAGCCGCGACCTGCGGATAACAGCACAAACAGCGCTCCGAAAAAACAAGCGCCGTCCGTTTTCAAAGCAAAATACGAGGGCGGCATGTTTGGCTATAGCAAAAAAGAAACCGGCACGCTCAAATTCGATGACGCGAATTCGCGGCTCGTCTTTTTTGGCAAAAATCAAAAAGAGTGGTTCGGCATTCCATACGCTGCGTTGCAGGTGATCTATCCGCATTCGCAATCTGTGACTTCGACGAAGGGAAATGTGATCAGCGCAATTCCGTTGCCCGGTGCTTTTCTCGGTGGATTTATAAAGAAGAAGCGGCAGTATATGATCGCGCAGTTTGTCGATCCCGATGTCGAAGACGTACGCGGCACGTTGAGTTTTAAGTTGGATAGCCAGGAACTTCTCGATTCTGTTTTGTGGTCACTCGCAGAAAAAGCAAAACTCACGCAGCGTGGCGATGCTTATTACAAACCTGCGCCAAAACCGACTATCTAGTTAATGTCGCCGAAGCGATGCTGCAAGATCGCTGAGATCGCGATCGCCGCCGTCTCGGCTCGCAAAACGCGACCGCCGAGCGTAACGATTTGAATATCATTTTTTCGTGCGGCTGCTAATTCCTGATCTTCCCAACCGCCCTTCGGCCCGAAGATGGCGGTTATTTTTTTGCTCGACGCAACCGTTTCGAAATTTGAGCCGTCACGTTCGGAGAAAAGCAGAAAGTTATTATTCTCAGTTGAAGTGATCAGCTCGCCAAAATTTAGTGGTTCGTTGACGGCCATTAGTTTTGCACGACCGCATTGTTTTGCGGCTTCGAAGGCGATTCGCCGCCAACGCGAGAGTTTTTTTGCGCTGTCTTTAAATTTGATCTCGCATCGCCCAGTAATCAAAGGTGTCAGGGCAACCGCTCCGAGCTCGACGGCTTTTTGAATGACCAGATCGTATTTGTCGCCGGGTATGACGGTCGCGGCGATCGTAAGTTCCAGATTCGATTCGGGCGAGCCGGGAGCGATCTCTTCGGCAAGTTCGAGCGTTGTTTCGCGTTTGCCGACGGCGGCGATCGCACCGCGAAACTCACGCCCCTCGCCATCGAAAACCGACACTTCGTCTCCGACACGAAGCCGCAAGACATCGCGCAGATGCCGGGTCTCGTCCTCGTCGAGGATCACGATCTTGTCGCGGAAATTTTTCGGCGGTGCGTAGAAACGTCGCAGCTCACTCATCGTTTTATTTGTCCAAACATATCGATAAACTCGTTCGACTTTTGCCGCAGCGAAACCCAACTTTCAAAAACGTCGGGTGTTTGCAGCCAGACCGTCAACCAGTTTGCGATCTCGTCATTTAGCTGTCGTGTTGCGATGGCGACGTTCTTACGTTGCGAGGTTTCGGCGGCGAGATCTTTTCCGCGGAGCGCCGTCTCGCGCAGTTTTCGCAAACCTTCTTTGTCATCATCCTCGACAAATTTTTTTCGTAAATTCTCAAGTGCTCGAATCGTGCCGAGCGTGGCCGCGAGATCGTCAAGTCTTATGATATTTCTGAGCGCAGCATCATACGGTTGGTTCGAAACCCGCGTCACATAGAGTTCCATTACCTCAGCGTGTCGCAACTCTGCGCCTTCGTCGGCGAGAAGACGGGCGATCGTCATCGGCGAATCGACCGCCGCTTTTCCATAAACGTCGCTAACGACCGTCTCGATCGCCTCGATCTCGGTCGTGCCGACGCTTTCGCAATCGAGTTTTTCCCAAACCTCGATGATCAGGTCGGTTTTTGTGCTGGCATTCCACATCATCTAAAGACAAACAAAAATGGTTGAAGACTCTTGCCTTCAACCATTTTCCGCTTCCGATTAGGAAAATATCAATGCGTGTCGAAGCTTGCGACCGGATAGTCATTAGGACTTCCCCACTGAACGCCGACAAAATTAATGAATCCACTCGCGCTGGTAAGCCAGTAAAAAACGCCGTTCGTATCGCGCCAAACCGCAATTTCCGTTCTTCCGTCGCCGTCATAATCATTCTGTGCGTTGATGTCCGAGCCGGTTAGGCCGAATTCAATTGCGATCAACCCGCCGTTGCTGCTGCGCAGAATGTACCAAACCAGATTGGAGGTTGGCGTCGAACCTTCGCGCACTACAGCAATATCCGTTTTGCCGTCGCCATCATAGTCGCCCGGCACGAAGAGATCGGTGCTGAACCCCCAGGAAACTACATTCGTAACCCCATCGCTGCTTCGCAAAATATAGAACAGCGCCTGGCTGGTCGGTGTCGCCCCCGGACGTTGAATCGCCATGTCGAATTTTCCGTCGCCATCAAAATCACCGGGTGCCAAAAAGTCGGTTTGAAGGCCGTATTGCAAAGCGGAAAAACCGCCGTCGCTGCTACGCAGAATATACCAGATCGCGTTGCCGCCCGTTCGGCGAACTACAGCGAGGTCGGTTTTGCCGTCGCCATCGTAATCACGTGCAACCGGTTCGTCGTCAGTAAGGCCAAACTGAACTCCAACAAACGTACCGTTCGAACTATTGAGCCTGTACCAAACTCCGGTTGTATCTCGCCAAACTGCAATATCGCCCCTGCCGTCGCCGTCATAGTCGCCCGGCGTCATGAAATCCTGACCGGCAAGGCCGAACTGAGTGAAATTAAAGCCGCCGGCGCTCTTAGAGACATACCAGACGTTATTGCTCGGACGAAAAATAGTCAGATCGGCCTTATTATCGTCATCGTAATCAAGCGCGTCGCGCAATCGGATGTTTCCGGTTCCGGGCCCTATCTGTGCAAAAGCGATCGACGCCAGCATCAGCAAAAATCCTGTAAAAACGCCCATTCTGGCAACTTTGCTAAACAAATTACACATTTTATTCACCTTATTTTGTTGATTGTCTCAAAGGCTTAACGGATGGTCGATCTGCTCTGCCTGAAAAACGTGATTCCCTAATATACTACGCTGAAGTAACTAAGCGCAACCAAAAACTGCTTTAAAACCTATTCCGAAATGACGGCCTTTTGCCTTGCCGCAATGCTGCTTAGACGTTTCGTCATCAGAAAAAGTTGGAAAACCAGCCGATCGAATCATCAAAATTTCTAGTTCCTCGATTGCGTTACGTTGAGCGATTGCTCGCCGATCTTTATCGTGCCGACCCGCGTGATCGTCGGATTGACCGTCACGCGAAAAGTGACGGCGGCGTTACCGCTAAATTGATTGGTGCCGCCGATCATTTTTATCCAACTCGAGTTGCTCCTTACAAAATAGTCGCAATTTGTGCCCGGTGCCAGATTTAGTGTAAACACGCCGCCCTTTGTCGGCACGGCCATCGCCGTCGGAAAAGTGCAAACCGTCTGATTTCTCAACGCTCGGTCCACGTTCAGCCGTCCGCCGGTTTTTACCAGGCCGCTCCACGCCGCGATCGGATCGACGGTGTTCATCAATGTTGCTTTTAGCGAGGCGACCGATAAATTCGGGTTGTATGCTGCCAGCAAAGCCGCTGCACCCGCGACATGCGGCGTCGCCATCGAAGTGCCGCTTAACGTGGCTGTCGCGCTAGTCGATGTATTATATGTACTCAACACTCCTGAACCCGGAGCTGCAAGATCGACGCTCGTCAGACCGAAGCTGGAAAAGCCCGATTTGGCATCGGTCGATGTCGATGAAGCGACCGCGAGAACGCTCGGACTCGTGTAGTTCGACGGATAATGCGGCGTTACATCGTTATTCGTATTCGAATTGCCTGCTGCGAAAACATTTAGGATGCCGGCATTTCCCATCGCGTCGAGAGCGTCTTTGGTCGCTTGATCGTAGCCGCACGCTTCGCCGCAGCCGCCGTAACTGTTATTCGTCACGCGAATATTCACGCCGCGGTTTTTCATCATCGTGATGTAATTATATGCGTTGACGAGCATCGCCGATGTCGAATCCGTTCCGGCGGGGCTGTAAATTTTGATCGGCATGATCTTGACGTTCCAGTTTACGCCGACGACGTTGAGAGCGTTATTGCCGGTCGCCCCGATCGTTCCCGCCGTATGCGTGCCGTGCCCGCCCGCGTCATCGATCGGATTCGAATCGTTATAAAAGAAATCCCAACCATTCACATCATCGACAAAACCGTTGCCGTCGTCGTCGATACTGTTGCCCGCGATCTCACCCGTGTTTATCCATGCGTTCGCAGCCAAATCCTGATGCGTATAGAGCATTCCCGTATCGATGTCAGCGACGACGATCGCCGAGCTTCCGGTTGTCAGATCCCAAGCTGACGGTGCGGCGATGCGAGTCAGGCCGTACATTCCGGTGGCCGTGAATTGCGGATCATTTGGCGTGAGCAAAAGGTGATAGTAGTAATTCGGCTGAGCATGCTCGACGCCGGATAATTTTTCGTATCTCGTAATCGCGTCGTCAACCGACATTGTCTCGGGCAGACGCACTCGCTGCCAGCCGAGATCGCCGAGAGTTTCGAGCACGGTCGCGCCCATTGTAAGGTTGGCTCGCGATGCGAGGTTCGATTCAGTGCCGCCCGCGAACTTTACGAGAAGCTCGCCCTTTACAAATTTGTCGGTCGGAATTTTCTGCGCCGTTGAATCAACGACAAATACGAAACTCAGCAATATGCACTGAATGAAAATGAGTACGCGATTCATAACTAAAATTTTTGGAGGGTTGATGGGGCGGCTAGAGGGATTCGAACCCTCGACATCCTGAACCACAATCAGGCGCTCTAACCACTGAACTATAGCCGCCATATTTCATTGCGGATTGCGGATTTCGGATCGCGGATTGCGGAATCGGAGTGATTTTCAATCCGCAATCCGCAATCGCAAATCCGCAATCATTTCGCCCCCGGCACGACTCGAACGTGCGACCCACAGCTTAGAAGGCTGTTGCTCTATCCGGCTGAGCTACGGGAGCACAAGAGCAATGGACAATCTTACGCGTTTGCGGCGATTTAAGTCAAATTTTATGCGGCCGAAGCGTGAGTTGGTCTGATGACTTTCCCTTTGTGCTCTTTGTGTCCTCGCTCGGTGCACTCTGTGATTACTTCCTTGTTTTTAATCACAGAGTTCACGAAGGCAGGACACAAAGGGCACAAAGGCTTAACACCACAGGATTAGGACATTACTCGTGAGTTTCATCGATCTTTGCGAGCATCTTCTCAAAAACCTCGCTGAGGTCGAGTTCGCTTGTGTCGATGACGACGGCGTCGGGCGAGATCGTCAGCGGCGAATCGACGCGTGTCGTGTCGCGTTTGTCACGCTCGTTGATCTCGGCAAGCGTCTGTTCGTATGTTGCGATTCGCCCTTTTGATTGATCTTCCATAAAGCGCCGACGGGCGCGAGCGTCGGGCGTGGCCGTGAGAAAAAACTTTATGTCGGCGTTTGGAAACACGACGCTGCCGATGTCGCGGCCTTCGAGCACGCAGCCTGTGGGCGAAGATTCACCGATAGTGCGTTGATGTTCGACCATAATGCGGCGAACCTCTGAGATCGTCGAAACTTGCGACGCGGCCTGTGCGACCTCGATCGTGCGAATCTCGACCGAAACATCGTCACCATCGAGCAAAACCTTCATCGCGTCCGGCGTGCCGGTCAATTCGATCTTTGCAGTCTCTGCGACCGCTGCAACGCGGATTTCATCATCAAATGTCACGCCCGCACGCGTCACGGCGAGCGCGACGGCGCGATACATCGCTCCGGTGTCGAGATAAAGCAGATTCAGCTTTTTTGCGAGCATTTTACCGAGCGTCGATTTGCCCGCCCCGCTCGGCCCGTCGATGGCGATAATCATAAGAAGGTTAAAAGTGAAAAAGGTTAAAAGTGAAAAAGTGAAAAAGGGACGCAGATCGCAAACAAACTTTTTCACTCTTTCACATTTTCACTTTTCCACGCTGATTGTCTTCGCAATTGTTCGAGGTCCATCTTTTCGTAGAACCAATTTACAATCTACAATGTATAATCACAATCTCGAACTAAACTTATGAAAAATCTCATCGCTAAAATGATCATCGTGTTACTTGTCTCCTCGTTCACTGCTTCTGGACAACAGCTCGGTGCTCCGGGCGAACGCAAGGGAAGCGGTGTTGTCGTTATCAAAGCCGCGCAGATCATCGACGGTCGCGGCGGTGCGCCGATAAAGAACGGCGTGATCGTCGTGACTGACGATAAGATCACGGCGGTCGGTGCGAATATCGCGATCCCGGCGGGAGCGCGCGTGATCGATCTCGGCGACGCGACTTTGATGCCGGGCTTTTTCGATCTGCACACGCATATCGTCGGCCGCGTACTGGGCGATCCGGACGGTGTGAATGCGGCGGCACGAGATTACGATTCGTTCGGCGCGATCCTGTCGGTCGAGAACGCGCGAAGGACTCTGATGGCGGGCTTTACGACTATTCGTAATCTCGGTGCGGATAGATTTGACGATTTTGCTTTGAGAAAAGCGATCAGCGACGGTTTTGTTGTGGGCCCGAGAATCATCGCCGCCGGCCACAGCCTCGGCATCACCGGCGGGCATTGCGACGAGAATGGTTACAAGCCAGGTCTATTCGACGGCAACATTCGCAACGGCATCGCCGACGGCGCCGACGAAGTTCGCGCTTCGGTTCGTTATCAAATCAAATACGGCGCGGACTGGATCAAAACGTGCGCGACGGCCGGCGTGCTCAGCGAAGGCATGGCGACGGTCGGCACCACGCAATACACTTTTGAAGAACTAAAAGCGATGGTCGATGAGGCAAACAAACTCAATCGCAAAGTCGCCGCTCACGCACACGGAACCGAGGGCATAAAGATCGCTGTTCGCGCAGGTGTTTCGAGCATCGAGCACGGTTCGTTCCTCGACGAAGAAGGCGCGAAGTTGATGGCGCAGAAAGGAACTTATCTTGTGCCGACGTTGATGGCCGGCGAGGGCGTCGAGAGACTCGCGCAAAACGATTTTTTAAAGGGCAATCGCAAGACAAAAGCTTTGCTCGCCGCGACCGCGATGCGAAACGCGATCAAGATCGCCATCGCAAACAAAGTTCCGATCGCTCTCGGCACCGATTCGGGCGTAATTCCGCATGGCACGAATGGTCACGAATTTTGGCTGTTGGTTAATTGGGGCGGAATGCGCGAGATGGACGCGATCGTCGCCGGCACGATGAACGCCGCAAAGCTGCTCGGCCTCGACTCGGCGCTCGGCTCACTCGAACCCGGCAAGCTCGCCGACATTGTCGCCGTCTCAGGCGACCCGCTCAAAGACATCAAACGAATGGAGAGCACGATCTTTGTCATGAAAAACGGTTCGATCTATAAGGATGTAGAAGCCCGCACGAAGTAAGGGCATTCTTAGATTTGAAATCCGCTTGGATATTTATCCCGGATTAAGCGTTAGAAGATTGAGCCACGAATGCACGAATAATTCTGACGTAAAAAGTTTTTTTTCGAGTTTACGTAATTTGTATTTGGAAAATTCGTGCATTCGTGGCTATTTTTTTCCTAATTCGTAATCTGGGTTTATAGGAGCCCTTACTGCGTGCGGGCTTCTGCAACTATTTCGCTCTGTTTGCGACTACCGGGAACGTCATCACTTCGTCGCTTTCTCCTCGATCTTCAAAATATCGCCCTTGGTGAAAAGGTAAGTTTTCATATGCTCGTTGAAAACTGAGTTTGTGCGTCGCAGCCATTCGAGCGACATTATCGCGTGTTCGATCTCTTCGTCGCGGTTATGTTCGAGTATTTTGCGAAGCTGCTTGTCACTCGTCGCCTCGGCTCGCTGGTTGTACCAATCGACCGCTTCGAGTTCCTCCTGAACCGATTTTATCGCACGCGAAAAATTGCGTGCGTCCTCGCCCATCTTATCGTAATCTTCATGCCACTCGGCGCTAGTTGCCATATTTTTTTCTCCTCTTTTTGAATAGTCTATCGTGCGCTAATGTGAGGTTACAAAGACACAACAGGAGAATTTGAATTATGTCGGTCAAAACAGATACCTTGAGGGCTACGGGGAATTACGGGACGGGCACATCTCGCATCGATTCCGAGTTTTAATATTTCTGAGCTAACCCATTCCGATAAATCTTGTGCAGGAGCTAAAGCTCGCACTCTAATCCTGTCCATTGCGTTTTCTTATCATGCGGAATGTCGAACTGATCGAGTATGCGAAAGCATAGATGTTCGACTAGATCGTCGATCGTTTTTGGGCGATGATAAAAGCCTGGGCTGGCGGGCAGAATTTGCGCGCCGGCACGCGAGAGCCGCAGCATGTTTTCGAGATGAATTGCGTTGTAAGGCGTTTCGCGTGGGATCACGACAAGCTTGCGGCCTTCTTTCAGACAAACATCCGCGGCACGGTGAATTAAGTTTGTCCCGGCACCGCTCGCGATCGCGCCGAGCGTCGCCATCGAACATGGCACGATTATCATCCCGGCTTGTTTGTTCGAGCCTGACGAAGGTTTCGCAGCCAAATTATCGAGCCGCCAAACGCGGATCAGTTTAGAATCTGAACCAAGACCGAGCCAATCGTTTATTTTCGCGGCGCCAGCGTCCTTGAGATTTACACCAAGCTCCACTTGCGCGACAGTCGCCGCCGTACCTGACAAAATTAAATTTATACATTCAACGACGCCGCTTGCGGCCAGCAATTGCAGCGTCCGCTGTGCATAGATCGTGCCCGAAGCACCTGTGATCGCCACTGTTAATTCCATGAATACAAAATTTTAGCGTTTCGCGGGCAAGTTTGCGAGGTATTGCGGGTTACAAACGTGCATCCAATAAGTGATTTAAGGTATTCATATGTGCAAATTCGGACTGATAACCATTCTTTGCCTCGCTCTTTGCCCGCTTTTTGCCCTTGGCCAGACTACGGGAAAGCCACCGGTGATCATCATTCCGGGCGTTTCGGGAAGCGAGTTGGTCGATCGTAAAACTAACGCGAAAGCGTGGTTCAGCATCAAGCGTCACAAGGCCAACGACCTGCGTTTGCCGATGACCTCGTCGATCCTCAGTCGCAACCGCGACACGCTCAAGGTCGGCGACATTATCCGCGAGGTCGAGCTTCCCGTCCTGCCGGATGTCGAAGTTTATAAAAGCTTACTCGACGCGTTAAAGGCACGCGGCTACACGGAAGCGACCTGGGACAATCCGAAGGCGACCGACGTTTACTATGTTTTTCCGTACGATTGGCGGCGCGATAACGTCGAGACAGCGCATATCTTGATCCGCAAGATGATGGCAGCAAAGGCAAAACTGCGAAAGAGCGATCTCAAGTTCGACATCATCGCGCATTCGATGGGCGGCCTTATCGCACGCTACGCGGCGATGTACGGGCTAGCCGAGCCGCCGCCTGCAAATCCAAAACCGACATGGCGCGGTGCGGCGCATATCAACAAACTTTTGATGTTTGGCACGCCGAACGAAGGAAGTTTTTCAGCATTCGAAGCGGTGACGAAAGGCTATCCGATCATAGCCGAACGAAATCTTCCTCTCGTCGACGACTTACGGCCCGAAGATGTTTTCACAAGTCCCGCGATCTTTCAACTGCTGCCGCATAACGGGACGGCGAAGTTTCTCGACGAAAATTTGCAGAACATCAGCATCGATATTTACGATCCGCAAAATTGGCTGAAATACGATTGGACGCCGCTCGGGGATGCGAAATTTCTGAGTAAACTAAAAGATGCTCCGACGCTCGCACGCGCAAACAAAGACATAAAACCTGAAACTGTGAAAGCTGACGCTCCGCTCGACGACCGCATTCTCGCAAACACGACTTCGGCACAGATCCGGGCTTATCTCGCAAGTGCATTGCGGCGCGCGAAGCTTTTTCACGCCGCTCTCAACGCACCGTCGGCGAAAATTCCGATCCAGATCTTCGCCTACGGCGGAAATTGCGAACCGACGTTGAGCGCTGTTCTGCTGCTCAGAAACGAAAAGAAAAATTTGTGGGAAACCGTGCTCGACGCTCGCGACATAAAACGTGAGAAGGGTGAAGAGATAAAAAAAGAACAGGTCCGCACCGCGATGTTCACGCCCGGCGACGGCCGCGTGACAAAGAATTCGCTGCTCGCCGACTCGGCCGTAAATAAAATATTTACGCCGACGTCGTCATTCTTCGCGTGCGGTTCACATACGAAGCTGTTTTTAGAAAAACCTATTCAAGATAGTTTTTTGAGCACTCTGATCGTTGATAAAAAAGAGCAGCCTTAGGGATTTATCAAAACGTAAAGCCGGTCGGCCCAGTCGGAGCGGGAATTTTTTAAGATCTCGTATTGAACCTGTGCCATATCGCGGTTGCCGGCTTTGAGATATGCGCGCCCGAGGTTGTAACGAGCTTTTTCTAGATTTGGGTTATAGCCGAGCGCGGCATTTAGCGCCTCGATGCTCTCTTCGGCTTTGCCGGTTTCGAGCAAGCTCTCGCCGAGATAGTTGTAAGTTTTTGCGTCGGGCCGATACATTTTTAACGAATCGAACACCGCTGCCGAGTCGGCAAATCTTCGCAGCTTAAAAAGTGCGAGACCGAGCCGCTCGATGGAATTTGCGTGATCGGGTTTTAGCGCGATCGCTCGTCGAAAAGCGAGTATCTCTTCGTCCGTGCGGTTCATCTTGCCGAACGTCAGCCCTAGCGAATACTGTATCTCAGCGTTGTCGTCGTCCAGTCTGATCGCTTGCCTGTATGCATCGACCGCTTCTTTATACTGACCAAGCGCATAGCTCGACGCACCGATATTTACGAACGTCGCCGCCCATTCCGGCCGCAGCTTCGCAGCTTGACGCGACGCTCTTAGCGCCTCGGTGTGACGGCCGAGGACGCCATAGCAATAGCCGGCCTGATACCACGCCTCGGCGTAATTCGCGTCCGCTTCGACGGCCTTTTCAAAAAACGGAACGGCACGCGCGTAATCGTCACGCGACATCTGCGCGAGGCCTTGCAGATAAAGCCGCTCGGCCGTCGATCGTTTACTCTTTTGCGTCTCGGCCGAGAGCGACGAGAACGTCTGAATGTCGTTGATCTTAAGCTGCGAAATGCGTTCGGCGGGCACGGCGAAATTCAAATTTTGCCCTTCGGCGGCCTGCAAAGTCGCGACGCCGATCACCTGCCCGGCCATATTCACCACGGGCGAACCCGACGATCCGGGCGAGATCGACGCGGTGATCTGAATGATCTTGCCGTAGCCGGAGATCTCGCGCACCGCCGACACGATGCCGTTCGAGACCGAGCCTTCGAGACCGTATGGATTGCCAATTACGACGATCGATTCGCCCTCTTGCGGCGAATTTCGAACAAGCGGCAACGGCGATGCGAGTCCTTTCGGCACATCGACCGACAACAACGCGAGATCGCCTTCGCCATCAACTGCTAAAACTCCGCGCACCGGAAACTTTTTTCCGTCGAGCAGATGAATCTCGACGCGTGTCGAACGCTCGATCACATGGCGGTTTGTTATAACGCGATCCGCTGCAATAAAAAATCCGCTGCCACGTGCAACAGTGTTCCCTTTTGAATCGAATGTTTCGATCGCAACCGCCGACGGCTTGATTCGCTTTACAAGCTCGGGGAGAAAATCTTGTGCGGAAATTTTGCCCGCGAAACACGCGAAACATGCAAAAAGAAGCAGTATTGTAATAGTCGCTTTGGTCTGCATCCGAATAAAACGTAATTATATGTCCTGTTGGCTGGCAAACCAAGTTTTTCGGATGGAAGACACAAAGGATGAAGCAGGAGATCGAATATTCTTTCGGCCGTTGCAGAAGCCCGCACGGAGTAAGGGCATCCGTTCGACCCATTCGAGAATAGTTTTACGGGGGCCTTACTTCGTGCGGGCTTCTGCAACATTCGGAAACACGATAGTATTAGCGTATGAAAATCGCACTCGCAGCCGATCACGCAGGTTTTGAAGAAAAAGAAAAGGTAAAGCGGACGCTCGACGAACTCGGTATCGAATACGAGGACATGGGAACGAATTCCTGCGACTCGGTCGATTATCCTGATTTTGCACGCAAGGTCGGCGAGGCGGTCGCGAGCGGCGAAGTCGATCAAGGCTTGCTGGTTTGCGGCTCGGGCACGGGAATGGCGATCGCGGCGAATAAAGTTCACGGCGTTCGCGCAGCCGTCGCGTGGAACGAGGACATCGCCCGTCTCGCTCGCGAACACAACAACGCAAACGTGCTTTCGCTCGCTGCACGATTCACGCCCGCTGACGAGCAGGCAAAAATCGTAAAAGCTTTTTTCACGACTGGTTTCGACGGCGGTCGCCACGAACGCCGCGTCGAAAAGATCGAGCAGATTGAGAGCGACGATCTGAAATAATTATTTCAAAGCCTTTCGCAAAAACGCGACAAGCGGATACATCTCATTGGTTAGTTTGACGAGTTGTTTTGGGAAGTCGGTGGCGATCAGCGACTTGTCAGATTTTAGCTCGGTCCATGCCATGAAATCTTTTAGTTTGAGATACTCGATGGCTTTGTGTTCGGGATCAAAACCTTTCGGTGCGGACTTGAGCGAATTGCCGCTCATTTGACCAAACGCATCGCGAAAACTTTTCTTTTCGACGATCTTTAAAAACTCAGCAGTTTTTTTTGCGATCGCGTTGCGGATCTTGAGACACTCGCCGCCGTCGGGAAGATGCTTGCCGCCGGCGATAAAACTCGCACCGGGCTCGAGGTGAAAATAGTAGCCGGGCTGCATCGATTTGCGGCCGCCGGGCGAGATATAAGCACCGAGATTCGTTTTATACGGACTCTTGTCTTTTGAAAAACGCACGTCGCGATAGATGCGAAAGACGCACGCTTTCGGATCGAGGTTAGCAACGCTTGAATCAAATTTGCCGATCTCGCCGATCAAATAACCGGCAAACGCGGTCATATTGTCCTGTGCGGCGTCGAACGCTTTTTTGTTAGCCTGAAACCATTCGCGGTTGTTGTTACTAGCGAGTTTTTTTAGAAAGTCGATTGTCTCTTTAGCGATCATAAAGTTAATAAGAATTCTTGCCGCAGATTTACGCAGATTTACGCAGATAAAGAATTTTTCTGATCTGCGTCATCCGCGTTTATCTGCGGCTAATATCTGGCTTAGATTTACCCGCCGTGCGCGGCTTTTGCACGTTCGCCGATCTTCATCTGGGCGTGACCGATCATTCCGTCGCCGCCGATGCGAAACAGCTCTTCGGCGCCAAACGCGCGTTTGTAAAAATCCATCGCCGCCTCTGCGTTTTTGCAGATCAGATACGGCGTGATCCCCTCGTAACCATCAGGTATTGGTTTGACTGACATAAATTCATTTCTCCTTCGTTGTTTTGTGTCTTCAGATTAGCGCAGGATAGACTATCGTAAAACAGGAGAAAAGAATTATGGCAACAAGCTCAATGTGGACGAACGTAATTTTTCGGGTGCGATCTCGTCGGTTTGTTGACATGCGTTTCGACTGAGATCAGGCCGGGATAGTTGGCGGTCACGTGAAACAAGCTGAAGCTTGCACTCTGAATTTTATGTCAGACCCCGTAGGGCGATTTACGAATCGTGTTGAGAATTACATCAAATATCGGCCGGATTATCCGCGTGAGGTCATCGAACATCTGACGACGAATTGCGCTCTCACGAGCGATGCGGTAATCGCGGATGTCGGCTGCGGTCCCGGTCAATCGTCGCGGATGTTTTTGGAGAACGGCAATCGTGTCATCGGCGTTGAACCGAATGCGGCAATGCGTGACGCGGCGAAGGAGATATTGGGCGAGTTTGAGAATTTTACGGTCGTTGACGGAACATCTGAAAATACTTCACTGCCGGATGTGTCGGTCGATTTCGTTGTTGCGGCTCAGGCGTTTCATTGGTTCGACGCTGAAAAAACGCGGCGTGAATTCAAACGTATTTTAAAACCGAGCGGACATGTCGTGTTGATGTGGAACGAGCGTCAGCTCGACACGACGCCGTTTCTTGTCGAATACGAACAGCTTCTGCTAAAGTACGCGACCGATTACACAAAGGTGCGGCACGAGAATGTCGATGCGCTAAAACTTGGCGATTTTTTTCAAGGTGAATACGGCTCGGCCTTTTTTGAAAACATCAAACTTCACGATTTTGAAGGCATAAAAGGGCGCATGTTTTCGTCGTCTTATATGCCGGGCGAAACCGACGACGCGGCCGGGCAGCTCACTGACGAACTTTACGAACTGTTTGCCAAACACGCCCGAAACGGTAAAATAGAGATCATCTACGACACAAGAGTTTACTATTCTCTTCCCAGATAATTATGGCAGTAAAGGCTAAAGAGGTTCCCGGCATTCGCACGATTACGGTCGCGCATTCGCCCGACTCGGACGATGCGTTTATGTTTTACGGTCTCGCGACCGGCAAGCTCGCGACCGACGGCATCAAGTTCGAGCACACGCTCAAGGATATTCAATCGCTAAACGAGGCAGCGAAAAAGGGCGTTTATGACGTGACGGCGATCTCGTT
>Ga0187894_10002065_pt1 | contig 24523 bp, 16 predicted proteins | sample GBC1701081metaG_FD_136650 | JGI IMG/M metagenome (GOLD analysis project Ga0187894, IMG submission 136650) | White microbial mat communities from a lava cave in the Kipuka Kanohina Cave System on the Island of Hawaii, USA - GBC170108-1 metaG ... | reverse complement strand
GAACGACACGGTGGCCGGTTCGGCCACTGACAGCCTCGGGATGACTTACGTCTGGCAGCCCAATTTCATCTACACGATGGAACTCACGGACAACGCCGGCCGCGTCACGAAGTACAAGGTGAAGGATGGCATCGGTCCGACCGAGATCTACCGCCCCGGCAGCGCCACCCCCAACGTCAGCATCACCTACGCCGGGGACGGAAGGGTCCTGTCGGTGAATGCGGACGGTGTAGTGACCAACTACACGTATTCCAACGTGGGCCTCATCTACACCACGAACGCGACCACTGCGGCGGGAACGCGTACCGTTACCTGGGACATCGCGAAGAACCGAGTCATTTCCGACCGCAACGAGCTCAATCAGACCGCGACCTACGAGTACAACGCCCAGGATCGCCTTTACCGCGTGATCGCTCCCGAGGGGAACTACGCCCAGTACACGTACGATGCGCGGGGCAACGTTATAGAGACCTTGTTCCACGCCAAGTCAGGCTCGGGCCTGAGCGACGTCAGCCTCACCGCAGACTTCGACGATACGTGCACGAATCCGAAAACGTGCAACCAGCCGCTCTGGACGCGGGACGCCAAGGGCAATCAGACCGACTACACCTACGACCCGACTCACGGCGGCGTAGTGACGGTGACGCAACCGCCACCGGCGACAGGATACGTGCGTCCACAGACTCGCTACGCATACACCGCGCTCGAGGCGTGGTACCTGAACTCGTCTGGCGTGCTGGCGGCCTCGGGTCAGCCGATCTACTTGCTGGCTAGCACATCCAGCTGCCGCACGTCGAACACCTGCAACGGCAACTCAGACGAACTCAAGACCACGATCGGCTACGGTCCCACCGGTGTCGCGAACAACCTCTGGCCGGTCACGACGACCTCGCGCGACGGGACGTCGTTGCTCGTGTCGACGACCACACTCGGGTATGACCTCGACGGTAATGTGCTGACGACGGACGGGCCATTGGCCGGCACCGACGATACGAAGCACACGCGCTACGATCACCTTCGGCGGATCGAAGGCGAAATCGGGCCAGATCCGGATGGCATCGGGCCGCGCCCGCGCGCGGCGCTGCGATATACCTACAGCACGGCGGGGAATCTGATCACCGTCGTCTCCGGAAACGTGGCCGGCACGACGGAGTACGACTGGTGGTCCGGGTTTACGACGCTTCAGACGATCAACATGTCCTACGATGCGGCAGGGCGAATTATCAGGCGCGATCTGACTGTCGCTGGTACGACTCACACCGTCGAACAGATGTCGTACGACACGGCCGGTCGCCTTCAATGCACCGTCCAGCGCATGAACAGTGCAACGTTTTCGTCACCGCCCTCGGCCTGCACGTTGGGAACCAGCGGAAGCTTTGGCCCGGACCGCATCACCTTGAATACCTACGACGCTGCCAGTCGCGTGACCAAGGTCACGACGGGATACGGATCGGGCGCCGCGATCGACGTGCATACCGTGACGTTTACCACCAACGGCAAGGTCGCGACGCTGACGGACGGCCGCGGCAATCGCACGACTTACGAATACGACGGGTTCGATCGACTGCTGAAGACGCGCTTTCCGAGTCCCACCACGGCGGGCACGAGCTCGACCACGGACTACGAGCAGCTCTCGTACGACGTCAATTCCAACGTCGCGACGATACGGGCACGCAATGCAAGTACGATCACGCTGACTGTCGATAACCTCGACAGGATCGTCCTGAGGGACCTGCCATCTGGCAGCGACACGTACCTCGCCTACGACAATCACGGGCGCCTGCTCTATTCCCGCTTCGACAATCCGACCGGTCCCGGCGTCGACCACACGTACGACGGGCTCGGACGCCTGTACACGCGCACAACTTTCGGTCGCACGCTGACGTATGCCTACGACGCTGCGAGCCGCCGCACGCGCCTTACGCATCCGGACGGCTTCCATGCCGACTATGCCTACGACACGACCGATCAACTGACGTCGATCATAGACAGCACGAGCACGACGCTGGCCACGTTCACGTTCGACGCGCAAGGGCGAAGGACTGGAATCGTGCGCGCCAACGGCGCGAATACCACGTCGGCGTATGACACGGTCGGACGGCTTTCGTCTCTGACGCAGAATCTCGCTTCAACGAATTTCGACGGGACTGCGACGTTTACCCGCGCGCCCTCGAGCCAGGTTGTCACGCGTACCCAAAGCAACGATCCGGCATACACGTGGACCACCGCGGCGCCAGCGATGACCGCGACCTATAGCGGCCTGAATCAGCTTACGCAGAACGGCGCTACGGCCGTCGGTCATGATTCGCTCGGCAATCTGACGACCGGTGAAAGCACGTACACGTACGGCCACGACATCGAGAACCGGCTGCGCTCGGCCACGGCGGGCGGCACGACGGTGAGCATTAACTACGACCCGCTCGGCACGCTCAGCGAAGTCATCGTCAACGGCACTTCAACCAAGTACCTCTACGATGGCCCAGATCTGGTTGCGGAATACACCAGCGGTGGAGCCGTCGCGCGCCGATATGTACACAGCGATCGGCTCGATGAACCGCTCGTCTGGTACGAAGGGGCCGGCACCAGCGATCGACGGTACTTTCACACCGACGAGCTCGGTTCCATCGTCGCCATCAGCAACAATGCCGGCACCGGCACTGTCAGCTTCAAATATTCGCCCTACGGCGAGTCCACCAATCCAGCGAGCTCGCGGTTTGGTTTCACAGGACAGGCCTGGCTCGATCAGCCCGGGTTGTATTACTACAAGTCCCGCTTCTACTCACCGAAGCTCGGCCGGTTCCTGCAGCCGGATGGCAGCGGCTATGCCGGCGGAATGAACCTCTATGGCTACGTAGGAGGCGATCCGGCCAACCTGGTGGACCCCTTCGGTTTCGACGATTGTCCGCCTTCGACGGCAGGGGAAGTCGTCACCTGCGCGAGGCGTGCACAGGACCTTTCCTGGTTGCCCTGGTTCTTCGACACGTTCATGCAGGACTTGCATTTCCTCGACCTCCTGGAGAAAGAGAGAGATGCCGAGAGCGAGCGTGCGCGACAGAAAGGTCAGGCACCTCGCTGCCGCTGGGAAACGGACGCCTCCTCGTGGGAGATCACCATCAGCTTCTACAAGCCCACGGGAGGAGGCGAGGGGCAGTTTGGCTCAGACGAGGGAAACAAGTACGTTACGGGACGGTATGGGTGGGGTTGGGGCGGCGGGGGCACGTGGTCATCGATGGGCAACATACCGGGCCCGCCGCTGCAAAATCGCGATCAGGGGGGGCTTGTGATCGCAGCGACGATACAGGTGGACTTTTCCGCTGGGCCAGTCGTTGGCTCGTGGGACGTTCTCGGGGTGGCGTGGAACGTCACTGAAGGTACCTGGACGCCCGTGGCCGGCCCGAGCATGAGCTTCAAGCCGGGGTGGGGCATCAAGGTTGCAGGTTCGGCCGGCATTCAGGCCACCTTGTATTCGAAGCGCTCGCAAAAGCTGGTTGATGGTCAGGGGACGTGCCGGCTATGAAGTTCTTCTCGGCTGGTTGGTTCAAAGGACTCGCTGCCATCGCAGCAATCGGCGCGGTGCTCTATGTGGGCACGCTCCTGTATGCACCGCGCAGCGAACCATACAAGTACTCGGAACAATGGGCGCGCGAATCGCCTGACGTGAGAGCCAGGATCGGGCGCGTAACCCTAACGCGCTTCTATCGGGAAGGCGGTTTCAGTGAGCAGCTTCTGGGCAACGGGCGCGAGGCGCGCGTTTCAACGCGTGTCGATGGCGAACGAGGGTCGCTCATCGCGAGTCTGCAGCTGAAGAACGTCGACGGCAAATGGGAGGTCGTGGCCTGTCGCCTGGACCCAATCTAGGCAACTGCTGAACCGCCCGCGAGAGCGAAAGACAGGAGACAAGAGAAATAAAGAGGGGCGCCGCGCGGCGCCCCTCGTCACTCGAAAGATCTCGACTCTTACTTGTTGCCGAAGTTGAACGTCGCCCGGGCGGACCAGAAACGGCCGCGCGGGTTGTGGATGCCCTGCACGTAGCCGTACAGGTCGGTGTCGCCGTCGCCCGCCGCGAAGGGCGGATCCTCGTCCAGCACGTTGTCGACGCTGAGCGCGAGCTTCACGTTGTCGATACCCGTGAAGGCGACCTGCATGTTGAGCGTCGTCCACGAGTCGACCTTCGGTGTGGTGATCTGGTCGTAGTCGAGCACGCCGTCGGGCGCCGCGCCGATCGGCAGGATGTCCGGCGTGTCTTCGAACGCCCCGATGTAATTCACCTGGCCGTACAGGCTCCAGGCACCCATCGAGAAGTCCGCCGACAACTGCGCGCGGTCTTCCGGATACTCGTACTCGCCGGTCAGCTCACGCGTCACGAAGCCCGGAGCGTCCGGGTTCACCTCGACCTTCTCGAAGTTGAGCAGGCGCGAGTAGTTGAGACCCAGCGTCAGCGTCGAGTTGCCGATCGGCGTGGTCCAGTACGTCGCGAGGTCGATGCCTTCGGCCGACTGTTCGCCGATGTTGACGAAGCCTTCGTCCGCCGGTGCGATGATCTGGATCAGCGGGCCGAGCGCCTCGCCGGTCAGCGGCGGGCCGCGATCGCAGATAACGCTCGCCTGGTCGTCGCACTCACGCGAGTACAACAGGCCGAACGGCGCTTCGTCGATCTTGTTTTCCTGCGTGAGGTCCCAGTAGTCCAGCGTGATGCTCAGGGAGTCCATCGGTTGCCAGGCCACGCCGAAGTTGAACGTCTCTGATTCCTCCGGCTGCAGGTCCGGGTTGCCCTGGAAGACGATCGTGTAGTCGAGGAGGCCGCAGTAGTCCGTGTTGACTGCGCAACCGAACCGGTCGTTGAAGAACTGCGATTCCTGCGACGGTCCGAGGCCGATCTGCGCGAGCGACGGAGCACGGAAGCCCGTGCCCCAGGAACTGCGCAGCGCTACCTGTTCGATCGGCTGCCAGCGTACCGCGATCTTCGGATTCGTCGTGGTGCCGAAGTCCTCGTAGTCGTCATAGCGGCCGGCGAGCTGCAGCTCGAGGCCATCCAGCAGCGGCACCGAGAACTCGACGAACGCCGACCAGTTCTCGCGGGATGCGGCTGCGGAAACCGACTCGGTACCGAAGATCAGTCCGCGCTGGAACTGATCGTCCGGGACGTCGCTGACGCTTTCCTCGCGTTGCTCGGCGCCGACCGCCATCAGCACCTCGCCCGCGGGCAGCGAGAACAGCGAACCTGTGAACTGCACGTCGAACATCTTCAGGTCGGACTTGCCGCGACGCACGAGGTTGGTCGTGATCGCGTCGATGACTTCCTGCGGGTTCTGCACGCCGCCGAACGGGTTGTAGAGACCCGCGTCAATCTGCTGCTGCAGGAAGTCGGTGCGCACCCAGCCCATCGACCTGTCGCCGCTCTGTTCCGATTCGCTGCGTGCACGCTGCACCGCGGCTTCCCACTGCCAGTTCTCGCCGAGCGATCCGCGCACGCCGATCAGGCCGCGCAGCGTGTCGCTGGAGATGTCCCACTGACGCGGGCCGGCGTCGACCGTGCGATAGCGGCGAATGGCGATCGTGTTGGTCGTCGCGAACGGGTTGTCGGGATGATCCGCAGGCACTGTGAGGCCTGCCTGATCGTCGAGCGGCGTCGGTGCGCCCTGCGCGAACGAGTTGTTGTGTTGAACGCTCAGTTCCGTGAACAGCTCGACGTTTGCACCGAAGCCCTGTCGCGCCAGCAACATCAGACCCGTGCGCTCTGCTTCCGGAATCAACACGTTCCAGGGACCGTAGTCGTAGAAGCAGTTCGCACCGCCCTGGTTTGCGGCCGGGCAGTTCGGGTCGCGCGTATTCACGTTATCGACGATAAAACTGCCGGGGTAGCCGCGCGAAGAGCGCTGATCGAAGCCGCCGCGCGCAGACTGGTTGGCTGATCCCGCCGGACCGCGATCCGTGTTGAACAACGTGTCGTTCTTGAAGTAGTCGAAGATCACCGTGACGTTCGAATCGTCGCCACCGGTGCCCCAGATCGCCGACAGCGTCTGTTCCTCGTAGCCGCTTTCGGTGGTGTTGCCGAAGCCGGCGCCGAGCTCGAGGCCTTCGTAGTCCTTGCGCAGGACGATGTTGACCACGCCGGCGACGGCATCGGAGCCGTACACCGCCGAGGCACCGTCCTTCAGAACTTCCACGCGCTCGATAGCCGCGACCGGGATCGAGTTGATGTCGACGAACGTGGTCGACACGTTCTCCGCGAACGGACTCACCGACACGCGGCGGCCGTTGACGAGGACCAGCGTTGCGTCGGCGCCGAGGCCGCGCAGGCTGATCGAGGCCGCGCCGTTCGCAGTGGAGTCCTGGTTGTTGCCGCGCGTCGAGAAGGCGCCGTTGCCGTTGGCCGGAATCTTCTCGAGCAGTTGTTGCAGGTTGCTGTAACCCGATTTCTCGATGCTCTCGCGGTCCACTTCGAGCACCGGCGAAGGACTCTGGAAGTCGCCGCTGCGCGCGATGCGCGAGCCGATGACCACCACTTCCTCTGTTGCATCCTGGTCCTGTGCGATCGCGGGCGGCATTGCCAGCGACGTCGACAGCGCCACCGCCCCCCCTAACGCGAGCCGAACAGCTCGCCTGAGTGACACTTCAGTACTCATCCGAGACACCCCCCAATGATTTGGCCCGAAACAAATTGCTTGGTGTGTTCTACGCAAGTCATGCGTGACGCGAGCTGGACCGCATGTGCTGCGCCTCGGCTCGTGTCCACGGGGCAACATCTTCGACCTCGTCGCGAAGGCTGTCAAAGAGATCTGTTGCGCCAGCGCGACGACGGTACCGGACGCCGGTGTATTCGTACGAAAGGCTGGTCGGCGACGCTGCGCCGCAGGCGCGCGTGCAGAACGGTCACTGAACGGGTGACGGGCCGCGCGAGCCATTCGCGCGCAAGGCCTCCGGCAGCGTCTCGATGCGCTTCTGCGTGTAGCGGTATCCGGTCTCGATCGCCTGGTCGAAGGCCTGCCAGTTCAGCATGTCGACGCTTTCGAGCGGCGGCTGCAGCAGCAGGTCGGTCTGCTCGCGATTACCGAGCGTTGCGGCGGCGCTGTTGACCATTCCCGCCCGCCACAGGATCTGGAAGATGTTCACGCGCTTCTTCTTCGAGCGGAACCAGCTCATCGCTTTCCACAGCCCGGGCACGTCCACGTCGTCGAAGTCGGCGGTGAACGCGCGATCGGCCGCCACGTCGATGCCGATGACCGGCCCGCGCGAGACCTCGCGCATGACGTCGACCGGCAGGTTGTTCATCGCGCCGCCGTCGACGTGCACCTCGCCCTTGTGAAAGATCGGCGGCAACACGCCCGGGATCGCAACCGAGGCACGTAGCCAGCGCCACAGCAGGCCGCTGCGATGCACCGCGATGCGTCCGGTGGTGAGGTTGGACGACACGCAATAGAAAGGAAGGGGCAGGTCCTCGATCTCGACCTCGCCGAATTCCTGTCGCAGCAGGCGGCTGACCTTGCGACCGGAGACCAGCGACAGGAGCGGCAACGTGTAGTCGTTCAGCGGATTGGTGGCGACGAACGAGCGGCGAAAGCGCTCGACCATCTCCTCGTGCGACCACTCGAGTGCGATGCCCGCGCCGAGGATCGCGCCCATGCTGGTTCCGCCCACGGCGTCGATGATGATGCCGGCCTCGCGCAGCGCGCGCACCGCGCCGATGTGCGCGAAGCCGCGCGCACCGCCGCCCGCGAGCACGAGCCCGACGCCGCGCCCGGTCAACAGGCGCGCTACGCGCTCGACGTCGCCCACGTGGCGCACATGGTGATGCGGCAGGCCCGGATGACGCGCGAGCCAGCCGCGCGTGTGGCCGGCTGAGAAGCCTTCTTCGTGCAGGAGCACGATCTCGGAGCGCTGCAGCGTGGTGCGCGACTCGCCGTTCTCGATCATCCGCCACGCCGACGGCTCGGTATCGGCGCGCGCCAGCAGCAGCAGCGTATCGGCCTGGCGCATGCACAGCTTGCTCCAGGACGTGAGGCCCGGATCGGCGACGTAGACCACGAACTCGTTCGCGGCCTCGACGTTGTGGAACCAGTGGCTCGTGTGCGCCGCGCCGCGCACGCTCCACACCAGCTCGGTGCGCGCGCCGCGGCCGAGCGCCTGCACCAGCTGCGTGGCGAACTCGCCGACGTCGACGTCGATGTCGTGCGGTACGATCGTGAACGTCTTCGGCACGCTGCGCTGGCCACGCTGCTGGCGCTGCGACGCTTCGAGCCGCTGCACGGTCAGCTGCGCGATGCGGTACATCGCCTGCGGATGGTCGAGCAGCAGCTGGTCGAACGCTTTCTTCGAGAACCGGCCGATCTCGGTATCGCGCAGGGCGATGACCGTCGCGGTACGCGGCTTGCCGGAAATGAGCGCCATCTCGCCGCAGGTCTCGCCCGCCATCACCCGGCCGATCATGCGCACGTGGCCGTCGGGCGTGCGGGCGAAGGCACCCAGCCCGCCGCTGATCACGATGAAGAGCGCGTCCGGTTCCTCGCCGGCTTCGAACAGGGTCAATCCGCCGGGCAGTGAGAACCATTCGATCTCGGAGGCGATCGCGGCGAGCGTGGGCGCATCGAGGCCGCGAAACAGCGCAAGCGTGCCGAGCAGGGACAGCATGTTGCGCCGTTCGATGGCCGTTTCGACGATGGTGTCGTGCTCGAAGCCCATAACTGAATTCGGTACCGGACTTTAGTTATCAAACCCAGGCGGGGTAGCGGACCGCAGTTATTGTCGGCGCAGTAAGGGGTTACAGGCGGACGCGGGTCACAGATTGGCACCGTTGCGGCAACGCGGCAGCATTGCGGGCATGCTGCAGGCCGTCGCCGCGCGGCGTCAACTGCCCAAACGGGGTCGGGCACTCTTCCGAAGGCGGGGATCGTGTCGAACAGGTACGGAACGAAACTCGCAAAGGCACTTGCCAGGACACTCGCCAAGAGAGCTCGATGACGGAAACCGACGGCGCACGCGCAGGTCTGGAGACCCGCATTCTCGAGGACATCGTGCTGGCGCGGCACATCGGCGTGCGCGTGCTCACCTGCGAAGCCGGCAGTGTCGTGCTCGGCGCGCCGCTCGCGGCGAATTCCAACCATCACGGCACAGCCTTCGGCGGCAGTCTCTACGCGCTCGCCGTACTCGCAGGCTGGGGCGTGCTCACCGTCGAGCTCGAACGGCGCGGCGTCGATGCCGAGCTCGTGGTACAGGACGGGCACATCGAATACTTCGTGCCGGTCACCAGCGACTTCACGGCGCGCGCCGCGTTGCCTGAGCCGACTGCGCTCGACCGTTGCCTGCGCGCGTTGGCGCGCTACGGCCGTGCACGCATCGAGGTGTCGGTCGTGGTCGAGGCGGACGGCGCCGAGGCTGTGCGACTCATTGGCACGTACGCGATCAGGCGCGCCGCGGGATGAGCGTGGCGAGCCGCGTCTCGGCCCGCCCTCGCGCGTCCGTCCTGCGCAGCGCTTCGCTCATGCGTCGTCGTCCCGCCGTCGACCCCAGGCTCGCACGCCGCATCTACGCGATCGTCGCGAAAATCCCGCGCGGGCGCGTATCGACCTACGGCTGGGTCGCCGAACGTGCGGAACTGCCTCGTCGCGCGCGCCTGGTCGGTCAGGCGTTGAGCCAACTTCCCGCAGGTCGTCGCCTGCCGTGGCACCGGGTCATCAATGCGCAGGGGCGCATCTCCTTTCCGGCGCGCAGCGCTCAGGCCCGCGAGCAACGCCGCCGGCTGGAAGGCGAGGGCGTGTATTTTCTGCGCGGACGCGTCGATCTCGAGCGTTTCGGCTGGCGGCTCACGCTCGACGAGCTGTTGTGGCGAATCTAGACACAGTCGCACGGTTGGCGTGTCGCCGCAGGGTGGCGCGGGTCGTCGCACGGTTGGCAGAGCCGGCGGCACCGGATGCACTCGTGACGAAGACGTGAAGGCGGCCGCCATTCGTCGGTCTGTCGCCGCCGGGCGTCAGTCCCGCGCTGTCGCCGCAACACACCCCTTGCTACCATCGCCTGTCACGTTCCGGACCGAACATTCCTGTTGCGGAGAGCTGCGCCGATGCCCGATCGGTACGTCGTCTTTTCACACGGCAAGGACAGCGGGCCCTGGGGCAACAAGATCACGGCGATGGCGGAGATGGCGCGGAGCGAAGGCTTCGAGGTCGAGTCCGTCGACTATCAGGGCGTCGAAGATCCGGCGGATCGCGTCACTCGACTGCTGAGTTTCTGCAAGGACCTGCGCGGCTCGCTGGTGCTCGTCGGATCGAGTCTCGGCGGCCACGTCGCCACCGCGGCCTCGCGTCTTCTGCAGGCCCGCGGTCTGTTCCTGATCGCGCCGGCGTTCTACATGCCCGGCTACGAGCAGCACACGCCGAAGCCGGCCGAGTGCCCGATCACGATCGTGCACGGCTGGCGCGACGACGTGGTACCAGTGGAGAACAGCATCCGCTACGCCCGCCAGCACAAAGCGACGCTGCACATCCTCGACGGCGACCACCGCCTGCAGGACAACATCCAGCAGATCAACTACCTGTTCGAATACTTCCTGGTGACGCTCGAGCCCTATCTCTGAGCGCCCGCGGCACACGACGCAGCGACCCGCAACGAGAACAAGAAGGACGGGACTGAACGACGATGACAGGTCATTGGCTCGCGCACGCGAAGGCCTTTGTTTGCGTTCCGGTTGCTTCGGCGCTGGTCGTCTTCGCGCCGGTTGTCCTTGCGCCGGTTGTCTTCGCGCCCGTCGCCTTCGCGCCCGCCGCAGTCGCGAGCGAGACAGCGGAAGAACATCCGGTCGCCCCGGCGCCGGAACCGCCCGATGAGCGCGAAACGGATCAGCGCCTGATGACGGCCGCCTCGCGCGAGCATGCGACGCGGCGCGTGAGCTGGCGCGATGCAGATGCTGCCCCCGAGCCGATGGCCCGCGTGAAGCTGCTCGGTTTCAACGACTTTCACGGACAACTGACTGCCCGTCATCGCATCGGCGAGCGCCCCGTCGGCAGCGCGGCTGTGCTTGCCTCCTATCTCACCCACGCTGCCCGAGCCGCGCGCGACGGGGCGTTCATCGTGCACGCGGGCGATCACGTCGGCGCATCTCCGCCGGCCTCGGCGCTCCTGCAGGACGAGCCATCGATCGCGTTCCTCAATCTGCTCGCCAATCGCCATTGCCGCTACGCCGACCTGGCGCGCGGGCCGTGGCACGCCAGTCACCGCCAGCCGCGCTGTAACGTCGTCGGCACGCTCGGCAATCACGAATTCGACGACGGCGTGACGGAAATCCTCCGGCTGCTCGACGGCGGTCGTCATCCCGCCGGGCCGTTCCTGGAGCGGCGCTGGCGCGGTGCGCGCTTCCCCTACGTCGCGGCGACGGTCGTCGATCGGCGCACCGGCGATCCGATCCTGCCGCCGTATTCGATCCGCGAAACCGGCGGCGTGCGCATCGCGTTCATCGGCGCGCTGCTGCGCGAAACGGCGAAGATCGTGACGCCGAGCGGCGTCGCCGGCGTCGCATTCCTCGACGAGGCGGACGCGGTGAACCGCCAGGTCGCCACACTGGTCGCCGAGCACGGCGTGAAAGCGATAGTGCTCACCATTCACGAAGGCGAGCGCCAGAGCACCTATGGCGTACCGGGCGAGGGTGGCCGGCCGGAATTCAGCGGCGTCATCGTCGATATCGTCAGGCGCCTGCACGAAGAGGTGGACGTGGTGATCTCCGGCCACGCGCACGGCTACACGAACACATTGATCGCCAACCGCGGCGGACGTCCCGTGCTGGTGACGCAGGCGTTCTCCGTCGGCACTGCCTATGCCGACGTCGACCTGGCCATCGGTCGCGACAGCGGCGAGGTTCGCGAGAAGTCAGCTGTCATCGTCACCACCTGGGCCGACGAAGGGCCGGGCCTCGAGCCCGACCGGCGCGTCGCGAAGCTGACGGCGGCGGCGCAACGCGCCGTGCAGGCCCGCATCGCGCGCGTCGTCGGTGTGGCGGCCACGGACATCGTGGACGACGAGAACCTTGCCGGCGAATCGCCGCTCGGCAACCTCGTCGCCGACGCGCAGCGCCTGCGCTCCGGCGCGCAGTTCGCCTTCATGAACAGCAGCGGCCTTCGGGCCGACCTGCGCGCCGGCGACGTGACGTGGGGCGATCTGTTCGCGGTGCATCCCTTCGGCAACGACCTGGTGACGATGGACCTCACCGGTGCGCAGATCCGAACGCTGCTCGAGCAGCAATGGCTGCTCACGCACGAAGTGCGGATGCTGCAGATTTCCGGGCTCAGCTACACCTGGAACGCCGGCGCACCCGCGGGCAGTCGCGTCGTCGCTATTCGCGACGCCACCGGCGCGCCCCTCGGCGACACGACGGTCTATCGCGTCGCGGTGAACAGTTTCCTCGCTTCGGGGGGCGATCACTTCCCGTTGTTCGAGCTCGGCACGGGCCGGGTGATCGGACCTCTCGACCTGGACGCGACGCTCGAACACATCCGCTCGCTGCCGCAGCCGTTCACCGCCGCCGTCGAAGGCCGCATCGTCCGCGAAAACTAGACGCCGGAGTCCGGCACCGGTATTCAGCTATCAACGTTTGTTGCGGATCGCGGCGGCGGCCATGCGATCGATGACGGACGGGGCGAGCAGCTTGAGCCAGCGACCGAAGTGGCCGCGTGCCGAGGTGATGAGGAGTCGCTGGCGCTTGCCGATGGCGCGCAACGCCAGGCGTGCACATTCCTCCGCGCTCATGATGCGCGCGACCTGCATCGGGCTCGCGCCGAGCGGACGTCCGTCCGGGCCGATCGCACGTTTGTGGATCTCCGAGCGCACGAAATCCGGAGCGATGACCGTCACGCTGACGCCGCTATCGGCCAGCTCGATGCGCAGCGAGTCGAAGAAACCCGTCATCGCGTGCTTGCTGGCCGCATAGCCCGTGCGCTCCGGCACGCCGGTGAGCCCTGCGAGGCTGGTCACCGCGACCAGCCGCCCGCGCGATTGCTTGAGCCAGGGCAGGGCGGCTGCAGTCAGGTAGACGGCGCCGAAGTAGTTCACCCGCATGACTTGCTCGAGCACAGCGAGGTCCGCCAGCTCGTCGAAGCGCGACCACATGGTCGAGCCGGCGTTGTTGATCAGCACGTCGAGCTTGCCGAAGCGCGCGATGGCCGCATCGACGAGCGCGCGACACTGGCCGGCATCGGTGATGTCGGTCTGAACGACCAGGCACTGGCTGCCCGCCGCCTCGCACTCGCGCGCGACCTCCTCCAGGCGATCGCGATTGCGCGCGGCGAGCACGAGCGACAGGCGCTGGCCCGCAAGCTCCAGCGCCAGGGCGCGGCCGATGCCCTCCGAGGCTCCGGTCAGGATCACTGTGGCGTTCGTCAACATGAGGTCGCTCGTCGTGTCCGGGAGGTTGGTCGGCGCGGTGGTCGACAGCCGGTCGCCCGACAGCCGGTCGCTCGGCAGGCCGCTGGTCAGCTCGAGGACGAAACGGTATTACAATCGCGGCCGGAGAGGGAGAGCCGCCATGATTCAGGTGAACGCCATAGTCCCCGTGCTGGCCACGTTCGCGGTCGCACTGCTGTGCGCCGGCTGCGGACAGGAGCAGCGTGACGAAGAACCGATGAAGCCGGAAGAAACCGTGTTCGCAGACCAGCTGAAGCAGATCGACCGGGCGAAGGAGGCTGCGGCGGAGTCGGAGAACCGCATGCAGGATCTCAATTCGCAGCTCGACGAGGCCGAGGGTACCGCGCCACGCGAGCCCGACAGTGAAGAAGCGCGCGGCAACTGAAGCTTCCTGGCAGGTGTACATCATTGCCAACGCCGCCGGGGCGCTGTACACGGGCATCACCACCGACCTCGTGCGCCGATTCGCGCAGCACCGCGCACGCAAGCGCGGTGCGCGGTTCTTCTACTTCGCCGATGCGGCGCGCCTGCTCTATTCGGAACCGCACGCGTCCCGATCGAGCGCTTCGCGGCGCGAAGCCCAGATCAAGCGAATGAGCCGGCAGGCGAAGCTCGACCTGATCGCCACACCTCCCGCCGGCGCATGAGTCGCGCCTCGGGCACCGAACGTCCTGTGATCTGGCTGCTGCGCAAGATCACGAACCTGTGGGTGCGCGCGACCGCACGGCCGCCCGACGTGGCGCAAACGCTCGGCGCGCGCAACCGCCCCGTGTGCTACGTCCTCGAGCGCGACAGCCTCTCGGATCTCCTCGCTCTGCAGGACCTGTGCGTGCGCAGTGGGCTGCCGCGACCGAGTCGGCGGCTCGGTGCGGTGGGCGAGCGGCGCTCCCTGTTCGCGCTCGAGCGCAGCGGCGGATTCTTCCGGCAGCGCGTCGACCGGCGCACGCCGCAGCTGCTCACGCGCCTGGTCAACGCCGCCACTGCGGATCGCAATTTCGACCTCGACCTCGTGCCCGTCGGCATCTTCTGGGGCCGCGCGCCGCAGAAGGAAGGCTCCTGGTTCCGCCTGCTGCTCTCCGAGAACTGGGCGCTCGGCGGACGCTTCCGCAAGTTCCTCACGGTGCTGTTCAACGGGCGCAACACGCAGGTGCAGTTCGGCGACCCGCTTTCGCTGCGCAGTGCCGTCGACGAGGACCTCGGCCAGGCGCGCACGGTGCGCCGTTTGTCGCGCCAGCTGCGGGCGCAACTGCGCAACCAGCGCGTCGCGGTGATCGGGCCGGATCTGTCGCATCGGCGGACCGTCGTGGCACAGGTCCTGGCGACACGCGCCGTGCGCGCGGCGGTCGCGCAGGAGCGGCGCGAGCAGAGACTCTCGCGGCGCGAAGCGCTGTGGGTCGCCAAAGGCTACGCCGACGAGATCGCGGCGAACTACTCGCACACCTTCGTCGTGTTCATGGCGCGCATGCTCACCGGACTGTGGAACCGGCTGTACGACGGCGTCGAGCTGCACCACGAAGACACTCTGCACCGCACGGCGGAGGGGAACGAGATCGTCTACGTGCCCTGCCACCGCAGCCACATGGACTACCTGCTGCTGTCGTACATCATCTACGTGAAAGGATTCGCCGTGCCGCACATCGCCGCCGGCGCCAACCTCAACATGCCGGTGATCGGCCGTTTCCTGCGCAAGGGCGGCGCCTTCTTCCTGCGCCGCACGTTCCGCGGCGCCACGCTTTATTCCATCGTCTTCATGAAGTACGTGGGCGTCATGCTGGCGCGCGGGCACTCCCTCGAGTACTTCGTCGAGGGCGGTCGCAGCCGCACCGGGCGCCTGCTCGAGCCGAAGACGGGAATGCTGTCGATGACGATGCGCGGCTATCTCACCGATCCGCGCCGCCCCGTCGTGTTCCTGCCCGTCTACTTCGGCTACGAGCGGCTGGTCGAAGGCGAGACCTATATCGGCGAGCTGTCGGGGAGACCCAAGGAAAAGGAGTCGGTGCTCGGGCTCGCCCGCACGCTGCCCAAGCTGCGCCAGAAGTTCGGCAAGGTACACGTGAGCATCGGTGAGCCCATCGCCCTCAACGAGCTGCTCGCCCGCCACCAGTCCGACTGGCAGAGCCAGCCGTTCGACGACGAATCGCGGCCGCTGTGGTTCGGTGCCGCCCTGGACGACCTCGCGCGCTCCATCGTCGTCAATATCAACGCGGCCGCCGCAGTGACCCCGATCAACCTGCTGGCGGTTGCGCTGCTCGCCACGCCGCGCCAGGCCATGCTCGAAAGCGACCTGGAGCGTCAGCTCGACCTCTACCGCGACCTGCTGCGCACCGTGCCGTATTCGAATCGCGTGAGCGTCACGGACCTGAACGGCCGCGAGATGGTGCGCCATGGCGAGGCGATGCGCGTGCTGGCGCGCCAGCGGCATCCGCTCGGCGACGTCATGAACATGAGCGCGGAGAACGCCGTGCTCGCGACCTACTACCGCAACAACGTGCTGCACCTCTTCGCCCTGCCTTCGCTGATCGCCTGCTGCTTCCTGAACAACTCGCTGATGCGCACGGCGGACGTTCAGCGCCTGGTCTGGCGCATCTACCCCTACGTTGCCGACGAGCTGTTCCTGCGCTGGCGCGAGGCGGAAGTGGCGGCGGTGGCGGACGAAATCCTGACGGCGTTCGCAGCGCGCGGACTGCTCGAGGGCAGCCACGAAAGCGGCGAATGGCGGCGCCGGCCGCCGACCGAAGCGCAGGCAATGCAACTGTCGGTGCTGGCGCAGGCCACCGTTCAGATCGTGGAGCGCTACTACCTCGTGATCTCGGTGCTGATCCAGGCCGGCAGCGGCACGGTCAATCAGGAGGCGCTCGAGAAGCGCTGTCAGCTGATGGCCCAGCGCATGTCGATGCTCTTCGAGCTCAATTCACCCGAATTCTTCGACCGTACGCTGTTCGCGAGCTTCATCGACCTGCTGCGCCGGCGCGGCGTGATCCAGGTCGGCCCCGACAACCTGCTGTCATTCAACGACGTGCTGCTGAACGTCGCGCACGACGCCACGCTGGTCCTGAGCGAGCAGATCCGCCACAGCATCCTGCAGGTCGCGCACGGCCAGTAGGCGTCGATGACGTCGTGCCGGCGCCTCGAAAGAGGCACGCAGATCCCTTTTTGCACTGCAAAGCGCCGGTCGGCAGGCAGGGTCCGACCGGTCGACGAGCGTTCGAAGAGTCTGCATCCGAAGATGCACTGCTATACTTCGCCGCGGTTGTCTGTTGTATTCGTTCTACCGGTTCGGTAATAAACCAACAACATACGGGCGCAATCGACAACCGGCCGCACTAGACCATCCGGCCTGGCAATCGACGCGTCTCGACAACTGAAGGGAACTGCGGCTGCCCGCTTAGCCGCAAAACCTGTCTCGCACTGGGGAGGCACATGAACAATACCTCGAAGACCCGTGATGTTCGTAACCTGCGCGCCGCGATCCGTCTGACGCTCGCGTCGACCGCCGCGCTGGTGTGCGCACCTGCTCTGGCAGTGGATTTTTCGACCGAGAGCATGACGGGAAGCTGGGACACCACCATCACGATCGGGCAGGCGTGGCGCGTGCAGGATTCGGACTGCCGCCTGATCGGCGAGGCCGACGGCGGTTGCGGGCGCTCACCGAACATCGACGACGGCAACATCAACTGGAGCACCGGCACTTACAGCCAGGCGATCAAGGTCGTGAGCGAAGTGGCGCTCAACTGGGAGAACTGGGGTGTGTTCGTGCGCGGCTCGGCGCTGCACGACAACGCGGTCAAGAGCGACAAGGCCGAGCGCACGGCGATCTCCGCCACCGCCGACAACCTGGTCGGAAGCTATACGCGCCTGCTGGACGCGTTCCTCTATTACAAGTTCGACATCGGCGACAACCCGTCCGAGGTGCGCCTCGGCAACCAGGTGGTGAGCTGGGGCGAGAGCACGTTCATCCAGGGCGGCATCAACACCGTCAACCACTTCGACGTGTCGGCCCTGCGCGTGCCCGGCTCGGAGCTGAAGGAAGCCTTCCTGCCGCAGGAGATGGCGTTCTTCAACCTCGGCATCGCGGACGGCGTATCGATCGAGGCGTTCTACCTGCTCGACTGGGACGACACCGAGCCCGAGCCCGTGGGCTCGTACTTCTCGACCAACGATTTCGTTCCGGACGGCGGCAGCCGGGTGTTCCTCGGCTTCGGCGGCTTCTCGGACCAGGGCACCAACTTCCTTCCGCTCGGCGGGCCGTTCATCTCCAACTTCCAGGCCGTGCAGCGCGGCGAGACGCTCGAGGCGGACGACAACGACCAGTTCGGCGTGGCGCTGCGCTGGTATGCGCCGGACTTCATCAACGGCACCGAGTTCGGCTTCTACTTCACGCAGTACCACAGCCGGCTGCCGCTGATTAACGGTCGCACCGGCACGCAGCAGGGCATCGGCAACGCCGCGGGCGCGGCCACCGCGGTCGGCGCGGCCCCGCAACTCATCGTCTCGGGCACCGCGGTGCCCGTGGCCATCGAGACCGCGGCGCAGGCAGCGGTTGCGCGTTCCGCCGCAGCGGGCGGAAATCTTTCGATCGCGCGTGCGCGCCAGTACGCCACGGTCGGCGCCAACATGTTCCTCGGCGGCGTGGCGACTTCGGACATCAGCCGCACCGGCAGCAACATCGCGACGCACGAGTTCGCGCAGACGGCGCAGTACTTCACGGAGTTCCCGGAACACATCCAGCTCTTCGGCGTGAGCTTCAACACGCAGTTCCAGAAGACCGGCATCGCGCTGCAGGGCGAGTTATCCTATCGCAAGGACGTGCCGCTGCAGTTCGACGACGTCGAAGTGCTGTTCGCGGCGCTGAGCCCGCTCGAAGTGGCGCTGTTCCCGCTGAGCGCGCCCGGCGTGCCGTTCCCCACCACCTGCAACACCGCGATCCCGACGGTCTCGCGCTGCGGCCAGCTCGGACAGTTCGGCGTGAACCAGCTGGTGCAGGGTTGGGCGCTGCACGACACGATGCAGTTCCAGTTCACGGCGACCAAGACCTTCGCCAACATCCTTGCAGCGTCGCAGATGGTGATGGTGTTCGAAGGCGGCGTGACGCACATCGATAACATGCCGGACAAGCTGAGCGGCGGTCCGAACGGCCGGGGCCTGCGCTACAACGGCCCGGGCACTTCGGTGAGCGGCAACCCCGAGCTGATCGGGCGCCATTGCCCGCACCTGCCCGCGGTCCAGTGCGTTGGACTCAATCTGCTCGAGCCGCAGGACCGCTTCGCCGATGCCACTTCCTGGGGCTATCGCTTCGCGGGCCGTCTCGAGTATCCGAACCTTGTCGGGCCCTGGAACGTGATCCCGCGCTATTCGTGGCAGCACGACGTGCAGGGCACCACGCCGGGACCGGGCGGTAACTTCGTCGAAGGGCGATACGCGCTCACGTTCGGCGTCGCCGGCAACCTGCGCAACACCTGGGAGGCCGATGTGAGCTGGACGCGCTTCGGCGGCGCCGGGCGCTTCAACGACATCAACGACCGCGACTTCGTCGCCGCGGCCGTGAAGTACTCCTTCTGAGATCCTGTGACTGAGGGGAACACCATGCTCAAAGCAATCGTTTCCGCGGGCAGCGCCCTGACGCTGTGCGCGCTGGCCGGCGTTGCCTTCGCAGGAGCCTCGGCGCAGGACGCCGCGAAGCTGGGCGCGGAGCTCACGCCGCTCGGCGGCGAGAAGGCCGGCAACCCGGCGGGAACGATTCCGGAGTGGACCGGCGGTTTGAAGTCCGCCGCCGAGGCCGGGTTCCCCAATCACAAGTCGGGGCAGCACTACCAGGACCCGTTCGCGAGCGAGAAGCCGCAGTTCACGATCACCGCGCAGAACTCGCAGCAGTACGCGGCGAACCTGAGCGAGGGTCACAAGGCGCTGCTCAAGGCCTATCCGACGTTCAAGATGAACGTCTACCCGACGCATCGCACGGCGGCCGTGCCGCAGCGGATCTATGACGCGACCAAGCGCATCGCCACGACGGCGAATCTCGCGCCGGGCGGCAACGGCGTGACCGGAGCGGTGCAGGGCATTCCCTTCCCGATCCCGAAGCAGGGCGTCGAGGTATTCTGGAACCACGTGCTGCGCTATCGCGCCGAGACGGCGCAGCGCTTCATCGGGCAGGCCGCGGTCACCGCCGGCGGCTCGTTCACGCCGGTCAAGTTCCGCGACGAGTTCATGTTCGCCTACGCGCAGCCGGGCGCGACCGAGCAGGGCCTCGACAACGTGATCATCTACTTCATCCAGGAAACGCTCGCACCGGCGCGCCTCGCGGGCGAGATCCTGCTGGTGCACGAAACGCTCGACCAGGCGCGTGAGAATCGCCGTGCATGGCTGTACAACCCGGGCCAGCGGCGCGTGCGCCGCGCGCCGAACGTGGCGTTCGATAACCCGGGCACGGCGGCCGACAACCAGCGCACGTCCGATCAGTTCGACATGTACAACGGCAGCCCCGAGCGCTACGACTGGAAGCTGGTCGGCAAGAAAGAGATCTACGTTCCGTACAACGCTTATCGCCTCAACAGCAAGGCGATCAAGTACGCCGACCTGCTCAAGCCGCAGCACATCAACCCCGACCACGCGCGCTACGAGCTGCACCGCGTGTGGGTGGTCGACTCCACGCTCAAGGCCGGTACCGATCACGTCTACAAGCGCCGCACGCTGTACGTGGACGAGGACAGCTGGCAGATCCTCGCGGTGGACTGCTACGACAAGCGCGACCAGCTGTGGCGCGTGCAGGAAGGCCACGCGATGAACTACTACGACGTGCCGGCACTGTGGACCACGCTGGAACTGGTGATGGACCTGCAGAACCGCCGTTACCTGGCGCTGGGCCTGCAGAACGAGGAGCCGCGCAGCTACGACTTCTCGATCAAGCGCACCATCGCCGATTACCAGCCGACCGCGCTGCGCTCGCGCGGCACGCGCTGATTCGCTACTGCTGATTTCCGGTACCGGACCGCATTCATGCAACGAATGCCGTCCCGGTACCTCCTTCCGTCCCGATACTTGCTGCTCGCCGGGCTCATCGCACAGTCCGCACTCGTCGCGGCGCAAGAGCCCGCTGCGCCGGCGCCCAAGGTCTCACCCGACTACTCCATCGTCGCGCCGCTCGCCAACAAGTCGCTGCTCCTGGACGCGGCGCGCGCCGGGGCACGCATGGTGGTCGTCGGCGAGCGCGGTCACGTGCTCACCAGCGACGACCAGGGGCAGACCTGGGCGCAGGCCAGGGTGCCGACGCGCGCAACGCTCACCGGTGTCTACTTTGCCGACGAGACTCACGGCTGGGCCGTGGGCCACGACGAGGCGATCCTGCGCACGGACGATGCGGGCGCGAACTGGGAGCTGACGCATTCCGCGCCCGAGAAGGAACAGCCGCTGCTCGACGTCTGGTTCAAGGACACGAACAGCGGGCTCGCGATCGGCGCGTACGGAACGATGCTCGCCAGCACCGACGGTGGGCGTACGTGGCAGACCGCGACGTTCGATCCGCAGCCCCTGGCCGCGCCGGCCCCGGGCAAGCCCGCCGCGCGGCCGCAGCAGGCTGAGGAAGAAGACGAATTCGCTGACGCGACGCTGGCGAGCGACGTGCACCTGAATGCGATCGAGCCCGCGCCGGGCGGCAAGCTCTACATGGCCGGCGAGGCGGGCAATCTCTACCGTTCGGACGACGACGGCCAGACGTGGCGCACGCTGCCCTCGCCGTACGAAGGATCGTTCTTCGGCATCGTGCCCCTCGACGAGCGTGCGCTGCTCGCGCTCGGCCTGCGCGGCAACATGTACCGCTCGAATGACGAGGGCGCGTCCTGGAGCAAGGTGGAAACCGGCACCGAGGCGATGCTGACAGACGGCGCGAAGATCGACGGCACGGTCGCCATCAGCGGCCTGGCGGGCACGTTGCTGGTGAGCGACGACGGCGGCGCGACCTTCACGCTGCTGCAGCAGGCCGACCGCAAGGGCAACGCCAGCGTGCTGGCAGTCGATGCACGCCGTTTCGTCGTGGTGGGCGAGGGCGGCGTGAGGACTATAGCCCGATGAGCCTTCCCAGCGGCAAGACGCCGGCGTTCGTCGAGAAGCTCGGGCGCATCACCTTCGGGCGCCGCGCAGTGGTCGTGGCTGCGTTCGCGCTCGTCACCGTCGTGCTCGGCGCGCTGGCGGTGAAGGGCCTGCGCATCGATGCCTCGTTCACCAAGCAGCTGCCGCTCGGCCACGAGTACATGCAGACCTACCTCGACCCCAAGGCCGAGGAGTTTCGCGGCGCCAACCGCATCCTGGTGGCGCTGATCGCGCGCGACGGCAACATGTTCACGCCGGAGTTCTTCCAGGCGCTGCGCAAGGCGACCGACGAGGTGTTCTTCATTCGCGGCGTCGATCGCTCGCGCATGATGTCGCTGTACACGCCGAACGTGCGCTACACGGAAGTGGTGGAGGACGGCATCCAGGCGGGCAACGTCATCCCCGCGGACTTCCAGCCGACGCCCGAAGGCCTCGCGCGCGTGCGCGAGAACATCCTCAAAGCCGGCATCGTCGGCCGGCTGGTGGCGAACGATTTCTCCGGCGCGATCGTCAGCGCGACGCTCCAGGACGTCGATCCCGAGACCGGCAAGCCGCTCGACTACATCCGCGTGGCGCGCGACCTCGAGGCGAAGATCCGCGGGCAGCTCGGTTCCGCCATCGACGTGCAGGTCGGCGCGGCGACGCCCGCCGTCGACATCCACATGATCGGCTTCGCCAAGGTGATGGGCGACATCGCCGACGGCTCGCTCGCAGTGGCGATCTTCGCCGGCATCACCGTGCTGCTGACGCTGTTCTTCGTCTGGATCTATATCCAGTCGTTGCGCGTCGCGCTGGTGCCGGTGGTCTGCTCGATCGTCGCCGTGGTGTGGCAGCTGGGCCTGTTGGTGCTGCTCGGCTACGGCGTCGATCCGCTCGGTATCCTGGTGCCGTTCATCATCTTCGCGATCGGTGTCAGTCACGGAGTGCAGAAGATCAGCGCCGTGAGCGACGCGGTGGTCGACGGCGCGGACATGACGGAAGCGGCGCGGCGCACCTTCAACGCGCTGTTCATTCCGGCGATCGTCGCGCTGCTCGCGGACCTCGTCGGTTTCGTCACCATCCTGCTGATCCCGGTGCGCGTCATCCAGGAGATGGCGATCACCGCGAGCCTGGGCGTCGGCGTGGTGATCCTCACCGACCTGATCCTGCTGCCGGTGCTGGTCTCGTACGTGAAGACCGACGCGGGCTATCGCGATCGCATCGTACGGCGCACCTCGCACCTGCAGAAGCTCTGGGATGCGCTCGCGCGCATCGCGGACCGCAAGGCGGCGATCGTCATCATCGTACTCAGCGTCGTGATCGGAGCGCTCGGCTACGTGAAGGGCCGCGAGACGCCCATCGGCGACACGCAGGCGGGCGTGCCGGAGCTGCGGCCCGACTCGCGCTACAACCGCGATACCGACGTCATCACCAGCAAGTTCTCGATCGGCGTCGACATCATCAACGTCATCGTCGAGACCGCGGCCGACGGCTGCATCGACTACGACGTGATGACCGCAATCGACAACTTCGCCTGGCACATGGCCAACGTCGAGGGCGTGCAGGACGTGGTAGCGCTGCCCGGCATCATGAAGGTGGTGAGCGCGGGCTGGAACGAAGGGAGCCTGAAGTGGCGCAACATCCCGCGCAACCAGCAGCAGATGGTGCAGGCGCAGGCGTACCTCGAGACCAGCACGGGCCTGTTCAACCGCGATTGCAGCGTGATGCCGGTGATGATGTTCACCACCGACCATCGCGCCGAGACCATCGAGCGCGTGGTGGCCGAGGTCAAGAAGTGGCGCGACGCCAATCCGACGCCCAAGGCGAAGTTCCGGCTCGCGACCGGCAACGTCGGCGTGATGGCGGCGACCAACGAGGAAGTGAAGGCGAAGGAATTCCCGATCCTCGCCGGCGTGTTCGCGGCCGTGATCCTGATGTGTCTGATCACGTTCCGCTCGATCGCGGGCACGTTGTGCGTGATTCTGCCGCTGGCGCTGGTGTCGATCCTCGCCTACACAGTGATGGCGATCGTCGGCATCGGCCTGAAAGTGTCCACGCTGCCCATGATCGCGCTGGGCGTCGGCATCGGCGTCGACTACGGCATCTATCTCTTCAGCCGCATGCAGGAGTATCTGCGCCAGGGCCTGAGCGTGCGCCAAGCGTACCATGAAACGCTGCGCGTCACCGGCGCCAGCGTGATCTTCACCGGCATCACGCTGGCCATCGGCGTGGTTACCTGGGTGTTCTCGCCGCTCAAGTTCCAGGCCGACGTCGGCGTCCTGCTGACCTTCCTGTTCCTCGTGAACATGCTCGGCTCCATCCTGCTGCTGCCCGCGCTCGCCGCGTGGCTGGTGCGGGCGAAGGCGAAAGCCGCGGCCTGAAGTCCCGGCTGCCCGCGTGGTCGAGTCTCCGCAGCTGCGCTCAGCGCGCGAGCACCTCGCTCGCGCCGAGGCGAACTACCGCTCCGACGACGGCTTGTTTCACCTCGAGGAAGGGCTTGCGCTGCTCGAGGACATCATTGCCGGGCCCGACGCCGGTGCCAGCCGCATCGCCGCGAACGTGCTCGCAACCTACGCGGGAAAGATCTACGCCGTTGCGGATCGCGCCGTCGCGACCGACCCGAACCTGCCGGAGCCCGAGCTCGAACACCTGTTCAAGCTGATCCTCGCGTTCGACCCGTATTCCTTCGAGCTGCCGTTGGAGGCGCGCAAGACCAAATTCGCCCTTGCCAGTCGGCTGGTGGATCGCTACCTCGAGGGTCATTCGCCGGAGGAGAAGCGCGCGGCCAGCGAGCGGCTGGCCGGCATCGCGGGCGGCACGCAGCCGACGGCGCCGGGCGAAAAATCAAAGCGACGCCGGAAGACCTGAAACAGTCCTTTATAATCCCACCCCCGGCCCGCCTGTCACCGCGGGGCGCCGCCGTATCGGAGGAAGCCCGGTAACATGATTCCAGCGCGACAAGCTCTCGACCTCCTGCGCGAAGGCAACCAGCGCTTCGTCTCCGAGCGCCCGAAGGGCGAGCGGCTGTCGAGCCAGGCGCGCCGCAACCAGGTTGCGGGTGGCCAGGAGCCCTTCG
>Ga0187894_10002064_pt1 | contig 24526 bp, 27 predicted proteins | sample GBC1701081metaG_FD_136650 | JGI IMG/M metagenome (GOLD analysis project Ga0187894, IMG submission 136650) | White microbial mat communities from a lava cave in the Kipuka Kanohina Cave System on the Island of Hawaii, USA - GBC170108-1 metaG ... | reverse complement strand
TCCGCGTCGACGATGCGGATCTCGGACACCGGCACTACCCGTCCGGCCGAGCGCAGCCGGTGGGCGGTCGGCGCGTCGGGATCGTGGTCCTCGCGGCCCAGCAGGGTGACCGACGCCGACGTCTCGGTCATGCCGTAGGCCTGCACGAAACCACACGTCTTGGGCAGTACCGCGATCGCGCGCCGCAGCAACGGCTCGGGCATCGGCGAGGCGCCGTAAGTCACCGTCTCGAGACTGGAGAGGTCGGTCTGCGCGAACGCGGGATGGTCGAGCAGCATCTGCAGCATGGTCGGCGCGAAGACGACGGCGGAGGGGCGATACTGCCCGATCAGGCGCAGCGCTTCGCCGGGCTCGAAGCGCGGCGGCAACACGTTGCGATTGCCGCGTCCTGTGGCCGACAGCAAGGTGACGATGCCCGACAGGTGGAACAGCGGCATCGTGTGCAGCAGGGAAGAGCCTTCCGCCACCATGCGCGTGCCGTAGCCGACCATCACCGCGGTCATCAGGTTGGTGTGGCTGAGCATCACGCCCTTGGCCTGGCCGGTCGTGCCGCCGGTGTAGAAGATGCCGGCGAGATCGTCGTTGCGGCGCCGTGCATCCTCGATCGGCGCTGCCTGCGCAACGAGCGCCTCGTAGCCGAGCATGCCGTCGGGTGCCGGTCCGTCGCCGATCCAGATCAGGGTCGCGAGGGCAGGGGCGTCAGTGCGCAGTGCAGGCGCCATGGCCGCGAAGGCATCGTCGATCAGCAGGATCTTCGCAGCCGAGTCGTTGAGGCAATACGCGATCTCGGGTCGCGCATGGCGCACGTTCATGGGATCGAGCACGCCGCCGGCCCACAGCACGCCCCAGAGATATTCGAGATAGCGATCCGAGGCATGGGCGAGAATGGCGACCGGATCGCCGGCCTTGACGCCCAGGGTGCGCAGCGCGCCGGCCAGTCGTGCCGAACGCTCAGCGATATCGGCCCAGGTCCGTTGCCGGGTGCCGTGCACGGTGGCGCAGTCACGGCCGTGCAACTGCACGGCGCGTTTGAGCAGGCTCGTCAGTTCGAATGTCATGGTTCCTCCCGAGCAGCATAAATTATATCTACCGGTCGGTAAGTCAATGACTGTCAAGGCAGCTGTCATCCCGAGCGTAGCGAGGGATTTCCCGCGAATGGCGTACTGTGCGCCTCTCGCAGGAGATCCCTCGCTACGCTCGGGATGACGGTGGCAGTGTTTGCTGCTGCTAGGTGCTGCGGCGCTTGGGTTTAGCCGGAGTGCGCGCGGTGGGCGCCGACGGGGCGGCGATGCCGGACAGCAGGAGGTCGACCTGCATCGGGATCAGCTTGTCGGGCGGCAGGCGTCCGGTCGACTTGGCCCAATGCGACATCCAGTTCAGCGAGCCGAAAAGCACGTGGCAGGCCACGACACGGTCGGGCACGACCATGCTGCCCTCGCGTTTGCCCTGATCCAGCAGCCGGTACAGGGTCTGGTTGGCCTCGTCGATGCGCGCCTCGACCTCGATGCGGCCTTTCTCGCCGATCTCGCGGTTGGCGATCAGCGACAGGCAGGTGCCATAGTCGGACATCATGAACTCGGCGTAGCGGATCATGATCGCGCGCAGCTTTTGCAGCGCCGTGCCGGTTCCGGCCACGGTCGTCTTCATGAAGGCGAGGATCTGGTCCTGGACTTGGATCTTGATGTCCAGCAGCAGCCGGTCCTTGCTCTCGACGTAATAGTAGATCGTGGGCTTGGTGATGTTCAGGATGTCGGCGAGCTCGTTCAGGGAGGCGCCCTCGTAACCGCGCTGGCGGAAGAGGGCGGCCGCCGCTTCGAGCACGGCATCGCGCTTGAGCTGGAATTTGGAGCGGTGCTTGCGGGGCGTGGTGCCCCAGGGCGAATCCGTCGTGGACATGCTCATGGCATCCCCCTTACAGGCAAGACGGCAGGGCTTCAATGTGAAGCGCGCCCGAAGCAGACCGACCGGTCGATAGAATTCAATCCGATTTCAGCAGGCAATCCTGTATAGTTGGCGCGGGGAGAGGCTGCGCAGCACACGAGGTCAGATGGCATCGCAAGAACCGCGTCCGGCAGGACAGTCCCCGGCGCCGCTGTGGCGGTCCGGCAGAAAGCGGCGGGCGCCGGCCTACGATATCAAGCGCGAGGCGGTGATCTCGACCGCCGCGCGGCTGTTCCAGGAGAAGGGCTATCGCGCCACGACGCTGAACGATATCGCCGCCGCGCTCAACGTCACCAAGCCCACGATTTATTACTACGTGCAGAACAAGGCCGAGATCCTGGCCGAATGCCGTGCCCGCACCTGGGATGGCATCAGCAAGGCGATCCAGGACGCCACCGCCAGCCGCAAGAGCGGGCGCGAGAAGCTCGAGATCTTCCTCAGGAGCTACGCCGTGGCGATCACCACCGACTACGGCAAATGCCTGGTGATGACCATCCGCGAGGTTGATAGCGCCGATGACGAGCTGCGCAAGTTCCGCGAGGGCCTGCGCGAGGCAACCCACGTGCTGCGCGATATCATCGCCGACGGCATCAAGGACAAGTCGATCGCGCCGTGCGATCCGCGCATGGCGGCCTTCGCCATGTACGGCGCGCTGAACTGGATCACCTACTGGTACGATCCCGATGGCGCCAACGATCCCAGCGAGATCGGCGATGCCTTCGTGCGGCTGTTCCGGCTCGGACTCAAGCCGCGTTGACGTGTTTTTCTCCCCCAGCTTCGCTGGGGGAGGTGGCCGAAGGCCGGAGGGGGAGCCGACGAGGTCCCCATTACGAGGACCACGTCGGCTCCCCTCCGCCCCTTCGGGGCACCTCCCCAACTCTCGTTGGGGAGGATAACAAAAGTCGACTTGATTTTATCGACCAGACGGTAGAATTTGGCGATCAACAACGAGGAAACGCACCGGAGACCCGCGATGCCGAGCATCGATCTGTCCGCCTTGCAGGCGCCGGCTGGTGCCGAGGTGCCGATCGGCGACCTGCCGGCCCATCACGCGGCGCGCGATGCCCGGCAGCCGGCGCTGACCCACGATGGCGTGACCGTCTCCTGGAGCGAACTCGAGGCGCGCGCCAACCGGCGGGCGCGGATGTTTGCTGCGCGCGGCGTGGGTGCCGGTGATTTCGTCACCATCGCTTTGCCCAACGGCATCGAGTTCTACGAAACATCGTTTGCGATCTGGAAGCTCGGCGCCACGCCCAACGTCGTGTCCTCGCGCCTGCCGGATGTCGAACTGCGCGCCATCGTCGAGCTGGCGCGGCCGAGCCTGGTAGTCGGCCCCGACCCGGCGCGCCTGCCAGGATGGAACGTGCTGCCGGCGGGGCAGGCATCCGATCTGGCATTGTCGGCCGAGGCGCTGCCGGCGCAGGTGGCGCCGTACTGGAAGGCGATGACCAGCGGCGGCTCGACCGGCCGGCCCAAGATCATCGTCGATCACAAGCCGGCGGCGTGGGATCCCACGATCGGCACCTTGGGCATGCAGCCGGGCGCCGTGCTGCTCAATCCCGGCCCGCTCTATCACAACGCGCCCTTCAGCCTGATGCATGCCGGGCTGTTCGTGGGCGGCCACGTCGTGAACATGAGCCGCTTCGATCCGCTGCAGGCGCTCGAGCTGATCGCGAAACACCGTGTGCAGTGGGTCAACTTCGTGCCGACCATGATGCACCGCATCTGGCGGCTGCCCGAAGCGCAGCGCACGGCGTTCGATCTCAGCAGCCTGCGGGTCGTCTTCCACATGGCGTCGGCCTGCCCCTTGTGGCTCAAGGAACAGTGGATCGCCTGGCTCGGGCCGGAGCGCATCTTCGAGCTCTATGGCGGCACCGAGCGGCAGGGCGCGACGGTGATCTCCGGCACCGAGTGGCTGGCGCACAAGGGCTCGGTCGGCCGCATCCTGCCCGGCGCCAGGCTGCGCGTGGTGGACGAGCAGGGTGGGGATTGCGCGACGGGGCAGGTCGGCGAAATCTTCTTCCTGCCCGAAGGCGGCCGTAACTCGACGTACCACTATGTCGGCGCCGACTCCAAAGCGATGGGCGACTGGGAGTCGATCGGCGATCTCGGCTACCTCGATGCCGACGACTATCTCTACATCGTCGACCGGCGCACCGACATGATCGTGTCGGGCGGCGCCAACATCTATCCGGCCGAGGTCGAGGCAGCGCTGGATGCGCATCCCGACGTCAGCTCCAGCGTCGTGATCGGCCTGCCGGACGACGACCTGGGCCATCGCGTGCACGCCCTGGTGCAGCTGGCGCCCGCGGCGCGCGGCCGGATCGACGACGATGCCTTGCGCGCCTACCTCGAGACGCGACTGGTCCGCTACAAGGTCCCGCGCTCCTTCGAGTTCGTCGACGACTTCCTGCGCGACGACGCCGGCAAGGTGCGCCGCACCGCCCTGCGCGATGCCCGCATGGCGCGTCCGTCGGTCGCAGGATGATGAAGACGCACCACAGAGGCACAGAGGACACAGAGGAACACAGAGAAGGAAAATGCGCGCCCTGGGCGCGCGAAGTCATTCTCTCTGTGCCCCTCTGTGTCCTCTGTGCCTCTGTAGTGAATTTTTTGTTTCAGGCAACGCGGTAGGAGACGGGGATGAAGCGGCTGGAGGGGAAAGTTGCGATCGTGACCGGCGGCGCAGGCGGCATCGGCACGGGGATCTGCCGGGTCTTCGCGCGGGAAGGCGCGCGCGTCGCGGTGGCGGACATCAGCGAACGGCGCGGTCCGTCCGTGGCCGAGATGATCCGGTCGCAGGGTGGCGACGCGCAGTTCGTGCGACTGGACGCCGGCGATCCCGCCAACTGGCGCGCGGTCATCGAGGCCGTCGTGGCCCAGTTCGGCGGGCTCGACATCCTGGTCAACGCCGCCTACTCAGGCAAGGCCGGCGCTGTCGACACCATGCCGGACGATGTCTGGGATGAAGCCTTTCGCGTCACCACCGACGGCGTGTTCTACGGCATGAAGACGGCCGCCGCCGTCATGCGCGCGCGGGGTGCGATCGTGAACATCGCCAGTGTCGCTGCCTATCGCGGCTCGACGCACAACATCGCCTACGCGGCGGCCAAGTCGGCCGTGATCTCGGCGACCAAGTCGGCGGCGATGCGCTTCGCCGAGCTGCCACACAAGATCCGCGTCAACGCCATTGCGCCGGGCATGATCCAGACGCCGGCGCTGGAGAAGACCTTCGTCGCGCTGGCGCGCGAGGGTCGTTCGGTCGAGACGACCAAGGCGGCCATGGTGCGGCAGATTCCGCTGGGCCAGATCGGCGATCCCGACGACATCGCGCACGCCGCGTTGTTCCTGGCCAGTGACGAGGCGCGCTATGTCACCGGTACCGAGCTGATCGTCGACGGCGGCTTTTTGGCGCGGTGGTAAGTTGAACAGGGCCCCAAGCGGGCCCTGTCATCCTGAGCGAAGCGAAGGATCCGTTGAGCCGTCGTATCGCACAGGACCTGGTTACTGCGCGCCTGCGTTAGCATGCTCCGTTCGTGCGAAGCGATGGTCTAGTAGATCCTTCGCTTCGCTCAGGATGACAACGATCGAGCGCTTCAGATCTTCGCCGCCAACGCCGCGAGCTGGTCGGTGCATTGACTCCAGCCTTCGTGGAAGCCCATCTTCTCGTGCGCCTCGCGGTCGGCGACCGTCCAGTGACGCACCAGCGCGGTGTACCTGGTCTTGCCGCCACCGATGTCCTCGAACGTAATGATACTGGTCATGAACGGCTTTTCAGACGGCTTCCATGCCTCGGTGTAGGCGTCGGTCAGCACGATCCGCTCGTTCTTCACAACCTCCAGGTACACGCCGGGGACCGGCATGTCCTGTCCGTCGGGGCTGCGCATGACGATCCCGGCGGTACCGCCGGGCCGCACGTCGAGCTTGGCGACGGGCGTGGTGTAGGGGCGCGGCGCAAACCACTGCTTCAGCAGGTCAGGATCGGTCCAGGAGCGGAACAGTTTCTCGCGCGGCGCATCGATGATGCGGACCAGCACGAGCTCGCGATCGGCGTTGGGCGTGGCGGCAACGGGGGTGGCGGTCATTGTCATCTCCGGATCTTGTTGTTTCAGCCCAAGGACGAACGACGACTGCCCGATCCGACAGGCGTGGAAAGATTCCGTGCCACCACGACAGGTGACCTCTAAGGTATGCGGGACTGCGGAGACATCCATGGCCAAGCAGATTCGCTTCAACGCCTTCGACATGAACACGGTCGGCCACCTGTCGCCGGGGCTGTGGCGCCATCCGCGCGACCGCTCGGCCGACTACAAGCGGCTGTCCTACTGGACCGATCTGGCGCAGTTGCTGGAGCGCGGCAAGGTCGACGGCCTGTTCATCGCCGACGTGCTGGGCGTCTACGACGTGTTCGGCGGCACGCCGGATGCGGCGCTGAGCAGCGCGGCGCAGATCCCGATCAACGATCCGATGATGCTGGTCTCCGCCATGGCGGCCGTGACCCAGAATCTCGGCTTCGGCATCACCGCCAACCTGTCCTACGAGCATCCCTACGTGTTTGCCCGCCGGATGACGACGCTGGATCACCTGACCGATGGCCGCATCGGCTGGAACATCGTCACCGGGTACCTGGACAGCGCCGCCAAGGGAGCAGGGCTCGACCGCCAGCGCGCCCACGACGATCGCTATGACCTCGCCGAGGAGTATCTCGAGGTCGTCTACAAGCTGTGGGAGGGCAGCTGGGAGGAGGGCGCCGTCGTGCGCGATCACGCACGCGGCCTGTTCGTCGATCCCGCCCGGGTGCACCGGGTGCAGCATGCGGGCGAGTTCTATCGCGTCGATGCCATCCATCTCGGCGAACCCTCGCCGCAGCGCACGCCGGTGCTCTATCAGGCCGGCACTTCCAGCAAGGGCCGTGTCTTCGCCGGCCGCCATGCCGAATGCGTGTTCGTCTCCGGCCCGTCCGTGGCCGTGATCGGACCGCGCGTGGCCGACCTGCGGCGGCTGACGGCGGCGGCCGGCCGCAACCCGCAGGACATGCTGATCTTCGCGCTGGCGACCGTCGTGGTCGGCGATACGGAGGCGGCGGCACAGGCCAGGTACGACGAGTACCGTAGCTACGCCGACTACCGCGGCGGGCTGGCCCTGATGTCGGGCTGGACCGGCGTCGATTTCTCGACCCTCGATCTCGACCAGCAGGTGCGACATGTCGAAAGCGACGCGAGCCGCACGGCGCTCGACAACATCACGCGCGCCGACCCCAGCCGCGTCTGGACGGTGCGCGACGTGGTCGACCAGCTCAGCATCGGTGGCATCGGTCCGGTCTTCGTCGGCACGGCGTCGTCGGTCGCTGATCAGCTCGAAGCCTGGGTCGACGCGACCGATGTCGACGGCTTCAACCTCGCCTATGCCGTGACGCCCGAGAGCTTCGTGGACGTCGTCGAGCACGTGATGCCCGAACTGCAGCGCCGGGACCGCTACAAGCGCGACTACGCGCCCGGCCCGCTGCGCGAGAAGCTGTTCGGGCCGGGCCGGGCACGGCTGTCGGGCGGCCATCTCGGCGCAGCGTATCGCATCGGCAACACCAAGATCGCGGCCGAGTGACGAATCCGTCATCCCGAGCGTAGCGAGGGATCTCCGGCGTATGGCGCACTGTGCGTCTTTTCGCGGGAGATCCCGGGATTACAGTTACTTCTTGCCGTTGCCGGCGAAGGCTGCCGTGACGCCGAGGCCGATGAAGAGCGTGCCGGTCACGTAGCGCTCGAACTTCAAATAGCCGCGGCTGCGCTTGAGCCAGCCGCCGGCAGTACCGGCGGCAAGCGCGTAGCAGCCGTCGGTCACGAAGCCGATCAGCGCGAACAGCAGACCGAGGAAGGCGATCTGGACCGCGACGTGGCCACGGCTCACCTCGATGAACTGTGGTAGGAAGGCCAGGAAGAACAGCGCCGTCTTGGGGTTGAGCAGGTTGACGATGAAACCGTCGCGGAACAGCTGCCAGTAGCTGTAGCGCACCAGGGTCTGGTCATCGCCCGGTGCGTCGGCACGTCCGAAGATCTTGCGCAACCCGATCCAGATCAGATACGCCGCGCCGGCATATTTGACGACGCTGAAGGCGAGCGCCGAGGAGGCGAGCAGTGCCGACAACCCCAGCGCGGCGGCCGCCACATGCACCAGGGTTGCGCTGTGGATGCCGAGATCGGAGATGAAGCCGGCAAGGCGACCCTGTTCGACCGAACGCGCGACGATGAAAAGCACCGCCGGCCCTGGCGTCAGCAGCAGCACGAGCGCCGCGGCGACGAAGAGGCTGATGTTGCCGGCACTGGGAATGATAAACTCCATGACAAGGCTCCTGGCGACTTGGTGAGCCCATTATGCCGAGACCGGGGCCGTACTGTCATCCCGGGCGCGGCGAGAGTCGCCGACGACGATCAATAGTTCTTGTTGAAATACAAGAGGGTCTGGACAACGGGCACCTTGAGGCCGAAGCCGCCACCACCGCACATCAGCAGGCTGGGATCCGTCACATTGCGGTGCGGCAGCCATTTCTCGTCGGGATCGCCGAGCCAATGGCCGGCTTCGTGCGGCATGACCCGCAGGACATTGATGCTCGGCTCCAACGTCTCTATGTCGATGTCCCGGCTGGGTGTGAGTCCTCTGTCGCCGACCATGGCAAAGTTGTCCTTGGCGAACGTTCGTCCCAGGTTTTCGATGTCACCATCCGGCTGGATGCTTTCGACGCGGAAGATCGTGAAGTCGACATCCGGGGTCACCAGGGACTTGAAAAGCGGCGCCACATCGTTCGGGTCGAGGATCTTGCGCAGCGTCTTGGCGCCGTGGGTCACCTTCTTGATCGCCTCCTCGGTGGGGACGGCGGCATTCGAGGGGACAAGCTCGAAGACGATGTTGGCCTGCGGTGTCCACACCGCGTTCATCTCAGCGCAGAACTGTTCGGCGTTGAAGGGAAGCATGCTGTGGTAGCGGACGGCGCCGTTGGCGTCGCGGACCAGGACCCGCCGGATGGCGAGCCTGACGCGCCGCTGGTCGAGCACCGTGACGTAGAGCGACGCTTCCGGGCTGAGTGACCCCGGCTTCATGGCGCGGATGGCCACGCCGTTCCTGCCCAGCCGCGCGTTGCCCGAGATCTTGAACAGGCGCGTTTCGGCGGGAAGCGCCAGGGCGGCATACAGCGTGCGAAACGGCCCCAGCATGCCGCCGGGCATATGTCCTGTTTTTTGCGCGACCCGGAGGTTGAACTCGGGATCCGAGGCGATCTTCTTGCGATCGAGTTCCTGGATCTGGAGACCCGGGTTGTTCGCCACCAGGCGCAGGTTGCGAGGGCCGCGGAGCCCGACGATGTTCGATCCGCCGCGCGGCACGATCATCAACGGCGGATCTGAATCCACGCCGGAGTTCTCGACGACGACGACAAACTCAGCGGGCATGCAGCACCTGCACTTTCGTCACGGCTGTTCGCTCGCTGTTCGCGCGAGGACGGTTCCCGTGGGGTGTGAGCGTGATAGCGCGCCGTATATCAGGGTAGCGCACAGGCCATGGATATCGCGAAGAAGCTATCGCGGATACTACCGTTTGGGGGCATCGGGCTGCACGGCCTGCATGCGCAGTGCCGACACGCCGGTCTGCTCGCGCGCTGCTCTCGGGGTGCTAGCGGGCATCCGTCAGGTCAATCGATTTGTGAGTCCACGGCCTAGTACGTCACCGTCGCCACGATCGTGTCGATGTAGGAACCGATCGTAACGTTCTGGCGCGCCGGGATGCGCCCGAAGACCGTGTATGTGGCATTGTGCGGAGTCAGGGGGGTTACCAGGATGCCGGTGGCGGAGATGCGGCCTGTGCCGCCGGTGCCGTTGCCCCAGACGGTCGTGCGGGCGGCAGTCGTGTAGAGGTTGTAGCTCAGCACCGATGCGCCCTGGAGCATCGATCGGGCGGTGAAGCTGCCGCTGCTGCCGGTGGCGAGGTCGACGGTGTAGCTGACCGTCAGGCTGAGCAGCGCCGTGCAGCGGACGCTGACGCTGCCGGCGGCGTCCGTCGGCGTCACCAGCGTCGTGCTGTAGCCGCCGAAAGCGACGCCCGTCGATGTGGCGGTGCATGTCTGCGCCAAAGCAGGGGCGGCGCCCAGCGCCAGGCTTGCCGCGATGGCGGGCATCGCCAGCCGATGGGTCACAGGCGCTGGCATCGCAGCGGTCCGATGGCGGTCATGCCGTCGCGCGCCGGGTTGTACGCAAACGCGGCGCGGCACCGTCCGAAACGTCCTTCGACAAGGATCGTGTTGTCAGGCTTCAGATGCCGGAAATAGGCCTGGCCGTCATAGCCCACTGTCGTGCGCTCGCCGGTGCTTTCCAGCGTGCCCTGGGCGCCGATCGGCACAAAGCGGCCATCCTCGAGGGTCAGCGTCACCACGGCCGCCTCGACGGGCTGCACGCCAAAGCGGACAACAACGCCGGAGCGGTCGGCGGGGACGACCTCGACAACGTCGCGACCGACCTCGGTCTTGTTGGGAGCGGTCTGCGGATCGATGGCGATGCGGTTGGGCTGGTACGCGCGCAGATCGCGGATCAGCAGCTTGCCCGACCGGTCGGTGGTACCCACGGTGCGGTTCTCGTTCGAGACGACAATGCCGCTGGTCCCGCCGGTGTCGACGACGGCGAAGCTGTCGTCGATGAAACGGCCCGGAAAAAGTCCGCCATTGACGAGGGCGAGCGAACCGCGCACGCCGGCCCGAACGCCGCGGACCTTGTCGAACTGCGCCGCCGTCGTCTCGACATCGCCGATATTGGATTGATAGAGCAGCGTCGCCTCACGGCGTGTGAACGTGCCTTCCGTGTTGGACAGCCGCCAGCCGAATCCACCTTCGTAAGGTGGCGTCTGGGCGGCCTGGGCGGTTGCGCGCCAGCCATCGCGATCGACGCTGACATCGCCGCCGGCCGTGATCTGCGGGCCGAACGGAACGGCGATCCCGATCGTGGCGCCATAGGTGCGGTCGCGCAGGCTGGTGAAGCCGGTCACAAAGAGCGAAGCGCCCTCGAGAATGCTGACGTTGTAGGTGCTGGATACGAGCTGCTGGCGCGAACCGCGGCTGTATTTGATGTCGGTGAACGCCACGCTGATCGAGCCCATGCCGTTGAGCGTCAGCCCGGCGCCAGCCTGGTTGAGGATCCTCAGCGCCGAACGGTCGGCGATGGAAGGCACATCGCGATAACCGCCGGAGGCCCGCAGGCTGGAGGCGAAGATGTTCCAGCGCGGCGAGCGCCGCTCGTAGCTGATATAGCCCTGGATGCCGGACCTGTCGCCGCGGTGCGATGCCGACACGGCACCCGCCACGCGGCCGAACGCGCCCAGTGCCACGATGCCGCCGACTCCCAGGACGGCGGTGCCGAGACCGGCCTCGCCATGCCCCTCGACGGTGAGCCACGGCGAGAGGCCGTAGCGGTAGGTGGCGCCGCCGGCCGCCCCGCCATAGTCGAGGCTGCGCAGTCCGTAGTTGCGGCGTACCAGGCCGGCTTCGACGGCGTAGGCGGACAAGCCCTCGCGCAGCAGGTCACTCGACGCGTAGAAGTTCAGATTCTGGTAGCGCTCACGCCCCAGGGCATCGCGCACCACGACAACCACGTCGCCGAAGCCGGTCATCACCGGCAACCCGCGCACGGAAAACGGGCCGTCGGTGACGGGCTGGGACAGTTGCCGCACGCCGTTGACGAAGACATCGACGGTCGACGGCACCGCGGTCTCGCCGCGAATATCGGGCGTCGGGAAGGTGACGAGATCCGGGCGCAAGGCAAAGTCGGTCGTGACCTGAGCGCCACCCAGGCGCATGGGCCGCGTCCAGGCCAGGCCGCCGGTGATCAGGTCGCCAACCCTGTAGCGCCGCAAGGTGTGCGGGTCGGAGTACGTCCAGGTCGAGTCGAGGCGGGTCGTGCGAATGCTCGAGCGGCTGCCGTAGGCCACCAGTCCCGTGGTGCTGAGCACGCCCCACGGCGAGAACAGCCGCGCCTCGCCCAGCCCGGACGCATAGGTCCGTCCGCTCTCGCGCGTGGCCAGCGCATCGTAGTTGAAGATGAATCCGGTCGCGGACTCTGCGCGCAGTGCCGGCGACGCCGAAGCGTCGGTGCCGACGATCGTGCCGGCAACGGCGCTGGCAGGGGCCTTGATCCGCACGATCTGGGACTTGTGGTCGATGTCGTAGTGAACGCCGGGGATCTGCGCCAGCGCGATCCTGCCGTCGGGACCGGCGGTGCTGCGCGTACCAACGTCCACCCCCAGCTCGCGCAGATCCTGCGGCGTGGCGCGCAGATCGCCGTTCTCTTCCACGAACTCGCCGACGCGGCCGGTCGGCCGGTCGTTCACCACGACGTCCAGCAACAGCGTGCGCGCCAAAGCCGCGCGGCCGTCGATCATGACAACCACGAGCACGAATAGAACCGTGATCGCCTGGCGCGCACCCCTAGGGACCGGCCACAGACACATTGGCGTCAATCGGGCCGTCACTGCTGTCGGCCCGAAGCGCGATCATGCTGCCCGGTCGCAGACCCTGGCGCTTGAGGGGCAGGACCCAGCGATAAGCGCCATCGGACAGCACAGTCGCCGCTGCCGCCGGCGGCGACAGGACGGCGCCGGACGATATGACCTGCAGGCCGCTCACCCGCAGGCGCCGCGTGCCGGCATTGCGGGCTGTGAGCTCGAGCCGATCCTGCGCGATCAGCCGCGCCGACCAGGCCAGCGATGGTTTCTGGCTTTCCGCCACGCCGATGAATACCGGCACGATGATACGCAAGGGGATCTCGATACCCGGCGCGCCGCGCCCTGACGGCAGTTCATCGACGAAGATGCGATAGGCCTGTTCCCGCCCGCGCGGTGCCGCCTGGCGCGAGACAAGGCGCACGACCTGCCGCTCGCCGGCTGCGATATCGGCGAAGGGAGGGCTGAACGCGATGTCGGTGGCGGGCTCGTAACGGTCCTCGCCCGCCGGTTGGCTCCAGGCGAAGACGCGGATCTGGACCTTGGTCGGCTGTGTCGAGCGATTGGTGATGGTGATGGTCTGTGCCTGGTTGGCGCCCTGGAACTCGACAAGAATCGGCGTGATCTCGAGCGACGAGGCGGCGGCGGTGCCGAACCCGTACAACATGTAGAACAGAGCGATGGCCAGCGGCTTCACCGGGATGATCCCTTCAGGCTGGCAGGGTCATGGCAGACGGCTGCCGTCGTGAGTCAGTGTTGGCGTGGGCTCATGGAACGATCGTGACCGTGACGCCCACGGTGTCGAGATAGGCACCGGTGGGAACTGCTTGGGTCGATGGCACGCGTCCGAAGACCGTGAAGGCCGATGGTGTGACACCGGCCGGGCTGCCAGGCGTCAGGATCTCGCCACCCGAACTGCCCCACCGTTGGGTGCGACCGGTATCCTTGTAGAGTTCATAGCCCAGGAAGTTGGCGCCTGCCGCCATCCGCCGCGTCGTTGCGAAGTTGGCGCCGTCATTGAGCGCGACGGTGTAGTTCGTTCCCGGTGTGCAGGTGACGGTGACTGTCGTCGTGCCGTCGGTTGGCGTGCCCGATGTCGGGTTGTAATTGCCGAAAGCCAGGTTGGCCGCCGCGACCACGCAGGCCGCGATCACCGTCGCCGTGACCGTGAAGCTCGTCGTTGCCGTCTGGGCCGACGCCTGGGCATTCAGCACCAGGCCGACAGCCAGGGGCAGGCACATCCTCCGAAGGTTCATCAGAATGCTTTCTTGAATGTTTCCAGCGACCGATAAAACAAATAAAACTCAAATCAATTAATAAGTTAGAGCTCGAATTCAATGTTGCGACTGCAGTGTGCAGGAATTTGACACCTGTATAAATCCGATAAGTGTCCAGATTGATCCGAATTCGGAACAATCGTGGTTCTGTCGCAGGACCGATGGCGTCGGGCAGGTGGCCCAGCGCGAACTCCTCCGGCGGCCGCACGTCGAGCAGGATGCCGGCGCTTTGCGCGAACAGGCGCTGGCCAGGGTGGTGCTGAACGCGACGCGCGACTCCGACATGAAGGCGCTCGCAACGATGGTGGACATCATGCGTCCCATCGCGGCCGAACTCGGCATCACGCTTCCCGAGCGGCCGACGGCGATCGAGCTTGCCGCGATCGAGGCCGTCGTTGCCTTGCCGCCGGCCGCGCTCGAGCTGTACTTCCTGTGCCGCCAGCGCGCGATGCATGCCTGGGACATCACCGTGTTCGACGACTATCTCGCTGCGGCCAGCAACGAGCGGCTGAAGCAGTACGTCGCGGCCACGCGGGCGCCTCTGCGGGAGCACGCCGACTGGGTCAATCGCGTGGCGCGGAAGAAGGGGATCGAGGGTGGGCTGACGGTCATCGGGTCGGGAGCCCGTTGATGCCACATATAGTTTCCTGATAAGGAAACTATGCCTTGCCTCACTGCGGCGGTCTTATTAGTTTCCCACTTCGGAAACCAATGAGATCGTCCGATGACCCTGACCCTCTACTATCATCCGCTGGCCGCGTACTGTCATAAGGTGCTGATCGCGCTCTACGAGGCAGGGACCGCGTTCGACAAGGCGCTGGTCGACCTCGGCGATCCGGCCGCGCGCGCCGCCCATATCGCGCGCTGGCCGACGGGGAAGATGCCGCAGCTGCACGACAGCCGGCATGATCGCCTCATCGCCGAAACCAGCATCATCATCGAGTATCTCGACCGTCACTACCCGGCGCCACGCCTGCTGTTGCCGGCCGACCCGGAGGCGCGCCTCGAGGTGCGGCTGTGGGATCGCCTGTTCGACCTGTACGTCAGCGAGCCGATGCAAAAGATCGTCGGCGACCGCCTGCGGCCCGACGGGCAGAAGGATCCCGCCGGACTGGCCGAGGCGCGGCGGACGCTGGATATGGCCTATGCGATGATCGACGGCCAGGTGGCGCGCGGGGGATGGGCTGTCGGCAGCGACTTCACTATGGCCGACTGCGCCGCCACGCCGGCGCTGTTCTACGCATCCGTCATTCACCCCATGGCTGGCGCGCATAGCCATCTGCGAGACTATTTCGACCGGCTGATGTCGCGGCCGTCGGTTGAACGGGTGATCGCCGAGGCGCGGCCATACTTCTCCTTCTTTCCGTTCAACCAGGACATTCCGGACCGGTTCCGGTAGCCCGATGATCGAGGCCAACGACCGTTTGAACGCGCTGTTCCAGGCGCTGGCGGATCCTTACCGGCGCGGCATGGTCGACCAGCTCGCGCGCGGACCGGCATCGGTGAAGGCGCTCGCGCGGACCCACGGTATGGCGATGCCATCGGCCGTGAAGCATCTGAAGATCCTCGAGACCGCCGGCCTGGTGACGTCGCGGAAAGCCGGGCGCGTGCGCACCTTCGCCGTACGCCCGCACGCGCTGCAGTCGATTGACGACTGGCTGGCCGGCCACAAGCGCGCGCTCGACGCCGCGTTCGACCGCCTGCGGCAGCTGATGGAAGACGAACAGAAGGCAGCCCCGCCATGACGCCGTACGCGCACACCACCTTCGTGATCGAACGCACCTTGCCCGGCGCGCCCGACAACGCTTTCCGCTTCTTCTCGGACCCGGCGCTCAAGCGGCGCTGGACAGATTGCCACCCCGACTGGCAGCCGCTCGAGGTCCGCATGGATTTCCGCAGCGGCGGCGAGGAGGTGAGCTGCTTGCGCGCCGAGGACGGCCGCGCCCACGAGTTCCGCGCCCGCTATCTCGATATCGCACCGGCGCGGCACATCATCTACGCCTTCACCATGCGCACCGACGGCGCTCTGGTTTCCAGCTCCCAGGCCACGATCGAATTCACGCCGGCGCCGTCAGGCACGAGGATGCTCTATACGGAGCAGGCGGTTTTCCTGCGCGAGGCAGACATCGCACCGCGCCGCGGCGGTACAGGCGAAGGATTCGACCGGTTGATCCTGGAGATCGAGAAAGGCGCAGCCGCAATTCAGCGATCACGGCAATCGTCGTGACGTGCGGGCTGTCGATCCTTGTCCCGCTTCCGTGGAGAGTCGCATGACGGACGCGAAGTCTTGGCGCAACGAGGCCCTTTCCGCAGCCATGGCGAACCTGCCGCGCGCGCCATTCCTGCCCTGGACGACGCCGGTCGAGCGGCAGCCGCGGCTCAGCGCGGCACTGGGAATCGACCTGCTGGTCAAGCGCGACGACCTGACCGGGCTAGCCTTCGGCGGCAACAAGGTTCGTCAGCTCGAATTCTACTTCGGCAAGGCACGCGCCGCCGATGCCGACACGGCGCTGATCACCGGCGCGGTGCAGTCGAACTACGTTCGCGTCGCCGCGGCCTGCGCTGCACGACTGGGCATGGCATGCCATGTCCAGCTCGAGGAGCGCGTGCCGAACGTGGATGAGATTCACCGCACCTCGGGGAACGTGCTGCTCGACCAGCTGCTCGGCGCCACGCTGCACACCTATCCGGTCGGGGAGGACGAGGCGGGCGCCGACCGGCGCCTGCGGGAGATCGCTGACGGTCTCGAACGACAGGGACGTCGACCGTATGTCATCCCGCTCGGCGCCGGCAATCCGCCGACCGGGGCGCTCGGCTACATTCGCTGCGCCGAAGAGCTGCTCGGCCAGAGCGGCGACCCCGATCATGTCGTCGTCGCCTCGGGCAGCGGCCATACGCATGCCGGCCTTCTGTTCGGCCTGCGCGCGTTCGGCTGGAAGGGAACCGTCCACGGCATCTGCGTGCGGCGCGCTGCCGCGCTGCAGAGCGCACGCATCGCCGATCATTGCGACCGCCTGGCCGCCATGCTGGCAGTGCCCAACCCGGTCGCGGCCGCCGACATCACCATCTATGACGACGTGCTCTCGCCGGGTTACGGCGTCTTGAACGACGCGGTCCGCGAGGCGATCCGGACCTGCGCCCATCTCGACGGCCTTCTCGTCGATCCGGTCTACACGGGCCGCACCATGGCCGGATTGTTCGGCTGCGCCCGCGACGGACGCCTGCCCAGGAGTAGTCGCGTGCTGTTCATCCACACCGGCGGTCTGCCGGCGCTCTTCGGCTACGCCACCGAGCTTCGGGAAAACGTGATCGGGGCGGCCGCCTGAAAACGAGGGCGGCACGGCGGCCAGACCTTGACTTTCGGCCGTCATGTAACATATGAAGTTACATGAAGCGTGATAGTCGATTATCCGGCGTGCTGCACGTACTGCTGCACATGGCCGAGCACAAAGGCCCCGTGACGTCCGACGTGCTGGCCCAGGCGATGGCCACCAACCCGGTGGTGATCCGGCGGACCATGGCCGGCCTGCGTGAGCACGGGTATGTCCGCTCGGAGAAGGGGCATGGCGGCGGGTGGACGCTGGCGCGCGATCTGTCGACGGTCACGTTGCGCGACATCTACGGCGCACTCGGCTGCCCCTCGCTTCTCGCCATCGGCAACCGGACGGAGTCGCCGGGGTGCCTCGTCGAGCAGGCTGTGAATGCCGCCCTCGACCAGGCCTTCCACGACGCCGAGGCGCTGCTGCTGTCACGCCTGGGCGATGTGACGCTGGCCATGCTGAGTGCCGATTTTCACGCCCGCCTCGCTGCCCGTGGCAAAGGAAATAGCGCCACTGGCGGCGGGCGCCACCGCCGAACGTCCGGTCATGCGCACCGACCTTGAGCCTGAGGAGGCGGCATCGTGAGCCCGCTGCTGGCCCCATTCTCCGATCCCCAATCCGTCGCCCGGTATATCGATGGGCCGATGCGCTTCGTCCCCGGTCTCGCCGACCTGCATCGCATGACGGCGCTTCTGCTGGCGGAGCGCGCGCCGGAAGATGCCCGCGTGCTGGTTCTCGGCGCCGGCGGCGGGCTGGAATTGAAGGCCTTTGCCACAGCCTATCCAGGCTGGACCTTCGATGGCGTCGACCCGGCCGCCGAGATGCTGGGGCTGGCCCGCCGGACCCTGGGGCCGCTTGCCGCGCGCGTGCGCCTGCACCAGGGCATCATCGATGATGCGCCGGACGGCCCGTTCGACGCCGCCACGTGTCTGCTGACCCTGCATTTCCTGGCGGCCGAAGAACGCCTTCGCACCGTGCGCGAAATCCGACGCCGCTTGAAGCCCGGCGCGCCCTTCGTGGCGGCCCATTCGAGCTTCCCGCAGCGTGACGACGAGCGCGCGCTGTGGCTGTCGCGCTATGCCGCGTTCGCGACCGCCTCGGGCGTCGATCCCGACCTGGCCCAGGGCGCGCGCGTGGCGGTCGCGGCGCATCTCAATCTGCTCAGCCCCGAGCACGACGCAGCGATCCTGCGCGACGCCGGCTTCTCGCACGTCAGCCTGTTCTACGCCGCCTTCACCTGGCGCGGCTGGGTTGCCTACGCTTGATGCGCCGCGCGCCTCTGCTGGTGCCGGCACCAGGCATCGACAGGGAGGCGATGGCCTCGCGAATCCAGCGCTGACCGCTGTGCCCGTGACTGCGCTCGTGCCACACCATTCCCACCGCGAACCCTTCCACGGGGAACGGGCAGTCGACCACGCGGAGCTTGTCGGCGCGGTCTTGTACGAGCCGTTCCGGGACCAGCGCCACGAAGTCCGACTGCGATACGATCTCGGGGACGAACAGGAATGATGCGGCGGACAGCACCACATTGCGGCTGTGCCCGAAGGCCGCCAGCGTGTTGTCCACCGGCGTGACGAAGTCGCCACCGCGCAGCGACACGACCACATGCTCCAGCCGGGTAAATTCCTCGATCGTGATCCGGCGCCGTAGCCGCGGATGGTTGCGGCGGCCGATGAGCACATAGCGCTCATCGAACAGATGCCGGGTGCGAAAACTGGAGGGGGCGATTTCCGGCGTCATGAGCGCCAGGTCGACATCGCCGCGCTCCATCTGGGCTTCCAACTGCGATGTGTCCAGGTGGCGCAGCACCACGCGGACGCCGGGCGCACTGGTCCTGAGCGCCACGACCAGCGGCTTGACCACCGCTGCCTGCAGGTAGTCCGTGCAGGCGATCGCGACGGTCAGCCTGGCTTTGGCGGGATCGAAGTTCCGGTGCGCGGCGACCGTGGTGCGGACCTGATCGAGGGCGTGACGCAGCGGGTCGAGCAGTTCCAGCGCCTTGGCGGTCGGCGTCATCCCGCGCTGCGCGGGAATGAGCAGGGGGTCGTCGAACTCGTCCCGCAGGCGATTCAATTGGGCGCTGACCGCGGGTTGACTGAGGTTCAGGCGAGCGGCCGCCTTCGTCACGTTCTGCGCCGCCAGCAACGCCTCCAGCGTGATCAGCAGATTGAGGTCGAAGCGCTTGCTATCCATTTGGTGGATAGTAGAGGAAAAATTCTTTGATTTCAAAAATAGCTTGTGGCCACCGAGATTGCCGCCCGATCACAGCGCCCGTGCGCGTGCAGGTGCGGCCGTCTCGCCCCCAAGCGACAGGAACTCTTTCATGTCCATCCTTGTCATTATCGGCAGCGCCAAGGCCAAGCACGGCAAAGCCGATGCGCTGCGCCCGATCCTCAAGTCGCTGCTGTTGCCCACGTTGGCTGAAGAAGGCTGCCTGCGCTACGAGATGAACGAAGCCGAAGACGGGCAGAGCTGGATCTTCACCGAGCTGTGGGAAAGCCGCGCCCTGTGGGATCGCCATATGGAGTCGGCGCACGTGGCGCGCTTCAAGGACGCGGTCCCCGAGATGGCGGAGTACTGGGAACTCTTCCGCGGCCATATGGTCCGCCCGGGCACCTGAGCCCCACCGCGATCCAACGCCGTCGCGCCGTGCTGGGCGATCCGGCGTCGCGCCGATCGCTCTGCGGCCGCCCTCACACATCTGTCCGGAGCCCGCCATGCCGGCCACCAGCCTCTTTCACGTCGCCATCAAGACCGGCAAACCCGACGCGACCAAGCGCCTCTACGAGCAGCTTCTCGGCATGACCGAGGCACCGCGGCCGCCGTTCGAGTTCCCGGGCTACTGGATGCAGCTTGGCACGCCCTATGGCGGCGCGATCTTCCACATCTATACCGGCGCGGCGGCCCTCGCCAACGACGGGCGCGTGCCCACGGGCAGCGGCGCCATCGACCATATCGCGCTGTCGGCCGTCGGGTTCGGCGAGACGCGCGAACGCTGTCGCGCCCTGGGCGTTCCCTACCGCGAGCGGTCGGTGCCGGGCTTTCCGCTGTGGCAGCTCTTCTTCTACGACCCCAACGCCATCCAGTTCGAACTGAATTTTCACTCCGCCTTCGAGGCGCGTCAGGGCGTGGCGGTGGATCCGGACAACTTCCTCAAGGCGGGGCTGGAATGGTTCGACCCCGAGGCCTACCGGCGGTTCGAGACGGCGTGACCGGCCGCCCACATCAAATTCGACAACGGGAGGAAACACGAATGACTGTGAAATCAAGATCCTTGCGCGCGATCGGCCGCGTGATGGCGCGCGGCGTGGCCGGTGTCGTGACGCTCGGCGTTGCAACGGCGGCGCTGGCGCAAGCCGACAAACCGCTGACGATCGGTGTGATCGAGCTGTTCCCCAATCCGCACTTCGCCCATGCGCGCAAGGGCATCGAGGCGTTCGCGAAACAGAACAACACCAACGTGATCATCCAGAACGCGAACCTGGATGCGACCAAGGAAGCGCAGTTCGTCCAGACGTTCATTACCCGCAAGGTCGATGCGATCCTGCTGTCGACGGTGTCGCCCACCGGTTCGCTGGCGGCGCTGCGTCTGGCCAAGTCTGCCGGTATTCCGGTGGTCTGCTACACCACCTGCGTCAACCCGCCGGACGACAAGGCGCTGGTGCAGGCTTTCGTCAAGAGTGACAACGCGGTCCTCGGCGACACGACGGGCAAGCAGGCTGCGGCCTACATCAAGGCCGAGCTGGGCGGCAAGGCCAGGATCCTGATGCTGACATGCGAGTCCTACGATGTCTGCCAGGAACGACGCAAAGGGCTGAACGCGCGGCTCGCCGGCCTCGACATCAAGATCCTGGCGGAGCAGGAGGGCTTCGTGGTCGACAAGGCCCGCCCGATCGCCGACTCGATGCTGGCCGCCCATCCTGATGCCAACGTCTTCATTGCCGAGAACGAGGACGGGATCATCGCAGCGGCGCAAGCGGTCAAGGCCAAAGGCCTCGTCGGCAAGGTCGCGGTGTTCGGCATCGACATCAATACCCAGGTCGCACAACTGATCGCCTCACCAGACGCCATCGTCCATTGGACCACCGGGCAGGACCCGTACTGCCTGGGCGCGCGGGGCCTGGAGGCTGCCGTCAAGGCCGCCCGCAAGCAGCCGGCGGGTGACTTCTACCGATCCTGCCCGTCGCCGACGTTCACCAAGGCCGACCCAGCCGCGGCACGGAAGTACATCGCCGACAACCGCTGAGCCTGCATCCGTACCGATGGATGGGATCCGGGCTACGCGGCGGCAATCGATACGTGCGTCTTCCCGGGCTCCGATAAAACGGGAGGAGCCGATGTCGACGGCGGTCAAAACCGGCGCGATCGAAGCGACGGCGCTGGTGAAGTCCTACCCCGGCGTGCACGCCCTCAAGGGCGTGAGCTTCGCGGTGGCGGCGGGCGAGGTGCGGGCGCTGCTCGGCAAGAACGGCGCCGGCAAGTCGACGCTGGTCAAGATCCTCTCCGGTGCCGAGGCGCCTGACGCCGGCGCGCTTGCCGTCGCGGGCCGCACGGTCGATGTCTTCACGCCAGGGCACGTCAACACCCTGGGCGTGGCCACGGTGCATCAGGAGCTGAGCCTGGTGCCGGAATTGAGCGTCGGCGAAAACATCCTGCTGGGCCGCTGGGGTGGCCACCGGCGCGGATGGTTCATCGACCCGCAAGCCGTGTACCGGCAAGCCACTGCCGTGCTGGCCGCGTTCGGCGTAGAGATCGACGCGGCGGCCAAGGTGCGCACGCTGTCGATTGCTCAGCAACAGCTGGTGGAAATCGCACGTAGCCTGTCGTTCAACCCCAGGGTCCTGATCCTCGACGAGCCGACCAGCTCGTTGCCGGCCTCGGAAGTCGAGATCCTGCTGCGGGCGATCCGCGTGCTGTCGGATCGCGGCGTCGCGGTGATTTATGTGTCGCACCGCATGGACGAGATCCAGCGGATCGCGCACAGCGTCACTGTCCTGCGCGACGGACGCCACATCGACACCGTGCCGATTGCCGCCGCACCGACCGCCGAGATCGTGCGGCTGATGACGGGCGAGGCGGGGGCCGCGGCACAGATCCATCGTGCACCGCGCGCGCCGGGCACTGTCGCGCTCGGCGTCAGGGGCCTCGCGACCGCCACCAAGCTCAGGGGACTGAACTTCGACGTTCGCTCCGGCGAGATCGTCGGCCTGGCGGGATTGCTCGGATCCGGTCGAACCGAACTGCTGCGCGCGCTCTACGGTCTCGATCCGATCACCGCGGGGCGGATCGAGATCTTCGGCCGGGAGCCGGCCGACCGATCGCCGCGCGCCATGATCCGCCAGGGTGTCGGGTTGGCGCCGGAGGATCGCAAGAAGGAGGGGCTGGTGCTCGACATGAGCATCGCCGAGAACCTGGTTCTGTCGTCGCTGCACAAGATCGCGCGTCGGGCGATGCTGTCCCGTCGCCGCCAGACGCAGCTGTCGTTGCGCACCGCCGCGCGCCTCGCGGTCAAGGCGGCGAACCTCGCCGACCCGGTGCGCACCTTGTCGGGCGGCAATCAGCAGAAGGTCGTGCTCGGCAAGTGCCTGAACGCCGACGTGAAGGTGTTCCTGCTCGATGAGCCGACCCGCGGTGTCGATATCGACGCCAAGCGCCAGATCTACACGCTTCTCGAACAGCTGGCGGCGCAGGGGACCGCGGTGCTCGTTGCTTCCTCCGAAATGGAGGAGCTGATGCTGCTCTGCGATCGCCTGCTGATCATGAAGGACGGCGACATCGTGGGCGAGTGCTCTGTCGCGCAAACCGATCTGGCCGACGTGATGGCGGTCGCGATGGGCGGCGCGCCCTCGTTCACGACGGAGGTTGGCATGACAGGGGTTGGCAGATGGACATGACAGGGGAAGCCGCACGCATCGTGTCCCCGCCGACGCGGTTTGGCCGCCTGGATGCGGAGATCAAGGGCCTGCTGGTGGCACTGCTCGTGCTGTGCGCGCTGGCGGCGCTGTTCGCGCCCAACTTTGCGACGACCGGCAATCTGCTCGACGTCCTGCGGCAGACCGCGTTCACCGGGATCATTGCCTGCGGCATGACGCTGACCATCATTGCCGGCGAGATCGATGTCAGCGTCGGATCGGCGGTGGCGTTTTCCTCCGCCCTGTTCGGGATCCTGACGGCCTCTTTCCACCTGCCGTTGCCGGTAGCCGCGCTCGGCGTTGTCGCCGCGGGCGTCGCGATGGGGGCCGGTGCCGGCGCCATGCGCGCCTACTTCAACATCCCGTCGTTCATCGTGACGCTGGCGGCGTTCTCCGCGCTGCGCGGCGCGGCCACCCTGATGACCGACGCCATACCGATCCCGATCCTCGACGAGGGCTTCGGGATATGGGGTGGCGGTGCCGTCCTGGGTGTTCCCGTGCCGGCGCTGATCCTGCTCGCAACGTTTGCGATATTCACGGTCGTTGCCGCACGCACCACGTTCGGCCGCTCGGTCTACGCCATCGGCGGCAACGCGGAAGCCGCGCACCTGTCGGGGATTGCGGTCAAGCGCATCCGCACCGTGCTCTTTGCGCTCACCGGCGGGCTGGCCGCGATCAGCGGCCTGTTGATGACCTCGCGCCTGGGCTCCGGCAACCCGAACATCGGCTATGGCGTCGAGTTCGCGGTCATCACGTCGGTGATCGTCGGTGGCGCCAGCCTGTTCGGTGGCAAGGGCTCGATGCTGGGCACCTTGCTGGGTGGCCTGTTCATCGCCGTGCTCAACAACGCAATGGTGCTGCTGGGCATCAACTCCTACGCCCAGGACGTTGCCAACGGCATCGTGGTGCTGCTGGCCGTGCTGGTGAGAATGCGCCTCGCGGGCTGGACCGGCACGGGCAGGGCAACGTAGGCCCGTCGATGGTCCGGCTAGGTCAAGGCGAAGGATCGACGGCGGCAGCGGGCCGCTCCGTCGGGCGGCTCCGGCTCAGGATCGACTTCGCTGGGGGAGGACCAAGGGCTCCACCTGCCCGTAGTCGAGTTCGACTGGGGTGTCGCGGCCGAAGACTGACACCGAAACCTTGAGCCGCTGTTTCTCCTCGTCGATCTCCTCGACGACACCGTTGAACGAGGCGAACGGGCCGTCCGACACCCTCACATGCTCTCCGATCCCGAACATGACCGATGGCTCCTCTCCTGAAAGCGCTCCAGCGACGCACCGGCGCCGGAAGATGGCCCGGTCCTAGGGCCGGGAATGCGGCCTCGGCCGAGCCCGTTGCAGCGGCATGGCGACGGAGGCCGACCTTGACCGGATCGAACGCATCATCGCCGAGGGCGAACGCCGCCTAGCGCGGTTCCGCCAGCAGGTAGAGGCGGACCGGGCGCGCGGCACCGTGACATGGATGGCCGATGAAGTGCTCCGCACGCACGCGCTCGCCCTGAGCAGCCACGGGACCTGAAAGCACGACAGTAGCAGGGCACCGGAGCCAGGAAAACGGCGCGATGGCTCCGACGAAATCTGACGTTTGTTGCTTAGAAGGGGAGGCC
>Ga0187894_10002063_pt1 | contig 24539 bp, 30 predicted proteins | sample GBC1701081metaG_FD_136650 | JGI IMG/M metagenome (GOLD analysis project Ga0187894, IMG submission 136650) | White microbial mat communities from a lava cave in the Kipuka Kanohina Cave System on the Island of Hawaii, USA - GBC170108-1 metaG ... | reverse complement strand
GAGGTGTTCGCCGACTGCACGGCGGGATTGTTCGATGGGTTTCGACTCGATACCGATGGGCGCATCTGGACGAGTGCCGCCGACGGCATCCACTGCTACGAGCCGGACGGCACGCTCATCGGCAAGGTCAAGGTGCCGGAAGTGGTGGCCAATTGCGCCTGGGGCGGCCCTAAGCGCAACATGCTCTATATCTGCGGCACGACATCGCTCTATGGCGTCCGCCTGATGGTCAATGGCGTCAAGACCTGTTGAGGAGAACGGCCATGCCTTTCGTCAATATCCGGATCGTCAGGGAAGCCATCGCCGCCGACCCTGCCGGCAAGAAGGCCTCGATCAGCAAGGCCGTCACGGATGCCATCACCGCGGCCACCGGCCTCGGCAAGGACCACGTGTGGGTCGTCTTCGAAGAAGTCGCGGCGCGCGACTGGTATGTCGGCGACACCGATGTGGAGACGCTCAGGGCCAAGAAATAGGGAAAAACGGGGAGGCTTATGCAGCACTCCCCGCTCCCCGAATTTCCGCCGGGTACGCAGTACCCTAGCCCGGCTGCGGCCCCGCTAGTTTCACCCTCGCGAGCCTTGACTCTGATGATGGCTCAGCGAAGTTTCCAAATAGCTAAAAATTGAACTTTTTCAGATGGTTAATGGTTAGTGAAGATTTGAGGCTGCCGGACGAGAAGAGTCAAGCGGCCTGGGCGGAAGCAGGCTCTGGCTTCAGCCAAATATCGAGGAAGCCCCAAAGCCATTGGCGCACCGGCGCGTCATGGAGGATCTGGCCCGAAAGCTGCTCGGTGCCGTTCTGGGCGCCTTTCAGCGTGAAGCGATGCGCGCCCCTGACCGACCAGCGATGCATCATCAGCCGCGTCACCTCGGGATGGAATTGCAGGCCATAGGCCTCGCCATCATAGCGGAAGGCCTGGTTGGCGAAGGTCTGGCCCGTCGCCAGAAGCTCACAGCCTTGGGTCAGGGTAAAACCTTCGCGATGCCAGTGATAGACCGTGCTCGGCCAGTCGCCGAGCCGGCGCCCGGCCTCGGTGGGCGCAAGCGGGAAATAGCCGATCTCGACAAAGCCTTCCGCATGCGGCTCGACCTTGCCGCCCAAATGGCGCGACAGCATCTGGGCGCCGAGGCAGATGCCGAGAAAAGGCTTCTTCTCCATGAGGGGAATGGCGATCCAATCGGTCTCGGAGCGGATGAAGGCGTCGCAGTCATTGGCGCTCATCGGGCCGCCGAAGATCGCCGCCCCTTCGTGCTCGGCAAGCGTCTCGGGCAAGGCATCGCCAAGGCAGGGCCTTCGAATGTCGAGCGTGTAGCCCTTCTCCTTCAGCATGATGCCGACGCGTCCGGGCGACGATGTCTCCGAATGCAGGATGATCAGGATCTTTCCGGCAGCCATGATTCGCGAGGGTGACACAGGGAGCGGCCTATCGTCGAGAGCGGCAGATCATGGCTGGCATGCCGTCAAGACACGTTCTGGTGTTGTGACACCAACGCTTGTTTCGCACGGTTGACCCTTTCTGTCTCTTGACATCGTGGGCCAAAGCGTGATTTGGAAAATATCAGAATTGGAAACCATGTGCCCGGAGCAGCCGCTGCCGGGCACATTGCTTTTTTAATTCGCTCCCCAACATGGAACCGTCAGATGACCAGCACGCCTTGCCAAAGCGCGGCGCTCGACCGCATCATCGCGCCATGGGCGGGGAAGATCGCCGCGTTCTTCGCCACCATCGTCGAAACCATTCTGATGATTGCCGAAAATTTCTGCGGCACCTTGCAGGATCTCGGCGCTCGGCGCCCGTTGCCGGAACACCGGGCGGAGGCTCCTGGCGCTGTGCTCAGGGCTATCTCGCCCCATGATGTCGAAGTCCGGCTTTCTGCCGCCTTCGGCGAACGCGCTCCACGCCCTTGCGCGCAAGCGCCCGCCCGAATTCGAGCGGTTCGTCTCCCTGTCCGCGAAAAGCCTGAGCAAGGGATATTGAAAGGGTATGAAAGGGTATGAAAGGTATGAAAGGGTATTGAAAGTGAGGGCGTGCGTGCCCCCACGTAAAGAATCGGCGCAGCTTTGCGCTGGTCTATGAATCCTTTGTCAGCAACGGAACATTAGCGCGCCTTGGCCGAGCCCATGGCCCGCTTGATGACGGGGAGGATCATGCGCCGGGGCGCTCCCCTCATCGCATAGGCGGCAAGCTTGTTCATGGTGCCGGGCACCACCAGCCTCTCGCCCGCCTTGAAACCGGCCCAGCCGGCCTGGGCGACCGCCATGGCGCCTTTCGGCACCACCCGGCTCAGCGCGCGCGCCTGCTTCATCCCGGCGCGGCGCTGGAAACCGGTATCGACCGGACCTGGCGACAAATTGGTCAATGTGACGCCCGTTCCCTTGGTCTCCTCATGGAGCGCATCGGTGAAAGAGAGCACGAAGGCCTTGGTGGCGAAATAGACCGCCATATTGGGACCGGGCATGAAGCCCGCGGTCGAGGCGACATTGATGACGCCGCCCGAGCCCTTGGCGATCATGCCGGGCAGGAAGCGCAAGGTGAGATCGGTCAAAGCGCGGACATTGAGGTCGATCATCTGCAGCTGGTCTTCGCGCGAGAGCTCGGCCGCCTTGCCGATCAATCCGAAGCCGGCATTGTTGATGAGGATGTCGGGCGTGAGCTTGCGGGCCTCGAGTTCATTGGCGAGGATTTCGCAAGAGCCCGGCTTCGCCAGATCGAGAACGATGATGTTGACCGGAACGGCATAGCGGGCAATCACCACGCCGCGCACGCGATGCAACTCCGCCTCGGTGCGCGCCACCAGGATCAAGGGATGGCCATCGCCCGCCGCCACATGGGCAAAAGCCTCGCCAATGCCGCCAGACGCACCGGTGATCAGGACTTGCGGAAAAGGGGATTGTTCGCCCATCACCTTTGTCTAGACGGCAATTGGGGCGGAGAAAAGATGGTCCGTATGCGCTTTTTCGGGGACCGCGGCCTATCGCGATGGAATGACCGTTCCCTGGTGGAATATCATCTGCCAGCGCCCGTCGACGAGCTGCCATAGGGAGCTGCGCAAGGCATGCCTTTCGGGATCTGTTTCCGTCAGGCGGCGGACACTGCGATAGGTCAGGAGCACGGTGTCCTTGGCAATGGTCCGCAGGGCAAAATCATGAGCCGTAATCGATGGGGGCACGTTTCCGGCTGCGGTTTCCTCCGTCAGCGCGGCGATGACATGCTCCTTGCCGTAGACGCCGCCGGAGCTGCCGAATTCGACGAAGCCGTCCGCCAACAGTGCGCGCAGCTTGTCCGGGCTCTTGCGAATTTCCGGGCGATGCAGGCTTTCTTCCAGGGCTTTGAAGGTCTCTATGTCGTGCGGCCGCACTTTATCCCAGTCCCAGCCTCTTGCCGGCGGCAAGCGCGATCGGGTTCAGAGCGGCGGCATCCTTGGCGATGAGCTCGGCCAGCTGCTTGCGCATGCGCGGATCCCAGAAGGACTTGATATGATTGGCGGTTTCCTTGACGGCCTGATCCTCGGGATAGGCCTGGAAAGCCACCGCGATCTGATTGGCCATGCGCTTGATGTCGGCGAACTGGTCCATGATGTACCCTGTCAATGAAAGCAGACGATGCCGTCGGGCGAGCGGCTCGCGAGCGCCATGCCCGCTCCACGCGCCAGATGGAGGGCAAGGCCGGTCGGCGCCGAGATGGTGACGAGATGGGCAATGCCGAGATGGGCGCATTTCTGCACCAGCTCGAAACTGCACCGGCTGGTCATGGCGACGAAACCCGAGCTCCGGTCCAGCCCATCGCGCGTCACCGCGCCCAGCAATTTGTCGAGCGCATTGTGGCGGCCGATATCCTCGCGCACCAGTTTGATCTCGCCCTCGGGCGTCACCCAGGCGGCTGCATGAACGGAATGATTGATCCGGTTCATCGGCTGGCGCGCGGGCAAATCGGCAAAGGCCTTCTGCACGGAAGCGGGCTCGAGCGCGAAGGTTTTTCCGATGGGCGCCACGGGCTTTATCACATCGGCAATGTCCTCGACGCCGCACAGGCCGCAACCGGTGCGGCCTTCCAGCGCCCGGACCGAGCGCGGCTTGAGCGCCGCCTCGTCGACCGCGATATCGACGCAGAAGCCGTTCTCGACGGTCAGCGCCACGACATTGCGGATGGCGGCAGGGTCGGTGACGAAGCCTTCCGACAGCGAGAAGCCGACGGCGAAATCCTCGAGATCGGCCGGCGTCGCCATCATGACCGCGGTCGAGACCGAATTATGCATGATCGCCACGGGCACTTCTTCCGGCACCTGCCAGACGAGGTCCTTCTCCGTACCGTCGGGGCGATAGAGGCGCCCTTCGGCAGGACGCGACGTCGCGGGCTCTAGAGCGCTTCCCGCCAAAGTTGCTCGACTTTGGCGATAAGGAAGCGCTCCAGATTCTATGTTGTCGAGCCTTTTTTCCCGGTCGGATTGGTCCAATCCGACCGGGAAAGGCTCGATTGCCCAATCCGGGTCAGGCCTCACGGTCATGGGCTCACTCTGCCGCGACCAGCGGCTTCACCGCCACACGCTTGTGCTCGTTCTCGCGCTGCTCCCACTCGACCTGCCAGTCGGAGGGCTGGTTGGAGGGTGTCACTTGCACGGCGGTCACCTTGTATTCCGGGCAATTGGTCGCCCAGTCGGAATATTCGGTGGTGATCACATTGGCGCCGGTCACCGGGTGATGGAAGGTGGTGTAGACGACGCCCTGCGGCATGCGCTCGGCGATGACCGCGCGCAAGGTGATGGCGCCGACGCGGCTCGTCAGCGACACCATCGAACCGTCCCTGATGCCGCGCACTTCCGCATCATGCGGATGGATCTCGAGCACGTCTTCCGGGTGCCAGGCGATATTGGCGGTGCGCCGCGTCTGGGCGCCGACATTGTAGTGGCTCAGGATGCGGCCGGTGGTCAGGATCAGCGGGAAGGAGCGGTTGGTGCGCTCATCCGTCGGCACGAATTCGGTGACCATGAAGCGGCCCTTGCCGCGCACGAACTTGCCGACATGCATGATCGGCGTGCCTTCGGGTGCCGCATCGTTGCACGGCCACTGCACCGAGCCCAGCCGGTCGAGCTTCTCGAAGCTGACACCGGCAAAGGTCGGCGTCAGGCGGGCGATCTCGTCCATGATCTCCGCACCCGATGAATAGCTCATCGGATAGCCCATGGCGGCGGCGATCCTGGCGACGACTTCCCATTCCTGCATGCCCTGCTTCGGCGCCATTACCGGGCGCACGCGGTTGATGCGGCGCTCGGCATTGGTGAAGGTGCCATCCTTCTCGAGGAAGGAGGTGCCGGGCAGGAAGACATGGGCGAAAGCGGCCGTCTCGTTGAGGAAGAGGTCCTGCACCACGAGGCATTCGAGTGCCTCGAGTGCCGAATTCACATGCTTGGTGTTGGGATCGGACTGGGCGATATCCTCGCCCTGGACGAACAGCGCCTTGAAGGAGCCTTCGACGGCGGCCGAGAACATGTTGGGGATGCGCAGGCCAGGCTCGGCATCGAGCTCGACATTCCACACCTTCTCGAACTGGTCGCGCACCGTCGAGTCGGAGATGTGGCGGTAGCCGGTGAGTTCATGCGGGAAGGAGCCCATGTCGCAGGAGCCCTGGACATTGTTCTGGCCGCGCAGGGGATTAACGCCCACACCGTCGCGGCCGATATTGCCGGTTGCCATGGCGAGATTGGCCATGGCCATGACCATGGTCGAGCCCTGGCTGTGCTCGGTGACGCCGAGGCCGTAATAGATGGCGCCATTGCCGGCAGTGGCATAGAGCCGCGCCGCGGCTCGCACGTCTTCCGCCTTGACGCCGGTGATGCCTTCCAAAGCCTCGGGCGAGTTTTTCGGATCGGCGATGAATTTCTCCCAGCGGGCGAAATCCTCGGGCTCGCAGCGCTCGGCGACATAGTCGCGCTTCACCAGGCCTTCTGTCACCACGACATGGGCGAAGGCGTTGAAGATCGCGACATTGGTGCCCGGCAGAAGCGGCAGATGATAGTCGGCCTCGACATGGGGCGAGCGCACGATGTCGGTGCGGCGCGGATCGATGACGATGAGCTTGGCGCCGTCGCGCAGGCGCTTCTTCATGCGCGAGGCGAAGACCGGATGACCGTCGGTCGGGTTGGCGCCGATGATCACGATCACATCGGCCTTGTCGACCGATTTGAAGTCCTGGGTGCCGGCGGACGTGCCGAAGGTCTGTTTCAAGCCATAGCCGGTCGGCGAATGGCAGACGCGCGCGCAAGTGTCGACATTGTTGTTGTGGAAGGCGGCGCGGACCATCTTCTGCACCACATAGACTTCCTCATTGGTGCAGCGCGACGAGGTGATGGCGCCGATTGCGCCCACGCCATGTTTGGCCTGGATGTCCTGGAACCTTTTGGCGGTGAAATCGATGGCTTCGTCCCAGGAGACCTCGCGCCACGGATCGGTGATCTTCTCGCGCACCATCGGCTTCAGCATGCGGTCCTGATGCGTGGCATAGCCCCAGGCGAAGCGGCCCTTCACGCAGGAATGACCCTCATTGGCGCCGCCATCCTTCCAGGGCATCATGCGCACGACCTCGTCGCCCTTCATCTCGGCCTTGAAGGAGCAGCCGACGCCGCAATAGGCGCACGTGGTGACGATCGAATGATCGGGCTGGCCCTTTTCGATGATCGACTTCTCGGTCAGCGTGGCGGTCGGGCAGGCCTGCACGCAGGCGCCGCAGGAGACGCATTCGGAGGCCAGGAAATCCTCATCCATGCCGGCCGAGACATGGGAGGCGAAGCCGCGCCCGTCGATGGTCAGCGCGAAAGTGCCCTGCACTTCCTCGCAGGCGCGCACGCAGCGCGAGCACACGATGCATTTCGACGGATCGAAGGTGAAATAGGGATTGCTCTCGTCCTTCGGCTTGTAGCGGAAATTCTCCGAGCCGTTGTGCTTGGCGAAGACGTGATTGTCGCCGTCATAGCCATAGCGCACTTCGCGCAAGCCCACCGCTCCCGCCATGTCCTGCAATTCGCAGTCGCCATTGGCGGCGCAAGTGAGGCAGTCGAGCGGGTGATCGGAGATATAGAGCTCCATGACGCCGCGGCGCAATTGCGCCAGGTGATCGTTCTGGGTCTTGACCTTGATGCCGGGGGCGACCGGCGTGGTGCAGGAGGCGGGCGTACCCTTGCGGCCTTCGATCTCGACCAGGCACAGACGGCAGGAACCGAAGCTCTTCATCGAATCGGTGGCGCAGAGCTTCGGGATCTGAGTGCCGAGCTCCATCGCGGCGCGCATGATCGAGGTGCCTTCCGGCACCGTGACCGACTGGCCGTCGATCTCGAGGGTCACCATTCGCGTAGCCTCGGACTTGGGCGTGCCGTAATCGATTTCCTTGATGAGCGTCGTCATATCGCTGTCCTACTCTATTCCGCGGCCTTCGCGGTGGGCCGGTCGAAGTCTTCGGGAAAATGCTTGATGGCGCTTTGCACCGGCATGGGCGTCAGGCCGCCCATGGCGCAGAGCGAGCCCTCGACCATGGTCTGGCAGAGATCGTCGAGGACGATGAGATTCTTGTCGCGCTCGATGCCGGCGATGATGCGGTCGATCACCTCGACGCCGCGCACCGAGCCGATGCGGCAGGGCGTGCATTTGCCGCAGGATTCGATGGCGCAGAATTCCATGGCGAAACGCGCCTGAAGCGCCATGTCGACCGTATCGTCGAACACCACGATGCCGCCATGACCGACCATCGCGCCATTGGCGGCGAAGGTCTCGTAATCCATCGGCAGGTCGAATTGCGAAGCCGGTACGTAGGAGCCCAAGGGACCGCCGACCTGGATGGCGCGGGCGGGACGGCCCGAATGAGTGCCGCCGCCGAAATCCTCGAGGAGCTGGCGCAAAGTGATGCCGAAGGCCTTCTCGACCAGGCCGCCGTGCTTGATATTGCCGGCGAGCTGGAAGGGGAGCGTGCCGCGCGAGCGGCCCATGCCGTAATTCTTGTAGAACTCCGCACCCTTGCTCAGGATGTCGGGCACCGCGGCGAAGCTCAGCACATTGTTGATGATGGTCGGCTTGCCGAACAGGCCTTCGAGCGCCGGGATCGGCGGCTTCGGCCTCACCATGCCGCGCTTGCCCTCGAGGCTGTCGAGCATGGAAGTCTCTTCGCCGCAGATATAGGCGCCGGCGCCGGTGCGCACGGCAAGCGTGAAGCTCTTGCCCGAATCCTGGATGTTGTCGCCGAGGTAGCGGGCCGCGACCGCCTTGGCGATGGCCTGCTTCATCTTGGCGATGGCATGGGGATATTCGGAGCGGATGTAGATCAGGCCCTTGGTGGCCCCGACCGCGATGCCGGCGATCGTCATGCCTTCGATCAGCGTGAAGGGATCGCCTTCCATCAGCATGCGGTCAGCGAAAGTGCCGCTGTCGCCCTCATCGGCATTGCAGCAGACATATTTCTGATCCGCTTTGGCGTCGAGAACGGTTTTCCACTTGATGCCGGTCGGGAAGCCGGCGCCGCCGCGACCGCGCAGGCCCGAGTCGGTCACGTCCTTGACGACATCGCCGCCCGATTTCTTGAGCGCAGCCCGCAGCCCGGCAAAGCCGCCATGCGCGACATAGTCGTCAACCGACAGGGGATCGATGACACCGCAGCGCGCGAAAGTGACACGCTCCTGCTTCTTCAGGTAATCGATCTCTTCAGTCGGGCCGTGGCCCAGGCGATGCCTGCCGCCGTTCAGGAAATCGGCATCGAAGAGCGAGGCGACATCTCTTGCCGCGACCGGTCCATAGGCGACACGGCCCTTTACCGTCTCGACCTCGACCAGAGGCTCGAGAAACAGGAGCCCGCGCGAGCCGTTGCGCACGATGTCGAGCTCGAGGCCGCGCTTGTCCGCTTCGCGCTTGACGGCGGCAGCCACTTTGTCGGCGCCCATCGAGAGGGCCGCGGCATCATCGGGAATGAACATCCTCGTCATTGCGCGGCCTCGCTGAGCGTCTCTTCGATGATCTCATCGAAGCGCCGGGCATCGACGCGACCGTGCAAATGACCATCCACCATCATCGCCGGCGACAAAGCGCAATTGCCGAGGCAATAGACGGCCTCGAGCGTGACCTGGCCATTGGCGCTGGTCTCGCCGAAGCCGGTCTTGAGGGCAGCTTTGGCGTGGTTGCACAGCGCTTCGCCATTCATCGCCTGGCAGGATTCGGCACGGCAGATCTTCACCACATGACGACCGGCGGGCTCGCTGCGGAAGTCATGATAGAAGGTGATGACGCCATGCACTTCGGCGCGCGACAGGTTGATGGCCTTGGCGATGACGGGCACGACGGCTTGCGGCACGCAGCCCAGCTCCTCCTGCACCTCATGCAGAATCTCGATCAATTCATCGGGACGGTTGCCGTGGCGATTGCAGACGTCACGGGCGCGTTCGCCGTCCGGTGACATTTCGGGCTTCGTCAACATGAACCCAAACCTTCCTGGCCGGAAGACCGGCGCCGGGTACAAGATAATATAATCATTCTGGTTTTGCAGGAACAGGCCGGTTCCGGCAAATCGGTAGTTCCGATGGACTGATTGCTAGGCCCGATGACCGGAAGGCGGGTCTCTCAAAGCGGCAGGATCGAAGCCAAGCGCGACTTGCTGCAGTGCAGCGACGATCGGCGCCAGGGGCTCGCGGTCGACCACCAGGAGGCCCACCGCATGCTCGACGTCAGGATTGGTCAAGGGAACGGCCGAAATGCCGGTCGTCGGCCCCAGCGCGTCGAGAAAATATTCCGGCATGATGCTGGCAAGGCCGGTAAAACGTACGTTTGACCATAGGTTAATCACGGAATTGGTCTCGAGCCGCGGCTGCGGCTGGCAATTGGCCGCCCGGAAAGCGCGGTCGACGATGCGCCGGTTCTGCATATTGGGGGTCAGGAGGCAGAGAGGCTCCTGTGCCGCCTCGAACCAGGTGACCGTCTCGCGCTTCGCCAGAGGATTGGAGGAGGCAATGAAGAGGCAATAGCGCTCGCGATAGAGGGGCGAGGCGATAAGCCCGTCGATCGGCTCATTGTCGAGATAGGCAATGCCGACATCGATGGAAAAATCATTGAGGCCGCGCAGGATCTCGGCGGTCGAGAGGGAGAAGACGGTGAAATCGACACGTGGATGCTGGGTCTGCATCGTCTGGGTCAGGAGCGGCGCCATGGGAAGAGCAGAGGGCACGGCGCCGATAACGAGCTTCCCGGTCAATTCCTCCTTGCGGCCCTTGATCGAGGCGAGCTCCTGCTGCATCGCCTGCCAGTTGTCGAGGATCGTGTGGGCCCATTTGAGCACCCTTTCGCCTTCCGGCGTCAGGCCGTGGAAGCGCTGGCCGCGCTCGACGATCGGCACGCCCAGCTCCTGCTCGAGCTGGCGAATGCGGCCGGAGAGGGTCGGCTGCGAGATGTTGCAGGCCTGGGCGGCCCTGGTGAAATGCCTCTCGCGGGCAAGGGCGGCCAGATAGCTGAGCTGACGGATGTCCATAGACCCTCGATAGCAGATCAGCGACGGTCCGTTGAAGAGGGGCCTGCTTTCGAACCTATACGCTCAAACAGGCTCTATTCGGCAGCCTCAGCGTGCTGCACGAGCGGTGCGACGCGCGCAGCGAGATCAAGCCTCGTCGTTGTGGTGGATCGGAAGGCTATTACTCCGGTCGGCCAGTATCGCCAGGGCCTCATCGACCGGCAGCAATGGCCCGCCAAAGGCAACGCAGTCGTCAGACAGTTGCGCCATGCTCTCCTACCGTTCACCACCGCGACATTCGGGCGACCCACTACTACATAAGGCTGACGCGCGAGCCATTTCGTGCAAACCTTCAAAAACGGATTCCGGCCGCCGGTCAACATATGGACAAACCGACATGGACCAAATCAGGGATCAATCCGGTCCGGCCGTCATCATGACCGATCCACGCGACGCGCGGTTGACCGAGCGCGTCATGGGCATCGGCCAGACGGGCGACGCCATCGAGACCACGGTGCCGGTCGAGCGCACCCTGACCTCGGACTGCGCGCAGGGCACCGCCTTCGGCGATCTGATGGAAGCTGTGGAGGGCATCAAGTTGCCGGTGGCGGAACTGCGCACCTCCTGGCTCGACCGGATGACACGCACCATCAACGTCATCTTCGATCAGGACATCGCAGCCGTCGATGACGAACAGGCGCGGCACGCGCGTAAGGGGGCCGGCAATGACGAGTGAACCGGTTGAGACGGTCGGCGTGATCCTGGCCGGCGGGCTGGCGCGGCGCATGGGTGGCGGCGACAAGCCGATGCGCGAGATCGATGGGCGGCCCATCCTCGACCATGTCGTCGAAAGGCTTGCGCCGCAATGCGGCTTCCTGGTTCTGAACGTCAACGGCGATCCTTCCCGCTTTGCCGCCTTCGGCCTGCCGGTGGTGGCCGATACGGTCGTCGGCAATCCGGGCCCGCTGGCCGGCGTATTGGCCGCACTCGACTGGGTGGCGCAAAACCGGCCAGGGACGCATTGGGTGGTCAGTGTCGCCGGCGATTGCCCGTTCCTGCCGCACGATCTCGTCAGCCGCTTGCACGAAGCCCGGTTGCGCGAAAATGCCGAGCTTGCGGTCGCCGCTTCCAACGGGCGTACGCATCCGGTGATCGGTCTGTGGAAGGTCGGCTTGCGCGACGACCTGCGGCACGCACTGGTCGACGAAGACATACGCAAGATCGATCGCTGGACGGCGCGCTATCCATTGGCCACGGTCACATGGGCGGCCGAGCCGGTCGATCCGTTCTTCAACACCAATACGGTCGAGGATCTTTCGGAGGCGGAGCGGCTGGCGAAAATAGCCGGTGCTTAGAACATATCCCGCAAAGTCGAAGGCTTTGGCGAAATTCAAGCCGGGCGGAAGCCGACGCTTTCCAGCGCGTCGCGCACCTCGGCCGGGTGCAGCGCCCGGAGAAAGGCCTGGACCGCCGGCCGTTCCCTGAGGAGCGGCGCGCGGACCATGACCGCGCCCGATCCCGGCGCGCGCAAGGCCAGGAGATCGGCGGCGCAAAACCTTCGACCGGCAAGAACCAGCGGCCGGTTGGCGGCGATGTCCTCGCCGGCGCAGCGGCCGTTTGCCGAGACGGGAGGTCCAGGAGGTGTTCGTGCTTAGGTTGTTTATCAGATAATATGCATATTTTGATCGCGTGAGCGTTATTCACCGTTACAAACTGTTACCCGACGTCTATACTCCCCAGTGGGGACGGTGACATTGCCCCCGGATCCGCACCCCGGGAGAGCCCTCGCCTTAAAACGGTGAGGGCTTTCCTGTTCTGACGTAGGGAAAATTCAAGATCGGTCCGGTCAGGGCGCCAGAAACCCAGCGGCCAGTCTTGCCAGCGAAGACAAAAAGCCCCGGTCCATCAGCAGCAGCCAGGCGCAAGCGGCAAGCCCCAGGAGCAGGCCCAAGGGAATGACGACAGGCCAGCGCGGCAAGGGCGCATAGACGATCTGAGGCGCCCAGGGTGCCGTGCCCGGCAGCGGCGGCACGGAACGGGCGTTGCTCTCGGCCTTCATGACAGCGATCCCAACCGGGAGAACGGGGAGCTTGCGCCACGCGTCAGTTTCAAATGCTGAAACAGCCATCTCATGCCGATTGCCTTGTCCAAGCGATGCGCCGGGCGCACTCATATGACAGCTCTATGTGACAGCTCTCACTATGGGTCGCCTAATTTGGTGCGAATCCTTTCGGCGAAGTGATTCACTTCGCCGGGATGCACGCTCGTGAGAAGGTCACAGAGACCACCGACCTTCAATCGGGGATCGATTAGATCGCCGATCCTGGCATTGCAGAAGACATAAGCGGCGGGCTCCCAAATTCCCATCCGAGATCTGGCTCGGATGGGATTGGAACCCATCCATTTAACGCCGTCCGGTCTTGCGCGCCTGCGACCCGTTCGCGATTTTCTTCGAGACTCCGGGTGCCAACTTCGCCTTGAACTTGCGATCGACGGAAGTGAACGCGAAAGGTTCACGACCGAGCCACAGGAGCAGCGAGAGCAGGTGCTCTACTGCAACAGGCGTCGAACGTTCGAGCCTGAAGATGACCGTATGATCGCAGCCGACCTCACGGGCCAGATCGCGGATCGTGAAATTCCGCCCCAGCCTTGCGGTCTTTAATTCAGTTGCAACCGAAGCCCAGGCAAAAGTCACGGGCGACCCGACGCGAGCGACCCGCTTTTTACCTGACGAACGAGAAACAGAGCGCTTTTTCTTGAGAGAGTTCAGCATTCATCCCCACCACACCGACCCCCTGGATAGATACTTACAGCAAGCTGGGCCGGTTTCAAATGTTTTGATCTTTACTGAAAAGTAACAAATTTTAAAGGGATCGAGAATTCCAGCTCCCGGGGGTCGACCGGCGGGATCAGCACCGGGAGGGCGTAGCAGAAGCGCGACTCGGCAGAAGGCGCCATGGGCTGGTCATCGAGCAACCGGGACAAGCGGCCGATCTCGTTGCTGTAGCCCCGCCGCTTGACCGAGATGTCGAACCTGACTGACAGGACAAATCTTGAACTGCCATTCAATACCCGGGTCTGCACCGGAGTCTCGGCCGAACAGGCCCCGGGGTCGAAAGCCGCGGCAATCGTCACCTTGTCCTCCTCGGCCAGCGTACGGCTGTTCTCCAGCCATTCATAAAGGGCCCAGCCACCGAGCAAAATGACAGCAGCCAGCAGGATATAGCCGGCAGCGCGCGGAAAAAACACCAGCGGCACAAGGAATACCAGCGCGGCGATCAACCAGCCCATCATCACCTTCCTGCTGCCGCGCCCAAGCCTGCGCCCGGCAGCTTCACCACATCCCCGCCTGCACTTCAGGATCGAGGCATGTTCCCGTCAGCCATGGCAGGAATATAGGACGGCATGCCTTGCGTATCATTACTTCATAAAGCCCATGGAGCCATCCATGCAGAGCGCTCCGAAAGGAGGCCTTCCATGCCCAATATGCAAAGAGCAACCCTGGCGCTCACTCTCCTCAATCTAGGGATGCTGGCCGGCATGCTCGGCCTCAACCGTCTGGCCGCGGCGCCCGCGGCCGAGCCCATCCTCAGGGCCGAGCTGATCGAGCTCGTCGACCAGAGCGGAACCGTGCGCTCGCGGCTCAGCGTGGCAGCCGATGGCGAAGTGGTCTTCCGCCTGATGGATCAAACCGGCGCCATCCGGGTGAAGCTCGGCGCGGGCAAGGACGGATCGGGCCTGGTCCTGATCAACGATCAGACCGAGCCCGGCATCCACATGCTCGCGACCGACAAGGCGACGCGCGTCTCGTTGAAGAACCAGTCCGGCGTTGAAAAGGTGATCGCGCCGTGACGGCGGCGAGATGCTGCTTCCGATCAGTCGAACAGATCGGCGAAGGGATTGCGCCGATTCATCCAGCGTGGCTTGCGCGGCAAGGCGGTGGCGACATCATCGGAGAAGCTGCCGAAGTTGAAATCGAAGCCGCCCCTGACGACGACGCGGGTGTTCTTCATTCCGGTCTTCTGTACCAGGGCATAGAGCTTGGCGGCATTGGCCGGCGCCAGGCGCACGCAGCCATGCGATGCCCTCATGCCGAGACGCTTGGTATGGGGGCTGCCGTGAATCGCATGGCCTTCCATGGTGAAGAAGATGGAATGCGGCATCGGCGCATCGTCCCATTCCTTGGAGAAATGATCGCGCTCCATGCGGAAAGGCTTGTAGGTGCCGCTCGGCGTCGTATAGCCCTGAACGCCGGTCGACACCGGCCAGACATAGGTCTGCTCGCCGTCGATCGAGACGGTCATCTTCTGACTGTTCTTGTTGATCGAGATCAGAACATTCTTGGCAGCAAGGGCGCCGCCGATATTGAGCACGCCCAAGAGCATCGCGGCCAACACCACAAGCCTCAAACGCATGGACCTTCTCCCTCGCAGTCGGTCTATCCCCGTGGGCCGGAACAGCCGGCCGCCTCTTATTCTTACCGATTTGCGCGGCTTCGTCCATGACCTATCGAAAGGGGTCAGGCGCCGAGCCCCGCCAGGCGAAAGGCGATGAGCGAGGTGAGCTCGAACATCATCACCATCGCCATCTGCGCCGTGATCTGGTTCGGGCTGTCCTTGGTGGGCATCAGGCAAACGACATCGGCGCCAATGATATCGAGGCCCTTGAGGCCCTGCAGCAAGCGCGTCGCCTCGCGGATGGTGAAGCCCGAAAAACCGGGCTCGAGGTTGGACACGCCGGGCGCCACGCTCGGATCGAGGCAGTCGAGGTCGAAGGTGACATAGGCCGGGCGGTCACCAACTCGTGATCGGATGAGCTCGACGGTCCTCGCGATGCCGAGTTCCTCGAACTCGTTCATGGGAACGACCTTGTAGCCCAGCGCCTCGCTGGCCGAGCCGACCTTGCCCTGGTGGATCGAGCCAGAGGGATGGCCGCGCATGCCGATCTGGATGCTATGGGCGGCATCGACCGCCGCTTCCCGCACCGTATAGGCCGCCCAATGCGCCGCCGAGCGGCGGGCACCCAGCCAATGCGGCATGTTCTCATAGGAATCGGTATGGGCGTCGAAATGGATCAAGGCGGCGGGCTTGCCGCCCGAAAGCTTGCGCCCAGGTCCCGCCAGGGCCTTGAGGATCGGACCGGTGATCGAATGATCGCCGCCGATCGAGACGGGGCGGGTGCCTGCCGCATCGAGGCGCCGATAGAAGGCCTCGATGTCGCGGACGCAGGCCTCGTTGTTCATCGCTTCCGGCAAGGGCACGTCGCCCAGGTCATGGATCCGCGCCGCCTCGAACGGGGCGAAGCCATGCACGCCATGGGCGCGGCGATAGTAGCCCGAGACATGGCGCACCGCGCGTGGCCCCAAATGCTGATCGCGCTCGGTGGAGCCATTGCCGGAACTGTGCGGCACGCCGACAAGGGCGATGTCGCAGGCCGAAGGGTCTTCGTTCCAGGGGCAGCGGAACAGCGTCGGAATGCCCCACCAGTACCAGGATTGAGCGCTGTTGCGGGCTTGTTCCGTCTCACTGCCTGACATGTTCTGCACCTTTTGAATTTTATGATCGCTTTATGGCCGCGCCGCCTATTCCACATCGTTTTCCGATGCGCGGATAGCCAAATGGACGTCAGAAACGATGAGTCCCAAGCCATGTCAAACACCTTTTTGAGAAGGCGCAAGCCCAGGGTTCCGCTGATCGCGCCGGCGGTCCTGGTCGGCCTCGCCGTGCTGTCCAGCGTGTTCTTCGCTGCAACGCCGCAACGCGCCGCGCCGACCCTTGCCCAATGCCGGACCATGAGTGCGGCAGAACAGCGCCTCGCCTGCTATGACAGCCTGGAAGGCAAACCCCTGCCGCTGCCGGCGAAAGGCGGGCTGGCAGCCGCTTCATGACCAGGTACATGGTCGGGTTAAACCCGACCATCCAGCCCGGTCATGAAGTTCCCTGTTGCCGAAACGGCCATTTGACGCTTTGATCTAAGGGCGTGACCGGGAGCGGTTCGTCCCGGCCGCGAGGGAGGGGACAATGGCCTTGCAGGCACGAGGACGCGCCACCGCCAATCCGCGCGAGGAATTGGCCAAGTGGATGGGCGCCCGCCAGAAGCACCATTCCGAATATATCAAGCTGCTGACCGACCGGAAGAACGAGCTTTTCAATGTCGAGGGCGATCACGGGCCGCGCTCGGACATCTATTTAGCGGCGCAGCGCGAGTTCGAACGCAACGATCAGCAGTTCGACCGGCTGCAGGCCGTCGTGCGCCGGCCGATCAACAATCTGCACATCGCGCCCTGGATATTCTGGCTCCTGGCGCTCGGCCTCGCCATCCTCGAAGCGCCGGTCAACAAGTTCCTGTTCGACTATGCGATCCAGGGAACCAACCTCACCTCCTATCTGGTCTCGACCGCCTTCGCCATCCTGCTGCTGTTGCTCGCGCATCTCGCCGGCAGATGCCTCCGGCAAGTCTGGTCGGAATATCGCCGCCGCGTCGTGTGGTCCAATCTCATCATCGGCTGCCTCGGGGTCGCGGTTCTCGCCATCCTCATCTCCATCCTGACCATCGGCCGGGCGCGCTATTCGGCGGGCGCCGCCGATGCGGGCCTCGGCGGCCTCTTTACCGACATTGGCGGACAAGTGAGCCAGCACGGCTTCTTCACCAGCCTCTTCGAGGCCTTCGGCGATGTGAGCGCGCTCATCCTGTTCACGGTCAATTTCGGCGGCGTGATGATCGCCATGCTGCTCGGCTTCTTCAGCCACGATCCCGACAAGGATTTCGATCACTCGGAAGCCGCTCTCAGGAAGGCCACGCGCCGCCTCAACAAGCTGCAGTCCAAATATGCCCAGTCGCGCGCCAAGGTCATCCGCAAGTTCACGCCCGATCTCACCGGCGCCAGCCGCAATTTCGCCGATGCCAACAACAAGATCATCGAGATGAAGACGCTGTTGAGCGAGCCGCTCGATGAATGGGACCGGTTCGTGCTCGACGATCTCGACACGCTCGCCGAGGAGGCGATGGACAATGACGTCGGCTCGCAGCTTGCAGGCTCCCGCCTGCCGCCGAGCGAGGTGACGAAAGGCGCCAATATCCGGCCGCTCAGATGAGGAGTGTCGCAAGCCTTGCCGTTCTCGCCGCCATCCTCCTCATAGGCCTCATCAGACCAGCGGACGCGCAAGCGATCGACTGGCAGCGCTATTGCGCAGCCGATGGCCGCGACATCCTGCTCTTCGTCGACGTCACGACGCCCTATGACGCCCAGGACAAGACGATCCTCGTCGACGGCCTGCAGCGCATCGTCGCCGGTCTCAAGGGCGGTGACCGCATCGTCATCAGGACCATCGGCGACAGTGCCGCCCATTCCGAGCGCCTGGTCGACCGCTGCATCCCTTATTGTCCGCCGACGGGTTTTTGGGAGGATCTTTTCTCCGACTGCACCGGCGGCCTCATCCTCAACCACAAGCGCATCCTCATCGCCGACATCCGCAACAAGGCGCGCGAGCGGCTCGACCAGTTCACCGAGCTGCCGTTCTCAGACATCGTCACCACGGTGGCGCTGGTGTCGCGCGAGGAGTTGTCGGGCAAGAAGTCGGCGGAGATATTTCTGTTCTCCGACCTCATCGAGAACTCGCCCTTCATGCCGGGCGGAGAGTTCCTCATGCTGCCCAATGCCGATCTTCTCAAGCGGGTCGCGGAGAACCAGCTCGTGCCGTCACTTCATGGCGCCAAGGTGCAGGTGTTCGGCGTCGGGCGTGGCGGCACGGCCGAGCGCACGGCGCTGCCGATCGAAAGGCTGAACAAGATCATGGAATTCTGGACCAGGCTCTTCACCGAAGGCGGGTCGGGGGGCGTGTCGATCAACCAGAACCTGGCGGTGCAGTGACGTTCTCCTCATACCAGCGCCGCGCCAGGACGACGTCCTGACGGTCGAGGCCGTGGCCCACGGCGATGGTTTCGGCGGTGATCCTCGAGCCGCAGCGGCGAAAGTGATCGACCAAAGGCGGCGCATAATGGCCGTAAGGATCCGACCTTCCGGCGATGGTCAGAATTCCCGTGTCCGAGAGGTCGGGCGTCGGCGGCGCCTCGAGCACCAGCATCGGCCGCAGCAGGATGGCGCGGGCGAAAAGACCGGGATGAAGCAGCATGAGGGCGGCGGCGAAATTGGCGCCATTGGAATAGCCGAGCGCCGTGACGCGGGTCGGATCGAGCCCGTAACGCGACAGGGCTTGCGGCAAGGTGGCGGCGAAGGCTTCCGTCTCCCGCGCGATGTCCGCCTGGTCGAAGCGGTCCATGCCATAGCGCCGGAACCAGCGCAGCGAGCCTTCCTCGCTGCTGCGGCCGCGGAAGCCCAGGAGATCGGCTTGGGGCGCAATCTCCCGGCCGAGCGGCAGGAGATCGGCCTCATGGCCGCCTGTGCCATGGAAGAGAACCAGGGTCGCGCCATCGGATTTTTCGGCACGTTTAAGGCGATGAATGAAGGGAAGGTCAGCGGCGGGATCGCGCGGCTCGCCGGGCGCTGAAATATCGGGCAGCATGGCGATGATCTCCTTTTCGCGTGCCGCCTCATGCGGCGGGACAAAGACCTTCGTGCCGAGCCCGGCTTCATCCTCGTCCACCGTCATGCCGGGCTCATCGGTCGCAAACTCGGTGAGGATGCCGCCCGGCTCGCGGACATAGAGCGAGGTGAAATAGCGGCGGTCCTTGATCGGGCTCGTGGCGCGCGCTTCAGCTTCGAAGGCGGCATGAAGGGCATCGAGCTCGGCATATCCGCTGGCACGGAACGCCACATGATCGATCGTGCCGGGCCCCGGCGCTCCCGGCCAGAAGCCCGACGCTTCACGCAGATCGACAACATCGCCGCTCGTGGAGATGAACCGGGTCGCCGCCCCCTCGCGGGCGCTTTCGCGATAGCCGTAGCGCTGGGGCAAAGCCGCGCGCGTCCCGTTCGGATCGTTGGAAAGCCAGGTGACGCCGCGAATGCGGCGCACGGCCATGGCGGCGGGAATGTCCGGCGGATGAAACAAGGCCGGTGCCAAGAGTTCGTCCTGGCCGACGAGCTTGATGATGACGCCGTCGGGATCGCTGAGGCGCAAGACCGGCTCGCCGAATTCGCGGCCCGGCAATCCGGTCTTCAGTCCAAATGTCATCGCCCGCGTGAGCCAGAGGCCGATGGCCTCCGCCGGTATGGCGAGGCCGATCTCGAAGGCCTGGCCGAGGCCCTGGCGTCCGCGGGCGCCATCCTGCCAGACCAGCGCTGTTATTAGCGAGCCGGGCGAGCCCAGGCGGTCGCCATAGAGGAGATGGAGCTGGGTCGAATCCTCGAAGCCCGCGGTCCGTTTCACGAGCCTGAGGCCCAGGAAACCCGCATAGAAGTCGACGTTACGCTGCGCGTTCGCCGTCACCAGCGTGACGTGATGGATGCCGGAAATCTGGTTGCTCATTGGTGCAGGTAATCAGGTCCGCGCAATCGGGTACAGCAGATTCCACGCATAGAAGGTCATGCCCGAAACGAATGCGGAGGCAACGCCGATCACCGCAATGGAATCGAGGCGTCCGTAAAAGGGAAGGGTGAACAGGCATATCGCCGACGCGATCAGCACGGCGGCAGCGGTCCACAGCGCCGCATGCGCCAGGACCGACTCGACAAAATAGAGAGCGACGGCAAGAGCCACGATGTAAAGCGGCCAGGCCACGAGCAACCCGGCGATGACATACATGGGGTTCCAGAGAAAGAGCGTAAGCAGCAGGGGGCCGGCGATGAAGGAGAGGATCAAGCGGAGCGCCAGCGCCTTGCGCCGGCTCGAGGTCACGGTCGGGCTCTCAGTTTGCGACGCAGGCGAAGGCGCTTCTGCCATGAGCTCCATCCACCGATGGTGTCGCCCAATAGAGCGGAGAGCCGGCCTCAGCGCAAGCGCTTCATGCTTTCGGCTTCCGCCGCATGGCCATCCAGACGGCGCCGATGATCCCGCCGATGACGGCGCCGAGCGGCATATAAAGGAATACGACGCCCATGGCATAAGCGCCTTCCATTTGCGAGATGTTGAAAATCTCCGCAGCGGCGATGGACGAGGCCAAAGCCAGGGCGGCTCCGGCAATGGCGCCGATGAGGAAGCCGGCGATAACTCTCAGTAAGATCATCTTTTCAATACCTTGCCGGGATTGAGAATGCCGTTCGGATCGAGCGCCTGCTTGACGCGGCGCATGACGTCGAGCTCCGCGGGACTGCGCGAATAGCCGAGATAATCGCGCTTGAGCGTGCCGATGCCGTGCTCGGCCGAGATCGAGCCGCCATGTTGGGCGACGAGCCGATAGGCGATCTCGTCGATCTCGTGCAGGTCGGCCTCGCTCGCGCCCGCAACCGAGACGGAAACATGCAGATTGCTGTCGCCGATATGGCCATAGAAGGAGACATGGCAGCCGGGAAAGCGCTGGTCGAGCGCCGTGGCGCATTCTGCGGCGAAGGCGCCGAGACTGCCGATCGCCAGGCTGACATCGAGATTGACGAGCGACGGCAAGAGGCGGTCCATGGCGAGGCCCTCGCGCGCCATCCAGAACGAACGCCTCTCCTTTTCCGATTGCGCGACGAGCGCATCGGCGATCAGACCGTCGGTGAGCGCGCCTTCGAGAAAGGCTTCGAGCGCCGTATCGTGGTTTGCTCCCTCCGTCTCGATGATGACGGCGAAGGGAGGAGCGCTCTCGAACAGGCGAAGGCCTTCGGCTTCGCAATTGAAGCGGAAGTAACTTTGCCACATGGCTTCGAAGGCGGAGAGTGAGGCGAGCTCGCTTTTGGCCCGGTTCAGGAGAGAGACCACGTCACCGTAAGCCGCAAGCGCCAAGAGCGCGGTGGACCGGCCCTCGGGCAAAGGCCTCAGGCGCAGCACGGCGCGGGTGATGATGCCGAGCGTTCCTTCCGCGCCGATGAAGAGCTGGCGGAGATCATAGCCGGTATTGTTCTTCGCCATCTTGTTCAGCATGGTGAGCACCGTGCCGTCGGCGAGAACCACTTCGAGGCCCAGCACATTGTCGCGCGTCACGCCATGGCGGATCACCCTGATGCCGCCGGCATTGGTCGATAGATTGCCGCCGATCTGGCAGCTGCCGCGGGCGCCGAGATCGATCGGCAGCAGGAAGCCTTTGGCCGCCGCGGCATTCTGCGCCATTTCGAGCGGCGTGCCGGCCCTGACCGTCATGGTCCCTGCCGCCGTATCGATTTCCTCGATGCCGGAGAGACGTTCGAGCGACAGGGCAAAATCGGCCGCGGCCGGATTGGCCGCACCGGCAAGGCCGGTCAGGCCGCCTTGCGGCACCACGCTTTGACGATGCGCATTGCAGATCCTGAGCGCCGCCGCCACCGCATCGACGCTCGCCGGACGCAGCACCGCCTTGGGCAAGTGCCGGCCCGTCTGGCTCGCATCGCCGCGATGGCGCTCGCCGATCTCGGCGCCGGTCAGCACCGCCTCATCGCCGAGCGCGCGCTTGAGCTCGGCGATGATCGGCAGAGAAGGGTCGGGCTCAGCGGACATAGCTCGCGCCGTTGATGTCGAAAGTGGCGCCGGTCATATGGCGCACCTCGTCGCCACACAGGAAGGCGACAAGGGCGCCCACTTCTTCAGGAGCCGCCATGCTGCCGAGCGGGATCTCGGCAAGGATGCGGCTTATGTCGGCTTCCGTCATGCCGACATAGGCCATGTCCGTCTCGGTGAAGCCCGGCGCCACGGCGAAAGCCAGAATGTTCTCCGCCGCATAACCCCGCGCTATGGTCTTGGTGAGCGCCACAAGTGCTCCCTTCGAGGCGGCATAGGGCCATTGATCGGGCGCGTCGCCGCGATGCGCGGCACGACTGGCGATGTTGATGATCTTGCCGCCACCCGTTTGCCTGAAATGCGCCACGGCCAGCTTGCAGAGCTCGGCCGGTGCGGTGAGATTCACTTGCATCACCTGGGCGAAAGCCTGCCGCCAGTCGGCCATCGGTGCCGTGACCGGGGCGGGCGCGAAGATGCCGGCATTGTTGACGAGCACGTCGATGCGCGGGGCCGCCGCTTCGGCGTCGCGCCATAAAGTGCTGGCCGCGTCGGCTTCCGCGAGATCGGCGCTCAGAAGATGGCAAGAGGCGGCTCCGATCTCCTCGCGCAGAGCTTCTGCCGCCGCGCGGCTCTTCGCATAATGCAGCAGCACATGGGCACCCGCCGCCGCGGTCGCCCGCGCGATCGCAGCACCTATGCCGCGCGATCCGCCCGTCACCAGGACGGTCTTGCCGCTGAGATCGGTCATGATAGGTTTTCTCCCTTCCCTGGGCGTAGCTGCTTTAAAAGTTTCAGCGGTAGAATACTATACCGACGTGTTCCACGGGGCGTCTCAGGCAAGGGGGAGAAACCGAGTGAGCGATCTGCCAACCATCTATCTTGTCCGTCACGGTGAGACCGAGTGGTCGAAGTCCGGGCGACATACCGGCCGCACCGATTTGCCGCTCACGCCGAGCGGTGAGGCGGAAGCGCGGGCGCTCCACGCCCGACTGGCCGGAACGGCCTTCGACCAGGTGCTCACGAGCCCGCTGCAGCGCGCCGCCCGCACGGCGGAACTGGCCGGCTTCACCGCTAAACCCGATCCGGACCTTCTGGAATGGGACTATGGCGACTATGAAGGCCTGACCACAATCGCCATTCGCTCAAGCCGCCCTGGCTGGGACTTGTTCGACGATGGCTGTCCCGGCGGCGAATCCGTCCAGCAGATCGCGCAACGGGCCGACCGCATCGCGGCCCGGCTGAAGACGCAAAAGGGAAACGTGCTCCTGTTCGCCCACGGCCACATATTGCGGGTGCTGACCGCCAGATGGGTCGGGCAGCCGGTTTCCTTCGCGCGGGCATTGCTCTTGTCGACCGGCACCGTGAGCGCCCTCGGCTTCGGCCACCACAGCTTCGATGAGCCGGCCATCAGCGTGTGGAATTCGTGATCGAATGAGGCCGGTGGTTCCAGTTCAACACTGAGGCGCAGATTTCTACCGCGTCTTTGCCTTAGTTTTTACCGGCGTGTAGATCGGCGCCAGAGCAGCCTTCATGAAAGGATGGTTGTCAAAGCGTCCCCTGTCGGCGGCATCAAAAGCGATGTCCTTCTGCCGGCAAGCGGGTTTGACCTGCTCGATGATGTTTCTGGCCCTTCGGGCGGCCTCGGTACAATTTCGTCCCTGCAAGCCCGTGAGAACCGCATCCATGCGGCGCACGCAGTTCATCCATATGGCCCGATGCGTCTCCTCGTGCTTCCTGATGAAGCCGGAGAACTGCTGCCAGAGGCGGCGGTCACTCGCGGATAGAGACGCTTCATTGGCGTGCCTCGGCAGGCGGATCAGAAATCGGACGGACAACCCGGCGACGCGGCAACCCTTCGCCGAGCTTACGGTCCGCGGCGTGGAAAATTCAATGATCGTGAGCGCATGGTGTCTCGTGCCATTCACACGTAGCGAGTTCTTGAGGAGCGACGCAAAGATGCCGGTCGTGCTCGTTCCCGATACGCTATAGAACGAGTATCTGGTCGTAAAGGCGGGCGCAGCCTGGGCTGTTTCCAGTCCCAGCGCGAAGACAACACCCACCGCTGCAATCGCAAGCCTTGCGAATGACCGCATCGACGCCTCGAAAGTTGAGGCAATATAAGGACCGGGCCGGTATACAGGCAAGCATTTGGGACAGGCTCATATTGCTGGCTGATCAAGCATGAAAAAGCCCGGCAACCTTCCGCTCCGGGCGCAGTTCTGATCCCAATCCTCCCGCTTGGTTCCGCGACCGCAGTAACCTAGCCGTACCGCCACAGGCAGCTTTCGCGGCATCCGTGAGGTTAGATAAAATTCTGACCTCACCGCCTTTCGTGTTAGGATGGGACGCAGAGAAAGACACCGGTGTATGATTTTCCGCTCACTGATGAAACTGAGCGTCTTGCCCCTCTGCCTTCTTCTGACGCAGCCGCTTCGCGCCGGGCAATTCGAGGAGGGTCTGGCCGCCCGCGAGCACGGCGACTATGCGCAGGCACTTGCTCTCTGGGGTGAGCTCGCCCGGCAGCAACACGCGGCAGCCATGTACAGTCTCGGCCTTAT
>Ga0187894_10002062_pt1 | contig 24559 bp, 16 predicted proteins | sample GBC1701081metaG_FD_136650 | JGI IMG/M metagenome (GOLD analysis project Ga0187894, IMG submission 136650) | White microbial mat communities from a lava cave in the Kipuka Kanohina Cave System on the Island of Hawaii, USA - GBC170108-1 metaG ... | reverse complement strand
GTCGTGCGCTCGCGCCACCACGGCACGCGCGCGTCTTATTGCAACCGGGTCGATTCGGCATGGTCTGGACATGCCAACCGTATACCGTTTTAACACTCACCTTGAAAGCTAATTAGAATAAGGCCACTAGATAGCAGCCGAAGAACGCAATGAGGCATATCCTTCCGGCGGTAAAGCCCGACTCTCGCGCTGCTGGAAAGACCAGGAATACTCCAAGCGACGGCACGGCGCACAAAACGGCCGCCAATAGCTTGGCTGCTTGGGGTGAGGACTCTCGTAGGGAGAATACGTAAATCGCGAGACGAACAGGCAATGCTGCCAGCAAGAGTGACCCGGCGAGAGCAAGCAGCCCGAGAGGATGAATGATGAAATTCAGGGCATCCGGCCTCGACAACAGATAGGCGGAGCCGACTACAACGGGAATGGCCGGTAGCGTCGTAAACATAAATGGAACCATCAACCGGCGATCTTCTATCCTCGGCGGCAAGGCTGTGGAGTCCATCGAGCTAATTGCCGAACAGTGTTATTCGGCCAACGGGTCATTTATTGACCCTCAGGCCTGCGGTAGTGAAGACCAAGGGCTTGCGTCTGGCAAGGGGGCAAGTTTCTGTCTGGGCAAGGCTCGCGCCAGTGCAGGATTCCGGCTCTCGCTGAAGGACCAGCGGACCAAGGATTCGCTCAGGGTGGAGCTAGATCGAGGCGCCGGACGAATCCCCTTTCCCGCCCAATCCGGCGATGCGCCGCTACCGGGTGCGGGTGAACGGCAGGGCGGCGACAAGTGCGAAGCCTTGGCGGCAACGAAGGTCAGGGACGTGAGGCTGAGCGAGGGGCTCAACCGGTTGCGCGGCTGGCTGGCGAAGCGGGCGAGGCGAAACGGGGAAAAGCCCGCTTGAGCATCTCCGCGCGGCCGGAGGCGAAGCGTCCAGATGATGCGGATGCAGGCAGCCCGCTGGCGGGCGCTTTTCAGGGCGCGAGCAGAGCGCGTCCGGTAAAGCTGTGGCCGCAGGTGGTCGTCGATTTCCATATCGGCGACAGGCCGCGCTCCACCTCAACTGCATCGTTCCGTCTCAGGCGGGAGTGGCGCCGGTCAAAGCCCGCGCGAGCGGCGACCACTTGGATGTTACACCTGTAACATTAAACTGGTCGCGGGTGGCGGCGGCGGCACGGTCGGGTTTAGACGGGAGTGATGCCGTCGTAGAGCGGAGTGGCGCCGTCTCAGGCGGAACGATGCGGCGGCCGGACGATTTTCCCCGGATGGCTTGCGAACTGAAGGGTGGAGCGGCTTGCCTGCCTGCCTGTGGCTCGGCTTGCCTGCCTGTGGCTCGGACTCCAAGGCGCTTGCAGGGTTTTTGCCCGCAACTCAACGCGCTGAGGTCAGCGCGTTCCACCCGAGGCCGGGGGCACCGACCTCGGCTACAACACGGCGAAGCTCAGTTCTCTTTCTTGGGAGCCAGCGCCTGAGCCTGGCTCAGTTCTCCTTCTTCGGGGCGGGCAGGGAGATGAATTCGTGGACCTTGGCGGGGTCGAGGTATTGCTTCGCCAGGGCGGTGAGCTCGGCGGCGGTGATGCTCTCGATGTCGCTCTCGCGGGTGCGGGCCCAGTCGAGCCGTTGGGGCTGTTCCTGCGCGGAGGAGAGCACGCTGCTCATCCAGTAGCCGTTGGTGCGGGCGGACTCCCGGATGGAGGTGAGGACGGGCTGCTTGGCGCGGACGAGCTCGTCGTCGGTCGCGCCGATGGCGTGCAGTTCGCCGGCGACGGCCTTGGTGGCGTCGGCGACCTTGCGGGCGTGCTCCGGGTCCACGGTGGCGCCGGCGGTGAGGAAGCCGTAGCCGGGATAGGTGTCGCTGAGGCTGGAACCGGCGTTGGGCGAGTAGGTGTCGCCCATCTCCTCGCGGATCTTGAGGCGGAGCCGGTCGGCAAACACGCTGCCGAGGAGGCCGAGCCGGCGGGACAGGCGGACGTCGAGGCCGTCGGTGGCGGGGAAGAAGAGTTGCACGAGGCCCTTGGGGATCTCGGTGGGCACGGTGTATTGCTTGGCGATGGGCGCGGCGGGGAAGGCGACCTTGCGCTCCGCCTCGTAGGCCGGCTTGGGCGCGCGCGCGGGCAGGGCGCCGAAGGTCCGGGCGACGGCGGCGATGGCGGCCGCGGGGTCGAAGTCGCCCACGATGGCGATCTCGACGGGCGCCTTGGCGAACTCGGCGGTGAGCCAGGCCCGGGCGTCGGCGAGGGTGTAGCGGGTGACATCGTCCTTGGGTGGCACGCCGAAGCGCGGGTCGCCGTCGGCGAGGAGGCGGGGGGCCTCGGTCTGTAGCGGGCCTTCCACGGTGTTGCCGAGCCGGGTGTAGAAGACTTCGACGCCCTTCTCGAACTGGCGCATGGCTTCGGGGCGGAAACCGGGGTCGGTGAACGTGGCGCAGAGCAACTGGAGCTGGAGGAGCAGATCCTGGCGGTTGGTGGCGCCGCCGAAGGTGAAGGCGTCGTTGGCGATGCCGAACCGGTTGGCGAGGGTCTTGCCGGCGAGGAGGCGCTGGAGGTCGTCCACGCCGTGCCGGCCGAGCCCGCCGAGGGTGAAGGTGTTGCCGGCGAGGAAGGAGAGGCCGGTCCGGCCCGCGGGCTCGGTGAGCCGTCCGCCGCCCGCGCGGATGCCGACGTGGATGCGGCCGGCCTCGAAGTCGGTGACCTTGAGGTTGAGGCGCACGCCGTTGGCGAACTCGAGGAGCGTGAGGCCGAGGTCGTCCACGGTCCGCTGCTTCGCGACGGCGCCGGCCGGGCCGAAGTCGGTGTAGGCGAACGCGCCTTCCTCGATCCGGGCCGGCGGCGCGACGGCGACGGCGCGGCTGGCCTCGTAGGCGGCCACGATCTTCGGCGCAGCGTCGTCGAGGGCGAGGTTGCCGGTCACGAAGATGCGGCGGCTGATCTTCGGATCCCAGGTGGAACGGAGCGCGGCGAGGCAGTCGTCCGCCGTCACGCGGTCGAGGGCGGGGCCGAAGAGGTCGAGCTCGGTCTGCGGGTGGGTGAAGACGTTCTGGTCGAGGAAGGCGCCGACGAGCTCCATGGCGAGACCCGGCGAGCGGCGGGTGGGGGCGGTCTTCACGGCCTGCTCGAGGCTGTTGCGGTAGCCGGCGACGGCCTCCTTCAGCTCGGCGGCCTGGAAGCCGTGGGTGAGCGCGCGGCGCAGCTCCTGTTCGCCGAGGGCGAGGGCCTGGTTCCAGAGCCCGGGCTTGCAGGTGAGCTCGACCGAGGCGTTGCGGAAGAAGTCGAACTGCTCGGTGGCGCCGACGGAGCCGCCGAGGATGGGCGCGCCTTCCTGTTTGGCGAGGATGGAGAGGCGGCGGTTGAGCATGCGCAGGGCGAGCGAGCGCGGCAGGTATTGGAGGCGGTTGGCGGCGGTGTCGGGCTCGTAGGCGTAGGGCGTGATGGTCTGGAGGGAGACCTGGACGGCGGCGGCCTCGGGTTCGGCGAGCAGTTTCGCCACGACCCCCGCGACGGGCGCGACCCGGCCGAGGTCGGGCGCCGGGCGGGCCGGGGCGCGGGCCGTGAGGGACGAGAGGGCCGCCCGGATCTGCGCCTCGACCGCGGCGGGATCGAAGTCGCCCACCGCGACGACCGAGATGAGGTCGGGGCGATACCAGGTGTCGTAGAAGTCCTTGAACTGCTCGCGCGGGGCGCCGGAGATGACGGATTCGAGGCCGATGGGGATGCGCTGGATGAAGCGCGCCTCGGGCAGCAGGAACCCGAACTCGCCGATGAACTGGCGGAACTCGATGGAGTCGCGCGCGCGTTTCTCGCTGAGGATGATGCCGCGCTCCTTGTCGATCTCGGCCGGGTCGAGCAGCAGGCCGCCGCCGTAGTCGGCGAAGAGCGTCAGCGCCTTCTCCAGCGTGGCCGGGGCGGTGTCGGGCAGCTCGAGGAGGTAGACGGTGCGGTCGAAGCCGGTGAAGGCGTTGGTGTCGCCGCCGAAGCTCATGCCGAGGCGCTGGAAATACTCCACCAGCGTGCCGGGGGCGAAGTGCGCGCTGCCGTTGAAGGCCATGTGCTCGAGGAAATGCGCGAGGCCGCGCTGTTCCTCCGTCTCCTGCAGCGCGCCGGCGGCCACGGCGAAACGCAGCGAGGCGCGCCCCTTGGGCTCGGGGTTGGCGAGCACGGCGTAGCGCAGGCCGTTGTCGAGCCGGCCCCAGCGCACCGCGGGATCGACGGGCAGGTCGCTGCCCTCGTGCGGAAAGATCGCGGCGCGAGCGAGCGCCGGCAGGACGAGGGCGAGGACGAGCAGGGCGCGGCGAAGGGCGGGGCGGGATTTCATGGAGATGATGAAGGGCGGACGATGCACGGCAGCATGGCGCGCGGCAAGCCCGCGCTGGCAGTCAATTGTGCCCAAACGAACCGGGCGCGTGATGAACGGCGGAAAATGCGCGCCGGCGGAAGCGCCGGAAATTTTTGTGGCAAAGTGCGGGGCAAACTTTCTATAAATTGCTTGGCATGAAACCCAAAGGCCGCCGCCGCACCCTGCAACCACCCGAAGCCGCCAACGCCGCTCTCGCGAAGAATAAAGGCCCGGTCTCGAGGTTTATCGCGCATCATTACCGGCATTTCAACTCGGCGGCCCTGATGGACGCGGCCAAGGGCTACGAGGCCCACCTCGTGGCCGGCGGGCAGATGATGGTCACGCTGGCGGGGGCGATGTCCACGGCCGAGCTGGGGCTGTCGCTGGCCGAGATGATCCGGCGCGGCAAGGTCGGCGCCATCGTCTGCACCGGCGCCAACCTCGAGGAGGACGTGTTCAACCTCGTCGCGCACAACCACTACGTGCGCGTGCCGGGCTACCGCGACCTGAGCGCGGCCGACGAGCAGGATCTGCTCGACCGGCACCTCAACCGCGTGACCGACACCTGCATTCCCGAGGAGGAGGCGATGCGCCGGATCGAGCACGCCGTGCTGGAATACTGGCTGGCGGCCGACCGGGCCGGCCACCGGTATTTCCCGCACGAGTTCATGTATCAGATCCTGCGCAGCGGGAAGCTGAACAAGCACTACCAGATCGACCCGAAGAACTCGTGGATGCTCGCCGCCAGCGAGCGCAACCTGCCCGTCATCGTGCCGGGCTGGGAGGACTCGACCCTCGGCAACATCTTCGCGGCGCACTGCATCAGCGGCGACATCAAGAACGTCCACACCGTCCGCAGCGGCGTCGAATACATGATGGGGCTGACCGACTGGTATACGCGGACGGCGACGACCCTGAAGAACGGCGAGGGCTCGATCGGTTTCTTCCAGATCGGCGGCGGCATCGCGGGCGACTTCCCCATCTGCGTCGTGCCGCTGCTGCACCAGGATCTGCGCCGCGGCGACATCCCGCTCTGGGGCTACTTCTGCCAGATCAGCGACTCGACCACGAGCTATGGCAGCTACTCCGGCGCCGTGCCGAACGAGAAGATCACCTGGGGCAAGCTCGGCCACAAGACGCCGAAATTCATCATCGAGAGCGACGCCACCATCGTCGCCCCGCTGATCTTCGCGTGGGTGCTGGGGCAGTAGGCGGCGACCGCGCTGAATGCGGAATGCTGAATGCGGAATGCCGGAAGCTTCTTGCCGAATGCCAGCAACCACCGCCAAGTTCCGGTTTTTGCGTCTGGAAGTCTGGCAGGAAGGCAGGAAGCTTTACCGCATGGTTTCACGTCTGGTGCGCAAGTTCCCTCGCGAGGAGTCGTATGGGCTGACTTCGCGGATGCGGCGCTCGGCCCGTTCCGTCTGTGCGAATATCGCCGAGGGGAGCGGGCGCAATTCGGACAAGGATTTTGCGCCGTTCGTGGAGATTGCCTACGGCTCGGCCAGTGAAGTTGCCTCCGACGCCTTCCTCGCTCTGGATGAGGGCTACATCACGGAGTTGGAGCAGGAGCAGCTTCTGACGCAGGTCGAGACAGTGGTGGCCAAGGCTTCCGGTCTCTATCGCAAACTGACCGGCACGCCGGCTTCCGGCTCTCAGCGTTACGCGCTCCGCACTCCGCGCAGCGCCGGTGCTCCATGATTTTCGTTTACCGGCTCCTGTTCATACCGGCGCTGGTGCTGGCCTCGCCGTATTACCTGTGGCGGATGCGGCGGCGTGGCGGCTACGCGGAGGGATTCTGGCACCGGTTCGGCGAGGTGCCGGCGCTGCCGGCGAAGCGCCCGGGTGTCCGGCGCATCTGGCTGCAGGCGGTCAGCGTGGGCGAGATGCTCGCCATCGGCCCGCTGCTGGAAGCGCTGAAGGGCGACCCACACACGGAGGTTTACCTCACCACCACCACCAGCACCGGCTGCAAGCTGGCCCGCGACAAATTCGCGGCGCTGGTGTGCGGCATCGGCTATTTTCCGCTGGACTGGTGGGCGTTCAGCGCCCGCGCGTGGCGCAAGGTGCAACCGGACCTGTGCGTGCTGATAGAGGGCGAGCGCTGGCCGGAGCACGTGAGGCAGGCGCACCACCGGCGCGTGCCCGTGCTGGCGGTGAATGCGCGGTTGTCGGACCGCACCTTCCGCCGCTCGCTCCGGTTCCGCCCTGTCATCCTCGCGCTCTCGCGGGGCATCACGCGCATCCTGTGCGCGGCGAAGCGCGACGAGCAGCGCTTCAAGTCGCTCGGCTTTCCGCCGGAGCGGCTCGAAACCACCGGCAACCTGAAGCTCGACGTGAACATCCCGTTGCTGGACGACACCGCCAAGTCCGGCCTGCGGCGTGAATTGGGCCTGCCGCCCGACGGACTGGTGCTGCTCGGCTCGTCCACCTGGGCGGGCGAGGAGGCGGCCCTGGTCACCGCGCTCAAGTCGGCGCGCGAGCGCGGCCTGAAGGTCTCGCTGCTGCTCGTGCCGCGGCATGCCGAGCGCCGCGAGGAACTGCGCGCGCTGCTGGAGAAGAGCGGGTTGCGGTTCCATTTCCGCTCGGCCGGCGCCGCTCCCGGCACGGTGGACGTCGCCATCGGCGACACGACGGGCGAGCTGCGCAATTTCACGCAGCTCGCCGACCTGGCGTTCGCCGGCAAGAGTCTCGCGCCGCACGAGGGCGGGCAGACGCCGGTCGAAGCGGCCATCCTCGGCGTGCCGGTGCTGCATGGTCCTCGCATGACGAATTTCCGCGACATCATCCGCTCGCTCACCGAGGCCGGCGCCGTGCGCCGGGTGGAGACGCACAGCGACTTGATCACGACTGCAGTCGAGTTGCTGCACGAAACGGCGCAGCGCGAGAAACTCGCCGCCGCCGCCCGGGCGTGGAGCGCAGCCAATCGCGGCGCCACCGACCGCACCCTGGCGGTCATCCGCACGCAACTGGCCGCGCTCAGCTTGTAACGTAATACGTTACAAACTTCCGGAAGGCGTTTTCGCTCGGAAAGTCACGTATTACGTGACTTTGAGAGGAATTCTGATTCGGCAAAGTGTCACGTAATACGTGACACTTCATTGGGTGGCGGCGACCGGCGTAAGGGCGGTGGTGGCGCCGACATGACCGAGCACCTGCGCGGCGATGGTGCGGGCGGCGGAGGGCCGGGCGAGGTTGCGCAGGTTCGCGCGGCGGGTGCGCCAGAGGGCGGCGTCGTTGGCGAAGAGGCTGTCCAAAGCGGCGACGATGGCCTCGGGCGTCTCGGTCAGCGCTCCGGCCGCATGGCGGCGGAGGAGCTCGTAGTTGCCCTCTTCCTGGCCGGGGACGATCTGGCTGACGAGGAGCGGGCAGAGGGCGTTGATGGACTCCTGCGTCGTCGCGCCGCCGGTCTTGCTGATGACAACATGGTGGGTCATCAGCAATTCGGGGATGCGGTCGGTCCAACCCAGGATGTCAGCCTTGGCGGGAGCACCGGCGGCGAGGGCGAGCAGTTCGCGGCGCAGGTGTTCGTCGCGTCCGGTGGTGATGGTCAGATGCCAGCCGGGGTGTTGCAGGAGGGCTCGGGCGGTCGCGAGGGCGCGGCTGCGGCCGGTGTTGATCATGAACAACACGCGACGGGGCTGCGCCGGGCTGACCGGCTCGGGCGGGACGAGATGCGGCGGACGGTCGGCGAAGGCGAGCGCCACGGGGAATCCGCTGACATGCACCTTGTCCGCCGGCACGCCGCGGGCGCGGAGAAAGGCGGCGGAATCATGGTCGGTGACGAACCAGCCGTCGGATTCCGCGCGATACCAGAGCGAGTTGATGGTGAGCGCGTCGGTGATGACCGTGTAGTGCGGACAAGAGACGCGGCCTTCGCGGCGGAGCCGGTCGAGCAGCCAGGCATAGACCGGGTAGGTGCTGACGAGGGCGACGGGCTGCTGTTCCGCGAGGATGCGGCCGAGCAAGCGGCGATGGCTGGCGAGCGGACGGAAGAGCCAGGGCGCGCGCGGCGAGCGGTCGAGCCAGTTGTAGAGGCTGCTCCAGAGCTTCGGGGCGGTGTTGATGAGCCGGAGATAGCCGTGGCGCGTGGCCTGGTTGAGCCGCGGGGCGCGCAGGGCGAACAGATCGACGAGTTCCGCCTCGATGCCGGGCTGCTCGTTGAAGGCGGACCGCAGCGCGCGGGCGGCGCTGTTGTGGCCTTCACCGTATCCGGCGGTGAGGATGAGGACCTTCCTCATGCGCGGGCGAGCGCAACGGCGGCGGGTGCCGGGAACGGCAGGGGCTGGTCGTCGGATTCGTCGGTCGCGGAGGATTTTTTCATCGGGAAGCGGGCGGTGAACTCCTTGAAGTCCACGACCTCGAAGCGGCCGTCGTGGTGCTCGACGATGGCGGTGAGGGACTCGACCCAGTCGCCGGAGTTGAGGTAATGGATGCCGCCGATCATCTTGTCGGCCGGGGTGTGGATGTGGCCGCAGATGACGCCGGCGCAGCCGCGCTCGCGGGCGAGGGCGGCGACCTGCTCCTCGAACTTGCCGATGAAGCTGACGGCCTGCTTGACGCGCGCCTTGATGGCCTTGCTGAGGGAGAAGTATTCCTTGCCGCGGAGGGCGCGGAACCAGTTGTAGATGCGGTTGAGCCGGAGGAGGAGCGCGTAGCCCATGTCGCCGAGATGGGCGAGGAAGACCATGTTCTTGACCACGCCGTCGAAGACGTCGCCGTGCAGCACGAGGTAGCGGCCGCGCGCCGTGCTGAACTCGTAGTCCTCGACGAGGCTGAGCCGGTCGAACTGCATGGGGAGCAGCCGGCCGAGGAAGTCGTCGTGATTGCCGCGCAGCCAGACCACCTCGGTGTCCTTTTTCTGCACCATGGTGAGGATGCGGCGGACGAAGCGGGTGTGGGCCTTGGTCCAGCGGCCGTCGCGGCGCAGGCGCCAGCCGTCGATGATGTCGCCGTTGAGGATGAGGCGGTCGCAGCGGAGGTGCTTCAGGAAATGCGTGACCTCCTCGGCCTTGCAGTGCGGCGTGCCAAGGTGGACGTCGGACAGGATGGCGGTGCGGACGTGGAGGGCGGGTTTCATGACGGCAGGGCGCGGAGAGAGGATGCGGGAACGCCCAACAGCGGTTCCGCCTCAGCGGGTTGGTGGAACTCGCACAGCGCCTCCTGCAGGTCCTCGGCAAAGCGCTCCACGATGGCGTCCCACGAGAGGCTCCGGGCGGTTTCCGGGCCGGCGGCGGCGAGCCGGGCGCGGAGGGCGGGATCGCCGGCCAGCGAAGCGGCGTTGGTCAGGTAGGCGGCTTCATCGCCGGGCGGGGCGATCAGGCCGTTCTCCCCGTGACGGATGAATTCGTGCGCCGCGGCGTAGTCGAAGGCGCTGACGGCCAGCCCGCTGCCGAGGGCCTCGGTGACGACGTTGCCGAACGTCTCGGTGTGGCTGGCGTGCAGGTAAACATCGCCGGAGGCGTAGTGGCGCGCGAGTTTGGCGCCGGTGTAGAAGCCGGTGAAGACGGCGTCGGGCCGCTGCCGCTGATAGGCCGAGAGCATCGGGCCGTCGCCGACGAGCACGAGCCGGGCGCGCGGGGCGGAGGACTTGAAGACATCGAAGGCGCGGAAGAGCAGGGTGTAGTTTTTCTCGGCCGCCATCCGGCCGACGTGCAGGACAACGGGATCGCCATCCCCGACGCCCCATGAGCGGCGCAGCTCGCGGTCGCGGCGCGCGGGATTGAACAGCGCGGTGTCCACGCCGCGGGAGAGCAGGCGGAGGTTGCGATAGCCGCCGGCCTCGAGCCGCGCGAGCAGGTCGCGGGTCGGCACGAACGTGCGGAGCGTGCGATTGTGCACCCGGCGGAGCCACGCGGCCACGACGGGCTTGAGCCAGCCGAGGCGGTAGTCGCGGGTGTATTGGTCGAAGTTGGTGTGGAAGCTCGAGGTGACGGGGAGGCCGAGGCGGCGGGCGGCGGTGACCGCGGTGGCGCCGAGCGGGCCTTCGGTGGCGATGTGGACCAAGTCGGGCCGGCTGGCCGACCAGAGCCGGTGGAGGCGCCGCGCCGCCGGCAGGCCGATGCGGAGCTGAGGATAACCGGGGAGGGGGACGCCGGGGAGGCGGACGTGACGGCAGGCGAGGCGTTGCGTCGTGCTGAGGCGGGGCGATTCGTGGCGCTGGCGCGGCCGCACGATGGTGATCAGATGACCGCGGTGGGCGAGCCCGTCCACCAAACGGCCGAGGGTCATGGCCACGCCGTTGATTTCGGGAGAGTAAGTTTCGGTTACGAGGACAAGGTGCAATTAGTGGCGCCCGCGCGGTCCCGGCCGGAGGAGCCGGGAACCGTTGAGCGCCGTCAGGATGCCTCGCAGGCGTGACGGAGCAGTGACGACACGGTGACAATCATGCAACTTGGCCTGCAACAATGGCCTGCCCGGGGGCATTATTTTGATTGCCGGGCCGAATGCGGAGTTTTTAACGTCCCCCTTTTAGCTTGATGCAATCCCACGGCCCTAAGCGCGTCTACACTCCCCAGTCCCTGGAGTTCTGGTTCGACCGGCTGGAAGCCGATTGGGAGGCACACTTCGACGCAGCCCATCTCGATCGCGGCCGGGAGATGTATTGCGAGGGGGAGATCCGCGAGATCGAACTCGGGGCCAGCGACGCCATCGTCCACCGGAAGGTGGACAAGAAGGAGGAATACGCCGTCATCGAGTGGGAGGAGAGCCGGATGCGGGTGCGGTCGTCCTCCACTGATCTCATCCTGGCCAACGCCATCGCCGTGGCCGGCCTGCACGAGATCGAGGAGCTGCTGGCCGACGAATTGAACGCCCTGCTGCCCGGCTCGGCTCCGCCGGTCGCCGTTCCCGTCAATGGCAACGGCACGGGCAAAAACGGACACAAATCAATCAACGGCGAGGCTGCGATCGACCCGGCCCACGCCAAGCCGGACCAGCCCGCGCGCGAGCTGCTGCTGAGTTTCACGACCACGGAGGAGGGGCTGAAATTCGAGGCGTTCTGGAAGCAGGGGCGCGGCCGCGTCGCCGCGCTCGGCAACGCCAACGCCTCCCCCGCCAGCCAGCCCGAGCGCGCCAAGCTGATCGCGCTCGCCGCCTACGCGCGCAAGGCGCACTTCCGTTACCGGCAGGACGACCATGCCTACCTGCTCGAGGCGCTGAACGACATCCCGGGCTTCCTCCGCGACGTGCTCCCCCACTGGCGCAAGCAGTTCCACGTCGAGCTCGACACCAAGGTCGCCCACCTGCAGGCCGGCCCGCGGGTGATCGAGATCGAGGCGGTGGCCGACAGGCGCGACGGCGCCGGCCTGGATCTGCGCTGGATCTTCCGCGCGGGCGAGAAGCTGCTCACCGCGGCGCAGGCCGCCGCGCTCCTCGGCCACGGCCGCACGCCGATGCTGCTGCCCGACCTCGGCATCGTGACGATGGCGCCGGAGAAATGGGAGAGCCTCCAGCAGTGGCGCCGCAACCTCGAGGAGGCGCAGACGGACGGCGCGGTGCCGCCGTATCTGGTGTTCTCGCTCTTCAACGACAACCGCATCAAGGTCACGCTCGGCGCGGAGATCGAGGCCTGGCGGCGGAAGGTGCTGACCGCGCCCGCGGAGCCGCCGCCGCTGCCGGACTTCCTGCGCAACTACCAACGGCGCGGCGTCGAGTGGATGCACCACCTCTGCGAAACCGGCTGCCACGGCCTGCTGGCCGACGAGATGGGCCTCGGCAAGACCGCGCAGGTCATCGCGCTGCTGCGCGCCCGGCCGCTCGCGGACCGGCGGCACCTCGTGGTCTGCCCCGCGAGCGTCGTGCCCGTGTGGCGCGAGGAGCTGGCGCGGTTTTATCCGGACGCGAAGGTCGAGGTGCTGAAGGCCGGCCACGATTTCACCACGAACCCCGAGCCGGTGATCTGGCTCGCCAGCTTCACCCAGCTGCGGAAGCACCGCGCGCTGCTCGACGGCACGGAGTTCGGCTACGCCGTGCTCGACGAGGGCCAGTTCATCAAGAATCCCGACGCCAAGGTCACGCAGGCGTGCTTCGGGCTGAAGACCAAGCACCGGCTGGTGCTCACCGGCACGCCGCTGGAGAACCGGCAGCTCGATCTGTGGTCGATCTTCCGCTACCTGCTGCCCGGCCTGCTCGGCACGCGCGCGGCGTTCGAATCGGCGCTGGTGCAGGACCGCGAGGGCACGATGAAGCGGCTGCGGCAGCAGCTCGCGCCGTTCATCCTCCGCCGCACGAAGAACGAGGTGGCCACCGAGCTGCCGCCCAAGGTCGAGATGGACCTGCTCTGCCCGCTGACCGAGGTGCAGCGCGCGCAATACGCCCGCATCTGCACCGAGGGCCTCGCGCGGCTGGGCGAGGACATCTCCACCGCGCTGCGCGAGCGATCGTTCGGCTTCCTCGCCCTGCTCACCCGCCTGCGCCAGGTGTGCTGCGACCCGGACCTGCTGCCGTGGATGAACGCGCCGCTGGACGACTCGGGCAAGCTGCAGCTCCTCGTGGAGAAGCTCGCCGAGGTGGTGGGCAGCGGGCACAAGGTGGTCATCTTCTCGCAGTTCGTGACGCTGCTCGACCGCGTGCGCGCGGCGCTCGACCAGCATTACCCCGACCTGCCGCGCTACGAGATCACGGGCATGACGCTCGACCGGCAGAAACCGGTGCAGCAGTTCCAGACCGCGGAGGGCGCGGCGGTGATGCTGGTGAGCCTGAAGGCGGCGGGCACGGGCATCACGCTGCACGCGGCGGATTACGTCTTCCTGCTCGACCCGTGGTGGAACCCCGCGGTCGAGGACCAGGCGATCGACCGGGTGCACCGCATCGGGCAGACGAACACCGTGTTCGTCTATCGCATGGTCACCGCCGGCACGATCGAGGAGCGCATCCAGGCGCTGAAGGAGGAGAAGAAGGCCCTCTTCCAGCAGGTCGTCGGCGGGGCGGCGGGCGACTTCGAGTGGACCAAGCACTTCGCCTCGCTCAACCAACTGATCTCGCTCACGGCGACGCTCACGGAAACGCCGGACAGCACCGGTTGAGCCTCCGGCGCCGCAGGGCGTGGGAGCGCATCGGAAATCCCTGATGGACGGGGCAATTTCCCCGTTTGTGACAAGGCCGTAACGCGTCCGTAACAATGGCCTGCTAGCATCCGCGGCATTCGTTCCGAATTACCGGACGATTCCAACGCAGACAAATACAGGATCATCCATGTTCAAACCGACCTATAAATACCTCGCGGCGTTCGCGGCCCTCCTCGGCGCTACCGCCGCGTTCGCCCAAGACAGCGGTCCGCTCATCGATCTGCTCGTCCGCAAGGGCGTGCTGGGCGACCAGGAAGCCGAGGAGCTCCGCGCCGAGTTGCTCAGGGACTTCGCCGCCAACAGCCCGGCCGGCAAACTCGACCTCTCTTCGCGCGTCAACCGCCTGACCATCGCCCTGGACGGCCGCATCCGCTACCAATACGACAACGAGGTCGCCAATTCCTCCGGCGCCGCCGGTCCGAACAACGACCGCAGCCGCTACCGCTACCGGTTCCGGCTGGCGACCACCGCCCTGCTGAACAACAACTGGAACCTCGGCCTCCGGCTCGAGACCGCCGAGGGCGCCACCTCCACCAACGACGACTTCGGCGCCGCCGGCTCGACCAACTTTGCCAAGACCGGCAACAGCGCCTTCGTCGGCCAGCTCTTCGTCGGCTACACCGCCAGCAACGCCTTCGGCGGCCGGGTGGACAACCTCGACCTCCGCATCGGCAAGCACCAGCACCCCTTCTTTGTGCCCGGCGTGAACGGCTTCTACATCGACTCGGACATCAACGCCGAGGGGGTCTCGGAGCAGCTCACCTGGTTCGACGCGCCCGCCAAGGGCTGGACGCTCGCCCTGCGCGGCGGCCAATACATCCTCGCCAACAATGCCCGCGCCACGGTCGGCCCCGCGTTCACCAACACGCCCTCCGTCTGGTGGGTCGGCCAGGTCGAGTTCGCCAAGACCACGCTCTTCGAGAACAACCCCTACGGCACGCGCATCGCGCCGACCTTCATGACGTTCACCGCGCCGAACATCGTCAGCGACGCCGGCTCTTACGACAACTTCCTGGTCTTCCTCCTTCCCGTCGAGCACACCATCAAAGTCCGCAACAAGCCGCTGTCGCTCTACGCCACCTACGGGGTGAACCTCGAAGGCGGCGTGCGCGCCAGCCGCATCTACCCGGCCACCGAGAATCCCTCGGCTTACAACCAGCTGGGCAACTTCGGCCTGCGCTACGGCGGCGCCCGCAATCCCGGCGACCTCCAGCTCACCGCCGAATACCGCTACATCGAGTCCGGCGCCTACAGCAGCTTCCTCCCCGACTCCGATTTCAACGCCGGCCGCACCAACGGCGCCGGCTTCATCCTCTCGGCCTCCTGCCTGCTCACGGACGCCGTCACCGGCGCCATCACCTTCTTCCACTCCGAGAACATCGACAAAAACAGTCCTGCCGCCATCGGTTTTCACCGGGCCGACGTGCTGCAGGTGGACCTCTCCGCCCGCTTCTGAGCCATCCGCTCCAACCCATCGCTTCCCATGAAAAAGTTCCTCTCCCTCCTCACCCTCGCCGCCCTCGCCAGCACCGCGCTGGGGCAGGGCAAGCTCGTCATCAAGGGCTCGGACACGCTCGGCGCCAAGCTCGTGCCGTTGCTCGCCGAGGAATACAAGGCCCGCAACCCCGGCGTCTCCTTCGAGATCGCCGCCGAGGGCTCCACCACCGGCATCGCCGCCATCATCGACGGCACGGCCCAGATCGGCATGTCCTCCCGCCGCGCCCGCCCGACCGAGATGTCCGCCGGCGCCGCCAAGGGCGTCACCATGAAGCCCATCATCGTCGCCTACGACGGCATCGGTGTCATCGTGAACGCGAACAACCCCATCACCGGGCTGACTCCGCGGCAGGTCGAGCAAATCTTCACCGGCGACATCACCGACTGGTCCGCGGTCGGCGGCCCCGCCGGCACGATCTCCATCTACACCCGCAACACCTCCTCCGGCACCTACCAGGACTTCAAGGATCTCGCCATGAAGCGCCGCGACTACGCGCCCTCCTCGCAGAAAATGGCCGGCAACGAGCAGATCGCCGCCGAGGTGGCCAAGAACCCGAACGGCATCGGCTACGTCGGCCTGGCCTACATCCACGCCGAGGGCGTCAAGGTGGTGCCGGTCGACGGCGCCATCCCCAGCAAGGAGGCCGTGCTGGCCAAGAAGTATCCCTATGCCCGCCCGACTTTCTACTACACCAACGGCGAGCCGGCGGGCGAGGCCGCCAAGTTCGTGAGCTTCACCCTCAGCGACGACGGCCAGAAGGTGGTCTCGTCCGTCGGCATGGTGCCGATCCGCTGATCACCTTCTCCAACCGCAAGCCCGCTGACCGTTCCGGCCGGCGGGCTTGTGTTGCTTCCGCCACCCGACGCAGACTGCCGCCCGAATCCCGCGCATGGAATCTCCCGCCACCGCCGCCGCCCGCCCTGCCTTCATCACCGGCAAGCGCCGGTTCCGGCTGCTCGGATTGTCGCTCGACCAGGTCTTCCAGGCCTTCTTCGGCGGGAATGCGCTCGTGGCGGTGGTGGTGCTGACGCTCATCACCATCTTCCTGTTCAAGGAGGGCTTCGGCTTCTTCGGGCAGAACCTCGAGCATATCCGTCTCTACCGGGAGGCGGGGCTCGAGTTCGTGGACATCATCCGCGAGAAGGAGCGCGAGCACACCGCGTTGAACCGCTACCTCAGCGATCTGCGCCTGCGCACGCTCCGGCACCTGATGAACGAGCGCGGCCAGACGGCGGCGCAGGCCAACGCCGGGCTGGCCGCCTTCGACGACTTCGCCGGCCGGTTCTCCGACACCGTCGAGCCCGTGCGCGGCATCGTCAACGATCTGACCGACACCGTCAGCGCCGTGAAGACGCGCCGGCTGGTGAACCTCGACAAGCGGGAGGAACAGCGCCAGTTGATCGCCGCCAGCAAGCCGGAGGAGGCCGCCCGGGTGCGGTTCGAGACCATCGATTTCGGCCAGGAGGCGAAGGTCCTCACCGGGTTGATCCCGTTCGTGCAGGAGACCAACGCGGAGTTCGCCCGCCAGCTCGCCGCGGTGCTGGAGACGGCCCTCGCGCTGCCCGCGCCGCCGCTCCAGGCGCGCATGGAGCGCTTCAAGCAGCTGGTGGGCGAATACATCGCCGGTCTGCCCGCCGTCGCGGAGAAGCTCGAGGCGTGGCGCTGGGACGAACCCGTGCCGGCGTGGAAGGCGTTCTCCGGCTTCATCGTCGGCCGGCAGTGGCTCACCGCGAGCTTCTGGCAGGACTGGTATGGCATCGTGCCGCTTTTCACCGGATCGCTCATGGTCTCGCTGGTCGCGCTCTGCTTCGCCATCCCCCTCGGCGTCGGCGCCGCGGTCTATGTCAACCAGATCGCCTCGCCGCGGGAGCAGAAGCTCATCAAGCCCGGCATCGAGTTCATCGCCGCCTTCCCCTCGGTGGTGCTCGGCTTTTTCGGCATCGCCGTGCTCGGCCAGGCGCTGCGCGCGCTCTCGCAGGTGGAGTGGCTTTCCTGGATGCCCGGGTTTCCCTACAGCGAGCGGCTGAACATCCTCACCGCCGGCTGCCTGCTCGCGCTCATCGCCATCCCGACCATCTTCACGCTGGCCGAGGATGCGCTCAACAACGTCCCCCGCGCGTTCCGCGAGGCGTCCTTCGCCCTCGGCTCGACGCGGCTGCAGACCATCATCCGTATCGTCATGCCGGCGTCGCTCTCGGGCATCATCTCCGCCGTGCTGCTCGGTTTCGGGCGCGTCATCGGCGAGACGATGGTCGTGCTGCTCTGCGCCGGCAACCGCATCGCCATCCCCGACTTCACCGCCGGCCTCGCGGTCGTCACGCAGCCCGTGCATACCATGACCGGCATCATCGCGCAGGAGATGGGCGAGGTGGTGCAGGGGAGCATCCACTACCGCGCGCTGTTCGTCGTCGGCATGGTGCTGTTCTTCCTTTCGCTCCTCATCAACTACATGGCGCAGAGGATCGTGCGCCGCTACCGCATCTCCATCGGCTGAAGCCATGTCCGCCCCCGTCGCCAACGTCTTCGCCCTCCGGCCCACGCCCGCCCGCCTCTGGGAGGCGCGCATCTTCTGGGTCTTCCGGCTGGCCACCTATGCCGTCCTGCTCTGCGGCGCCTACGTGCTGGGCGACATCATGCTCAAGGGCTCCGCCGTGGTCTTCCAGGCGAGGGCGCCCTTCATCAACACCGCCTTCTTCACCGAGGCGCCCGAATCGCTGCACATCTTCGAATACCGGGGCGCGAAGCGCGCGATGGGTGACAAGGAATTCCGCGCTTTCCGCGAGTCCCACGACATCGGCAGCGCGCGCGTCGAAAGCATCGTGTATTCGGCCGGCGGCATCTTCCCCAACATCGTCGGCACCGTGCTGCTCGTCGTCGGCTCGATGACCATCGCGCTCATCCTCGGCGTTTCCGCCGCCATCTACCTCAACGAATACGCGCGCCAGGGGCCGTTCATCCAGTTCATCCGCCTCTCCATCCTCAACCTCGCCGGCGTGCCCTCCATCGTCTTCGGCCTCTTCGGCTTCGGCATGTTCGTGATCTTCTTCGGGTGGAACGTCTCGCTGCTCGCCGGCTGGTTCACCCTCGCGTTCATGGTGCTGCCGGTCATCATCACCGCCTCGGAGGAGTCGCTGAAGGGCGTGCCCAAGGGCTTTCGGGAAGGCTCGCTCGCGCTCGGCGCCACCAAATGGCAGTCCATCCGCACCAACGTGCTGCCCTATGCGCTGCCCGGCATCCTGACCTCGTCCATCCTCGGCATCGCGCGCGTGGCCGGCGAGACCGCGCCCATCATGTTCACCGCCGCCTATGTCATGCGCGACAAGCTGCCGTGGCACGACCTGGAAAACTGGTGGGACTTCATGTTCCAGGGCGTCATGGCGCTGCCCTACCACATCTACGTCGTCAGCTCCAAGATCCCCCAGAACGAATACACCTCCCGCGTCCAATACGGCACCGCTTTCGTCTTTCTCGCCGTCGTCGCGCTTATTGCGCTGACATCCATCCTGCTCCGCAACAAACTCCGCGCCCGTTACAAGTGGTGACGCGTGCCCTTCCTCCGCGCCCATGCCCGTCATGACCGAACCTTCCCCCGCTTCCGCGATCACCCCGGCCGGCGCCCGTCCGCCCGTGTCCGGCCCCGCCATCAAGGTGTCAACCGCGGGCGCGGCCCCGTCGCCCGCCGGCCAGATTCTCATCGAGGTGGACAAGGTGGATTTCTTCTACGGCGCCAGCCAGGCCCTCTTCGGCATCGACCTCAAGATCCCGGCTCGGAAGGTCACCGCGTTCATCGGTCCCTCCGGTTGCGGCAAGAGCACGCTCCTGCGCTGCTTCAACCGCATGAACGACCTCATCGATATCGCGCGCGTCGCGCGGGGCGAGATCCGCATCCACGGCGTCGACATCTACCGGCCCGACGTGGACGTCATCGAGCTGCGCAAGCGCGTCGGCATGGTCTTCCAGAAATCCAACCCCTTCCCCAAGTCCATCTACGAGAACATCACCTACGGGCTCCGCATCCAGGGCGAGAAGAACAAGGCCCGGCTCGACGAGGTCGTCGAGAAGAGCCTCCGCGGCGCCGCCCTCTGGGACGAGGTGAAGGACCGCCTGCACGAGAGCGGCCTCGGCCTCTCCGGCGGCCAGCAGCAGCGCCTCTGCATCGCCCGCGCCATCGCCGTCGAGCCCGAGATCATCCTCATGGACGAGCCGTGCTCCGCCCTCGATCCCATCGCCACCGCCAAGGTCGAGGAGCTCATCCACGAGCTGAAGAAGAACTACACCATCGTCATCGTCACCCACAACATGCAGCAGGCCGCCCGTTGCTCCGACCGCACCGCCTTCTTCTACCTCGGCAAGCTCATCGAATACGACGCCACCCAGGCCATCTTCATGAATCCCTCCAACCCGCAGACCGAGGCCTACGTGTCCGGTCGTTTTGGATGAACCAAGACGACCAGTAGCGAGTAGCGAGCATCGAGTAGTGAGCATCCCGCCGACCACCATGCCTTCCTGCTCGCTACTCGCTACTCACTACCCGCTACTTCACTTATGAAACGCTTCTACGACCAAGAGCTGGAAAACTTCCGCTCCCACCTCCTCCAGATGGGCGAGCGCGCGATGGAGCAGACCCGCCTCGCCCTCCGCGCCCTCGTCGAGGCCGACATCGGCCTCGCCGACAAGGTCATCGCCAACGACGACCAGCTCGACCAGCTCGAGGTGAAGATCGACGAGGAGGCCATCCGCTACATGACCTTGCGCGGCCCGGTCGCCTCCGAGCTGCGGCTCGTCGTCGTGGGCATGAAGGCCTCGCACGACCTCGAGCGCGTGGGCGACGAGGCCACCAGCATCGCCCGCCGCGCGCGCAAGCTCGCCATCGAGCCGCGCCTCGAGCTCTACACCGACATCCCGCGCATGGCCGACGTCGCGCTGCGGATGCTGCGCGACGCGCTCGACTGCTTCGTGAACGAGGACGAACCGAAGGCCATCGGCGTCTGCCGCCGCGACGCCGAGGTGGACAACATGAACCGCCTGGTTTACCGCCGCCTCACCAGCTTCATGATCGAGAACCCCGCCACCATCGCCCGGGCCCTCGAGCTGATGTTCATCTCCAAGTCCATCGAGCGCATCGCCGACCACGCCACCAACATCGCCGAGGAGATGATCTACCTCGAAAAAGGGCGGGATGTGCGCCACTCCGACGAACTGAAGCAGCAAACCCAGCCCCTCGCCACCGGCTCGACCCCGCCCCAAGGATAGGGCGGGGCAAACATTGGGTTCGGAGCGCGGCCGGAGCCCGCGCCCCACCTGGGTTGTAGCCGCGCCTGAGTCCCGCCGTGGCGGGATGAAAGCGTGGCCACGTTGTCGCTTCGCTTCCAACGCGGCTACGGCTCCTCCGCCCGCCGGCCGGCTGAATCCAGCGCGACCAGCGCCGCGACCGCTTCACTACTGTCGCACTTCAATCCTACTCTGAGTTGGGCGCTTTCTTCTCCTCGAAGTCACTAGCCGCCACCACAACCGGATATAGGATGCTGGAAGCAATAGAACTTCCGGACCGCTGAATGCCAGGTCTGCAGTGAACCCCTCAAACTGCAGGGGATCCCAACCACTGCGAAACTGCGCGTCCGGGCCAACCAAGCTACGCACGGCAAAATACTGAAATGCCATCCGAGATTCCATGCCGACGAGAAAGCGAGAAGCGCAAACATGGACTGGCGTTGCACTCGTCGTCAACGGGCGTCCCGACGGCTCGACGCGGACACGGGGAGCCAGGAAGCCCAGACGGCGCCGGCATCGACGTCGTCAACGGGCCTCCCGACGGCTCGACGCGGACACCGTCACCGCCCCGCGTCCATCACAAAGCGCATAAGCGCTCGCCCCACTCACTCCTCCTGCGGGACGGGCTTGTTCAACCGGCGTCCCGCTGCGCGCTCCGGCGCAGCAGAACGCTCTGAGATCGGCTCTTTCTCACGCAGCCTGTTTCGGCGAATGCCAACTGCGCAGTAAATCTTCTCTCCGACGAGCCGTAGCACTGCGACCCCGAGACCACAGCCAAATCCCCCAAAGGAAGCCAAAAGCAAGTCACCTGATTTCCATAGCGAATAGGTGACTCCGAAACCGGAATACATTCCGAGGGCGAAAAGGAGCCACGCGAACGAATAGAAAACTACCCCTAGCACTGCTGCGTTAAGTTCCCGACCGAATCCGCTTCGTTTCCCGGAGGAGATGTCACCTAATAGGTGACATCCTTGCCGTGGTTGCCGGACGGGGTGAATGTAACGGAGTAGTGCTAGCACTGCTGCGTTAAGTTCCCGGCCGAATCCGCTTCGTTTCCCGGAGGAGATGTCACCTAATAGGTGACATCCTTGCCGTGGTTGCCGGACGGGGTGAATGTAACGGAGTAGTGCTAGGAAACGTGCGCTTCGACCGATTCATCATTCTTTCCGCCGATCAGTGTTATTCGGCCGAACTCGAAAACCGAAGCGGGAGAGTGTTCATGGCGACAGGAAACACCCTGAACTCCTCTGATTCAAGAGAGCAGATTTTGGGTTCGGCTTTCTAAGGTTGCGGTATGCCCCGGCAAAAGCCGAACCGGCGGTGGACCGGGCCGGTGGTCAGGAAGCGTCTTGGGGGCAAGCCGCTCCACCTTGGGAGCACGTTTCGCGGGGTGGGGGCACCCCGCCCAAAGCGAGTCAAGCGAGCTTGATGAGGTCGGCGGTGGCGGGGACGTCCTTGATGAGCTGCGAGGGGGCGGGGCCGACGCCGAGGTAACGGAGGTTGGGCAGCGCGGCGGGCAAGCCTTCGGGATGGGCGACGTCGAGCAGGGTCTTGACCATGGCGGCGGCGTAGCGCCGCGCGTTCTTCGGCAGATCGGAGAATTTGCGGACGCCGGTGATGTCCTCGGTCCAGCCGGGATAAGTCTGGTAGATGGGGCGCAGGACACGGCGGACGGCTTCGTTGCGCGGCACATGGGCGTGGCGGCGGCCGTTGGGATCTTCGTAGGCGGTGCCGATGAGCAGCTCAGGCGCGCCGGTGAGGGCGTCGATTTTGTTGATCATCAGATCTTGGAATCCACCGTAGCGCAGCGCGTCGCCTTTCTCGACGGCGTCATACCAGCCGACCATGCGCTGGCGGCCGGTGGTGGTGCCGAACTCGAGCTGCTTGAGCCGGTCGCCCGTGGGGTGGCCGTCCTCGATCCGAGTGATGAAGGTGTGGGTGCCGACCTTGGTGTCGTAGGCCTTGGCGACGGCGAAGGTGTGGACGGGCTGCGCGGGGATGCCGGCGCTCTGGAAGAACTCGGGGGTGAAGGTGTGAGAGGCGGTGACGTTGGGCGGGTAGCCGTGGCGTTTGTCGAGCCACCAGGCCTGGCCGAACTCGCCGACGACGGTGCGGCCGGCGGCGAGTTCGCGCAGGACGAGCTCGCGGACCTCGCCGATGTTCTGCTTCAACCGCCGGCCGGCGTCCCAATAAACCTTTGTAAGCAGGTCGAGGTTGAGCGAGAAGGGCTCGGGGCCCTTGAAGCGCGCGAGGTCGAACTCGTCCTGGGCGAACACGCCGGCCGCGACGGCCTCGGCGTTGGCGCGCGATTCGGCGGCGGTGAGTTTCTCGAAGAACCCGTCCCACGCGGCGGGTGAGACCTGGCAGACGTGCTGGATGGTGCGGAGGGCGCGGTCGGCGCGCTGGGCGAGTTTGCGGGCGAAGAAGTTGGGGCCGCCGAGGAAGTCGGCGAAGGTGATCTGCCACTGGCCGGTTTCGTCCTGGTAGGCGGGGGTGATGCCGCGGCCGGTGGAGCCGCGGGGCTCCTCCTGGAGGATGTTGACGCGGTAATCCTCCCAGGCGAGGTCGAGGAGGCGATGGGAGAGGTCGGAGACCATGGCGCGCTCGTCCACGACGAGGCGGTCGAGGATGGCGTAGCCCTTCTGCTCGAGCGGGCGGGCCTCCCAGAGGATCTTGCGCGGGTCGGCGACGACGCCGGCGCCGATGGCGAGGTGGGCGACGGACTGCTCGACCACGCCGGCGGGCAGGAGGTTGAGCTTGATGCCGCCGGCGGTGTGGCCGGAGTTGGAGCCGCCGTTGACCTTGAAGACGGCGGAGACGGCGCGCGGGGTGCCGGCGAGCTCCTGCACGACCTCGGGGATGAGCCGGCCCTTGCCCTCGTCGCCGAAGGAGATGCCGACGTCGGCGATGAGCTGGCTGCTGAAGGGGAGGAGGGACATGGCGACGAGCAGGGAGCGGGGAGGAAAGAGACCGGAGTCAGGAGTCAGGAGACAGGAGCCGGGGCGGCAACGGAAAACCGAGTCATGGCCGGTGGGGCGCGTTATCCTTAACGCGCCGCCCAGTGCGAGCATCGATGGGACGGCGGATCAGGGATAATCCGCCCTACCTCTTGCGCAGGACCACCAGCCACGCCACGAGCGCGTAGGCGGCGCTGGCGAGGTGGGCGCTGGTGGCGACCTTGATGGAGGGATCGTCGAAGCGGATGGCGCCGCCGCCGCGGCCGCCCTGCAAAATCTCGAAGACGATCTCGCCGACGTAGATGACGAGCACGGCGGGCCAGAACCAGTCGGTCCAGTCGCGCCGCCAGCCTTGCAATGCGAACCAGAGCAGCAACCCGAGGTTGACGGCGCTGAGCCCGCCGTAGCGGAGCATCGCGGGATCGAGGAAATGGATGACGGCGGAGATGAACGGCGGCATGAGCAGCAGCGCCAGCCGGCTGAAGCGCGGATGCTTCGACTCCATGAGCCAGCCGAGGAGGAGCAGCAGGCCGGCATCGACGATGAAGTGCGGCCAGCCGAAGTGGACGAGGTGGCCGGTCCACGCGCGCCAGAGCTCGCCGCGGGCGAGGCCGGCGCGGTCGTGCAGGAGCGCGTCGCGCCACGCGGGGAAGAACTGGATGACAAGCGCGGCCAGCCCGACGGCGAGGAAGGTCCAGGGGAGGGGGGTAGCCGCGTTGGAGCGGAGCGACAAGGTGGATGGAGGTTCACTGGCCATGCGGTGGGTCAAGCAAGCCACGCTTTCGCCGGCGGCTCAAGCGCGGCTACGAGGAGGGCCACGTTTTCGTCCCGCCGGGGCGGGACTCATGCGCGATTACGAAAGGGAAGTAGCCGCGTTGGAGCGGAGCGACCACGTGGCCTCAGGGCAGGGAGTTCCAATACGACCACCAAGCATCAGAAAACCCACCGCTACATGGATTGAGTTCGGGAAGTGCCGGAACACATGCACCCGAATAGGGCCACGCTGACTTTTCGACGGCAATGCCGGCTCGGACAGGATTCTCGCAAAGACAATGCACGGTTTCAGCAAAGGCATCGGCGCGCCATTCGTCCTCCCGCAATACATGATCGTAGGCCTGCTTCTGAAGGCGAAGAGGCGCCAGGACTCGATTCCGCCGGCGGCGGAGCGCTCGAATCCAGAGAAGTTGATCGGCGCCAGCCCCCAAGCCCGCGGCCAGAAGATGAAAATGATCCGGCATCGGGCAATAGGCAGGAATCCCGATGTCATGATCGGTTCCAGTTGCGAGCAGCGCCTCGCGGCAGGAAAAATGGAACCCCGGGCTTATACCATTTACGTTGCGGAATGGCACTTTAGCCCGGAGCGCCAGCGTTTGCTTCAGCCAGCAGCCAGCCGTCGCCGATCAATTGCGCGACCCGCGCCCCGCTCGTGCGCAACGGTTCCAGC